>Ga0272448_1002397_pt1 | contig 23553 bp, 25 predicted proteins | sample YNPCB0191_FD_202220 | JGI IMG/M metagenome (GOLD analysis project Ga0272448, IMG submission 202220) | Hot spring sediment microbial communities from Yellowstone National Park, WY, United States - YNP-CB-019-1 | ecosystem: Environmental > Aquatic > Thermal springs > Hot (42-90C) > Sediment... | reverse complement strand
GTTTTCTAGATCTTGTCGTTAAGATAGCATCCGTTAAGATCTTAGTATAAGGATGCAACGGATTATCGATTAACTCGTATGTTTCGCCGTACTCAACTATTTTTCCTAAATACATGATGTAAAGCTTTGTTCTTGCCTTCGCCTATTCTCAAAGCATAAATTTTATCACCTTCTCTAGTTACTCCAATATCTAAAAGTTTTACAACATCTGGATATTTCTCAGCTAATTCTATAGTCGATCTGTCAAGCTCCTCTACTGTCATAAAGGCACTATATTTAGGCACATGTTCGATAACTTCGCTTAAGATATCTAACATTTTTGCGCACCTACAATAAATGTAAGTTGCATATAAGCTTTTCTTTACATAAAGTATGAGAATAAAAAGAAATTCTTAAGGCTAATGCTCTAAATACACTTGATGAAGGCTCAAGATACTAAGTTAATAAAATGAAAAAAGGTTTTTATGTTCACTTTTAAACATGACTTCAGTAGGGAGTGGATTTGCAACATCGACGAACCAATGATAAGTACCGACGAGCCATACCCTGAAGTTAGACCAAGACCTCCAAAATGGTTGCCAGAAAGAGAAGCAAATAGAGTTTACAACTTCAACAACGTATTTTGTCATGACATAAACCTTATGAGGTGGCTCCTAGGAGATCCCAAGGAAATAAAGTATTCAATTTTTCATAGAAATTATCATAATTCGATTCTTGGTTATGACGACTTTAATGTTAGTTTTGAAACAGGAAGCATTTCTTCCAGGTTTTGGGATGAAGAAATAAAAAATCTACTTCGAGCATGGATGGCTTGAAATTAAGTTGCCGCCACCTTTGCTTAAAAACGTGCCTGCTGAAGTTGTGGTGTACGAAGCAGGAAACATCCAAAAAGTAGAGCTGCCATACTTAAACTGGACGTGGTCATTTAAAAATGAAGCTCAACATTTCGTTGATGCTATACTACGCGATGAAAACCCAAGAACTAACGGAAAAGATTCATTGAAGGATGTTATAGCTATGGAGGAAATTTACAGGTCATTCACAGAAGACAGAAAACGTATACTTGATTTTTAAAAAAGATGATTTTTTTTAACCTAACATTCTTAGTTAATTTTTATTTGTTCTTCACCAATTATGAGAGTAGCACAATGTTTAGTTTTTGATTTTTGAGTTTCTCATTTAAGTCTTCGTCAAAGCTTACAAGTTTGCTGCTTGTATTTAATGCTAAAGTTACGTACAAAGAATCATAAACTGTAATTCCGTAACTTATAGCATTATCTATTGAATCTTCCAGTAAATCAGTCGACTTATATATTACTTCAGTGGTATTTAATATTAAGCTTTTTACTTCATCCCGTAGTACTTTATACTTATCTTCAGGTATTCTCGCGAACACGTAAACGTGCTTCCAAAGAACATTAGCCACCTCTACAAAAGCTAAGTCCACAGTTACAAGGTTCGAATGTTTCAGTGTAAAGTTTTTTGCTTTCTCATAAAATTCATCTTTTACAATTATGCTTGCAAACACACTTGAATCAAGCACATACATTACTTTTTGTCCCTCATCTCTCTAACAGTTTTCCAAGCAGGCTCGTCGGCAACAGGTACATTAGATAAAGCCTTATCTATCGTTTCAAGTGTTTTAGATAATTCAACTTCTTTAATTTTCTTCTCTATGAATTTTTCTATTTCTTTTCTCCAGTTAATTTTAGTAACTTTCATCTTTTCTTTTAGGTCTTTCCTAATCCTAATGCTTAAAGTTGCTGTACTCATGTTTACGTTAATGTAAACAAATGTAGTATATAAGCTTTGTTGACTTTCGGTAATAAGAGTGTTTACTGAATTACAACTCTAACAAAACAAGAATGCCTAAGAAGTATTCCTAAAAGTTCGTCTCACTAGGGTACGCTTTGCCCAGAAACTTTAAAATTAAGGCTTAAATTCAAATCTTAAAGCAAGAACTAGGTTTAAAGGAAGAATACAAGAATTTTTAAACGAAAAAATTTAATAGGATTCCTGATTAGCAACTTAAGAGGAAGAAAAGACGTATAGAATGTTTTAAAAATTAATGTATTCCCTTAAACCTTTTAATAGAGTTTATTTAAGTATAGTGCGCCTAGTAGTAATGCAAAATCAAGCAACAAAAACTACAATTCTTTTATTCCTTGTCTTTTCGCTTGTTTTCTAGTTTCTATCTTACCTCCTTAATACTTCCTACAGAAATTTTGTAACCCTTGCCATGCTTTAATCACGAAGTTAAGCCGAGTTGTAAGTATGCTCTCTACTTGAGAAGCTTCGGTACTTATGGATAAAACGTATTTTTATCATTATTACGCATTTATTTTCGTTAATTATTCCCTTGTTTTTTTACTCCTAGTTTAAAACGTAGGAAGTTTTACAAAGAAAGGTTTATAACGACGCAATAATTTTATCCTAGAACAGTATGAGTACAAGAAAGTTAGAGTTTAAAAACAGGATATTTGAGAACACCTACGAAGTTATAGATGATGTGTACATATTTAAAACGCTTTTACTTGGTAAGTGGGTAACTTCTTCCACGCTTAGACCAGTTTACTCACCTATCGATGGTAAGCTTATAGCTAAAATTCCTCAATTAGCGTGGGAACAAATAGATAGTACTCTCGAAGAAACATACAAGGTTGGCAAATGGAGCATCAGAGAAACTCCAGGAGACAAAAGGTTAGCAATTGTTAATAAGATTGCTGACCTGATGGAAGAAACTAAAGAGGACTTCATAAAAGTTCTCGTAGAAAACTCAGGAAAGACTCGTAAGCAAGCAGAAGGTGAAGTACAAGTTAGTATAGATAGGATGAGGAGCGCAGAAATAGATGTAAGAAAAATTTTCGGAGAATATGTCCCAGGAGATTGGAGCAGTCATACTTTAGAAAGTGAAGGAATAGTAAGAAAAGAGCCCTATGGAGTAGTATTAGGAATAGTACCTTTCAATTATCCTCTCTTTGATACAGTCAATAAGTTTGTATATAGCATAATAGCAGGAAATGCATTCGTAGTTAAGCCTCCGTCTGCCGATCCTTTACCAGTCTTGCTATTTGCAAAACTAGTACAAGAAGCAGGGTTTCCAGAAAAGGCATTTTCAGTACTAACAATACCAGGTAAGGAAAGCGACAAGCTAGTTTCTGATAGAAGAATTAATGTTATAAGCTTTACAGGCAGTACAAACACAGGTATAAAAGTTCTCAGTATTGCTGGAGTAAAGCAGTTCATAATGGAAATGGGAGGAGGAAATCCTGCGATTGTCCTAAACGATGCAGACGTAGACTTTAGTGCCAGTAAGATAGTGTTCGGAATTATAAGCTATAGTGGGCAGAGGTGTGATGCAATAAAACTCATTTTAGCAGAGAAAGTGATTTACGAGGAGTTAAAAAACAAGATAGTAAATGAACTTTCAAAAGTTAAACTTGGAAATCCATGGGAAGATGCGACCGACATGGGACCGTTAATAGAGCCCTCTTCCGTGGACGAGATGATAGAAGCAATTGAAGACTCAAAGAAGCTAGGAGGGAAAATCATTTATGGAGGGAACAGACTAGGAAGCACTTACATTGAGCCCACTCTAATAGAAGTTGAGAACAAGGAGAAACTTTTCGAAATGAAAGCGTACAAAGAGGAAATATTTGCCCCAATAGCTTTAATCACTTACTTCGAAAAAGATGATGAAGCTATAGAGATAGCAAATAGAAGACGTTATGGATTAGATGCTGCAATTTTTGGTAAAAATATAGAGAGGCTAAGGAGGTATATGAGGAGACTTGAAGTAGGTGCAGTATATATTAACGATTATCCAAGGCATGGAATAGGATACTACCCGTTTGGAGGAAGAAAAGATTCTGGAATAGGTAGAGAAGGCATTGGATACAGCATAGAGTATGTGACTGCACTAAAAACTATCGTCTACAACTATAGAGGTAGAGGAATTTGGGAATACGTCTAAAAATTATTGAAGTACGAACTCATTTAATAGGCTTCTTAAGAGATTCTAAAAGTAATGATAGCTCTCTTAAAGATAACTAAAAAGAGTTAGTTCAATTCTTTTAACTCAATGTTATAAGCCCCTCTTCAGAGAAGCTTTCGTAATTTATTTTTCAGCTTTATAGGGTAACCTAAGACTACAAGAACACTTGTGACAAAAAGCAAAGAGAGTAAAGTTAAGTGCGAATCGGATTAAAGCTTCTTTTGCAGCTAAAAACTAGGCTTTGCTGGCTTAATAGTCCAAGTTTGCAGCTTAGCCAGTTCAACAAGATTCCAAGCTTCAAAGTTTTCAGGGAAGATTACCCATCTCCAGCTGTTCTTTACTCCCTCAGAACTTACATAACAGTAAGGCTCAAAAATGCCTTCAACAAGCTCAACGTATTTTGGAGACTCATGATTATAAAGCTTGGTGTAAAGTCTTGCTCCAGAAGATAAGAAATCGACAGGACTAACTTTCGTATTACCAACTTCAACAAAATCAGGAATTCTGCCGTTACGCTCCATGAAAGCCTTAGTGTTGTAAGAAGCATTAAGAAAGTCCTCAAGCTTAACTGTTCTTAAGGCTTCAGAATTAAAAAGTTTATATGGACCGAGAAGATAAGCGTTCATAACTTTGTCAGGTAGTCTTCCATAAGTTTTGTAATCTGCTAAACTAGCAGTAATAAGCCAAAATATCTCAGAAGCAGATACGTATGTGTTACTTATCTCCCTAAAGGATATACTTCTAAGACTTGACGCTAGGGAGAATATTTCATCTTTACTGAATAACTTGCTTAGAGCATTATCTTTAAAAATTCTGTGTAAGTCACTAGCAGTAACAACCTCAACGAAGGATTTTGATTTCACGTACTTTATAAATTTATCAAAATCAGAATAGCCTGCTTCAACCCAACTTTTAGGCTTTAGCTCAGGTGTTTTAAGTTTATCGAGAGGAGTATTTACTCCTTTAGAAAAGTTCACTGCATCCCAGAACTCTTTTGTTACAAGAGTACAAGGATGATTGTAGATGCTTATGATTCCCCAGCTTTCGTTTTTTACAATACGGTTGTACGCTTCGTCAAAAGCTCTTTCTGCCTCCTCTATGAAACCTTGAGTACCAAGCTCGAAATTTAGTCCTATTACATCGCCCCTAGAGCCGGTTAAGTTAAGAACATTAAGTATGCCACAATACCAAAACGGATTTCCATTTAGGCCAATGAAATCACTGGAGTCTAAATACACTGGGATGTTAAGCTTTCTTAGAGCTAAGTATACTTGTGGAGCCCATGCTCCTCCTGGCTGGCCATAACATGAAGGACTTACTCCAAGAACTCTTCTAATGTCTTCTACTCCTTGACCTTCTCTTCTCAGAAATTCTAGAGCACCGCTTTCAAAGTCCATGTCCTTTAAGTACTCAGCCACAGTAGGATGAACTGAGTGAAAGTTAGTATGGAACCCTATGTCGTGACCTTTAAGAGCATTTAAAACATCTTGTCTTTTTCTCTTTTCAAGAGTTCTAAGTTTTTCCCCTACAAGTTTAAAAACTCCTCTTACGTTATTTAACTTAAGAATCTCTGCGAGCCTCTTTAGGGCATCATCACTTTCAGGAGTAACAAAATCTTCGCAGTCAAACCAAAAAATTACGAAAACTTTAGTCAAGAGAGATGCACTCTAAAACAATCCTTGATGAAACTTTATAAGTTTTTTCTAAGAGAAGAATATGCTTACGTTAAGAAGCAAAAACCTCGTAATGTTTTTAAATAAGGGTTCAACATGAACTACGACGAAAAATGAACAAAATAAAAGTTGCAGTTCAGCTGTACTCAATTAGAGAAGATTGCGCAAAAGACTTTCGTAAAGCTCTGGAAGCAGTAGCAAACATGGGCTACGATGGCGTTGAATTTGCAGGTTTCTATGGATGGAAAGCTGACGACCTAAGAGATCTTCTAGAGGACTTAGGTTTAGAAGTAGCAGGCGCGCATATAGGAGTTGACACGCTCATGGGAGAAGAGTTGAGAAAAACAGTTGAGTTTCATAAAGCCTTAGGCAACAAGAACTTAATAGTTCCAGGACTACCAGAGAACATGAGGAACAGCAAAGAAGCTTGGCTTAAAACTGCTAGGCTGTTCAACGAGATTTCTAAAAAAGTTAGTTCTGAAGGACTAAGAGTAGGATACCACAACCATACTGTAGAGTTCCAAAAATTCAACGGAGAAACTGCTTTTGACTTATTCTTCAAAAATACAAACCAAGAAGTTATAATGCAACTTGACGTAGGTCACGTAATGCGTGCAGGACTAAGTGCAAACGATGTCCTAGAAATTATAAAGCGTTATCCTGGAAGATTAAAGACTATACATCTTAAGGAGTATTCAACTATGGATAAAAATGCACTCATAGGCGAGGGAGAAATCAAATGGAAAGAACTCTTTAAGTTATGTGAAACTGTTGGTGGTACGGAATGGTATATAGTTGAACAGGAAACTTATAAATACTCACCAATGGAGTGCATAAGAATTGACCTAGAAAAACTGAGAAGGATGCTTGAAGAAACTTAAAAATTTCTAAAATTAATTTAAAGCCTTAAGTTATTTATATTTTTATTGAACTTTTATATTCATTGTGGCTTCAGCTATGTCTGCACTATACTCTGCAACTCTCTTTATACTTTCTACAACTAACCTTAAGTCAACAGCAAACTTTATATCTTTACATGAACTTACAATTTTATTTACTACAGTCTCATTTAACTCTTCGATCTCTTTGAGTTTTGAGAAAGGATAATCAATAGTAATCTCTGACTTTTGTAAGGCTCTAACAGAATATTCGAACAATTCTAATGACTTAGAATACATGCTTAAGGTTAGTTCGATAACATTAGATTGAGCAGAGCTACTAATTGTATTTATTACCCTAGAGATGCTTACAGCGTGGTCTGCAACTCGTTCTATGCTTTTTATTGCAATTATGTAGCTGAAACTGTCTGTTATTCTTAGCATACCAAGAGCTTCAAGAAAAGAAGGGTCACGTATGGCTTTGTTAAGTTGCCGGACTATGAAAAAGTATAAACGATCCACTTCATCATCTCTTTTTTCCATTAGATCGTAAGTGACGTTGCTACTTTTATCCCTTAGACTCCTTAATAAGTCAACGTGCATTGACATTGCGAGTATACTTATTCTATCAGTAAGTTTCTTCAGTGAGAAATCTGAGTTCTTAAGTAAACATTGTACTACTACTTCATCTGGTGATTCTTCTATTATTTCAGTTCCAATGAGCTTCTTAATTATTTTTTCTTTTAGTTCCATTTTGTATGTAGCATTTTTGTCTTTTAAGCTTATACGAAACATATCATAACCAATTAAATAGTTTGAGATTATATTCCTGAATAGATCGTCAATACTTTCAAACTGCGAGGCATCTAAAGAAATAAAATACGACTCTTTAGAAGTTTTTCTTTTATGAAGAGAAACCAGTAGTGAAGAGCTTAGCAGAGGCTTAATTTCTATCAAGTCTCCTTTTTTTAGTTTTAGAGTCTTAACCCACCATTTCGGCAAAGAAACGACGAAAGTTCCTTTTCCAGTAATTTGAACTTTTCTTATTTCCGTCTCTGAATATGCCATTGCAACGCAATGTAGTAAATTCAAGTATTTATTTACTTTTCCTGTGTAAATAGATGAAAATAGAGAAAATAGACAAGTCATATTAGGTAGTGTAACGAAGCAAGCCACGGTGAAAGAAATGGAAAGAAAAAAAGCTATAATCTTTAGCATAACAGTAATAGTAGCAGTAGTTGTTCTAGTGTTGGCATACAATTACTACCAAAGCATACAAAAGAAGATAACTTTACTTGGAGCTGGGGCAACCTTTCCGTATCCGCTTATTCAGAAATGGAGTAGCATCTACAGCAATGAAACAACTAAAGGAAAAGTTATTGTTAACTACCAACCCATAGGGAGTGGAGGAGGGCAAAACAGCATAGCAAAAAGGCTAGTTGACTTTGCAGGTAGTGATGCACCACTTACAAAAGATCAACTTGGCAACGCTAGTTTTGCAGGTATACTACACATACCAGAAACAATTGGAGCAGTAGTAATTGCATACAACGTTCCAGAATTAAAAAATACTAGATTGAGGATAGATGGCGAAACCCTAGCAAAAATGTATCTTGGGGAAATTACAAAGTGGAACGATCCAGCAATAGTTCAAGACAACCCCAATGTAAATTTACCTGACAAAGAAATAATACTTGTAAAAAGAGCTGATGCTAGCGGAACAAACTACGTTTTTACACAGTATTTATCTGCTGTAAGTGAAGAATGGAAGCAAAAAATGGGTTTTGGTTTAACTTTTGCTTATCCCCAAATAGTTGGAAACAGAGGGCTTCAGGGTAAGGGTAACGCTGGAGTTTCTGCAATCATCCAACAAACACCATACAGCATAGGATACATTGAACTCGCATACGCCTTACAAAACAACGTAACTTTTGCACTTTTAAGGAATAAGGCTGGAAAATTTGTAGATGCTACGATTGACAATATAAAAGCAGCAGTTTCAGCAAAAGCGAGTGCTCTTCCTAGAGGAGATGAATGTTGGCAAAACGTAAGTTTAGTAAACGCAGATGGAGAAAACTCTTACCCAATAGCTAGCTTTACTTACATACTGGTATTTAGAGATCTAAGCTATCTGAAAGATCCAGAAAAAGCTAAAGCTTTAGTTGACTTTCTTAAGTGGATAGTTACAGATGGCCAGAAATATGCCCCAGACCTCTACTACGTTCCATTACCAGACCAAGTTGTCCAGATAAATCTAAACACAATTTCATTGATAAAGTGGTAAGAAACCAGGAAGAGCAAAAATGAGAAGCAAAAAAATTTTTGATATAATAACTCTCTTTTTCTCTCTTTCATATTTAGCAATCTTCCTATTATTTTTATTTGAGCTTGCAATAAATTCTCAACTAACTTGGAAAATGTATGGGTTTCAATTCATAATAGGTACTAGGTGGGACCCAAACAAAAATATTTTTGGAGCACTACCTTTCATTTACGGTACAATAGTTACGTCTGCGCTTTCTTTAGCCCTTTCATTTCCAATAGGTATTGGAACTGCTATATTTCTGTCTGAAGTTATAGACCAAAGAATTTCTGAGCTCCTTACCGAAGTAATTGAACTAATAGCAGGAATACCAAGTGTAGTAATAGGGCTTTGGGGAATCTTCTATCTTGTACCTTTTGTAAAAAATTTTTTAGAACCGATGCTTTCTTGTCTATCGTTTATACCACTTTTCTCAAGTCAAGGAGTTTCAGGATTAAGTGTAATGAGTGCAATATTAGTTTTATCCTTTATGATCACTCCGTTCATAGCAGTTACGACAAAAAGTGCTCTTGATAGTGTTCCTGAAGACTTAAAAGAAGCAATGTATAGTCTAGGTGCTCATAAGTATGAAGTGATAACATACGTAAGCTTACCGTATATTAAGAAAGCTATAGTTAGTGGAACAATGCTTGCATTTGGTAGAGCCTTTGGGGAGACAATGGCAGTGACGATGGTGATCGGAAATATGCCAACGATTGCACTATCTCTTTTTAGCCCAGGATACACAATTCCTGCAGTTATAGCAAATGAACTTACAGAAGCTATCGCTCAACTACACATCTCTTCACTAATTTTTCTTGCGCTAATACTAGAAATAATGTCCATTACAACTATTTTTGTTGAGAGGTTGATCATCAGAAAATGGTGAGCACCAAAGACATTAAAGACAGTTTACTTAATATATTTGCTACACTTTCATTTACTGTTGTAATGATTACACTTTTACTTATAGTTGGAACAACAATTATAAGAGGAATAAAAGCAATAAACTTAGATTTCTTTTTTGCACTACCGAATCCTCCAGGACAACCAGGAGGAGGAATACTAAATGCTATAGTTGGGTCTTTGATTTTAGTAGTAATAAGTATGTCAATTAGCATACCTGTTGCATTAGCTGTTGCTATCTATCTTTATAGGTCTAGAAACATGGGACTAAAAGAGCTTATAAGAGTGGCGAACGGTGCACTAGGAGGAACTCCAAGCATAGTTGCAGGAGTTTTCGTATACCTTATGGTAGTAGTACCAATTACAGGATTTTCAGCTTTAGCGGGAGCTCTCGCACTTTCTTTTCTTGCAACACCCGCAATGGTAAGCATCTTTGAAGAAGCACTTAAATTAGTTCCACATGAAATACTTGAAGCAGCTGTAAGCTTAGGAGTAGAGGACTGGAAGGTACTGCTTTTTGTGATAGTTAGAGAAGCATTGCCTATGATTCTTTCTGGAATACTTATAGCGCTTGGACGAATTATAGGAGAGACTGCGCCATTAATATTTACAGCGTTTGGCAGCCCAAGCCTTAATCTCGACCCAACGCAACCTACCTCAGCGCTTCCTTTGTTGATTTACAACTACGCTATGTCTCCTTGGAAAGATTGGCAAGAAAAGGCGTGGGGTGCTGCATTTGTTTTAACTATTCTTGAGCTTTTGATATACCTTTTATCTAGGAGGATTAGCAAAAGATGAAAGTAAAAATTAGGATAAAAAATTTAAATGCATGGTATGGCAAAAGACATATCTTAAAGAATATAAACCTAGAAATACCTGAAAAAACAGTTACAGCAATTATTGGGCCAAGTGGTGGAGGAAAGTCAACGCTTCTGAGATGCATCAACAGAACGCATGAACTGAAAAGAGGAGCTAAGGTCAGTGGAGAAGTGATTATAGATAATGTAGATATTTACAAAATTAACCCAGTAAAAGTGAGAAAAACTATAGGCCTTGTTTTTCAAAAGCCGAATCCATTCCCAAACATGAGTATATACGAGAATGTTGCCATTGGTTTAAGAGTAAACGGTATAAAAGATGAAAGCCAAATAAAGAACTTAGTTAAGGAGGCGCTAATAAAAGTAAACTTATGGAATGAAGTTAAAGATAGGCTTAACTCTCCTGCAACGCAACTAAGCGGCGGGCAGCAACAAAGACTCTGTATTGCGAGAGCAATTGTTCTTAACCCAGAAATAATTTTGATGGATGAGCCAACTAGTGCACTAGACTATTTTTCTACAATTGCTATAGAAAATCTCATCAAAAAGATGAGTTCAGAGTACACAGTTGTTTTATCGACCCATAACATACAGCAAGCAGCGAGAATCTCAGACTATATTGTGTTTGTTCATTTTGGACAAATTATAGCCTTCAGAGATACTAAGTCACTGCTTCTGAATCCTAACAATGAAACAATCGAAAAGTTTATTACGGAGATGCAATAGCTATGGCTCATATGAATAGTGCTTACACAAAAACAGTTCTTTTTGTTTGTGTGGAGAACAGTTTCAGAAGCCAAATTGCTGAAGCATTCTTCAACAAATATGCTCCTAAAGGTTGGATTGCTGTAAGTGCTGGCAACAAACCTGCAGATAAAGTTCATCCAAACGCTGTAATCCTAATGAAAGAAAAAGGCATAGACATTTCTCAGAAAAAACCAAAGCTATTGACAAAAGACCTCCAAACAATAGCGGACATAGCGGTAATAGTTTGTGGTGGAAATGAATGCCCAGTCGTTTATGCAAGTTACGTTGAAGAATGGAACTTTCCAGATCCTGCAAAAATGTCATTAGAAGAGGCAAGAAAAATTAGAGACACTATTGAAAAGAAAGTTGTTGAACTAGTTAATAGGTTAGATTCTATAGAATCAAGACCAAAACTTTCATTTAAACTAAACAATGTTTAGAAGAAACTTGTAACATAAAGTAGATTAACAAATATTAGTTCCTAAACCTGCTGTTTTACTCATGCTCGCTATTGACTAAAGACATAAACTTTTAAAAACATTTAATTTTCTCGTAGATTAGCGATTCATGAAGGAGTTGGAAAGCATCACCTGGCCCTTATACTATAGAGACGAGCTTATAGTTGGAAATCCAAAGAGCAACGTTGCAATATGTACTTTATGGACAAAAAAAGAGCTTTTCTTGGATCTACCAAAAGAAGAGTTTACAGTCATAGGAAACTTACGCACTACTTATGGAATAAACCCACTAATAAAAAATATCTTAGCAAATCCAAGAATAAGATACATTGTTGTGTGTGGGGAAGATTTAATGAAAACAGGCGATATTCTAGTTAATTTCTTTATTAATGGCATAAGTGAAGAGTACCAAGTAATTGGGACGCAAGCATACATCGACAGAAATATTCCTAGAGAGGCTATTGAAACTTTAAGAAAAAACGTAAGAGTAATAGACCTAAGAGATGAGAAAAACTTAGAAAAACTAAAAGAAAAAATCTCAAACATACTTAGCAAAATATCAAGAGAAGAAGAACCTTTTAGTAAGCCTATGATTATAGGTGAAAAAGAAAGAGAGGTTGAAACTCTCTTCTCAGAAGACAAAATGCTTCGTGTAGAAGGTGAATCCATTTCTGAAGTTTGGTTGAAGGCTTTAGACCTAGTAATGAAGTTTGGAGAAGTAAAGCAAACAGAGTACAACTTAAGACAAAGAGAAGTGCTTGGAATTGTATCTATAATAAATGGTGAAGAAACTGAGCTTCCCTCATGGCTACCAATAAGCAAAGAAGACCTTGAAAACTACTACTTAACATTTTTTAGTCAAGCAAAGCCAGAAGGTGTTGAATATACTTATGGAGAACGACTATTTGGTTTAAAAGTTTCTTCTATACCTAAGGAGGTTAGAAATACTCTAGAACCCAAGATGGTTAAGGAAGTTCATGCAATTCTTGACCAAGTTGAACTAATAGCTAAGAAACTAAAGGAAAAACCATTTACAAGAAGAGCAATCGCTGTAACATGGAGACATGAATCTGACTTAGTTTCTGCTAACCCTCCGTGCTTGATTGAGATAGTTTGGAGTATAAAGTTTGGGAAACTTCATCAAATGTGCACTTTTAGAAGCCATGACATATTTGGAGCTTGGTTACTTAATGTTTTTGCGCTAAGAAGGTTACAACATTATGTTTCAGATAGGGTTGGATTTCCGCTTGGAAGCTTAATAGTTGTTTCTGTTTCTGCACACGTTTACGAAAACAATTGGAGTGCTGCAGAAGAAATTCTAGAAGAGCGTTACAGAGGAAATAAGATGGAATTTAGTGAAGATTTAAGAGGATTTTTCGTCATAAAAGTTGAAGGCAACGAGATCGTAGTAGAACATAGACTTAGAGATGGAAGAAAAACAAAATACGAGTTTAGAGGGAATAGTGCAGAAGAACTCTATAGACGCATCTTAAACGAGAACTTAGTTTCTAGATTAGACCATGCTGCATACTTAGGGAAAGAGTTAGCACGCGCTGAAATGGCTTTAAGAGAAAAGAAACCTTATGTACAAGATAGAGCTTAACTTAAGACACATGAAATTCGCCACTCACGATGCTGATAACCTGTATAACTATGTTTTGATAAAAAACATTTATTAAGTGTCCTAATTCTTTTTTATAAAAGGTGAAACAAGTATGGAAAACTTTGAATTCATAAGCCCAACAAAGATAATCTTTGGAAGAAGTACTGAAAGCTTAGTTGGAGAAGAAGTGAAAAAGTACAGTAACAAAATTTTGTTTCACTATGGTGGAGGAAGCATAAAAAGGATAGGCCTTTACGAAAAAGTAGTTGGTTCGCTGAAGGAAGCTGGAGTAAAATTCATAGAACTTCCTGGAGTTAAGCCGAATCCAAGATTAAGCCTAGTGCAAGAAGGAATAAAGTTATGCAGAAAAAACAAAATTGACTTTATTCTTGCTGTTGGCGGGGGTAGTGTAATTGATTCTGCTAAAGCTATTGGAGTTGGAGTACCATATGAAGGGAATGTGTGGGACTTCTACACAGGAAAAGCTACGCCAAAGGAAACTTTACCAGTTGGCGTTGTGCTTACAATACCTGGTGCTGGTAGCGAAGCTAGCAATAGTTCAGTCATAACTAACGAAGAAGGTTGGTATAAGCGTTCACTTAACAACGACATTATAAGGCCAAAATTTGCAATAATGAACCCGGAAGTAACTTTTTCTGTTTCTTCGTATTATACTGCATGTGGGGCTGCAGACATGATGGCTCATGTCATGGAACGTTACTTTACGAATACTCGTAACACGGACTTAACTGATAGGCTATGCGAAGCTACGCTAAAAACTATAATAAAAAACGTTCAGATAGTACTGAGAGAACCAAGCAACTATGATGCTCGAGCTGAGTTAATGTGGGCAAGTACCATTGCACATAACGGTTTACTTGGCACTGGAAGAGTTGGGGACTGGGCATCGCACCTTATAGAGCATGAGCTAAGCGGCTTATATGATGTAACTCATGGTGCAGGGCTAGCAGTAATATTCCCTGCTTGGATGAAGTATGCATATAAACATCGGACAGACAAATTTGTACAATTTGCGACTAGAGTGTGGAACGTTGAGCTAGACTTTGAGAACCCAGAAAAAACGGCTCTTGAAGGCATAGAGCAGTTGAGAGATTTCTTCAAGAAAATAGGACTTCCAACTACCTTAAAGGAGCTAAACATACCTGAAGAGAAGTTTGAAGAACTAGCGTTAAAGTGCACAAACGGAGGTACTACAACTATAGGTAACTTTGTTAAGCTAAGTAAGGAAGACGTAATAGAAATACTAAGAATTGCAAAAGAATAAAAAGAAAGAAAATAAAATTACTTTTCAGTTAACTCTTCAACTTCTTTTTTGCCTTTTTCTAGTTCCAGAATTTGTTCTTTATCTTCTTTTAGTAATAAAGCTTGAAATTCGCCAAAGTGTGTTTTTTCTTCTTTTGCTATATCTAGAAAAACTTTCCTTATGTCTTCATTGTCAGTGGCTTGAGCCAGTTGCTCGTATAAGTTTATTGCGTCAAGCTCAGCAATTATAGCTACTCGAAGTATTTCCTTGTTGATCTCTTCCTTCTTAACTTTATCTAAGTTAACAGGTACTTTCGAGATCATCTTGAATACTAATGATTAATGTACAGTTTATAAACTTTTTCAACAGTTATATTTCTGCTTAAGGAGCACAAGGCTTTGAAAAAGTTTTTAAGCCCCTGCAGTAAACCTTAGTTAGTGGATAACAAGATGGCGAACTTAAAACTAGGTGTAATAGTTGGATTAAGGCCAAATATGGAAGAAGAGTTCAAAAAGTTAAAGGATCTTGGATTTCCAACTGCACAAGTTTCATGTTGGACTATGGAGTACTTCAACGAAGAAATGGCTTTGCATCTGAAGAGAGCAGCTCGAGACTATGACATTGAAATAACAACAATGTGGACAGGTCTACCTGGCACACCAATATGGAACTTTGTTCAGGGACCATTAACTATTGGTTTAGTTCCATTGGAGACCAGAGAGGTAAGGGCAAAAGCACTAAAGAAGGGTTCTGACTTTGCTAAAAAAGTAGAAGTTGAGAGTGTAACAACGCATGTTGGCTTTATACCCGAAAATCCAAACGACCCGCACTACATTACTTTGATTCCAACCCTAAAAGACATAGTAAATTACATTGGAAAAAATGGCCAAAGTTTTTGGTTTGAGACTGGGCAAGAAACTCCAGTGACTTTACTAAGGACAATACAAGACATTGGATTAGACAATGTAGGAGTAAACTTTGATGCAGGGAACTTAATCCTATATGGTAAGGCTAATCCTGTTGATGCTTTAGACGTTATCGGGAAGTATGTAAGAGGAGTTCATGCGAAAGATGGTGAGTACCCAAGGGATGGCTACCAGTTAGGTCAAGAAAAACCACTGGGTGAAGGAAAAGTAAACTACAAGGTCTTCATTCCAAAGCTAGTTTCTTTAGGTTATAAGGGTGCAATTACTATAGAAAGAGAAATATCCGGGCCGCAACAAATTCAAGACATTCTAAGAGCAAAAAAGATACTTGAAGAGATTCTTAAGACCTGTTAGAAACTTACTCTGCATTTAGTTTAGAAGAAACTACTAGAAGAAAAACTTTTATAACTTTCCTTCACAAGAAAGCGCGCCAAGAAAATGATACTCTTCAAAAAGAAGAAAGAAAAAACAAAAGCTGAAAAGATCGCAGAAGCTTTAATAAATAAAATTGGAAAAGAGAAACTAGATGACGAAGCCACAAAGCTATACTTTCAAGGAGTTCAAGATTATGAAGAACAAATGGAAATTTTAGCAAAAAAATACGGAATAGAAGTTAGCTAAGATTTTAGAAGTCCCACTCTACAGGTACTTCTTTTCCTTTTTCTGCAGAAGTATATATTGCATCTAAAATCGCTTGAACTTTAAGGCCTTCTATAGCAGGTGAGAACAAAGCTTTTCCACTCTTTATCGACTCAACGAACTTTGCTATCCTTTGATTGTATAAGTCAGTTTCAGGAATTCTATCTTGAGGAGTTATTGTAACCCTTGCGCCTATCACTTCCTTGTATACTTCTAAGGGCTTTAGTTGAGCTCCACCTTTTGTTCCAAGCAAGACCAAGTTTAGCTCATCTTCTTTTATGAATGAAGCCCAGTTTGTTTCTAGCAGCATCGTCATTCCATTTTCAAACTTTATAAATGCAAATGCGTTGTCTTCAACTTGAAAGTCTTCTGGTTTCCAGGCTCCACCCCAGCTCCCTTTCTTTGCCATCTCAGGATTCTTTCCAAATTTGTTGTATGTAACACCAAGAACTGACTTTGGCTTTGGAAACCCTAGTACATACATCGCAGAGTCTACAGCATAACAGCCTATGTCTAGAAGTGGACCGCCTCCAGATAAACTCTTGTTAAGAAAAGTTGGACTGACTGGGATACCCCATCTTCTTAGGTGTAAGGCTCTAGCATAGTAAATTTCCCCTAGCTCTCCAGAATCTACTAACATTTTTAATGCTGTTATGTCTATACGAAACCTAGTTTGATAACCAACTATCAAAATCTTGTTGTACTTTTTAGAAGCTTCATACATCTCCTTTGCATCCTTTAAGTTTCCAGCCATTGGCTTTTCAGTAAGAACATGAGCTCCGTGTTTCATAGCTACTATTGCAGGATCTTTATGAAGAACATTTGGAGTACAAACACTTACGGCATCTAGGTTTTCCTTTTCAAGCATCTCGTTATAGTCCTTGTAGTACCTTGCAATACCGAACTCTTCTGCTGTTTTCTTGGCAGCTTCAATGTTTATATCAGCGCAGGCGACTATTTCTACGTCTGGAATTTTCTTATAGTTTGGAATATGGGTTCCTCTTGCTATTCCACCACAACCAATTATTCCAACCTTTATTTTTTCTGCCATGCGGCAAGAAGAAACAGGTTATATTTAAATACATTTTCCTTTCTTCCAATTAGATCTTAGCTAAAGTAAGAAACGTGATACTTGTTTGAGTAGCATTAATTTACTTTTTTATACTTTATGAACCCTAATCAGTATTTTTCTCAAGCGAAGTAAAAGTCTTCGTCGTTTTTACGCTATTCAAAGAAATATTTTAACTTAATTTTAAGTTGTTTTGTGTAACTACAATCTGAACTTCGAGTAGCTTAATGTTCTAAACTTTTTATCCATAGTCCAATCTTTTGCAATAGCTCTACTTGCTCTGAAACTAATTTTCCATTTGGTAAGGGCCCAACATTAAGCAACAAATTTGCACCTCTAGACCAAGCCTTCCTAAAGTAATCCTTCAACGTCTCTAAGGATTTGTAGTTGTTGTCCGAAGAGTTATATCCCCAACTATTGTTTATGGTAAGACATGTTTCTAACGGAAGGTTTGAAACTTTTGCTTTATTAAAGCCAGCTGTATTCTCACCTGGAAGGTCCTGCTCAAAAATTTGGAAATCTTCTCCTGGAAATGGGTCTACATGGTGATTATTCCCAACTAAAGCAGAAGGTTGTAAACTATGAATCATCTCGTATAGTTCATTAAGTTTCCAATCTGCGTTTGGTTTATCCCACCATCCATCAAACCAAAACCCACCGATTTCACCATAGTTTGTACAAAGCTCTTTTACCTGACCATGATAGTACTCAAGATATTTTTCCCAGTTTCCTTTTTCAAGCCTTCCAGAATATTGTCCCGTTATTCCAAGTGGGTAGTAGTCAGGATGGTGCCAGTCCAAAAGAGAGTAGTAAAAGAAAATTTTTAATCCTTCTTTTTTACACGCTTCAGCAAGTTCTTTTACGACATCTCTTTTGAATGGCGTATTTGTTATTTTGTAGTCAGTAAGTTTTGTATCAAACATACAAAAACCATCGTGATGTTTTGTTGTAAATGTTATATACTTTGCACCTGACTCCTTGAATATTTTGCACCATTCTTCTGCGCTGAATAAAGTTGGGTTAAAAATGTCTTTAAGTTTTTCATATTCTTTTATCGGAATTTTTTCATTTTGCATTACCCACTCGCCTCTTCCCAAAATGGAGTATATACCCCAATGAATGAATATTCCAAATTTTGCGTTTCTGAACCATTCTATGGCCTCTTCTCGCTTTTTCATAAGCCTATGTCTACCTTAAAAAGTATTTAAGTTTTAAAGAGCAATGCTTTTGTTCTAATAAAAAAGGCTACATTGGCTTTTGGGGGTTGAGCAAAGTAAAGTAAAGCCTTACAATTTCGTATTCTTCCTTTTTTAATGAAATAGCGTCAAGTATTCTTCCCTCTACTTCTGAAACAAACTCGTCTATGAATTTTGATGGAATTCCAACTAAGTTGTCAACTAGGTCTAGAGCAATTGGTAAGTTTGTAGCTTCGTTGAAGAAGTCTTTTTGCCCAAGCCATTCGTGTATCTTTTTAATGCTAACTGAGGAAGGATACTCTACTTCGCATGGAGGAAGGTGGTCGTAAGCTTTAACTTGTAAGCGGCGCATTTCTTTTACCCCATCTCTTTGTAATTTTAATGCTTCAAATGGTGCAAAAACTTTATTCTCTGCCTCTTTTAATGGGTTTTCTTCTGGCCAGTTTTTAGTTATAGCAAACTGTGCTAGTTGAGTGTACACTTGCACTGGAACATCTCCAATTAGATCTTCGTAGTAGAATATAGTTCGTTCCGGCATAAAAGTTGAGAGAATAAGCTTATCAATAATCGTTACAAGCGAATTTTCTCTATCTTTGAGCGACATATAGCCGCCTATGACACGAGTATGACTTCTCTTTATTACACCTATTGTTTTTTCACTTCTTCTTAATTTCTCTGTTATTTCGAATGTTTCCTTCGTAAGCCTTTCCTCCTCTTCACCATAGAGCCCAACTTTTTTCATCCTTAGAACAGGGTACAAAAAGCTGTAGAAACTACCATCCAAGATTAAAAGATCACACTTGTCCAGAGCCTCTAACGCAAGCTTTCTTTCAGCGTAGGTTGACAACAAGTCAAAGAAGTATCTGCTTTTATCCTGAGATAGAGCTTGTTTTCTTTTAAAAGATCCTACCTCAAATTTTTCATCCTTTTTCTTTACGCCTTCTAAGTACACTATTCCAGTAGCAAAAACGCCATATCTTACGCCTAGTCTTTCACTAAGCCTTGGAGACCTTGAGCCATCAACAGCAGCAGTGGTTACTATTTTACTTGATGCTTCTAGTTTTTTTATGTGCGGAGTTATCAGATTTTTTAACTCTTTGAGTTTAACACTTAGGTCTTGGATTGCTTTTAATGTATTGTTAGCTTCTCGTTCAGCTAACTCAAAAAAGCGATGCTGAAGGTCAAGAGGTAACGTTACCCATTCTAAAGGCTCTTCACTCATTTTCCTCACCCGGAGGTTCATAAGTTATGAGCAAGGGAACTGGTGAGGGATTCATGGCACCTGAAAAGTAAAACCTTCCTGGCTTTAACTGTAGCATTTGGTCAGCAGTTATGCCATATGGAGAAAGCCACTCTAAGGCGCCTCCTTCTCCGCTGGCGTCTAGTGGATGTATCCTTCCAAAGAAGTGAGTGTTGAGGTTTCTCCTTACAGATGCGTTTATTCCTATTTCTCCTTTTATTCCCTGCGCAATTAAAGTTAAATTAAGCATTCTCTTTCTTCCAAGTGCTGCTAAGTTTTTTATCATTTCTGAAGTTTCACCTTGAATTCCTCTTGGTTCCCATGGAGCATATTGAGGTGATTCGTCTATTATTAGTGCGATATTTATGTCGTTTCCAGATTCCATTACGCTGTAGAGTTGCTTTGCAAGCGACAAGAAAAACCCAAGCTTAGCTTCGGCTATTGCACCCCCCATATCCACTAAGAGTATTCTCCTGCTTTCAAACATCTTGAGAAGTTCTTCTATGCTTAGCGTGCCCATTATTGGAGCTAAGTCACGCGGTTTCAACCTTCTAAACACTCTTCTTGCTGCCCTTTGTGCAGAAGACCGCCAATCGGCTCTAGTTATACTGTTAATACTCTCTTCAACGTGTTCTTTAAGTTGGTTGTACAAAACATCAGCAGGATCCTTACTTCCTTTGGAAAGATTAACTACTGCTCTTACCTTTTCAATCCAACCTTCTATGAATTCATCGAAGCCATCTTTTACGCTTTCATTTCTTGAAAAATCGTAAGTTTTATCTTGAAAATAGCTTAGAATTGACTCTTCATCAAACGCTACATCTGTAATTTTCGTAACTTCAACTTCATTGGAGTCCTGAAAGTACGGCACATAGTCAGTACCACTCCAATCAAGGATTAGAACTCTATAGCCTGCAGTTATGTAAAGGGGAATAAGAACGTAACGTGTGAACCATGACTTTCCACTCCCAGTACTACCGTAAACGCCTACATGATATGAGATGAAGTTTTTTAATACTGGTACTTTCCATGTTTTATGATTCTCTAGATGAGCATTCATCCACAGAATTTCATTTCCCTTTGCTATTTTCTCTAATGGCCTATCATCTTCTTCTTGCAAGTAAACAGGAGAACGAGGCTGAATTATGATCTTGTTTGGTTCTATGCCATTTTCAGTAACAACCCCTATTGGTTTTATCATAAAAGAATAAACTTCTCTTGCTCCTGAAGGTTCACCTCCATGACGCATATACGCAACATCTGGCCTGTATGCAGTATAGCTAAGAAACTCATTTTTCCCAAGTCCTTCTCTTAGTACGCCTAGTATTTGATTTATTGGCTTTTCATCGCCTCCATTTTTTATAATGACAAGTTCTTCAGTAGAAATACTCCTTTCAAGATCCTTTAACAAAATTAGCCTAGCTGTTGTTTCAGTTGAACCATCTGCTATTCTTCCTATGAATTTCATTGTTTTACTCTCTGTCACCTTAAAGCTATTGTTAAATCTTTTCTTTCTATAATTATATTGTAAATGCCCATGAAACCTCTAGAACTAGGCTTAGGCACAATGTTTAAGCAAAAAATAAAGATTCATTGACTGCCTTACTTAGCGCCTACGTATTTTTTAGACAATCTAAAGAACGAATCTTTATAAAGTTAATAAGAAACATCCTGCGCTAAAGTTGAATATAAACAAAAACCAGAAAAGTAAGCCGATGCTTAAAAGAAAACTTGGACTACTTGATGCCACTTCAATAGGACTAGGAGCTATAATCGGAGCTGGAATCTTTGTTTTAGTAGGAATTGCAAGTGGAATGGCAGGTCCTGCAGTTGTAGTTTCCGTTATTATTTCAGGCTTAAGTGCAACTTTTACTGCACTAAGCTTTGCAGAACTTGGAGCAGCACTACCAAGAGCAGGCGGAGTATATGAATATGGGCATGAACTAATATCACCCTCTTTCGGATTTCTTTTGGGCTGGATGTGGATCTTTGGAAACATTGTTATGGGCGCAACTGCTAGCCTTGGATTTGGATACTATCTTTCGTCTGTCTTTAACTTTATTCCGTTCAAAGTTGGGGCCTTAGCAATAATTACACTTGTTGTATTCTTCAATGTAATAGGAGTAAAACAGTCAGCCATTGTAAACGACCTTATAGTAATTGTGAAGGTACTTGTTCTTCTGCTTTTTGTATTTGTGGGATTGCCTAGAATAAGTGTTTCAAACTTCGAGAACTTTCTGCCAAATGGTATAGTCCCAGTTTTTCAAGCTGCAGGACTTTTTTATTTTGCATATATAGGATTCCCAAGGATAAGTACTGCTGCTGAAGAAGTTAAAGAGCCAGAAAAGAACATACCACTTGCAATACTGCTTGCGTTGTTCATCTCTACTTTAATCTACATATTAACTTCTGTAACTGCAGTAGGACTAGTTGGATATAAGAACTTAAGTAACTCAACAACTCCAATCGGAGATGCAGCAAGAGAATTAGGATTAGGTGGAATAGTAGAATTAGGAGCACTTTTAGCAACTTTTAGTGTTGTTTTAACTTCAGTTATGGGTCAATCAAGAATTTTCTTTGCAATGGCAAGAAACGAGGAAGTGCCTAGTATACTTTCTAAGGTTCATGAGAAGTTTGAAACTCCAGTATACTCCGTCCTTCTTTCAGGATCTATAATGGCAATTCTAGCCTCAACCATAGACATTTCGGGCTTAGCTTTGCTTGGAAGTTTTTGCGTGCTTTTTACTCACATATTTACGAATTATTCTGCTTTAAAGTTATATAACTCTTTATCAAAGTATGACACTCCATTTAAGGTACCACTTAGACCACTTCACAGTATCATTGGACTTATAATGAGCACGGTACTTGCACTTAGCTTGGGAACCAATACAATACTTATAGGAATTAGTGCCTGTTTCGTTGGAATCCTATGGTATGTAGTTTACACAAAGATAATTAAAAATGATGCTTAAACTATATAAGTAGCTGGTGCACCATACTCTTTACAAAATTGCGTTGACTCAGTTACGAAGAAGACGAAGGCTGTGCAGATGAAGGAGCTTGAGTTGTTGCTTCTGGAATGTTAAAGTATGCCGCTATTTTTAATATGTTTGCTACAAACATTATTAAAAAGCCAACAATTACTATTGAAGTTACTGCGCCAATTAAGTAAAGTAGGGCAGCAGTACTGAAAAGAGACACATTTAGCTTCTTAGAAATTGAATCAAAACTCTTCTTTAGAAATATTGCTGCTACAATTGATGCAATCCAAACAACGAGCAAAACTAAAAGCAAAAATCCCAGAATAGAAAATAAAAACTCACGTCTGCTATAAATCATTTCGGTAGCTAAAAATCCTCTTAAAATAGCAATTCCTAGGTATGCAATGCCTAAAATTATTGCGATTGCAACTCCTGCAAGTCCAACTACTATTGAAATTAGGTAGTTTTTGAATATTTCTTTTTCATTCAATACAGACGAAATCTTGTCTACAGCTAATACTTCAAGAACAAAGCCTACGATCAGGAGAGGTATACCAACGTATGGAACAAATATTCCAAATGCTGATAGTATAGAGCCTACTCCGCCATAAGTACGTGCTTCTCTTAGATTATCCATGAGCCAAGGCAGAGAAAATAATCAATATAAGTATTTCGTTTGAAATGAAACTATACATTTAAGTAATTTACCTCGAGAAAAACTTCTAACAGCTGCTAAAACGTAGTGAAGGCTTTACAATAATCTTCCTTTTTTGTCTCAAAGTATTCAACTTGACTCTTTTATAAGTTCTACTTTAATTTTAAGTTTAGTAGAAAAGCTTAAAAATTACTGCTTTTT
>Ga0272448_1002395_pt1 | contig 23560 bp, 20 predicted proteins | sample YNPCB0191_FD_202220 | JGI IMG/M metagenome (GOLD analysis project Ga0272448, IMG submission 202220) | Hot spring sediment microbial communities from Yellowstone National Park, WY, United States - YNP-CB-019-1 | ecosystem: Environmental > Aquatic > Thermal springs > Hot (42-90C) > Sediment... | reverse complement strand
AATACGTCACTGAGGTTCGATCGAACTGACGTCAAGGGTCTGGATGATGAGGGAGACGAATCATCCAGGCGAGTGCGAATGACATCACGTCGACAACAGCGTGTCCGGTAATGTGCTTTACTTTGGTCGACCGATCCCTGAATCCTGAATCGTGCATCCTGAATCAATTTCGGATTTGAGCAAGCACGATGCCAATAGTTGTGGGAATCACTCTCCGCACGGCGGGGAAAATATATTATTTCGACCCTGGGACGGAACATTATCTGCGTGATGAACGCGTGCTGGTTGAGACGGCGCGCGGGCCGGAAATCGGCACCGTCAAGCAGCCTCCGTTTGAGGTAGGCGACGATCAAATCGTCCCCCCGCTCAAGCAGGTGATCCGTCGTGTCACCAAGGCGGACCATGCGCGCGAAACCTACAATCGCGAACGCGAGGCCAACGCCCTGGAGGCTTGCAAACGCCTCGTCACGAAGTTCAACCTGCCGATGCGCCTCATCGATGCGCAGTATACTTTCGACAGTTCGCATGTCCTCATCCACTTTCTGGCGGACAACCGCATCGACTTCCGCGAATTGGTGCGCGAGCTTGCCCATGAACTCCACACACGCATCGAGCTTCGCCAGGTTGGCGTACGTGATGAAGCACGCCTGCTCGGAGGGTATGGCATGTGCGGGCGCACGCTCTGCTGCGCATCCTTCCTCTCGAATTTCGCCCCTGTCGCCATCGGCCTGGCGAAAGAGCAGGGGCTGGCGCTCAACCCGCAAAAGATTTCCGGCATGTGTGGCCGCCTGATGTGCTGCCTCACCTATGAGCATGAGTGCTACAAGGAATTCAGCGCTGAACTACCGCACCTGAACGCCACCGTGGAGACGCCACGCGGGACGGGCAAAGTGACGAAATTGAATGTGCTCTCGCAGCAGATCGAGGTGGCCATCACTGATCTGCCGGGGCCGATCTGGTTCACCCTTGAGGAATTGCGCGGCGGCACAAAAACAGAACCCGCCCCGCTCGCCTCGGAGTCGCGCTGTTCCGGTTGCGCCCGCAAGCATGGACAGCAGAGTGATTTCCCGGAAGTGAAGCTGAATTATGCCGAGTCCGACGAATCGTCGGTCGAGGAAGTCGCCGCGACAGCCTCTGTCGAAGGCGAGTCACCGGCAAAACGCCGTCGTCGCCCACGCCGTCGCAGCAAACGCCCTTCGGAAGGCGCCCCGCAACCTGCAGGCACGGCGCGCGAGCAGCAGCCCGCCGCCTCCCCGCGGGCACAACAGCCAAAAGCTCCACGTCAGCAGCAACCCGCCGCTGCCCCAGCCACGGCAGACGGCCAACCTGCGGCCCCAGCCAAGCCGCGCCGCCCGCGCAAACGCCGTGCCCCGCGCAAAGAGCAGCCGGCGGTCCCTGTTGCCGTCAGCGCCCAGCCGGAACGTCCCGTGCAGTCTGATCCCGCGAAACCGGCCATCCCACCCGGCCAATACCGGCCCCGTCGCCGGCGGTGAAAATATAGTCACAGTGTGGAACAGGGCGAGAGCCCGGCTAGGTAAGCTTACCACTAATAGCCGGGCTCTCGCCCTGTTCCACACAGTGACCGGACTTCCAGCCGAAATTCATATTTTGATTGGAACAAAACACACCCCATCGCAGTCATACGGATAACACCCCCTTTTTGCCGGGGGGTCGAAGAGGAGATGATGCCATGGGTGTCGTGTTGCGATTACCGCGATTTCTTCGTTTGTTGCTCGGGTGCGTTGCCGTCCTCATTGCGCTCGTTTGCGTGCTCTTCAGCCGTACGAGCGGGAATGCGATGTCGGCGGAGTTGTCCCCGTTGGAGACGCGTTTGCTGGGACAGAACCACTGGCTGCGCGGCGGGCCGGCGGCGGTGCGCTTGATCGTGTCTGATCATCGGACGGGCAAGCCGCTCCATGCGCGGGTAGCGCTCTCGATTGATCGTGTGGTAAACGGCAAAGGGGTAAAGAAACCCACCGTGCTCTACAGCGGCACGACGGATACGCTGGGCACCATCGACGCGCATTTCACCGCGCCACGCAGTGAAGCGGGCTCCTATCAACTCACCGCTGATGTCTCCTCGACCGTCGGCTCCGATGAAATAAACCAGCCGATCCAGCTCGATGAGTCGGTGCAGGTGCTGCTCACCGCCGATAAACCGCTGTACCAGCCCGGCCAGACGATGCACCTGCGCGCGCTGGCGCTGGACCAGGCCACACGGGTGGCGGTCAACAGTGGGACGATGATCTTCGAAGTGGAAGACGCGCGCGGCAATAAGGTCTTCAAACAGCGCGTGCCGCTATCGCAGTTCGGCATCGCCGCGGTGGACTTTACGCTGGCCGATGAAGTGAACATGGGCACCTATACCCTGCGTGCCATCCTCCCGGTGGGGCAGACGGAGAAGAAAGTGCGCGTGGAGCGCTATGTGCTGCCGAAATACAAGGTGGCGCTCATCACCGAGAAGCCGTACTATCTCCCCGGCCAAACCGTGAAAGGCACCGTGCAGGCGGACTACTTCTTCGGCAAGCCGGTAGCCAACGGCGATGTGTCGGTGGAAGTGATGACGATGGACATCGGCGTGACCAAGCTGGCAGAACTGACCGGCAAGACCGATGCCCACGGGACCTACAAGTTCGAATACACGCTGCCCACCACCTTTGTCGGGCAACCCTTCGAGCAGGGGAAGGCGGTGGTGGATTTCCACGGCATCCTCATCGACACCGCCGACCATCGCCAGGAGGTGAATACCACGGTGCCGGTGGTGAAGGACCCCGTGCTGCTGGTGATGGTGCCGGAGAGCCGTCAACTCGCCCCCGGCCTGGAGAACCGCGTCTTCATCTCCGCTGCCACGCCGGACGGTTCTCCGCTGAAGGATACTGAACTAACCATCACCACCAGCCTCTCCAACACGCTCTACACCCGCACCACTGACGAACTGGGACTGGCTACCTTTGAGTTTGTACCGGGAAATAGTCCGGTCACCATTACCATCAAGGCAACAACCGGCGATGGCCTCACCGGCAATGCCTCGCGCACCTTCGACCTCTCCCCCGCCCACGAGGGGCTCATCCTGCGCACGAATAAATCCATTCTGAAAGTCGGCGACCGCTTCACCGCTTCCGCCGTCTCTTCCGCCCCGCGCGGCACCATCTACCTGGATGTGCTGCGCAACAAGCAGACCATCCTCACCAAAGCGCTGGATATCCGCGGCGGGCAGGCGAAGGTGAACATCAACGTCACCCCGGACATGGTCGGCACACTGGAACTGCACGCGTACAAGATCCTGCCTACTGAAGAGATCATTCGCGACACGCAACTGGTGGTGGTCACCCCTGCTGACGACCTGTGCATCAATGTCGCCACGGACAAGGAGCAGTATCGCCCGGGCGAAGACGCGCTGCTCACCTTCTCGGTGAAGGATCAGCAGCAACATCCGATCCTCGCCGCGCTAGGCCTCGCTATTGTCGATGAGAGCGTCTTCGCCCTCTCCGAACTGCAGCCGGGGCTGGAGAAGATCTACTTCACGCTGGAGAAGGAGCTGATGGAGCCGAAGTACGAGATCCATGGCCTGAAGCCGACCGACCTTGTACTCGACGAGCCGGGACCGGTGCGCCCGGTGCTGCAGGATGCGGAGCGCCAGCGCGCCGCTGCCATGCTCTTCGCCGCCGTGCCCACCGGCAACGACTTCGACTTCCAGGTGGACACCTATACGCAGCGCTGGGAGAAGCTGAAGGAGCAGATCGAACAGGATATGGAGAAGACGCATCAGAAGATCGTTGAAGCGCTGGCGAAATACCAGCAGAAACATCATGCCGCACTGACCGCCGAACAGGGCTTGTTCCGGCTGGCGGATGAAGGCTTCCTCACGCTGGATGATCTGAAGGATCACTGGGGGAACTACTTTAAGTCGAATTTGCAGGGAAATCAGACATATGTAAACTGGTTCACCTTAAATAGCGCCGGTCCGGATGGGCGCTGGGGCACGGCGGATGACCTTTCCACGCCTGGGATGGTGGTGATGTGGGGATTCGCCGATGCCGGGGGAGGGGCTGTCTTACAAAGAAGAGCGTTTGCCGCAGATATGGTCGTCAATGCAGCCGCCATGCCGGCGCCGGCGATGGCCGTACCGATGAATGGTGTCTTTGATGCAACAGCTTCGCATAATGTCCCAAAGATGGTAGCAAAAACAGGGGACGAGGCCGGTGCGCAAAGCGGCAGCGACGCGCCCCGCGTGCGAGAATTCTTCCCGGAAACCATGTATTGGAACCCCTCCATCATCACCGACGAGCAGGGCAAGGCGCAGGTACGGGTGCCGATGGCCGACTCCATCACCACCTGGCGGCTGAGCATGATGGCCAACAGCGCCACCGGGCAGTTGGGCAGCGCTACCGCGCCGTTGCGCGCGTTTCAGGACTTCTTCGTGGACATCGACCTGCCGCTCACCCTCACTCAGGACGACCGCATCGCGATTCCCGTCGCCGTCTACAACTACCTGCCCGAGCCGCAGCGGGTGACAGTGACGCTAGAGCAGGATGGCTGGTTCACGCTGGAAGGCGCGGATGAACAGGTGCTGGATATGGGCAAGGACGAGGTGAAGGTGGTCTATTTCCCCATCGTCGCCACGTCTATCGGCCACTTTCCGCTCACTGTGCACGCCAAAGGCACCCGCCTCTCTGATGCCGTACGCCGCTCCATCGATGTGCTGCCAGACGGCAAGGAGATCCGCGAGGCGATCAATGACCGGCTGGGCGGCAAGGTAGACAAGACGGTGACCATCCCGAACACGGCCATCGACGGCGCCAGCACCATCTGGGTGAAGTTCTACCCCGGCGCCTTCAGCCAGGTGGTGGAAGGGCTGGACGGGCTGCTGCGCATGCCATGCGGCTGTTTCGAGCAGACCAGCTCCTCTACCTACCCCAACGTGCTCATCCTCGATTACCTGAAAACGACCAAACGCATCAACCCCGAACTGCAGATGAAAGCCGAGCAGTATATCAATGTCGGCTATCAGCGACTGGTCACCTTCGAGTGCAAACAAGGGGGCTTCTCCTGGTTCGGCAATGATCCCGCGCACCAGGTGCTCACCGCCTATGGGTTGCTGGAATTTTCCGACATGGCGAAAGTCCATGAAGTTGACCCGGCGCTCATGAGCCGCACGCAGCAGTGGCTGGCCAACCGCCAGAAGGATGACGGCACCTGGGAGGTGAAAGAGCAGGGCATCGCCGAGGGCATCATCAACCGGCAGACCGGCGCGCTGCGCACCACCGCCTACATCGCCTGGGCGCTGGCGGAGAGCGGCTACACCGGCACACAGTTGGCGAAGGCCGTGCAGTACGTGAAAGCGCACCACGGCGAGGCGAAGGACCCCTACACGCTGGCGGTGATCCTTAACCTGCTCACCCGCACCGAGCGCGACGGCGCGGCCACCAGTGATGTGGCGGAGGCGCTGATCAAACTGGCAAAGACGGATGACAAAACGGCATACTGGAGCAGCGACACGCAGACCTTCACCGGCGCCACCGCGCAAGGGGCCGACCTGGAGACCACCGGACTGGCCGCCTATGGGCTGGCGAAATGGGGGCGCAACACGGGATTCACCGGCAAGGTGCTGCTGCATCTCATCCAGAGCAAGAACAGCTTCGGCGCATGGAGCAGCACACAGGGTACGGTCTGGTCGCTGAAAGCGCTGCTCTATGCCAGTTCGAACGCCTTCGGCGGCGGCAAGGGTACGGTCACCGTATTGGCCAACGGGCAGCAAGCCGCGGCATTCGACATCACCGAGGAGAACAGCGACGTGATGCGGCAGGTCGACCTGGCCAGCTTCATCCACAAAGGCGACAACGCCATCAGCCTGCAGTACAACGGCGACGGCTCGCTGCTCTATCAGATCGTCAGCCGCTACTACCTGCCGTGGGGTGTGGTAGAGAAGATGCCGAAGCCGAAGGAGCCGATGAGCATCACTGTGGACTATGACAAGACCACGCTGGCGCAGGACGACACCGCTACCGTGACGGTGAAGATCACCAATACCGCCGATCCGAAAGCCACCGTGGAGATGCCGCTCATCGACATCGGCCTGCCCCCCGGCTTCACCCCCATGACCGAAAAGCTGGACGAAGCCCAGCAGGCGAAACGCATCAGCAAATACACCGTGGCCGCCCGCCAGATCATCGTCTACCTGGAACAACTTGCCCCCGGCCAAACGGTGACGCTGACCTATCAGCTAAAGGCAAAATACCCGATCAAAGCCCGCACGCCACAAAGCCAGGCGTATCCGTATTACAACCCGGAGCGCACCTCAGTGACGCCGCCGAAGCAGATTGTGGTAAGGAAGTAGAAAAAGCAAAAGGTTCGACACGAGAGATCCGGATGCACGCTAATCGGGGACTGTCCCCGACCCTGGCGCTCGGTATCGATCGATAGCGCATGCTAAAGGGACTGTCCCCTACCCTCGTACGAGAGATGGGGACAGTCCCTTTTACTGGCACTAGATTTCCATATGGGCACAAGTGGCGGGGACAGTCCCCGACTAAACCGGCAACTTTTGTCTTCGCACTTTACCCTCCTATTTCCCCGCAAACCGCATCGGCCAGACGGCGAGGAACGTGTCAAACTTCTCCCCGCTAAGCTGCTCATACGCCAGCGAGATTGGCGTGCCGTCTACCAGCTTATCGACAAATTTCACCAGTCCCGGGGTATCCAACTTATGCGCCAGCACAGTGACCATGGCGTGTGCCTGCGCGTAGGCTTGCTCCTGGGTATCCAGGTCGCCTTTCAGAAAGCAGCGGTCGAGGTTGTTGAGATCGAGAGGCTTCTCGGCGATCTGCCCGGCCTGCAGGCCACCCCAGCCGCCGAAATAGCAGGCCAACCCTTCATTGAGCCAGGTGGGGATGCCATCGCCGCCGGTGTGCTGATAGAATGCCAGGTGGATCATCTCGTGACGGATGATGTCGGTGAACTCCTGCTGCAGCGTCTTCCGCGGTGCCCAATCATTCGGCGACCAGAGCACCAGCAGGCCGGGCAGGCTGAAGGCGGCGGAATGCAATTCACTGCCTTCCGGGAGCAGGATGCGGGCGTAGCGCGAAAACGCCGCCCAAGTGGGAAAGAGGAGCACGCGGAAATTTTGCAGGGGGATGCCGGTGAGCTTGCGGGTGCGCTCCTCCGCGCGCAGCAGTTCATCGCGCACCATGCGATATGCTGGATCGTTTGCATCATAGCAGAGCTGGAATTGCCCCGCTCGCAGGCTACAGGCTGGTTCAAGCTGGCTGCGCGTCGTCAGGCCATCGAGCGATCTGTTCCAGGCAGCGACCGCCGCGCGGGTTTCCGGCGTCGGATTGGCGGCGAGCACATGGGCGAAGGTGGCACGCGCCCCGCTGTAATCGCCGGCCATCGCCTGCACCGCCGCATACTCCGCCAACGCGGTGATGTCGGCGGGGAAACGGTCGACGACCGCGGCATACGCCTCCACCGCCTCTTTTGCCTTGCCTGCGCCACGCAAGGCGCGGGCATACCAGAGGCAGGTATCATGGTCATCGCTGTTCCAATTGGCAGCCACCGCCAGGTACTTCACCGCCGCATGAAACTGCCGCTGCCCGTAATACGCGCGCCCAAGCCAGTAGTTGAGCACGGAATCATTGGGCCGATCACCGGCCAGTGGCTGCAGCAATAATACCGCCCGCGTATAATCCCCCGCTCCGACCGAGGTAATCCCCTCCGTCAGTGCCGGCGGATCCTTCGCCACCGCCCACCCGGCGAGCAGCAGCACTAGCGAGATTATCAGGCAACGTTGATACATGGTAATATTATAACCGTAAGACGAATGAACCACAAAGATACGAAGAACACGAAGGGATTGCTGTACAGCCGTTGGCTGGAAGGCTTGCATAGATAATTCCCAATTCATAAGTCAGACACGTCCGACGAGTCAGACGCGTCCGACATATCCGACTTATACGTCAACCCCAAAACAACCTCTTCGTGCTCTTCGAGTCTTCGTGGTGAAAATTTAACCTGCATACCCCCGCGGATGCGCACTGTGCCATTTCCACGCGCTGGCGACGATTTCGCGGATGTCGGGGTGTTGCGGTTGCCAGCCCAGCTCAGCCTGCGCGCGCTGGGCGCCGGCGATGAGGAAGGCGGGGTCGCCCGGGCGGCGGTCGCTGATGGTCGCGGGGATGGCGTGGCCGGTCACCGCGCGGCACTCCTGGATGATCTCCTGCACGGAGAACCCCTGCCCATTGCCCAGGTTGTATACGCCCGACGCGCCGCCGTCCAGCAGCCGCTCCAGCGCCAGCAGGTGGGCGGAGGCCAGGTCGTTGACGTGGATGTAGTCGCGGATGCAGGTGCCGTCCGGCGTCGGGTAATCCGCGCCGTAGACGTTGATCTGCGCGCGCTGCCCCAGCGCCACCTGCAGCACCAGCGGGATGAGGTGTGACTCAGGATCATGCGCCTCGCCGATGAGGCCGGAGAGGTCGGCGCCGCAGGCATTGAAGTAGCGCAGCGCGGTATAGCGCAACCCATACGCATCGGCGTAGCTCGCCAGCAGCCCTTCGAAGGCAAGCTTGGTGCGGCCATACGGATTGATCGGCGCAGTGATAGCGTCTTCCGTAATCGGCACCCGCTCGGGCATCCCGTAGGTCGACGCCGTGGAAGAGAAGATCACGTGCCTCACCCCGGCGCCCAACGCCGCATCGATCAGCCGCTTCCCCTTCACCACATTGTTCTCATAATACTGCGCGGGATTCGCCACAGACTCCCCCACCTGGCTGTCGGCGCCGAAATGCATCAGCGCCTCGATCTTCCGCTCCCGGCAAATCGTCCCCACCAGTTCGGCATCGCCAAAATCTCCCACCCGCAACTCGGCATCCAGCACCGCCGCCCGATGTCCCTTCGACAAATTGTCCAACGCGATCACCTGATGCCCCGAATGCTCCCGCAGGTACTTCATCATATGACTGCCAATATACCCGGCCCCGCCGACGATAAGGATATTCACTACGCACTCCCGGATGATTAGTCTGTTAGTATGATTTTCGCTTCCGGGTGAGGGCTCTCCTGCTGGAGAAGTGTGGAAGAATGGTCACTGTGTGAAACAGGGCGAGAGCCCGGCTTGATCAGCCCACCAGCGCTAGCTGGGCTCTCGCCCTACTATATACAGTGACTAGATTCGCAAGCTGGGACTATTTTACTTTGCCGCAAGGGAGATGCTCATCTACCGCGAACTAACACCATTGATCTCTAACCGGGAGGTGCTACCTGTTATGTCAACATCAGCTTCCCCGCTCCGCATCGGCGTCATCGGTGTCGGAGGCATGGGGCAAGGGCATTGCAACTGTTTGAAGCATGTTGCAGAAGCGAAGTTAGCCGCTGTATGCGATATTGACCGGGCGACCGCGGAGAAGGTGGGCCAGGAGCATGGGGTGCCGCATTTTCTCTCCCACCGCGCACTGATCGCCTCGGGGCTGTGCGATGCCGTCACCATTGCCACCCCCCACCCTCCCCGACCGGCGATTGCCATCGATGCGATGCGGGCGGGATTGCATGTGCTCAGCGAGAAGCCATTGTCCGAGCGCGTGAGCACGGCGGACAAAATGATCGCCACTGCCGCGCAGACAGGGGTGAAGTTCGCCATCATGTTCCAGCGCCGCACCGAGCCTGTCCTGATGAAGGCCATCGCAATCGCGCGCAGCGGGCAGTTAGGCAAAATTTACCGCACCACGATGATCTCCCCCGAGTATCGCAGCCAGGCCTATTATGACTCCGGCGGCTGGCGCGCTACCTGGAGCGGCGAAGGCGGCGGGGTGATGATGAACCAGTCGCCGCACATCCTGGACTTGTTCATCCTGCTGGGCGGCATGCCGGTCTCCGTCTACGGGCGAGTGGAAACGCGGCTGCATCATATCGAGGTGGAAGACCTGGCGGAGGCGATGCTCACCTATGCTGATGGCGGCTCCGGCTACTTCTACTGCTCGACCAATGAGGCCGGGCCGGGGCAGATGATTGAGATTTTCGGCGATGCGGGTAAGCTGGTCTATCGCGATGGCGCGCTCAAGTTCTACCGCTTTACGCCGTCCATCAGCGAGTTCACTCGCACCAATACCGCCATGTGGGGCGCGCCGGAGTGCATCGAGGAGCCGGTGGAGATCTCGGAGAGCGAGAGCGGCCACACGGTGGTGCTGCGCAGCTTTGCCCGGCACATCCTCTACGGCGAACCGCTCATCGCCGCCGGCCCGGAGGGGCTGCGCTCTCTGGAACTGGCCAACGCCGTGTGGCTCTCCGCCCACCTGAACAAACCTGTCACCCTGCCAATCAACCGCCGCGCCTACGACAACTTCCTGGCGAAAAAACGCCGCGAATCAACCTTCGTGAAAGAAGTGAAGGAACAGCGCGTAACCGACCCACACCATGTAGTGTAAGGCTGGTGGGGTGGAGTGTTTTAGACAGGATTTACAGGATTGACAGGATTAATTTCCTATAATTGAGATACTGGCTTGTCAGATATGATGCCGACTAGCCAACTGTTTCAAAAACAGAAAACCATCCGTCGAGAGAATACAAAAATCCTGTCAATCCTGTTAATCCTGTCAAAAAAACCACTGCCCTACTGTGCGCCCAGCCAGTTGAAGATGGGGTTGTGGGCGTTGACGGCGAAGGTGGCCCAGATCATCCCGACGATGATGAGGGCAAGCATCAAGATCTTGCCCAGGTCCTGTCCAACCAGGCTGCCGAGCTGGGTCGGCTCGCGGGTCAGGTAGGCGGTGGCGGCATAGAACTCGTCGCCGATGATCGTGTAGTCGCAGGTGACGACGAAGAACGGGATCTGCATCAGGTCCGGTGTGCCCGCCACCTGGATGGCCCCCACCGCCTGGCCATTTTCCGCGAGAATCAGCGCCTCGGCGAAGAACTGCCCGAAGAGGAAGTTCGCGGCGGCCTTCTCGCGGTGCATGATGCCCACGTAGCCGGCGGCATAGGCGAATTGACGGTCGGACAGGTAGCGGATATCATCCGGGCGATAGGCCTCAGGCCGGCCTTCGGCGGTGCAGATTTCGCGCATCACCTCTTCGGTGATCGGCATCATCGTCTGGTCGCAGATCGGCAGGATCATGCGCGTGCCATAGCGCACCGTGGCGCGCTTCACGTGCCCGGCAACGGCAAGTGCCTGCAGGCTGACAATGCCTAATCCCGCGAGCCCGGTCGAGAAGACGATGGGGCGTCCCAACTCGGTTGCGCGCCCGACCGCTTCATCAATCGCATTCAGGCCCGGGATGCGGCGGATGAACGGCAAACGGCCCGCCTGCGCGGTGACGATGGTGACGACGATGACCCCCACCACGGCGAAAAAGAGAATCCGCGCGAACCAGTTGGCGTGATCGAGCGCACTCGGCAACGCCGATGGCGGGTCAAATTTATACGATATCAGGGAGCCGACCGCCACGAAGAGGCACGCAGCCACCAGCAAAATGCGCTCCTGATGGCGCGACACAAAACTCGAATCGATGCTTCTTGCCGCAACGGCATTCGAGGTAATCGCTGCGCCGCAACTCGGGCACATCGTGACATTCTCGGACAGTTCGCTTCCACATTCCGGACAACGCATGGCAGTTGTTCCTGTTCAGTCTAGATTCTGGGTTATGATTTGAACCACAAAGACTTCTTTCCAGGGTATCGGCTTAAACATGATACCTGTTGCTTCGTGACTCGGGTATCTTTAAAAAATAAGTGATCGGTAACTGGTAGAAGGTGTCAATGATCGTACAATCAAACTAATCACTTCTTACTAATCACTAATCACTCATTACTTTTCTTCTTCTCTTCGCGCTGTTTTTTGAGTTCTCCTGCTCGCTCATCTTCCAATTCTTCAATTCGTTGAATCAAGCGCTCAATAAAGTCGCGATTTGAGAGTAAGGTCGCATATTTTTCCAGCCGCATCGGCTCGATGAAACCGCCCAGGATGGGGGTGGCGGCGATGGCGGCCTGGCCGGTGATGAAGCTGATCGGCTTCGAGGTTTCCAGAAAGACGATGGCGGCGGCGCCCATGCCGTCTTTCACCACACGCTGGGCAATCTCCTCCAGCGCGGCATCCTCATCGTCAACCGGCATCTCCTTCAACAAATCTCGCCAATTTTTCAGCATCGCTCATCCTCAATGACTTCCGGCGTTGCCCCGGCATCCTGCAACCAGGCGCGCACATCGTCCAGCACGGCAGCGCGCTCCGGCGTTCGCAACAATACCCCGCGATAGGCTTCGATCCATCCGGGTAAGGCCAGTGGACTTAATTTTATCCCATCCGGGCGGAGATAAACCCGCCGTACCCGCGCCCACGCCAGCGAGCGCACACTGCCGAAGAGACGGGCATGAGCACCGTCGGCATCCAACGTGTAGGTCACCGGGAAGAGAAATTCGGCAATGGACCCCACCAGCAGCACCGCGCAGATGATGATCAACAGCACTTTTGTGCCGAGACCCACCGACGCCGGCACCAACGCCGCCACGGCGAAAAGGCCAAGCAGGATGAACACCAGCGCCAGCACCGCCTTACCTGGCTGTCGTGCCGCGAGATGAATCGTCCAGCTTCTGGGTTCCGGTTGGGCCATGGGCGTATTGTACCCGTTTTGTCTGCTGATTGTACATTCTTGCGCTGTCGGACGCGCCGGACAGCACCAAACAGCAAACTTTTGCTTTACAAATCAGGCGTTTGTGCTATAATAGAAGGCAAAAGAAAGCGTTTGTTCTATAAGTATTTGGAGGGGTCGATGCGTACACGGAATATCAAACCGGGATTTTTCGAGAACGAGTTGTTAATGGCCATGCCGGTGGCGGCGCGCATAGTGTTTATTGGATTGTGGTGCATAGCGGATCGGGAAGGACGGCTGGAGGACCGGCCATTGCAGATTAAGTTTCAGGTGCTGACCTATGACGATTATGACATTGAGGCATTGTTGCAGATGCTGAATGAGGCCGGCTTCATCCGCCGGTACCAGGTGGCGGGAGTGGGCTATATCGAGGTGGTCAACTTCGCCAAGCATCAGCATCCGCATCCACATGAGAAGCGGAGCGTGATCCCTTCGCCCGGGAAGATGTCTGCCATCTCCTCCCCTGCAGGTAGTGACATGTCCTTACATGCCATGGAATGTCGGGCTGATATTCTGAATCCTGATATTCTGAATCCTGATACTCTGATACCTGATACACAGATACCTGATTCCAATGCCAACCCTGTGGCATCGGATGGGTCTGTGTCTGTGTGTTCTGTTGAAGAATCACCCACTGCCGAGGACGAACAGCCGGCTGTGGAGGGCGCATTGCCTTCTGCGCCCTATCGCCGTTCAGAGCATGAGCATGGCATCGCCGAAGGAGAGAAACCGGTAGCGCTCCTGCACGGCTTCCTGGTAGGCGCGCAGCACGTGCTCCCGCCCGGCGAAGGCGGAGATGAGCAGCAGCAGTGTGGAACGGGGCATGTGGAAGTTGGTGAGCTGCACGTCCACCACCTTGAACCGGTAGCCGGGGATGATGTACAGCCGCGTGGGGCCGGTCTGGGCATGCACGATGCCGTCAGCATCCGCCGCGGATTCCAGCGTGCGGGTGGAGGTGGTGCCCACGGCGACGATCCGCCCGCCCCGGGCGCGCGTCGCATTGATGAGCGCCGCCGTCTCTTCGCTGACGCTGAAATATTCCTCGTGGATCTCATGCTCCTCGACATACTCCACCTGCACGGGTTTGAAGGTGCCCAGGCCCACATGCAGGGTGACGAAGGTGCGGCGCACTCCGCGCGCTTCGAGATCGGCGAAGACCTGCTCGGTGAAATGCAGCCCGGCGGTGGGTGCGGCACTGGAGCCTTCTTCGCGGGCGAAGATCGTCTGGTAGACGCCGCGTTGCGCTGGCGGCGGCCCCTGGGTGATATACGGCGGCAGCGGCAGTTCGCCCAGTGCGTGCAACAAATCATGCACGCTGCGCCCCCCGGCGCCGGGGCCGGGCAGCAGGCGCACGATGCGCCCGCCGCCAGGGGTGACATCGAGGATATCGGCGAGCAGTGCTTCCTCGCCGAAAGTTACCTGCGCGCCGGGCTGCAGGCGGCGTCCCGGACGCGCCAGCGCCTCCCAGATATCCGCGCCGGTGGTCTTCAGCAGCAGCAACTCGGCACTGCCGCCGGTGCCCGCCTTGTGGCCCAGCAGCCGCGCGGGGATAACGCGGGTATCGTTGAGCACCAGCAGGTCGCCGTCACGCAGGAACTGGGGAAATTCGCGGAACCGGCGGTGTTCGATCACCCCGGTGTCGCGGTGGAGCACCAGCATCCGCGAGGCATCGCGTGGCACCACGGGATGCTGGGCGATCAACTCTTCCGGCAAGTCGTAATCAAAATCTGCAATGCGCATCTGCGTCAACGTCCCCGGCTGATAAGCCATAGAATGAAACTGAGCAACAGGCTCAAAATGATGCTGATGAGAATGGAACTGGCGAGCGGCAGGTACACCTTCGTGTGGCCGTGCTCGAAGGTGATGTCGCCCGGCAACCTGCCGAACCCCAATCGCCCCAGCCCGATCATCAGCAGGCCGATGAGAAACAGCACCAGTGCAACTACCAGCAGCGTGCGGCCAATCGAGGCAAAATCCATTACGCGCCCCTCCCGAACAGCATCCCGGCGATTATAGCATAGCTGGTCTAAAGTCTGTAGTCCAAAGTCCAGGGTCGTTGGGTGGATTCACAATGCGGGATGCAGTAGTCGTAATTCCAAGGGATAAAGACATAATACATGCAAACGTTAGCGTATTTCACTCATGAATCTCGTTTTACCGCGGGTAGACGCTTCATTTTTCTCGGGAGCGTGCTATAATACCCCCGAACAGCAAAGCGCAGCATTGTTTGCTGCGTTATGTGAAGGAATGGAGTTGAAATACGCTTCTACCATAACAAATGAAAATGCCCGTGGACGATGGAAATGCCGACCTGCTATTCCGCATTCCGCAGTCTGCACTCCGCATTTTCCAGGGGGAGAACATCATGGAACCAATTCGTGTTGGCATGGTTGGCGTTGGCGGATTTGCCGGTTACCGGCGGAAAACTATGCACCAGACCGGGCTGTACAAACTGGTCGCCTGTTACGATTACATTGCCGAGACCGCCAAAGCCGTGGCAGCGGAAGAGCAGTGTGATGTCGAAGCCAGCTACGATGCGCTGCTGGCACGCACGGACATCGAGGCCGTCGTGGTGAGCACTGGCGCCACCTCGCATATGGAGTACTGCGTCCGCGCCGCACAGGCAGGCAAGCATTTCTTTGTGGAGAAACCGCTGTGCTGCGATGCCGAAGAGTTGAAAACGCTGTTGAGCGCCGGCGAGCAGGCCGGGGTGGTGATGGGCATGGGCCATTCCTTTCCAGACGGGCCGGTCAATCAACTCATCCAGGATTATATTGCGCAGGATAAACTCGGCACCGTCACCGCCATCGAGATGACCACTGCCCATGGCGGCGGTTGGTGCGTCTCCCCCTGGCGCTTTATCCCGGAGAAGAACCCGGGCGGCATGCTCTTCCAGTGCGGCGTACACCTCATCTACTGGATTGAAGCCATGTTCGGGCGGGTGACGGACGTTTCCTGCATGATGCGCTACGATGTGAACCCCGGCACGCAGACCTCCGACGCGACCACCACCCTGCTGCGATTGGAGAATGGGCTGCTCGCAACCATCAACGCCCATCACGTCACCGCCTACGAGCATCACAAATATATCTACGGCACCAAAGGCAACCTCTATATCCATGAGAGCCCCAGCGAGATCGACTACCAGGCGCGCAGCACGGAGGGGAAACCGGAGGAGAAGATTCGCATCGACGAATCCAGCCTCCCCGCCGGCCAGAACCTCGCGCTGACCAACCTGATCACCTGGGCCAACGCCATCCGCGGCGAAGGCACCCCCGCCCCCAGCATCTATGACGGCGCCAGCGCCGTGGCCGTGGTGTTCGCGGCTGCAGAAGCGGCGCGCACCGGACGTACTGTGCAGGTGCCGGATGTCCGCGCGCGTTTAGCGGCGAAAGCCTGATGTGCGGTGTGGGAGTGTGGGAGGTAATTCGGCCAACTCGGCCTGTTACCCTCATACTCCCATACTCCGTACGGAATACGTCTATTATCTTTGAACTTCATTGAAAGAGGATTTTTGCGTGCACGATTGGGCGATGTCTCTGTTGGGGTGGTATTTTGGTGTTCTAGAGCAATTCGGCTTTCCGCTGGTCGTGGCCATGATGGCGCTCGCGGTGCCCAGTGAGCTTGTGATTCCGCCGGCGGCCTATATTCTGGTGAAAGACCATCCGGACCTGGGCAGCGCCATCTTTTTTGCACTGCTGGTGATCCTCGCCGGTGCGATAGGCTTTTGCTGCAGTGCGACCATTATTTACTGGACAGCACGCGGCATCGGGCGCCCGATCATCGTAAAATATGGGAAATACCTCCTCGTCCCGGAGAAGAAACTTAAATTAGCCGAACAGTGGGTGGCTCGCTATGGCGCCGGCGGCATCATCCTGGGCAGCATGCTTCCCGGCATCCGTCATATCATCTGCATCCCGGCCGGCATCGTGGGCATGCGTTTCCGTACGTTCACCATCATGGCATTCATCGGCTCCGGCATCTGGGCCACCGTGCTCACCATCTTCGGCCTGGTGATGTCGAAAGATATGGCGGCTATGCTGAAATCCAAAGCTGAATCCGCAAGCTGCCAGCACGCGTTGACGAATCTCTATCTCGGCATGGGGATTTTGATCGCCTTGATCGTCATCATCTACCTGGTGATCATGAAACGCCATAGCCGCCCGGCGCCCGCTGCCACGACTGCATCCGTCGCGGATTCGGTACAGTAAGCACCAATGCGGATAGCTGACTGATTCACCGGCATTCATGGTGTCCGCAAGCACCGTATGTTCATCCCCGCGCACATCCGGCAAGATTGTGGCAACACTGTCATCGGCAAAACGGGCAATCGCGACTAGGCTGAGGACAAACCTTCGCACTGGCATGGCCAGCGAAGCGCATCTTCTGTCAAGGAGGCTCGGTATTCATGGACGGATTCTCCCCGGTCTCGAGTTGCGAGGTCGAAAAGTGTCATTACAATCGTGACAACATGTGTCACGCCCCGGCGATCAACGTTGGCGGTCCGCATCCGAACTGCGACACCTTCGCCCCGACCGCCGACCACATCAATCGCCAGAACACCGGCCTGGTCGGCGCCTGCCACGTCAGCCAATGCCGCTACAATTCGGACTTAACCTGCAGCGCCGCCGGCATTGTGGTCGGCAACCACGCCGACCATGCGGACTGCAATACGTTTGAACCGGCGAAATAAATTACGGGTTGTGAGCAGTAAACTGTGAAAGGGATCGGGTCACGTGTGATCCGATCCCGAGTATGAGTATGCCCGGATGATTACGGTTATTCGTTGTGAGAGGCGTCCTGCGGCTTACTGTTTCCAGTTCAACTGGTGTGAGCTATTTGCGCCTTGCTATCTTCTCCAACCTTCAACACAATCCCCAACAACGCGCAGTTGATGACCAGGCTGGTGCCGCCGTAACTCATGAAGGGCAGCGGGACGCCGGTGAGGGGGATGAGTTTCACGGTACCGCCGAGAATGACGAAGGTCTGCACGGCCATGGTGGCGGCCAGGCCGGCGACCAGAAGTTGGCCGAAGGGGTCCTCGGTCTGCAAGGCCACGCGGAACATGCGGGCGATGAGCACCAGGAAAAGGCCGACCAACACCACGGCACCGAGCAAGCCCAGGTCTTCGCTGATCGCGGCGTAGATCATGTCCGTCTCGACCGCGGGGATCGATTCCGGATAGCCGCCGGCCAGGCCCGCGCCGATCACACGCCCGTTGCCCAGCGCCATCAGCGCCTGACAGATCTGGTAGCCTTTGCCGTTCGGCAGATCAATTTGCACCGGCTTTCCGTGCTCAATCGCGGTGTATTGCCGCCATGGGTTTTGCCAGATGGCGACGCGCGTCTGCACGCGCTCGACTTTCATATAGGCCAGCACCATGCCCACCGCGAAGAGCGCGATGCCGATGAAGACGTAATTTTTCCGTCCGGTGCCCAGGTAAAGCGTGGCAAGGAACGAGCCGAAGAGCAGCGCGGCGGCACCCAGGTCTTTGTGGATAAACACGATGGCCATCACCATCAGCCACAAGGCGAGCAACGGGCCCATGTAGCGGAGATCCATCAGCGTGAGCAGTCCGTAGCGTCCGGCGGCGTGGGTGATCAATTCGCGTTTTTCCACCAGGTAGGCTGCCAGGAAGATGACCATCAGTAATTTCACCGGATCATGCGGTTGAAACACGATCGGCCCGAGATGCAGTGTGATCGTTTGATCATTCGTCGCTTTACCTACCGCGGTGGTCACCACCAGCATGACCACGGCGATAGCGGCGAGCAGGTATTTATAGCGTGCAAGGGCCCGGTAATCCTTCCAGCACAACACCATGCCCATGAGCACCGCCCAACCGAGCCAAAAGGCGTAAAACTGGTGCTTAAAGAGGCTGAAAAATTTCGCTCCCAGATCAGGATGGTTGCGCTGTAGCCCCATCACTTCTTCCCCACCCGCCAGGCGCAGCAGGAAGAGCAGGCTGAGGCCGATGAGTAATGCCACAATGGGGATGACGAGCGTCTCACGACACCGGCGCGCCGTCAATGCCCAGGAGAGCAGCAGCCAGGCGACGCCCATCGATGCCGGCACGATGATCAGCAGGTGGGCATCAAAGCCGGCAATATGCGGCCAGACCGCCAGGTATTTCTGCCATACGACAAAATAGCCCACGGCCAATATTGCGAAGACCAGTACTAACAGCCCGACTTCTCTGCGGCGCGAAAATGCCATTGTTCCCCCGTGTCAGGATGGATTCAGGATGCAGGATATTTGTCTGAACCATGATTTAAGGATTCAGGGATTTTCTTGATGACCATATCCGCTCGCTAATTAATATAATTCAGCACACGGATCGGAGAAAGAATCCATACATCCTCAAATCAAGTGAATCAAGGTTCAGACAGAGTCCTCTTCTTCATTCGCCGGGAGCTTGTGGAACGCCCAGGCAAGGATGCGGGCACAATTCTCGCAGAAGGTGAGATCTTCCCCCTCGCGTAGTCGATGCAATACCTGCGGCGTGAGTTTGATATGGCAGGCCGGGCACATATCATTTGCGGTCATGGCCATACCGATTCCCTCGCGGCGCTGGCGGATGTCATCGTACCGGCGCAGCAGTGGTTTTTCCACCTGCGCCGCGTGCTGGTCGCGTTCGGGGCGCAGAGCGGCGATCTCTTTCTCCAGGCGCGCGGTTTCCGTCTGCGTGCGCCCCATCGTCTCCTGCCATTTGCGTTTCGCCGCATCGAACTCGCCGTGCAGCTTCGCCTCGGTGGTCCGGGCATCTTCTGCCTGCTGCATCAGTTCGAGCACCACTTCTTCGATCTGCCTGATTTGCGCATCCAGCATTTGCTCGTCTTTTTCGATGTCGCCCAGTTCTTTTGGATTGGTGATACGCCCGCTGTAGAGCTTCTCATGTACCACGGCGCGCTTCTGCTCCACGCCTTTCAACTCCAATTCACGATTGCACAGCGCGGCCTCGGCCTTCTGCAATTCCGCTTTCGCGGCCTCATGCTGCTTCATCAGCTCAATCGCCTTTTGCTTCAGCAGATTGCCGGAATCCAGCGCTTTAATGGCCTGCTCGCGCTGATAGATTTGAGCATCGATTTTTTGCACTTCATGTAGCTTTGCAAGTTCATCAACCAGGGTCACAGGCTTCACCTCGCATATGGGGATATCCCATTCTACCTCGCGAGGCAGGGAGTGTCAAAAGTGCGATGAGAGGAGTTGGCACGCACGTGCTGCCGGCGTTTCGGAATGAACTCAACAAAACGGCATCGCGTTCTGCACGCTTCTGCTCCTGGGCGCGACTTTAGCAGGAGAGATCTGGATATCATTATCATTGCCGCCAACAGAATTGACGTTCATATAGCAAGCTGACCGTTCAATCATCCGTGCGGATAGGGGAATAGTAAGTGATACCAAGCTAAAGGATTAGTTAAATTGTTAACAATGTAGGGGCAAGACCGTTGTCAGAAACGCTCTCTATAGGTATTATTTTATAATATCCAGTTTCTATCCACACCCATACTATGGTGTAGAGGCGGCAGGTAGGCCGTTCTGTGCCCAGTATACTTGTCGATTGGGTTGTCTGGTAGTTATTCCATGTTTTCGATTACCGGTCACTAACACCATATAGAAAAGCTGGAATAATTCTCATTGTAAAGTGCATTGAACTGGTTATACAGCGCCGGCAAACTAATGTACGGGGTTGTGAACCATATTGGCGAGGAGTCTTAGTTCGCATGGCAGTGTGTATTGGCGTTCTGGCGTTACAGGGTGATGTGCGAGAACATATTCAAGCGATTGAGCGGGCGGGCGGCAAGGCCGTGGCGGTCCGGACCCGTGAAGAGATAGAAGCGGTCGATGGCCTGATTATCCCCGGAGGGGAAAGCACGACTGTCGGGAAATTACTGGAACGATTCGGGTTGATGCCGGTCGTTCGTGCGATGCCAGGGGAAGGGAAGCCGATCTTCGGTACCTGTACTGGAATGATCTTGTTGGCGAAGAACATCGAAGATAGCGAGCAACCGCGCATCGGTGTCATGGATGTCACCGTCCGCCGCAATGCCTTTGGCCGCCAGGTCGACAGCTTTGAAGAAGACCTGGCCGTGGCAGGTGTTGCGGGCTTGCCGGTCCGGGCCGTATTTATCCGGGCACCATATATCACGGAACTGGCACCCGGCGTTGAAGTGTTGGCGGAATATAAAGGGCATCCGGTATTGGTGCGGGAGCAAAATCTGCTCGCCGCGGCCTTCCATCCGGAATTGACGACTGATTCGCGAATCCATCAACTATTCATCCGCATGGTTGAGGAAGCAAAAGCGCACCGTGAACAGCAATAAGTCGCACCAGTCACGGCTTTTATCGCTATAGACATAATAATCCCCGGAGAGTGGCACCGGGGCGAAGGCAGAGCATCCAGTGAGGTATTTGTCATGACTACCCTATATTATCAATTAGTGATCAGGATCATTCTTTTACTCACTGATCACCGCAACGGCAAATACTCCACCACTCATATTTTTCGTGCTATAACCGGACAGACGAGTTGTCCGGCCGATACCAGGAACGGATTCTCCACCAGTTATTCCTATAACACCGGGTGGAAGCCGGTGCTGACATCATTAAGGGCAGGTATCATGCAATGTTAGACTCTTATGCCACCGTAGCTGACAATTACGACATTATGATCGACTGGTCCGCGCGCATGGCGCACGAGCGACCGTTCTTCGAGCGCTTTTTCCAGGAAGCACAGGTGTGGCGTGTACTGGATATCGGCTCCGCGACCGGCCATCACAGCCGCATGTTTGCCGAACTCGGCGCGAAAGTCATCGGCCTCGAACCCAGCCAGGCGATGCTCATGAAAGCACGTGAGCTCACGCCGGGCGTGAACCCCCATTTCGTCGAAGGCGACTTCGGGCACGTTCCACAGCTCAAGCGCCAATTCGATCTGATCACGGTGCTGGGCAATACCCTGGCACATGTCAAGGATGCCGACGAGTTGCAGCAGGCAGTGCAGGCCATGCATAACGCCTTATCACCGAACGGACATCTCTGCATCCAGGTGATCAACTATGATTGCCTGCTCGCGGTGGGATCGCAATGGTTGCCACTCATCAGCCGGCAGGTGGACGGGAAAGAATATCTCTTCCTGCGCGAGCATCGCCTGCAAGGGGTGTCAGCCGAGTTCACCATGATCACGCTCATCAACAACGAAGTCTGGCAGCAGCAGGTCGAGCGCAGTTCGCATCTTGCCCTGACCAGCGACGTGCTCAAGTTGGCGCTCAAGCAGGCGGGGTTCAAGAAGATCAGCCTGTACGGAGACTATGCACGCAAGTCATTCGATCCCGGCAAATCATCCAGTCTCATCGTTGTCGCACGCCAATAGCACGCCGTATTTCCCAGGATGGGATGCATGCCGTATAATGGTACGGATGGTCGTTTGTCGTCTGGAACATCATTTACAAGCGGAGAACAGCTAGCCTGATGGAACCGGTATCTTCGTTTTCGTGCGATATCGTCATCGCGGGAGGCGGGCCGGCAGGCGTAGCTGCCGCGGTCGCCGGCGCGCGCATGGGTGCCCATGTCGTCCTGATCGAGAAATACGGTTTTCTCGGCGGCATGGCGACGGCTGGCTTTGTCTACCCCTTCATGACCCATTATGCCGGAGATCACCCGGTAATCCGCGGCATCTGGGGAGAGATGATCGACCGGCTGCAGCGTTACCCGTTCGGCTTCAAGGCCAGCACGCATCTCGGCATGCGCCATTTTTGTTTTGATCCCGAAGCGTTGAAGCAGATCTGGCTGGACATGTGCCTGGAGGCGGGGGTGAAGCTGCAACTGCACACCGTCATCAGCGATGTCATGCTTGCCGGGGCGCAGTTGACCGGGCTGATTACCCACAGCAAATCCGGCCGGCAAAAGGTCTCCGCACGGCTGGTGATCGATGCCACCGGCGACGGGGATATCGCCGCGCTCGCGGGGGCGCCGTACGAGATCGGGCGCGAAGCAGATGGCCTGGTAATGCCGATGAGCATGCACTTCCGCATGGCCAACGTCGATATGGCGCGCATGCCCAGCCGGGAGGAGATCAATGCGCTCTATGCCCGCGACAAGGCCGCCGGCCTGCTCACCAATCCGCGCGAGAACGTCCTCTGGTTCGATACCCCGCACCCCGACCAGGTGCATTTCAATACCACGCGCCTGCTGAAATTCCTGGGCACCGACCGCGATGACCTCACCGCCGCGGAGATTGAAGGGCACCGGCAGGTACAGGAGATGGTGCGCTGGCTGACCGGCACAGTGCCGGGCTTCGAACAGGCCTATTTGCTGATGACCGCGCCGCAGGTGGGGGTACGCGAGACACGCCGCATCATCGGCGAGCATGTCGTCACCGAAGAAGAACTACTCAACCTCACCCGCTTCCCCGATGCCATCGCGCTGAGCGCCTACCCGGTCGATATTCACAATCCCGCCGGCACCGGCACCGTCATGAAGCACCTGCCGTTCGGCGCCTGCTATTCCATCCCGTATCGCGCCTTATTGCCGCTGCAGGTCGAAGGCTTGATCGTCGCCGGTCGCCCCATCTCCACCACCCATGAAGCCCACTCCGCCACGCGCATTCAACCTGTTGCCTCTGCCACCGGCCAGGCGGCAGGCACCGCCGCCGTGCTGGCCTTGCGCGACGGCGTGCCCTTCCGCCGGGTGAAGACCGATACATTGCGTGAGCAATTGCGGCAGCAGGGGGCGATGGTGGATTGCTGAAACTATCTCACCTAATTACCGCTTCTTGCCTAAATTGATGCAACAGTTATGGGGACTGTCCCCAATACGGTTTATTTAAGGATTTTGATGCGTGTCCGATAGTCGATCCCCGGCCCGCCGGTCGGCCCGGCCCGCCGCGTGGGATACTGGTTAATGCGTTGGCGCACCCCGCGCGGTACCTG
>Ga0272448_1002393_pt1 | contig 23568 bp, 11 predicted proteins | sample YNPCB0191_FD_202220 | JGI IMG/M metagenome (GOLD analysis project Ga0272448, IMG submission 202220) | Hot spring sediment microbial communities from Yellowstone National Park, WY, United States - YNP-CB-019-1 | ecosystem: Environmental > Aquatic > Thermal springs > Hot (42-90C) > Sediment... | reverse complement strand
ATCTCTCCAGGGTATTGCCCCCTGAGACTGAGCGAGCGGCTCCCCTGCGAACTGTGCTCCTCGGACGGAGCCGCCGCTGCAGGCGTTTTGGAAATGTCCCAGGCAACGCTCCAATTGATGTCCCGCTCGAAATCCGAGACTGCGGCCAGTTGATCCGGCTCTGTTGCCTGCGGGTGGTAGCTGCGAATAGGGTGGCGTTCCGTCTGCCATCCCTTCAGGAAGCCGGCCAGCTTCTTGTGCCAATCTTCTACGCCCGACGACGGTATATCGAGCCAGACCTCCCAGCCCGTCACAGCCGGTGCGAAACCCCAGCGTGCAATGACATATCGCAATCTTCGAGTGAACAGCTCGAATGCCTTATCGTCCCGGTAGAAATCGCTCGGTGCCTTGAGCGGGCCGCCGTTCTCGGCATTGAGCGGATTGTCCTTCCAGTTGAACTTCTCCCTGTCGCCGAATGGCTCATTCTCGCAGAGGAGGAGCGGCAACGACTGGGGCGCGTGGAGGATCGCCTGATCCAGGAGCCAAGCGACTTCGAGACTGTACCTCCCCGCTCCGGCATACGGCCCCCACGCTTCCGTCCACTCGATCGGAGCACGCCACGCCCGCAGGTTCCGCTCGGGCAGCGAGAACTTAGCCGGTTCCCAGCCATCTTTGAGAGCGTACTCGACGAGGTACTTCTCCTCGTTCCTGAGGACGATGAAGTCCGGGGCTGGCTCTACCGGAGAGGAGGGCTTCGGCGCGGATTTCCGACACGCGACCTTGCCGGAGAAACTCCGCTTCCCGCTCGGCGTGCTCACGCGAACCTTGAGCTTGAGCGTCCCCTCGCAGTGCGGGACGTAGCGGAGCTTCCATACGCCCGGGCCGACTGGCACGAGCCTGGACTTGCTCCCCTCGGCAATCTGCTCGAATCCCTGGTAGAAGAAGCCTGGCACGGTCTCTTCGCGTCCGCCGAGGTCGAACCAGCCCTGGATGTCCGCCTCCCGCGGATCGAAAGGATTCGAGGGCATCGGCTCGATCCGGAAAGCGACTTCCATCAGTTGGCCGACGCTTGCCTCCGCCGGCATTCGCAGGTCGAAGACTTGGAGTTTCATCCGCGACGTATCCGGCAGCAGTTCGACACTGTCGAGGGAAAGCCGAACCGGCTCCTTGAGAGGGAAGACCTTCACGCCGAAACTCACCACCCGCCAGGGGGCAAAGCCGTCCCACGGCCGCAAGTGCCCCACGGGAAACCATTGCCCGCTCGTACCCGTCATGTCCAGCTTGAACGTTCGCTTGCCAGAAAGCTCGAACGCCCGAGTCTGATACCACCAGCCCTGACGATTGACGAGGCAGAAGACGACGCTGGCAGGATAGAGCAGTTCCCGGTCGGTGCTCATCGAGACCAGCACGGTTCCGAACGCGCTCCAGCGCTCGTTCACCGTTACGAGCCGTTCCCCGCCAGCGAGGGGCACATCCCAGTTCTTGATCCGCACGTCCTCGAGCTCGGCGAGCACCATCCGTGCGGACATCAGGACGATAATAAACAGTCTCCTCACACCGACTCACGTTATCAGACAAAACTCCCGTGAACAAACGAGTACCTACGATCGGGCGTCAAAATCCACCGCACTGCGTTGAAGCGACACCCACCACAAACTATAATGAAGCAGTCGCAGGATGAGACACCAGAGAGTAGGAGAGAGCAGGAAGCCCAGGAGGCACATGGCAGCTGCTAATCGGAGACTCAAGGTTGAGAGCTGATACGGAGAGTTATCCTCAAAGGAGACACAATGAGTGAGATCGTGGACGTAAGAGGTAGAGAGGTACTGGACTCCCGCGGGAATCCGACGGTCGAAGTGGAAGTGACAACCGACGTTGGGGCGACCGGGCGGGCGATCGTCCCCTCCGGAGCCTCGACGGGAACTCACGAGGCCCTCGAGCTCCGCGACGGCGATCCGAAGCGCTACAACAAGAAGGGTGTGCTCAAGGCGGTCACCAACGTCAATGACGTGATAGCACCCGAGATTTGCGGGATGGACTGCCTCGCGCAAGCTGAAATTGACGCGAAGATGCTCAAGCTCGACGGAACGCCGAACAAGAAGAACCTCGGAGCCAATGCGATCCTGGGAGTCTCGCTCGCATGTGCAAAGGCAGCAGCCGAGGAACTCGGACTACCGCTCTATCGCTACATCGGTGGTATCGCAGCGCACGTGCTCCCCGTACCGATGATGAACATCCTCAACGGGGGCGCCCACGCGGACAACAATCTCAGCATCCAAGAGTACTTGATCATGCCTGCCGGAGCGAAGACCTTCTCGGAAGCCTTGCGGATGGGAGCCGAGGTCTTCCACAAGCTCCGCGAAGTACTCAAGTCTCGCAAGCTCCGCACCAGCGTCGGCGACGAGGGCGGCTTCGCCCCGGAGCTCGAGTCGAACGAGGAACCGCTCAAGTTGATCCTACAAGCGATTGAGAATGCCGGGTACGTGGCCGGAAAGGACATATTCCTCGCTCTCGACCCTGCTGCCAGCGGTCTCTACGAGAACGGCGTGTACAACTTCGCTATCGAGAAAAAGCCGAAGAAATCGAACGACGAAGTGATCGAGTTCTATGCAGACCTCGTGGCACGGTATCCGATCGTCTCGATCGAAGACGGCCTCGCCGAGGACGATTGGGACGGCTGGAAGAAACTCACGAAAGCACTCGGATCGAAGGTGCAAATCGTGGGCGATGACATATTCGTAACGAATCCCGCCCGCCTCCAGAAAGGCATCGAAACCGGGACGGCGAACTCGATCCTGATCAAGGTGAACCAAATCGGCTCGCTCACTGAGACGATCCAAACTATCCTCCTCGCACACAAGAACGCCTACACGACTGTCATCTCCCACCGTTCGGGCGAGACCGAGGACACCACAATCGCCGATCTAGCGGTCGGACTCAACACGGGCCAGATCAAGACCGGCTCGCTCTGCCGAACAGATCGTGTGGCGAAATACAACCAGCTCCTCCGGATCGAGGAGGAACTCGGCAGCTACGCAGCTTTTGCGGGTCCCCAACTGCTCAAACGGCTCGGCAGGTAGGAGCGCTCGTCGCGGGGCAACCGGCTCTGCCGCCATCCCTGGCCGGTGTCAAGTCGAGAGGAATAGAGTGCCGGCCGGTGCGGAGTCGAGCAGGACGGTCTCATCTCGACAATAGTACTACATCCGCTGCGTCGAGCGGCAGCTTGACGATAAGCCGGTCGCCGTTCCGCTCTGGCTGGATAGGTCCACGGAGGACCGATGACGCTCGGGGCAGGTGCCCCTCCCAGGGAATCTGAAGTTCGACCAGCGGGACCGGCTCTCCGCGCCAGTTGAGCAGCGTAACTGCCATGCCTTCCCGCGAGAGGAGGGTAGGTGCCTCGATGAGGGGCGGGTTGACGAGAATCGGCCGCCCCTGAAGTTCGGTATCTCGCACGGGCATCGTGATGTAGCCGCGAAGGACATCCGAGAACCCCGCAGGGAGCCGATCCTTTGCTTCGCCCGCCGAGCGAAAGTACGAAATCCCGGGCAGGAAAGCGAAGTGGTAGGCCCGGCCTTTGCGATAACGATTGAGCGTGAGGGCCGGCAAGCCATCGTCGAACTTGGCCAACACCTGCGCGCTCCGAGGTTCGACGTGGCTCCGTGGTCCGTGGGCGTCCGCGCTCCCCACCTCGCCGGCTACGACACCGGCCTTGTCGAGGTGACTGACCAAGGGCACCACGACTCTGGGCCGTTCCTTCTCGCTCAGACCGCGAACCTTCCGGAGCAGGTCGAGCGGCTCGTCGTAGCGGTCGCGTGTGGCGGCGCCAGAAACGGTCACGAGAGTCCCGCCGCGTTTGACCCAGTCCGCGAGTGCCTCCTGGCACTCTCGCGGGACGTTCGGCTCGGTTACATAAAGGACGCGGTAGGTCGGCAACCCTGACAGGAGATCGAGCTCATCTACGAAGTCCACTTGGATATTCGAGTGCATCAGGGCGAGCCAGAGATCGAAGACCTCGGCCATGTAGTCCACGGTGCGAGCGTTGAGGTTAGTGTTCGTAGCGTCATCAATTCCGTGGGCGATCCTCTGGTCTTTGCTGTCCCAGAGTTGGGAGCTCTGGGGCATGAGGATGGCGACCTGAGTGGGAGCCGGCTCGCCGGGGTAGAGCAGGCTCTCGCCTCGGGCGAGCATATCGGCCGCCCGTACCATGGGCGCGTAGACGGCCGTGTTTTCCGACCAGCAGTTGCCGGGGAAGTTGTACTCGGGACCAAAAGTGTAGTACTCGATCACCTTCGCCCCGTGGCCGACCAGGGCGAGGAGCCGCTGAACCATGCCGTCGGAACGCGAGCCGGCGGTGCGAGGGACGATATAACCGCCGAAGCGGACGCCCGATTTCCGGGCAGCCGACGCGAGCTTGGCCCCGTAGAACGACCATTGATATGCCTGGGAATCGTCGAACCAATCCTCCGTCCAGAGAGCGGTCGAGCCGCGCACCCGGCCGAACTCGAACCAGTCGTGCCCGCCCATCGCGGCATCGGGGTTCTGCTTGTCGGGATTGTTCGCCACAGGGCCTGGCACGTAGAACCGTCCTGCGAAGAAGTTCCAGTTCACAGTCACGGGCATCCCTGGATAGAACGCCTGCTCCAGAGCACGGGCGACGCGCGCGAAGTACCTCGAGGACACGCTCGGGAAGAAGCGCATCGACCAGTAGAAGAGGCGGCGGGTTTCGAGTGTCACGGCCTGGCCGCGGCCGATGAGCCTCAGATCGTGCCACGACTTAGCCCCGAAGTCCTTCGGCCTCAGACCCAACGTCTTGAGGTATTCGTGAAACCGAGCGAGAAGCGCCGGGTTGGAGTTGACCTGGTTGAGCATGGCGGGATAGTACCAACCGGGCTCGTCCGAGGTCGCAAAGATCGCCATGTCTGTGCGGTCGTACCCGGCGTCGAGGTATGGCTTCGCCTGCTCTCTCGCCCAGTTCCCCAGGGCCTCGTCGGACGTCGTGTTTGGATCGAAGTCGAACGCATAGCCGGGCGGATTGTAAACTGCCCAGGCTGTTCGGCGGAGGCCGGTAGACAGGAGAATCTCGCGTTGCCGTTTGTCGGGTGGCAGCATGATCGCATTGACACCCATACGAGCGAGGTTGCGGATACCCTCCTCCAGCGCGATCGCGTCGTTGTCCCCGGAGATGAAACGATCAACGAGGACGATCCGCTCCGGCCGGCGGGTGTTCTCGGGGAGATGGCTCCAGTAGCGTTTGCGGTTGTGCTCGGCCATCGTAGCAATGGAGACCTTGTCACCCTCCCGGGACAGGACGAGTCCGAGAGCGGGGCCATAGAGCTTCGCCTGTCCCGAGTAGGTCATGTCCCCGATCTTCGCCTCGACGGAAGCAGTCGTGAGCTCGCCGACCGGGCTTAGGCCCAGATGAACGACGACAAGCCAGTGGCGGATGTAGCTATTTGGATAGCCGGCGAGAATCTTCGCGAGGTGAGCTTTGGTGACGCTCACCCAGGGTGACCATTCGCCCCGCTTTGCCGGGGCCGCGAGCTCGGTCCCGCCAACGGTGAGCCGCCAGTCCTGGTTCGATTCGAGCCTTGCCCGTACGCTGAACTCCGGCACCTCTTCGAGCCGCGGCGCCGCGAGCACGATGGGACAAATCGCCACCAGTACGAGACAAAGAGGAACCAATACCCCATCCAGGACAAAATCGAGGTACATGAGCCTCCCGCCATGCCGGCAAGTTGTTCGGAACCGCAAGTCCGCCGCGGATGGTGCGTTCTTCATAAGGGCAATTCTACCACAGAGCGGCTGCGAACGGTCGGGGATCCACACGGAACGAAGGCGAAGATCAAGCAAGCTTGAAGAGCGCGGAAGGGAACGATATACTGAAGCCATGAGAAGAGAAGGGAATATGCCTCCGCGAATGCGCGGGCCGATCGAGCGGCTTCAGAGGAAACCGTTTGTCAAGAAGCCTATACCGCAGAAGGGGAAGGTGGACTTCCACTTCGACCTACCTAAGCGGCAGGAGCCGCCGAAGCAGAATAAGGGAAAGTAGGGCAGGGAGCCTGAATGCCTTACACAGGCCGACGTCCAGTCCGCGCAGGCCGCGGTCAAGCTCCAGCTCTCGACCGTTGACAAAGCGAAGGAAGCGCTTCGGGCTCTCGAAACTGTGGAGAGCATCGGCGCCGAGGTTCCCCTCTGCGAGATCCTCGTCAACTGGGGCTTCCTCTCGAAGAGCCAGCGGAGCTCCGCCTCGAACCGACAGGAGGCCGGAAGCCGGTAGCGTCAGCGGACGGAAGCCTGGCTCCCAGCGCTGGGCGGCCGGGGAGGAAGCTCTCGGCAATCGGATTCTACAATTCCTCCGGCCGTGTCACGACGTGGGCGATGCGGCTGCGGCGATGGGTGTAGGTAACGTGAATCGCGCCGTCGGCGGCCTGTATGATCGCCGGGTACGAGAACTCGCCGGGCTCGGATTCCAGAACGACGGGTGTGCTCCAGGTCAAACCCTCGTCCGAGGATACGGCAACGTTGAGCGGCGTACGGGCATCGGTCGTGTGGTTGTAGGCAAGGGCAATGCGACCGTCCCTGAGGAGGACTGCGTCAATCCCGCTGTTTGGATTGGGGAGGGGAGTGGGAAGGGCAGGGGACCAGGAGCGGCCTCCATCGTCCGAAACGGCGCGACACACCCGGCCAATCGCTTGTGTGGAGCGCATGAGTGCGATCACTCGTCTCGGCTCGGTCTCGACCACGGTCGGTTGGATCACACCCATGGGCTGGTCGGGGACGACTATGGGACCGTGCTTGCTCCATTCGCCTGCTGGGCTTCGGCGCTCCATCCAGCAGGCCCAGGCACGGTAGCTCTCGACGGAGGTGGGGGAGAGGAGGGCACCATCGGAGAGGGGGATGGGCTTGTTCTTGATAGGGCCGAGGAGGCCGGCTGGCAGGTACACGGGGGCTGACCACGACTCCCCGCAATCTCTGGATATCAGGTATGCGCCGGTCCAGCAGAGCGGATTCTCCCCTACCTTGTAGAAGAGCCAGACCGTGTTCTCGACATCGCGGTACAGGACCGGATTCCAGCAGGGGACGCCCGGCTCGCGGGCGACCTCGACGGGAGGAGACCAGGGGGCATAGGGACCAGCCTTCGCCCGACGGGAGAGCCAGATGCCTACGTCCGGCTTGCCTTCTGCCGTACCGCCGAACCAGGCGGCCAGAAGGCTGCCATCGGCAGCTTCGATGATCGTCGAGGCGTGGCAGGCCGCAAACGGAGCGTGATCGAAGATGAAGTCGCGTGTCATGTTGTACCTCCTTCTGTGGAAACGTCGCACACGAGAGAGTGTACGGATTGGTCGGCCGACTTCAACGTCGAGTGGCGAACCGGTCGGCCGTGTCGGAGTGGCCGGCTCAGAGGCTTCGGGGACACGGGATCGTGCATTTTGTCTTTGCAAGTAAAGAGGAATGTGGATAGAATGTCCGGGCATTGTGGGAGAAGCGAGATGAGATTGGGCTGTCTTGCAAGCCTGGCGATAGCTTGTCAACTGTTTGCGGGCGAGGCGACACAAGACCTCCTGCGCGTTGATCCGGTGCCGACGATCCGCGAGCTGAGCCAACTGGGGAGCCGCATGAGCGGCTATCCGGGTTGTGACAAAGCGGCCAATTTCATCGTCCAAACCTTCCAGGGGATCGGGCTGTCCAACATCACGGTAGAGGACATCCCCGTTACGGTGCCGGTGGACAGAGGGGCCTACCTCGAGGCGGCGGGCATCAAGATCACGCTCCACGGCGTGTATCCAAACTACTGTAGGACGCCGAAGTTCCCAGCGTCGGGACTGGAGGGGAAAGTCATCTATGGGGGAAAGGGAGCTCTTTCGGACTTCAACGACAAAGATGTGGATGGCAGCATCGTGCTCATGGAGTTCGATTGCTCTACGCTCTGGCTGAACGGCGGGATGTTGGGCGCAAGGGCGATCGTGTTCATCGAGCCCGACGTGGCGGCACGGAGCGACGCGAACGCGAAGTTTCTGGACATTCCGCTTCCGCTGCCGAGGTTCTGGATCGGGAAGGCAGAGCTTCTGCGGCTGGCCTCGCAGATTTTCGGCCAGAAGTTGCGCAGCATCGAAGAGGCGCGGAAGCTTCTTCGCGGGCTCGGGATAGAGAAGTCAGTCACAGCGAGGCTGCACGCCGACATGGTGTGGCAGCAGCAGAGGACGAGCATCATCAGCGGCAGCCTGCCCGGCTCCGACCCGGAGCTTTCGAAGGAGAAGATCATCGTCGAGGCGTACTACGATTCGACCTCGGTCGTGCCGGCTCTTTCGCCGGGTGCGGAGAACGCCTGCTCGATAGCTGCGTTGATCGAGGCCGCGAAGTTCCTCGCCCTCCACCCGCCGCGCCGAACGGTCGAGTTTCTTGCCATGGGGGGGCACTTCCAGGCTCTCGAGTCTGCCCGGTACTGGGCACACAGGAATATCTTCCTCAAGGACGCGAACCCCGCACGGCTCTTCGTCGGGATTGACATCAGCAGCCGGTCCAACGAGCTGGGCGTGTTCTACAAGGGACATTTCTACGATCAATACGGTCAGGATGAAGTGCGGCTGCAGCGGAAGTATTCGGCGATCTGCGACAGGGTGCTCGGCTATGCGACGGACTCCCAGACGCTGCTCGGCCAGGAGATCCGGACCAGCTTCGTCAGCGGGATCGAGCCGAAGCGCGGTAGAGACTGGAGGTCGTTCCTGCCGGATGCTATCGCTCTCGACATCGAGCCAATAGCGATCGCAGGGATGCCGGCGATCGCGTTTGTGACGACGGGCGATGACCGGCCTCTGGTGGATACCCCCCTGGACGTCGTAACGAGGAAGATCAGCGCCGATGAGCGAGAGTCAGGGACGAGCACGCGTTCGGCCGCCACCGAAGCGGAGGTACTGAACACCCGGAACGTCCGGGAGGAGACGCTCCTACTGGTTGCGATATTGAAGAGGTTGGTTGACGACAAGGACTTCCCGGACGTGACCGAGCCGCTGGAGAAGGGATTAGGCAGCAACTTCCTGAGAGTGGTCGAGGAGAGCCTGATCGCATCGCTTCCGGCTCGCCCGTTGCCGGAGGCACTCGTCGGCTACACGCTGAGCGACCAGAAGTCGCTCATGGGGGTAAGAGGCAGGGCGTATGTCATTGCGGATAACGACGGCCTCGTCGAAATCAACGGGATCAATGGACTCGTCCCTTGGTGGAAGACGTACCAGGCAAGCGCGTTCCAGATTGATCCAAAGGACGGGACGATCATCTATGGAATGGGGCCCAAGAGCGTCCGTGTCGAACAGAAGAAGCGCGAGGACGACTGGCTGGTCCGGAGAACGGACGACCGTCTCTCCTTGATCCCTTGCTCGTGCTTCGTGCTCTACGACCTGCTCGACCAGTTGACCTTCGAGAGCTTGAAGAACATGATGGTGCTCAAGGCGCGGACGAACGCCGAGCCGCGGGGCGGCGACCTCGGCATTTACCTCGGCTCGGTGCGGGGTTCATATTCGGAGCCGTGCGCCGTGATCTTCGTCCGCAAGGACGAGAGCATCAAGGTCACCATGTCCATGGGCTTGGTCGGGGTGCGATTCGTCCTGCTCAATGTCCCGGAGATAGAAAAGCTCCGGTTCGACATCGAGCGGGAGCGCGAGAAGGCATGGGGAGTGGGATATGCACCGGAAGGACGCGACACGATCGTCCAGTTCACAACCTACTATGGCGCAGTCGATATGTGGCGACTGGACGATGTCCGTCTGAAGCAGCTCACGCGGGCAGGGATCGCAAACCGGCGGCTGAACGAGTTCCACAGTCTTGCCAAGGAAAGCCTGGACTCTGCCGAGGGGTTCCGGAAGAGCCGGCAGTACGACAAGTTCATCAGTGCGGCTCGGAATGGGATGGCTCTCGAGGCAAAGGCGTACCCGCAGGTGAAATCCACGACGGAGGACGTGGTAAAGGGCGTGATATTCTATTTTGCGCTGCTTCTGCCGTTCGTGTTTTTTGCAGAACGGCTCTTCTTGGGCTTGGCCGACTTGCGTAAGCGGATCGCAGCGATCGCCGGCATCTTCCTCCTGATCTATCTCGTTATGCGGTACATACATCCGGCCTTCGGGCTGTCGAGTGCCCCGATCATCATCCTCGTGGGGTTCTTCATGCTGTCCCTGGCCGGGATCATCATAATGCTCCTGCTCGGGAAGTTCAACGCCCAAATGGAGCGGCTAAGAACCAAGACGCGAACGATCCATCGGGCCGACGTTTCGCGTGGAAGTGCGGCGCTCACGGCGTTTCTCCTGGGCATTTCGAACATGCGGAAGCGGAAGATGAGGACCACGCTGACGTGCATCACACTGATCCTCTTGACCTTTACGATCGTGTCGTTCACGTCGTTCCAGACCGCCACGAAGATCAACAAGATCCCGACGCGCTACAAGGCTTCCTACGCGGGCACGCTCCTGCGTCAGCGCGACTGGTCGCCTCTGGAGGAGTTTGCATTCTTCATCATCCGAGACCATTTCCAGCAGCATGGAGCGACGGTGGTATCGCGGTCGTGGAAGGTCTCGATGAAGCCGAATGAGAACCTCCAGATAGATGTTCGGCGAGCGGACAATCCGCTCAAAGCCTACTCGGCTACGTCGCTCTTGGGAGTCGAGCCGGAGGAGGCGGAGCTAACGCACCCGCAGGATCACCTGCTCTACGGGGAGCCGGTTCCGGGGCAGCCGGGAAAGTTCAAGTGGTTCGACCGGGAAACGCCAGGCTACCCGTTCGTCTGCATGATTCCCGACCGGATGGCAGAGCACCTGGGGATCACGCAGGAGAACTACCAGAAGGTCTCTCTTACCATCAGCGGCGAAACCTTCCGCATCGGGGGAGTGCTCAACTCGGAGACGTTCTACAAGCTGAAGGATCTGGACAACGAGCCACTGACGCCGGTGGACTATGTCCAGATGGAGCAGCGCCAGCAGCAGGGCGAGGGTGGCGGGGGAGTGCGTCTATTGGAGAACCGCGAGATCCAAGGGCTGCGTATGGGCAAGGAGGAGCTGCTTCCCGAGCTCTACATTCACCACGAGCCGGGCACTGTCGTGGTCGTCCCGAACGACTTCAATGTCAAGCACGGTGGGTCCTACCGCTCGGTCGCCATCGGGTGGGCGGATCCATCGAGGATCGTTGCACCGCCGGGCGCCGCGGAGGAGGCGGCGGAGGAAGGTGAGGGAAAGAAAGAGCAGTACGGCGAGCTGAAGCGGCTGCTGTCGGCGTTTGTGACGCGGTTGGATCTGATCATCTTCGCCGGCTTCCCCGCCGATGCGGACCGGCAGGTGTACCTGTACAGTTCGCGCGGCAGCCTGGCGATCGGCGGGATCAAGGGGCTGCTGATTCCGATGGCAATCGCAGCCATGATCGTCTTCAACACGATGTTGGGGTCCGTCTACGAACGGTCTCGTGAAATCTCGGTCTACGCCTCGGTGGGGCTGGCACCGCTTCACATCGGTTCGCTGTTCCTGGCCGAGAGTTGCGTCTACGCCACGATGGGAGCCGTGATAGGCTACCTGCTCGGCCAGGGAGTGGCCAAGGCGATGCTGGAGTTGAACTGGTTGGGGACGCTGAGCCTGAACTATTCCTCGACAGCTGCAGTCTGGACGACGCTCGTGGTCGTTGCGGTCGTCCTGATCTCGACGGCGTACCCGGCGCACAAGGCCGCCCAGCTTTCCGTACCCGATGAGACGCGAAAGATGAAACTCCCCAAGCCGGAAGGGGATTTGTGGGTCTTCGAGTTTCCGTTCACCGTGAGCAACGTGGATGCGATGGGAGTGAACGTCTTCCTCTACGACTATTTCAAAGCGCACGATGAGGATTCGATCGGCAAGTTCTGCGCAGACCAGGTGAAGCTCTCCTCGTGTGCGACGATAGGGGGGCCGGGCTACGTGCTGGATGCTCTGGTGTGGGTGGCCCCGCTCGACATGGGCATAAGCCAGCGCGTGAAAATCGAGACGCTGCCCGACCCCGGTGACAACCGAATCTACTTCCTGAAGTTCAGCATCCAGCGAGTCAGCGGGGAGGTGGATACGTGGCGGCGGATCAACGGCGGCTTCCTGAAGGACGTGCGGAAGCAGTTGCTGATCTGGCGCCTGGTGGACCCCGAGGAGAAGAAAGCGCTTCTGGAGCGAGCGAAGACGTTGTTTGTCGAGGCGACGGCGTGACGGAGAAGCGGGGATAGGAGATGCAGCAGGATTACCTACGATACCGTCGGGAGGAAGACGAACCTAAGCTCTACGAAGAGGGCTTTGGGTGGAAGGCGATACTCGGGGGGCTTTTTGTCGGATTCTTGATCGTCCCCGGCTCCATGTACATGGGGCTTATGCTCGGCGGTAGCTTGGGCGATGCCGCCGTATGGGTGACGTTGATCCTCTTTATCGAGATCAGCCGGCGATGCCGGCTGCCGCTGAAGAAGCAGGAGATTTTCATCATCTACTCGGTCGCCGGGGGCGTCCTCGGCATGGCCGGCGGCGGGTTCTTCGCAGGCTTCATCAGTACGCAGTATTTTGTCCAGTCCGAGGCGGCGCAGATGTTCGAGATCGCCGAGCGTATCCCGATTTGGGTGGCGCCGCCCCCCGACTCGGAGGCGTACCAGCTCCGCTCCCTGCTGCACCGCGACTGGTGGCCGCAGTTGACGCTCATGGGCATCGGGCTGGTCTGGGGGAGGCTGAGCTTCTATTCGCTCGGTTACGCACTGTTCCGGTTGACCTCGGACGTCGAGCGGCTGCCGTTCCCTATGGCGCCGATCTCCGCGCAAGGCATCACCGCTCTGGCTGAGAGCGAGAAGGAGACCTGGCGCTGGCAGTGCTTCTCAATTGGCTCGACGATAGGACTTGCCTTCGGCGCCCTCTACGTCGGAGTCCCGACACTCACGGGCATCGTGTTCAATCGGCCATTGACCATCATCCCGGTCCCCTGGGTAGACTACACGACTAACTTCCAGAACATTCTGCCGGCGGTGCCTGTGGTCGTGGGCACGAATATCGGAGTCATATTGGTCGGTTTCGTTCTGCCATTCTGGATGATCATGGGCTCGTTCACAGGAGCGGTGCTCGGGCAGTTGATCCTGAACCCGATCCTCTATCATGCAGGGATGCTGAAGCGCTGGCAGCCCGGGATGGACTTCATCTCCACGGGGATATCGAACTCGCTGGACTTCTGGATGAGCTTCGGGATCGGGTCGGCAGTAGGCTGCGCGTTCATCGGATTCTATGAACTGGCCCGCTCCTACGCGAAGGCGAGGAAGGAAGGAAAGGTCAGGAAGACGCGAATGCTGCCCGCCCCGGAGGGCCGCGGCGACCTTCCGGTCCCGCTGGCCCTGCTCTTCTTCGTCGCTCAGACGGCTTTCACTATCATGTTGTGCCATTACCTCGTGCCGAAATTCCCGATCTGGATCCTCCTCGTTTTCGCCTTTGGGTACACACCCTTCATATCGTACGTGTCGGCTCGACTGATCGGGCTGACGGGTTCGGGGGTCGGCTTCCCGTACATCAAGGAGGCGACCTTCATCTTGACGGGCTACAAGGGGATTGATATCTGGTATGCCCCGATTCCCCTCGGGGACGCGGGCGGGTCGAGTCAGTACTTTCGCACGGTGGAGCTGACGGGGACGAAGTTCACCAGCGTCTTCTGGGCCTCGACCTTCGAAATTCCCCTGGCTTTGTTCTGCAGTCTGCTCTTCTGGTCAATTTTGTGGAAGATGGGCGAAATCCCGTCGAGCGCCTATCCCTACGCGAACATGATGTGGCCGATGAACGCGACGATGAGCTGCCTGTGGATGACGGCAACAACGACGGGGAATGCGCTGTTCCTCCAGGCCATCAAGCCGGAGGTGATGGGGTACGGGCTATTGTATGTGATGGTTGCGTACCCGATCCTCACGCTCCTCGGAGCTCCCACGCTTTTCCTATGGGGCACCATCCGAGGGCTTGGCGGAAACTCGTTCGAGGCTTTCTTCGAGGTGATTGCTGCCTTCGTCGGCCGCTATTACTTCTCCAAGCGTTTCGGCGAGAGGCAGTGGTTCCAGTATACGCCGATCGTTGCCGCGGGTTACGGCTGCGGGATCGGATTGATCTCGATGGTGTGCATTGCCATCAAACTCATCTACTCGGCTGTGAGCCAACTCCCATTCTAAGATGAAGAAGCTCCTCATTACGATCGGGTATGTGGCGGGTGCGGCGTGGTGCCTCTTCGCATTCATTTGGATCGGCCATGAAGTCATCGAGCAGCACAGCCTGAACGTCGCTTTCGAGATTGTGCAACATGGAGCAGAGGGCAAGGTTCGGGCGTACGAAACCTTCCGGAAGGCGCCCGTGGACGCGGTACTCTACGCACTCCAGGACCTGCAGCAGGAACCGCAGCGTGACCGTCGGATGAAGCTGGCAACGGCTCTGGACAAGCTCATGGGATGGAAGACGCGCCAGCAAGTCTTGCCCGTACTGAAGGGCATCGAAAAACACAACCGTACGGAGGCACAGCGTGTGGCTCTGCTCAAGTTCATCGAGGAATACGCGCCGCCGCGTGCGCCCGAGACCGACAGCAAGAACCCGGCTCTGTCCTCCGCATTGGACAAGGTACTTGGGTGGGAAGTCGGCACGGTCTCACTCCCCGCGCTCAGAGACATCATCGAGTTCAACATCACCGAGCCCCAGCGGCAGGCCGTGATCGAGTTCCTACGGGAGCGCGATCAGCCCTCGGCACGGACCTTCCACCTGGACGAGCCGGCTGCCCGCAAGCGCCTGTTCGCGTTGCTCGACCGCCCCGCGGTCGAGTTCGCACCGGACGAAGTGCGCGTACTCAAGGCGTATGTCTCGTACCTGGAGAAGAGATCGCTGACCGGTGCGGAAAAGGCGGCACTGAGCGCTCTGGCGGGGGAGTGGGGCAAGTCGGATGTCGCCACCCGGAAGGCACTTGCCGCAAAGCTGCTCGATTTCCTCAAGAAACCGGAGATCAAGCTCTCCGAGGAAGAGCGCACCGAGCTGCTCAAGCACGCGCGGGAGTTGAAGAGGGGAAGCACTGGCACAGCGGAAACACGCAGGAAGAACTCAACCGACGAGAAGCTTGCCGAGCTTCTGAAGGTCCCGGCGGTCGAGCTGTCGTTTCGCGACACACGCATCGTCAGCATCTATGTGTCGTACTTGGAGAAGCGGGGACTCAGTTATTCAGAAAGACGCGCACTGGCCGGCCTCGCTGCCGAGTGGAAGACAGCCGACAACCCCGTGAAGCGCGGCCTCGCCGGGAAGTTCGCCACGTTCCTCAAGACGCGAGACATCACCGTAACTGAAGAGGAAAAAGCGGTATTGGAGGAGTTCGTCGCGGAGCTGAAACTCGACTACGATCGGGGACGGCAGGTCTGCGCTGAGGTCGTTCGGGATATGAGCAAAGAGGCTATGGACCGAAACCTGGTGATCCCCTCCGTCTATGTCGGAGACATCAGCCGGCTGCTCCGATCCAAGGACGCGAAAGTCCGCGAGTCGCTCGGCGCTGCGCTGCTTGCCTTGGGAGCGCGCTCGTTGAAGTGGCTCATCCTCGGGATTCAGCGCGAAAAGGTAAGCGAGGTACTCATCTCCGAGACTGCGGAGAAGACGAAGGAGGAGCAGCAAGCCGAAATGACGGAGATGAACAACATCCGCAGGCAGGAGTCCGCGAAACTGCTGGGTGATCTGGCGGGCCGGCTTTGTGACAGTTTCGCGAAGACGAGGTTTCCATCGGCTGTGGAGCGGGCGGCAGCAGAGAAGGAACTCCGCCGGCAGCTCGAGTCAGCCAGGGCGGTACTCGAGAGATACGTGGGTGACCGCGTCGTGGGCGAGGAAGCTGCTCGGTCTCTGGCTGCCGTGGACCGGCACCTTGCCTCTCTAACTGAACTCCCCAGGTCTGGCCCAACCCAGTCGGAGGGGACCGGCTCGACATCCCGATGAGATGGCTTTACCGCCTTGTCATCTACCTCATGATCTGCACGCTTGCCGGCGGAGCGTTCGCCGTCTTCTACGCCGTCCGGAAGCAGCCGGCAGCGACCCTCGTATTCAAGGCTCCCCTCGACCAACCCCTAACCGAGACCATCCTCGCCGGGCGGTTGAAGGTCCTGCGGAAGAGGTTCCGGCTCGGCTTCTACCGCGTCGAACGTCAGGGGGACGAGTTGCTGGTGCGAGTCCGATCGCCGCTCGATCCGAAACCGTTGGCCGAAATGCTGGGGAAGACGCTTGCGACCGAACTGCGGCTCGTCGCGGAGCTTCCCGCGACCGGGGCAGTTTCCATCGGAGAAGATCAGGTGATCCTGTACGAGAACCGGCTCTTCACCAGCACGAGTCGCATCGGAGAAGACGTTATCCGGCGGGTTGGCTACGTAGCGCGGAAGGCACCGGAACTCGTCCTTCGCAGGTTCAAGTCCGTCCGGTACCAGACCAAGGCAATCGCACGGAAACCCATGATCACGCTCGAGTTGCTTCCGGACGATCGGGAGCGATTCGCCCGTCTTACGGAGGCCAACATCGGGAAACGACTCGCCATAGTGCTGAACGGTGAAGTCATCACGGCTCCGCAGATCCAGGAACCGCTCCGGGACGGGCGGGCATCGATCTGCGGGATACCAACGCGGGAGGTGGCGGAAGAGCTGGCGGGACTGATGCAGCTTGGGGCGCTCGACGCACCTCTGGTGCTCCTCGAGATTCGCCGGGAGGCGAAATGAGAGGCCGGCCATTTGACCGGGAGTGGCAAAACTGATTCAATATACGCTTAGTGATACTGCTTGACAGTCTGGGCAGGATCGGTTAGAATACACTGTGTTTAAAATTGGGACTGCAAGGGGTAACTAAATGAGAAGAGCGTTTGTAGGTACGTTGCTTGCAGCGGTTGCATTCGGACCGGGATGGATGGCCCAGGCGGCGGAGACGGGATCGGCTCCTGCCCAGGCGCTCTCGAAGGAGGAAAGAGCAAGGCGATTCGACCACTTCTACGGTACCGCGCTCAAACTCTACAGTGCGGCATTGAGCAGCGAGGCCGATCGCCGAGTATCGCTCCTCAAGGAAGCCCAACTCAACCTCCGGAACTGCCTCGTACTGAAGGCGGATGAACCCCGCGCCAAGCGCTTGCTCGATTCCGTCGAGGAACAACTCCAATCGCTCGGAGTCCACTCCACGGGGAAGAGCAAGGCAAGGTTGACGGAGGAGGAGCTTGCGCTTCTTGAGATCGAGCTCAACACGGCCGACGCGAACATGGCCTGGGGGACTCTGAAGTTCGACGAGGCCAGAGCACCAGCGGAGCGCGCGATAGCAATAGCGGAACGATACCCATCGAATCCGAAGGCCCAACAGGCTATCCGGGACATGAAAGTCCTACTCATGGACATAGACAAGGAGCGTGCCAGGCTGAGAGAAGTGGCAGCCCAACAGTCCGTGGCAGATAGCAAAGCCACAGCCAAGGCTCGAAAGATGAAGGAGTCCGAGGAAGAACGCCTCCTTGCGGAGCAGTTCAAGAACCACGCGGAAAAGCTGATCGCCAGCGGGGACTACGATGAAGCGCGAAAACTTACCCAGGAGTTCCAGAGCACACACCCCGACAGTCCCCTTCCGCCGCAGGTACTGACCCGGATCAAAAACAGCGAGAAGAAGGCCCTGAGCAAGAGTATGGACGACAAAGCAGACAGTCAGCTCCTTGCGGTGAAGCGGGATCAGGTCCCGCCCGAGACGGACAACGTTATCACGTTCCCGCCGGGCTGGAAGGAGTGCATGGCAAAGAGGCCGGAGCCCAAGGCCGAACCTGACCCGAACGCTGAACTCCTTGCCCAGAAAGTTTCGCTCTCCTTCCAGGAGAGCCCCTTAGAGGAGGTCGCCGGATACCTGAAAACGATCACCGGGATGAACGTGATCGTGGACCCGAAGGTGCGCGACCGGAAGGTGACACTCGATGTCCTGCAGATGAGCCTGGGGCGGCTTCTGGCCTGGACCTGCAAGCTCTGCGACGTCAGCTACACGATCAAGGACGAGGCCATATTCTTCTCCGACAAAGAGGGCGTGCGAGACCAGCTCGTCTCCCGGGCGTACGATGTCGCAGACTTGCTCCTCTCCGTCAAGGATCTGGCACCCTACGTGCAAGATGGGACCGGCAAACCTGTAAGCGAGAAGGGCGAGCTCTCGGACGAGGAGGGCGTATCGTACGGGAAACCGGTCAAGAGCAGGGCGAGCGAGGAGGGAGAGGAGCTGGTCAATCTCATAAAGAGCACGGTCTCGCCCGAGATCTGGGATGCCCCAGGGCAAGCGGCAGAGCAGCAAAGGAGCACGATCCGTATTCGCGGGACGAACCTCCTGGTCCGCACCTTCCCCGATACCCATCGCGAAATAGCTCAGTTGCTCCAGGAGCTCCGCGAGATGCGCGCAATCCTCGTGAGCATCGTCGTTCGGTTCATCACGATCACAAACGACTTCCTCGAGACCTTGAACATCAGTTGGGACTCGGTTCCGGGGGCCGGGACCGTCCCGGGGAGCACAGTGAACGTTGGATATGTCGCTCCCCCCGACGCGCACAGTACACTCGTCCTTGGCAACTCGAACCAGGCGGATTTCACCCGCGCAGCAGGAGGACTGTCCAGCTCTGGCGGCATTGCGCTCAGTTGGACGTATTTCGACGATTTCCAGGTTGCCATGGTACTCAACGCTGTCTTGAAGAGAAGGAAGGGCAATGTTCTGACCTCCCCACGGCTGACGTGCTTCAACACGCAGCGAGCGAACCTGGTGATCGGGACATTCCGGAACTACGTCGAGACCATATCGGAGGGCGGCGAGCCCACCATTGCACAGGCCCCCTCGACAATCGTGCTCGACGTGCAACCGTTCGTGAGCGCAGACCGTAGATTCATCACTGTGGTCCTCCGCCCGACCATAACGGAGACGGTGAGCCTCGACAACTTCAGCTATACGATTGCGTCAACAACGACGACAACCACAGGCGGCGTAACGACCCCCGAGCAACGGACGATCCAGCAGCCGACGATCCTCACCCAGGCTATCCGAACGACGGTCTCGATCCCGAACGGTGGGTCAATCCTGATCGGCGGACTCTCGAGGGCGACGGAGGCGCTGGGTTATGCGACCTTCCCCATCGTTGACTCTATTCCGCTGCTCCGGTATCTGTTCCGTAGCTGGGGCAAGGAAGATAGCCGCTCCAGCCTCATCCTCCTCGTGAGGGCCGAAGTGATTGACCTGGAGGAGGAAGCGGCTCGTGTGCATTAGGTCAGTCCTGCTGGCCTTGCTCCTTTCGGGATCCTGCTTCGCTCTGAATGACGACGACTTGACTTTCGCCGACAGATTGTCCGAGCGGAAGTACCTCAACTTGATGGAGATAGTCTTGACGCGCTCGCTGGGGTCGGCGAAGGTCGTCAACGAGAAGAGCCAGGTGTACCTGGCATGGATCGAGATACTCAAGCGGTTGGCCGAGGAAGAGAAGGTTCGTGCCCAGGACCGCGAAACATACTTGCGTCGCGCAAAGGATTTGATCAACGAGTGGGCGAAGGTCGCTCCAAAGAACGATCGTCTGCTGGCGAAGGCGAGAGTACGAATCGGCGAGATCGAGATCCAGCGGGGCACCACACTGCTCGAGGCCGCACGCCAATGCACGGACCCAAAAGAGAAAGAGGCCAAGCGCCTTCAGGCGCTGGAGGCGTTGCGCGAGGCCGTCAGGTCCGCCGAGGAAACCGCCAAGCAGGAGAAGGCCGAATTCGACGCTCTCAGGAAAGAAACGACCTCCAAGAAGCTGACCAAAGAACAAGAGACCGAGAATGAGAAGGCGACGGTCGAGATGGCCCAGGCTCGGCTGGAGCTCGCACGGATTCGTCTGCTCTTTGCCAGGAACCTGCTGTCCTCCAACGAGAAGGAGGCGAAAGAGCGGGAGACCGTGCTCCGCGATGCCCACAGCGACTTGCGCGACTTCATCTCCGACTTCCAAGAGTTCCGGGTCGTGGTCTTGGCCTACCAGCTCGACGGACAAGTACTGGCGGAGCTGGGCGACAAGCAGGGAGCCTTGGCGAGCTTCGACAGTTGCATCGAGAAGGCAAAGGAGATAGACGGTCTGGAGTCGGTACTCGCCTCGGCATTGTACGAGAAGGCCAAGGCCCAACTGACGGTCGCACCGTGCGAGCCGAGCGAGGCGCTCAAGACATTGAACGAGCTGACTTCCCGCGTGCCGGACGGCGACCTCCTCATGTCCCAACGAGTCAAGCTCCTCAAGGCCGATATCTACATCGCCGAGGGCAAGGAGCTGCGGGCAAAGAAGAAGCCCCGCGAGGAATGGGGCGCCAAGTACGAAGAGGCCAGGAAGATCGCGAGAGCGGTCGCCAGTGCCGGGGACGAGTTCGACTATGCCGCTGGAGAACGGATCGCCCAGTGCGTCGAGGCGCTCGGGGGAGGAGAGACTGCCCTGGACACGCTCGTTGTCGCCGACCGTCTCTTCCGGGAGAAAAAGTATGCCGAGGCGATCCCGAAGTACCGGCAGGCCCTCTCCTCCGCCGAAATACCGGCACCCAAGCGCAAGGAGGTCGTCCTCCGGCTTGCGACGAGCTACCATCTGACGGGCAGCTACCTCGAGTCGGCGGCCGCGCACCGGGGGATCGCCGAAACCTACGCAGACGACCGCGAGAGCGCCGAGAAAGCCGCACGTCTCTCCGCAGACGCCTACAGCAAACTGAAGAAGGACACACAGGACCCGGCACTCGCCAAGTTCCTCGATTCCAAGGCAAGCGAAGCGATCTCGTTCGTGGATACCCTCGCGGGAGGCGGCGAGGGACTCGGAGACTTCAAGCTCGGACTCGAACTCTATCGGAAAGATCGCTACAAAGAGGCAATCGGACGCTTCGAGAAGGTCCGCCCCATCTCCAGAATCTACGACCAAGCGCTGTACTACATGGCGGTTTGCTATAATAGGGAATACAAAAACGCCGCGAAGAGCCAGGGCTCCAAGGCGAGTGCAAAGGCACTGGCTCAGCAGTCGGAGGCGTACTTCCTGAAGTTCATCGAAGAGGCGAAGAAGCGGAACATGGAGGATGTTGACGAGGCGACGAGGGCTGAACGGCACGACCTCATCGGTCGGGCGGTTTGCGCCCTCTCCAATCTCTACAACGGCGAGGAATTGCTCAACGTCCAACAGGCGCTGAAGGTAACGGACGGCTTCTTGGACGAGTACCCCAACCTTGCAGATATGATTCCGTATGTGATAGCAAGCCGCATCCAAGCCCAACTCAAGACTAACCAGCGGGAGGCAGCCAAGAGGGAGTTCGAACAGTTCCAAAAGGTGCGGGTCCCGGACAATATGAAGGCGAAGTACTACGATGCCGTGTATCGCGTCCACCTCTTGCTCATCCGCTCCATCACCGACGAGATGAAGCCGTACCGCGATCAGGTGGCTGCCCTCAGCAAGAGGAAGGGAGAACTTCAAGAGCAACTGGCCAAGGTGGCTGAATCGGAACGGACCGCTGTCGAGAAGGAGATCAAGAGCATCGAGGCCCAGATTGACGCCGTCAATCAGAAGATGAACCCGCTCAGGGACGAGATGCTCGCATCCTACGAGAAGCTCTTCGAGATCAACCCGAACCAGGACTTCCTGGTTTGCAAGTGGGTCTTCTCGCTCCTGTGCGAGAAAGGGGACTACGCCAAGGCGATCAAGTACGGCGACAACGCCTTCCGCGCGAACTACGGTAATCCAAAATACGCCACCGAAGTCCAGCGGCTTCAGGAGCAGCTCGGCGACGTTGCGTGTTCCTACGCACGAAAACTCCACGACCAGCCCCGCGAAGCACGGAAATACTGGAAATACGCCGTCGATCTGCTGAAGCCCAGAGCGGATTTCTACCAACAGCAGTACAACGCTTTACCCCCAGAACAGCAGAAGTGGGCGCCAGAGTCCTGGAGCGTCCGGCGGAATCTCGCGGACGCTCTCAAGGCTACCGGTCAGTACGCGGATGCGGCACGCCTGTACGACTCCATCCGTGCGAGCCTGGTCGAGTCAAGCCGGGGAGAACCGAATCCGGATTGGTGGTCGGCCTTCTACAACTCAACCGAATGCATGTTGCTCGAAGGAAGGCACAAGGACGCTCTGGCAAACATACAAAGCATGATTATCCGGCGCCCCCACCTCGGAGGGGCCGATTTCAAGAAGCAATTCTGCGCTCTGTTGCGGCGTATCGCCGAAGAGGGGAGCGCCCCAGCGGACGTCAGGCAGAGCGCAGAGGAATCAGCGAAACAAACCTGTGGAGGAGGATGACCATGAAGGTAGTGAAGGCGCTCTTGTGCGTTCTTCCCCTGGCCGCGATTGCGTTGGCGCAGGGGACAGGAAGCGACGTTGTGACGGCAACCGGCAACAAGATCAAAGGAAACGTGCTCGTCAAATCGGATACCATCGAGGGCGTCGTCTACGACGACAAGGGCGTCGAGACCACTGTACCTTACAAAGACGTCGTTTCCGTCACTTACGGCGACCGCCCCGTGTCGTATGCCGAGGCGAAGGCAGCCTTCGATCGCGACAAATGGGATGCGGCCCTGCCCAAATTCCAGAAGGCCGCAGAAGACCCGAAGATCACGCGAATGCTCCAGTACGCTCTGTTCTATCAGGCCGAGTGCTACTTCTTCCTCAACAAGTACACCGAGGCCGAGAAGGCGTACAAAGAGCTCCTGAAGCAGGTCCCGGACACTCGTTTTCTCCCTGACGCCCAGCTCCGCATGGCTCAGATCAAGCTTAAGTCGGACGACAAGGCCCTTTGGCAGAAGGCAGCAGACGAACTGAAGGGCTTGATCGCCAAGGCCAAGAAGTGGAGTCCGCTTTGGGAGACACGGTTCACGGTGGCCTACGTCAGCGCGGCACGGAAGGCAGGCTCTACGGAGGATTTCATCCCAATCCTCACGGAAGCGATCAAAGACTGTACGGATCTGGACGCCATCAACGATGCCAACGTCGAGATGGTGGGTATCTATCAGGACAAGAAGGACTACCAGAAGGCCGTGGAGATGGCAAAGAAAACCATCATCTCGCTCAAAGAGATAGCGGCCAAGCCCGGTCAGGACCAAAACAAAATAGCGCGCGTCCGCGCCGCCCTCTACAACCAGATCGGCGACTGCTACCGGCTGGCTGCCCGGGCCGCACCGGACGCAGAGCGGAAAGAACGCTACCTCGATGCACTGCTCGAAGGATACCTCCGAGCGGCACTCCTGTTCCCGCAGGTCCCACAGGAAAACCCCAAGGCCCTCTTCTGGTCCGGCGATTGCTTCCGAATCCTCCGGGACACCAAGCGCTCTCAGGAGATGTTCGATGAGTTGAAGACCCGGTGGTCGAGTGACACCGAATGGATGAAGAAGGTAGAGGCAATAACCGGCAAGACCGAAGAGAAACCGGCCACCAAGAAGGAGGGAAAATAATGTTCCCCCGATGGCCCAGTTGCTTGCTCCTCGTGGTTGTGCTTGGCTCGTTCGCGATGAATGCGTACCCGGCGGCAGAGCCGCCGAAACCGGCCGCCGAGGGACAGAAGGCCACAGAGGAAACTGCCGGCGGCACGAGCGTACTGGACGTTATCATTGACTC
>Ga0272448_1002391_pt1 | contig 23574 bp, 17 predicted proteins | sample YNPCB0191_FD_202220 | JGI IMG/M metagenome (GOLD analysis project Ga0272448, IMG submission 202220) | Hot spring sediment microbial communities from Yellowstone National Park, WY, United States - YNP-CB-019-1 | ecosystem: Environmental > Aquatic > Thermal springs > Hot (42-90C) > Sediment... | reverse complement strand
CTTCTGACCTTCCAATCGCCAGGGGTTGATGGAGTTGAGCAGATAGAGTCCCATATCCCGGCAGGCGTCACGCGCCACGCTGAGTGCAGCATCGAAATCGCCCTCGATCTGAATGACCCTGGCCCCATAGGCGATGCTTTGAGCCAGCTTGCCGGCGGCCACCTTGCCCAGAGGGATGAACACAATGCAGGGCAGGCCGGCCAGGGCGGCGTAGGAGGCCAGCGACGATGATGTGTTGCCGGTAGATGCGCAGACGACAGCCTTCGCCCTCACCGCAACCGCCTGGGTCACACCAACCGTCATGCCACGATCTTTGAACGAGCCACTGGGATTCTCGCCCTCGTGCTTGAGCAAGAGGTTGGAGCAGCCGGTCCAACGGGCAATGGCCGGAGATGCATAGAGGTTGGTATTTCCCTCTGGTCGTGTAATAGGAAGACGGAAGTCGCCCACAAGCTCACGATAGCGCCAGACGCCGCTGCCAGCGGCGCCGGCGCGGCTGGCCCAGCGCCGGTCGAACGTGCGGCGCAATTCCCGGCCGTTGACGGCAGTCAGGTCATGCTCGACGCTGAGCAGGCCACCGCAGTCACAGATGGTGCGTTGGTCGTTACTCGCGTAGGATGTGTGGCACACACTGCACACCAGTGCTGGCATAGGCTCTCCCCAATGATGGTAACAAAAATGGTGTATTCCTCTCCATCAATGGAAAGGAATACACCATTGTCATTTCACCGTCTGACGCGGTCAAGTGTAGCAGATTTTTCACGGATCGTCAATGCCGCGAAGGCGGGCGCGATGAGCCGCGCACAGTGGTTGTAGAAAACTGACCCCAGAAGAAGTGATCCACAAAATCGAAATCGCTGCGCTCAAACGGTAACTGTTCACGTTTACCCTGGAAGCAAGTGCATCGGCATGCCTATACCCTCCCGCAGGTTGCCCGAACCTGCGGGAGGGTCAAGTGGCAGGGCTGGGTAGGGGCATTCCGGCGAAAGTGCTGTTACCCTAACCGTGAACAGTTACCTCAAACTCTCCTTGACAGGAACGGGTGGGGATGCTACAGTTGTGCATGCTCGTCACTATACAGTAAGGAGATATACGGAGATGGCAACCACATTCGACATTGCAGGTCAAACCTTTGCCCGCGGCACACGCGGCATTGCACGCATCCCGGTTACGGTTGATCTGGACGGCGGCGAAATCAACATTTGGGTTCACGTCCTGGCCGGAGCCCAAGCCGGTCCCACCCTGCTCTTGCTCGGCGTCCAACATGGCGACGAATGGGGCGAGGTGGAGTTTTTCCGCCGCGTCGTGCGTGATACCGATGTCACCACCCTGTCGGGCACCCTCCTCATCATCCCGGTTGCCAGCCCCACCGCCTTAGGCACCCTCACACGGCTCACCCAGTGGTCGGCAGACGGGCCAGACATGAACCGCCTTTGGCCGGGCAGCTTTAACTGGATCGCTGAGCAGATCGCCCGCAAAATCAGCCAGGAGGTTCTGCCGAAGGTTGATGCTTTGCTCGATTTCCATTTTGGTATGTGGGGCAACACACTTGGCCTTATGACCTATGGTGCCGACTTTCCCGACCCCAAAGTGAACGAAGCGGTGCGTAACCTCGCCTTTGCTTACGGTCATCCCATTCTGCACCGGGTCAATGTTGTTGGTGGTTATCCCGGCCCGCGTTCGGTGATGGGCTATGCCGGCCTCAAGTTCGGCATCCCGGGGGTGGCAGCCGAAGTCGGCGGCATGGGCTTCGGTGTTGAATACGAAAATAAACTGCATGATCTCAACCAAAAAGGCGTGCGCAACGTCATGCGCTACCTGGGCATGCTGCCGGGCAAACCCGACCTGCCCGACCGCTTCCTTGACTACACCGTCAACCACCGCGTTGATCCATCCAAGGGAGGCTTGCTCATCCCTGCCCGTGAGCCAGACGAGATCTTACGCGAGGTGAAGAAAGGCGAGGTCTTGGCCCGCGTGGTCAGCCCGTATACTTTCGAAGAGCTCGAACAATTGGTTTCACCGTGCGACGGTGTACTTAACCTCGTCCCGCGTACCTACATGGTCCGTCCCGGTGACTGGGCATTCTTCGTCGCCGATACAACCCAGCCGGACAGCAAATGGGTGTCTGCCCCATTCTGAGGTCCAACACAGACTCCCGACATCTCTACGCAGACGTCGGGAGTCTGAATTGTTGCCAAGAGAGGTCCTGTGTGACAAACTTCCCTGCCGTGCGCCGGGTATTGATCCTGACGATGCTGCTCAACTACCTGGCCACGGCCATCAAACTGGTAACCGGTGTGCTCACCGGTTCACTCAGCATCCTGGCAGATAGCCTTGATACCCTGTTCGATGGCACGTCGAACATTGTCGGTCTGGTGGGCATCTACATCGGCCACCGCCCACCCGACAGCCGCCATCCATATGGCTATCGCAAGTATGAAACGCTGGCGACGCTGGGCATCGCCTTTTTGCTCTTCATCACCTGCTGGGAGGTTGCCCAAAGCGCATTGCTGCGCTTCTCTGCTCCGGTCATCCCCGATATTAATCTGTGGACGGCCATGGCCGTGGTAGTGAGCATTGTCATTCAGGGAGCGACGTCGTGGTACGAAGCGCGGGCAGGACGTCTGCTGAAGAGTGACATCCTCATTGCCGATGCTCTCTACACCCGTGGCAATATCCTGGTCTCGGCTGCCGTGCTGGTTGGATTGGTATTCATCCGCTTGGGCCACGCCTGGGTGGATCCACTGCTTGCCTTGATCATCGCTGTCGTGATTGCGCGTATCGGCATTGGCATTGTATGGGAAGCTGCCAAAGTTCTCGGCGATCGCGCCCCCCTTGATGCAGCCGTCATCGAAGAGATCGCCGAGGCCGTAGATGGAGTGGAATTCTGTGACCACATCCGGAGTCGTGGCGCGGCAAACGACATCTCGATTGACCTGCGCGTGCACGTCAAGCCGATCGTCTCTCTCGACCGCGCCGATGCCATTGCCGAAGCGGTTCGCCGGCGGCTGATGACAAGTCTGGACGGTGTGAACGATGTTACAGTTCGCGTCGAACCGCTTGTGCCCCTGCCCGGCACGGCGGCAGAGCTCTTCCCTACACTACGTCAGGTCGCGGCGCGCTATCCGGTGACTGTCCATGAGGTATGGGCAAAAGAGGTGGAAGGTAAGCTCTATGTCGAAATGGATATCGGCGTCGACCGTAGCTTGAGTCTGAAACAGGCTCATGACCTGGTGAGCAAGATCGAACAGGAGAGCCGACAGCTCCTGCCGTCGGTCGCCGGCATACACACGCATATTGAGTTTGCGAGCAACGAGATCGTGCCTGGGCGGCCGGCCACACCTGATGTAGTACGGCATGTAAGAAGAGAAGTTGATGCCCTGACCCATACTCTGCCGGCCGTCCATGAATGCCACGGTATCAGCGTGCAGGAATACGACGGACGCGTTTTCATCGCCCTTCACTGTACAGTGGATCCACTCCTCTCGCTGGAGCAGGCCCACGACACGGCATCACAGGTAGAAGACTGGCTGCGTCGGCACGTGCCCGCCGTTGGCGGTGTTACCGTCCATGTCGAGCCACCCGGGGCCGTTGACGAATAGCCTCCTTTAGCCTCATGTAATGATGTAACCCTGTCAGTAGGGTGACTCAAGCTGCCGGCGATAGGCGTGTTGTATCTTCACAGCTACGACTCTTTCCCTTATTGCAGATGGTAGGGCAGGGCGTTATAATGACGCCACGAAACCAGATCGAGGGAGCAAGCATGCCACGTCAATTGACGTACGCTGAGCGACTGGCTGCGCTCAGAGAAACAAAACTCAGGCACACACGCGAAAAACAGAATCTTATCGGTGCTATGGATCGTGATGATCACGCCCTGATTCTGCCACCACCCGAAGCCCGGCAAGTCGTCGAAACAATGGGTACATCGGGCGTACCCATCGTTGACGTTCTACTCAAGGATTTCACGCCGGAAAGCAATCATCCCAGCGGCGGGTTCTTCGGGCCACGTGCCGTCGGACGCAATTTTCGGCGCTTGCTCGAGGTCCATCCACCGTACGTTGACCCGATGAGCTCTCTTCTCGGCGGCTATTGCGTCAATTTCAATTCCTATCGCAAGGTTGGCTGGAACCCCAATTTCGATTATTCACACCTCAAGCCGGAGCAACAGAAATACCAATTGCACACGGGCATTGGCGGATCGCAACATTTCTGCCAGGACCTGACGATTGGTCTGCAGATCGGCTGGGGCGGCCTGCTTGAGAAGGTGCGTCGCTATCGAGCTGTCAATGGGCCAGACAAAGCCGACTTCTATGACGGCCTGGAGGATGTGATCCTGGGCGCCCAGGCATGGATACGCAACAACGTGCAGGAGGCACGCCGTCGGGCAGACCGCGAAAGCGATCCCTACCTGCGTCAGAACCTGCTGGACATGGCCGACATCAACGAACGACTGATTGTGGAGCCGCCGCGTACCTTCCGCGAGGCCTGCCAATGGATCACCTGGTACGATATGCTGGCCCGCATGTTCAACGGCAGTGGCTCGTTGGGGCGTTTGGATCTGCTGCTACAACCGTACTATGAAGGTGATACGGCTGCAGGTCGTCTGGATGATGAAGAGGCGATCTTCCACATCGCCTGCTCTCTCCTGTTGGATACAGCCTACATCCAACTGGGTGGGCCCGACGAGCAGGGCAATGATGTAACAAGCCGCGTTTCCTACCTGGTGCTGGAAGCTGCTCATCGTCTACGTATTCCGGCCAATATCGGTGTCTGTGTTGGCAAGAATGTTGATCCCGGCTTGCTGCGCCGCGGTGTCGAGATTATGTTCCAGGACAAGACCGGGGTGCCCAAATTCTTGGGCATCGAGAACATCGTCAACGGCTTTGCCCGAAACGGTATTCCCATCACGGTCGCTCGTCAGCGTGCCTACTCCGGCTGCCACTGGTTTGCTCTGCCGGGGCGCGAGTACACCATGAACGACATGGTGAAGATCAACTTTGGCTTCGTCTTTATGGCCGCCTGGGAGGAGATGTTTGCCGACGCCTCCCGGCCGCCGAGTGTCGCCAATCTATGGCAGCGTTTCGAGAAGCACCTGCGCCGGGCTGTACAGATCATCGCCGAGGGCCTCGATTTCCACATCGAGTACATGCATCAGGTCTTCCCGGAGCTTGTGCTCGATCTACTCTCGCATGGGCCGATCGAAAAAGGGCTGGATGCCAGTCATGGCGGTGTGGAGTACTACAATTTGTGCGTTGATGGCGCGGCGCTGGCCACGGTGGCAGATTCGTTTGCTGCGCTTGAGCAGCGGGTGGAGCAGGAGAAATGGCTCACCTGGCAGCAGATCAAGCACCACATTGATACAAACTGGGCCGGGCCGGATGGCGAACGTGCCCGCCTGATGATGCGTAACATTGCACGTTATGGTAGCGGCGGCTCATTGGGTGATGAATATGCCGTGCGCATTACTCGCCTCTTTACCGATTTGGTCAAGGAGAAGCCAACTCCGGCCGGATACAACCTGATCCCCGGGCTATTCTCCTGGGCGCAGCAGATCGCCATGGGCAAGGATCTGAAGGCAACGCCTAATGGCCGTCGCGCCGGCGAACCGATCTCGCATGGAGCAAATCCTGACCCTGGCTTCCGCAAAGATGCTGCCCCGACGGCGCTGGCCGTTGCCGTGGCCTCTGTTCAGCCGTTGTGGGGCAATTCAGCACCCATGCAGATCGAACTCGATCCCGGGCTGGGGCGCAGTGAACGCAACATTGATGCCATTGTCAGCCTGATTCGCACGCACATGGAGCTGGGCGGTACCCAGATCAACATGAACATCCTAGACAAGGCCACGATTCTGGAGGCGCACCGCGATCCCAAGAAATATCCCGACCTGGTGGTACGTGTGACCGGCTTCAGCGCCTATTTCGCCAGTCTCTCCCCCGAGTTCCGGCAGTTAGTGGTGGATAGGATTATCAGTGAAGGGTGAGATCGAACGACCATCGCATGATTGTGCATGGATGAATGACTGAATGGAACAACTGCAGATGATCTGGCCATGCGCTCGGCGTGCAATGCCGATCATACCGGAGCTTGCACAGGGGTATTCTCTGCGCACCTACCATGAGGGAGACGTGGCGCCGTACATTGAGCTCTTGCGCCGCGCCGGATTCTCGAACTGGGATGCCGCCAAAGCTCAGGCTGTGTTGGACACGGTTCATGCGAACGGGCTGTTCTTCGTCATCCATGACGCCACGCAGACCTTGGTTGCCACTGCCGCGGCCCAGAACAAGGCGCGCCAATTCCATCCCGCCGGGGGTGAGTTGGGCTGGGTGGCTGCCGACCCGCAGCATCGCGGCAAGGGGCTGGGCTATGCCGTCTGTGCAGCAGCAACCCGACGGCTGATCGAAGCCGGTCACCCCACACTGTATCTCCTGACCGACGATTTCCGCCTACCGGCCATCAGGGTGTATCTCAGGTTGGGATGGATTCCCTTCCTCTACACAGCCGAGATGGAAGAGCGCTGGCGGGCCGTCTGTTTTGGGCTGGGCATAGAATTTGCCGATCTCGACGTTACAACAAGCCCGGCAGGTCTCTAGAGCGTGCAGGCCCATTCCCGGCTCATTCGTCGAACATACATCTGCAGAACAGGGTGCGGAACGTCAGTGGAGTGGTACCGTAACGACGTCAATGCCTCGCTGCGCCATGTCTTGCAACACGGGCGCCATGGCCTCTCGCAGGCTCTCGCCCATTTCGCCGATCACGAGGAGGTCCAGGTCTTTGTGTTTCTGCACAAAGTTGCCGATCTCCTCGGCTACAGCACCTTCACGAATTTCGCCCCGAGCGCTGACTCCCTGAGCCCTGGCGCGCTCCTTCGCCTGCTCCACAACGATTTTGCCGATTTCCCGCAGGTCCTGAGCAACCACTTCGATGTCGAACTTGCCCGTCAACCCGTGGGCAAAGCTGACATCAACAATGTAGAGGAAGATGAGTGTTGCACCATGCTGGCGCGCCAGCATGATGGCACGATCCTCTGTAGGCCGTGAGGCGGCTCCTCCTCTGGTTGCACATGCGATCTGCTTATACCGGCGTTCCCCGCTTGTGCTCACTCACTCCTCCATCTGTCAGGTTATCCAGGCGATCAGTAGCACCCAGATGGTGGCAACCACCAGACTCATAACAGTGACGGGCAAACCTTTACGTGTAAACTGACCAAAGGTGATCACAAACCCGGCGCGTTCGGCCAACCCAACCGTGATGATGTTGGCAGACGCCCCCACGATTGTCCCATTGCCGCCAAAGCAGGCACCGAAGGCCAGTGCCCAGTATAGGACGTTGTTCGTTGCACCCGGTATTGCTTGGGTGAGATAGGCCACAACCGGTAGCATCGTGGCCGTGATTGGGATATTGTCAACAAGCATGGAAGCTAACGCACTGACCCAGATGACGAGAATGACGGCGATGGTCAGATTGCCATGCGCCACCGCCCCCACGCCGTCTGCCAAAACCTGGATGACGCCGGTTTCATTTGCCGCGCCGATGACGATGAACAGCGCGATAAAGAAGATCAAGCTTGGCCATTCGACCGACTCGAGTTCCTGAACGATATCGGCCTGTGTCCACACGAGCAAGATGGCCATGCCCATCAGGGCCGGGACACTTGCCTCCATCTTGAACAGACTGGAAAGAAGGAAAAAGAAAACGACTCCGGCGAAGGCTATCAGTGCCCGACGCAATGTGCGAGCATCCTTGATCACAAACTCCCTCTCCAGGCGGTGCAGGAGCGCTTGCGTCTCTTCGGATGAGGTCTGCGGGTATTGGCCGGGATACAAGACGCGGGTCATGATGAGCAGGCCAATCATGGTGATAATGGCCGCCGGGGTCATGTAAATGAGGAAGGCGCCAAAGTCCAGGCTAGCGAATGATGCAATCAACAGGTTGGGCGGGTCACCGATGAGGGTAGCCGCGCCACCGATATTGGAGGCAAAGACCTCAGGGAGAAGCAGGGCCATGGCATTCAAGCGCAGGATGAGGGCAATCTCCAATGTGATCGGCACGATCAGAAGCATGGTCGTTACGTTATCAAGGAAGGCAGAAAGAGCGGCCGTGGCCAGCGTGAGGAGAACGGCCAGACGCCAGGTGCTGCCACCCGCTTGGCGATAGGCGGCAACGGCCAACCATTGGAAGACACCGGTACGGGCCGTGATCGTTACCAGCACCATCATGGCCATGAGCAGGAAAATAACATTGAAATCAATGTAGGTAACGGCCCGTTCAAAGGGAAGGATGATGAAAGCAGGATTGAAAAAACCGAGAACATGGGTGATGATCATGATGGCCGCCGCACCCAGCAATGCAGCAACCGTGCGATGCAGGCGTTCGAGAGAGATGAGAACATAGACACCGATCAAGATGATAGCAGAGAGGAAGACGGCAATGGTGGGCTTGTGATGAAGAGCAATGTCTGCCTCGGCGAAGTAGTGACTGTTTTCCCTTGCCAGTGAGGCCGCCGGGATGACCGTCTGGCTATCGGCGTAGGAGGACTTGCCCGCGTCCAAAACAAGCTGTGCCGTCTGTTGGCCGAGCGCCTCGGCTTGCAGAGACATCAGTCGAAAGCGCACGATAAACGCCCCTGCCTCATCGCTGCGCGTTGATTGCGCCGGGCCGATGAGCCTGCCTGTCGGTTGGCTGACGATTTTGAGGCTGACTGTTGCGCCGACCACGCCTTCGCCGTGGTCATTGCGCACATAGCCGGCGACGGTCAACGTCGGCGAATCGCCGTCGGCCATGGCGCGCCGTGGCGCCACCACAATGATAGCACCGATAGTCAGGCAGCAGACAATGATCAATCCCAGTGTTCTTGTGTTCACGTCGTCCTATCCAACCGGTTTGTTGGTTACGGCACGCGATAGCCGATCACCCTGGCCACGGGCACGACAAACAGGATCCCTTGGTTTGGCTGAGACAGATCACCGACCACGCCCTCTGTCGCCGCGATCAGTTTGTCAACCATCTCGTCACCGTCTACAATGGAGAAGATAGTGTTGTGTGTATACTCTTGCTTTTCACCAAGCGCCCGCAATGATGGAAAGAGTGGCATGTCATCTCGACCGAGCAGATGGCTGACCCGTCCTAAGCCCGTGCTTTCGAGCACGGTTGCCCCAGGAGCCCCGGCCTGTTGCCAGGCCTGGAGTACACTATGGAGCATTTCTGGACGCGACAGAACCAGAACGACCAGATAGTGCATCATTCTTGCTCCTTCCCCCGAAATGCATAACGCAGCATGACGGGTGTTACCAGCGTTGTCACCAGTACAACCAGAACGATTGACGCGAAAACTATGCTGTCAATCAGTCCTGATTCAAGCCCAACCGCGGCGACGATCAGTCCAACCTCACCTCGTGAGACCATTCCCACCCCCACGCGCAGCGACTCGCGAGTGTTGAAACCACTGACACGGGCACCCAACCCACAGCCGATGATCTTGCCCAAGATGGCAACAATGATGATGACCAACGCGAAGATGATTGCTTCGCTGTCCAGCCCTCGGCCATTGGCCCTCAGTCCGATACTAACAAAGAAGACCGGGACGAGCAGGCCGTAGGTGATGGCGTGCATCCCCTCCTCGATGTGTCGCTGCATTCCGCTGCGGGCAACAAACAACCCGGCCAGAAAGGACCCCGTGATAGCCGCCATTCCGCCAATGGCCTCGGCCGACCAGGCATACAGGAGCGTGATGACGATGACCAGGGCGATGATACCTTCGCTGATCGGCAACGTCGAGACCTTGCGCACGAGAGGTGCAAAGAGGAATGCACCAATAATCACCGCCCCAACGATGTAGATGATGATGCGGACAGCAATCAATGCATACTGTCCCAGCCCCTGCCCCCCTCCATTGGCGAAAGTGGCCAGAAAGACTGATAGCAGAAGGATGACCAGAATATCATCCACAACGGCAGCTGCCAGCAGGGCCAGGCCCTCGCGGCTGCGCAGGAACCCCAGTTCCATCAGCGTTTGCGCCGAAATACTGACGGAGGTCGCCGTCAGAATCAGACCGATGAACATGGCAGTGGTCAGCGAGTAGCCGAAGGCCAGAGCCACCGGGATGGCCAGGATGAGGGGGAAGACGATCCCCATCGTTCCGGCGTAGACGGCCGTCCTGCCGATGGTGCGCATCTGCTCAAGGTCGGCCTCCAGCCCGGCCATAAACATCAAGAAGATCACGCCGAGATCTGCCAGAAGCAAGATCCCTTCCTGAGTATGGGCATGCAGAAACGGTTCGCGGCCGAAGAGGTCTACAACCGTTGGCCCAAGCAGCAATCCCATCAAGAGTTCGCCCAACACCGCCGGCTGGTGCATGCGCACGCTAATGTAGCCGGCTGCCTTGGCCAGGAGTATGATCAATGACAATGCCAGAAGAAAGGGAAGCGTTGATTCCATAGAGCATCCTCGTGCGCAGACACTGTGCAGCCTGTCATGGGTGCGCGGACGATGCAAGCCAGAGCAGGCGGCGGGCGGACGTCAAGCGGACGGGTGTATTGTACGATCTTTCGCGGCCACAGTCAAGCTAAGGTGAACTGGTAACTGGACACATCTGAGTGGCAATGAAAGTCACACCTGCGATGGGGCAGTGCCGACCTTCGTCGGCAGGCCAATGACCCTCCCGCAGGTTTGGATAACCTGCGGGAGGGTATGTGGAATGCCGCCGGCAATCCGTGTTCCGTGCCATCCACGCCTGAATCCGTGGCCAGTTCGCTCCGCTTTCCAACCCCCTTTACCCTGACGGTGAATAGTTGTCAATGACGAGTAACTGTTCACGTTTACCCTGGAAGTAGGTGCATCGGCATGCCTATACCCTCCCGCAGGTTACCCAAACCTGCGGGAGGGTCAAATTGTCTCGCCCACGGGGGTGGGGCAGGGTGGAAGCATTTCAGCAAAAGTCGTGTTACCCTAACGGTGAACAATTACAATGACGACAGGGGTTGTATAAAGCGTCAGAATGAAGTACAATGGCAATGCACGGTATTCCCAGGAGACGATTAATGAGCGAGCAAATTCCCGTCCAATCGGGAAAACAGATTCGCCTGACCAGCCTGTCCAAATGCGCTGGTTGAGCATCGAAACTAAATGCGGAAACGCTGGCGCAGGTTCTGCGCCCTGTCAGACATATCTTTCAACCAGGACAATACCCTGACCTGTTGATCGGGTTGCGCGAGCCCGATGATGCTGCTGTCTGGCGCATGGATGATCAGCGCGCCCTGGTCGTTACAACGGACTTCTTCACGCCGGTTGTAGATGATCCCTATGACTATGGCGCCATTGCTGCCGCCAATAGCCTGTCCGACGTGTACGCCATGGGCGGCCAACCTTTCCTGGCGCTGAACGTTGCCGCCCTGCCGCCTGAACTGCCCAGCGAATTCCTGGGCGAGATTCTGCGCGGCGGCGCCGAGAAGGCGCGCGAGGCAGGTGTTGTCATCGCTGGCGGGCACACGACACAGGACAGCGAGCCCATGTACGGTCTGATCGTCATCGGCTTCGTGTCGCCGCAACGCATGTTGACCAAGGGTGGGGCACGCGTCGGTGACAAGCTGGTGCTGAGTAAGCCTTTGGGATTCGGCGTCACGACGACCGCTCTGAAGGGGCAGCAGGCATCCGAGGAAGATGTCGCTGAGGCCGTGCACTGGATGACGCGCCTCAACAAACAGGCGGCAGAGCTCGCCCTGGAATTTGGCGCGCATGCGGCCACGGATGTCACGGGCTTCAGCCTGCTTGGCCATGCCTGGGAGATGGCTGAGGCATCAGGAGTGGCACTGCACTTCGCCTACGAGAAGATACCATTTCTGGCCGGCGCAGCGCGCTATGCCGACCAGTGGCTCTTCCCCGGCGGGGCATCGGACAACGCCCGCTATTTCGGTCCACATGTGCAATTTGCCGCCGAGCTCGACGATGCTGCCCGAATGCTGCTGTTCGATCCGCAGACCAGCGGCGGATTGTTGATTGCCGTCTCAGCGGAGCGCGTAGACGACATGCTGGCGCGTGCTGCCGATGTTCAGCAACCACTGTGGGTCATCGGGGACGTGGTTAATGGCAGCGGGATCAGTGTAGTACTTGGATAAAGCGGGCATCTTGCCGGGGTTTGGTTGACTTTTGCCTATGCCGTTTGTATAATCGCCATTGGAGGTTTGGTAGGAAGGTATCAGCAAAGTCTCTGCCTACCACGTATGACTACCTTGCATGCTCACGTGCACGCACATACACCCACAACGGGGACAACACAGCAGCGGCTCCTTCTGACCTTGGCCGTGACCTTGACCATCCTGGTCATTGAGATCGTCGGAGGCGTCTTGGCCAATAGTCTGGCGCTCCTGAGCGACGCCGGCCATGTCTTTACAGACCTAGGCGCCTTGGGGCTCAGTTTCCTTGCCCTCCGCCTGGCCGCCCGCCCCGCGACCAGCCGCAAAACCTTTGGTTTCCATCGCATGGAGATCCTGTCCGCCCTGGTCAACGGGGTGTCCCTGGTGATCGTCTCTCTGTTCATCTTTGTCGAAGCCTATCGCCGCCTGCGTAACCCACAGCCGGTTGCAGGACTGGAGGTCTTCCTCATTGCCACCCTGGGTCTGCTGGGCAATGGCATCGGGGTTCTGCTGCTAAGAGAGAGCGGCAGCAATCTCAATGTGCGCGGCGCATTTCTGCACCTGATCGGTGACACCATCTCCTCGGTGGGCGTTATCCTGAGCGGCATCATCATTACCCTTAGCGGCTGGTGGGTCGTTGATCCGCTCGTAAGCATCGCCATTGGGCTGATCATCATTGTCGGTGCTGTGCGCCTGATTGATGAGTCGGTTGATATACTGCTCGAGAGCACGCCTCGGGGCATTGATTTGGACGAGGTGGTCAGGGCTATCGAAAAAGTGCCCGGCGTGTGCAGCGTGCATGACATCCATATCTGGTGTGTCACCCCTGATTTGTGCACAATGAGCGGACACATCATTCTGACCGATTCCAGCGTCAGTCGCAGCAATGTTCTTAGCCAGGTGAATGAGCTGCTCGGCAGAGACTACGGGATCGCCCACACGACTATTCAAGTGGAGGATGAACACTGCGGCCAAGATGACCAGGAATGGCTGGCAGTCAAAGCACAGCAGGAGTGAAATACTCAACCGCGATATGGTCCCCCAGTCGCCGACGTGGTCGAGCCGTCGGCAATGTGAAATGTCGGGAGGAGGCCATCTATGTGGCAGGGCGCGACACCTGATGTGACAGCGCGTCTGGCATTGCTGACGCCGTCGAGTGAGAGTTTCACATCCGCGGAAGAACGCGCCCTGCAGCCGTTCTTCACCAATACCGATCGCTCCGTTGTTGCCCTGCGCAACCTGCCCGAAGCCACCAAAGGTGCTCTGTTCTCTCGCTACAGTCGCTCGGCCAAAGGCGTGCGTCGTTTGTTCCTTGACGAATTCCTCGGCCAGAGCAGCGCCGTCGCAGCAGCACAAGAAGGGTTAGTCGGTGAGGCTGAGGCGGCCTTGCGCAAAGCCGAAGCTTTCTATGCTCGTGTGCTCGCCGATTATGGCGATGACTCTGTCGGTGAGCTGGGTGGCGCACATATTGCCTTCCAGGACATCTCACAGATTGCCGCCAAGGCCATCGAGGATAGCCGCATTGGCGCATCGTATCTGGAGAAATCGACACGTTATGTGCGCTTCGACGACAAGGTGGACGGGCGTTATCGCTACTATCGCGACCGACGCCTTCTGGCATCACCCCTGGCCGACGACTTCATCACATGCATGGATTCCCTTTTCGAGGCTTATGCCCTCAGCTTTCCGTTGCTCACAGAGTACGTCCAACAGCAGCATCCCATTGCCGACATCGTATTCGAGAATGCCCTGACCGGCCAGGCTCAACGCTTCGGCGACATTGACGATGATGAGTTCAGAAAGAGCGCTCACTATGCCTACACCCAGGCCGTGCGGGCGAGGGTGTGTGACTCTCTGCGCTGCTTCCTGCCGCTGGCCTCACTCACCAATGTCGGTGTCTATGCCAACGGTCGCACATACGAGTATCTTCTTACCAAGCTCTATGCCGATCCGCTCGACGAAGTACAGAACCTGGCCTTTGCCGCCAACCACGAGCTGGAGCAGATCATCGGCCCCTACATCAGGCGGGCCAACAACGCGCGCGGACTGGCGCAGCAGGAGTACCTGTGCGAGCGGCGGCAGGCACAGATGCATTGGGCCAAGGTGGTCCAGCCCACGATGCCGGCAACAGCGCAATGCAAGGTCACCTTACTACGCTATGATGAAGATGCAGTGGACAGCGTGGTGGCAGCAATTCTCTTCCCGTATTCAGAATATGCCGAGGCCGACCTGCTGCAAACGGTTGCCGCCCTGCCCGCCGACGCCAAAGAGCGTATCATCGCCGACTATCTCGGCGAACGCAGCAACAGACGCCATAAGCCGGGGCGGGCGTTCGAACGCGCCGATTATCTGTTTGAGCTCTGTGTGAACATCGGCGAATACCGTGATCTGCAACGCCACCGCATCTGCTCACCCATGCGCCAGCAGTTCAGCACAGCCATCGGCTACGATATCAACCCCGACATTGCTGCCGTGGCGCAGATCAAGGCCATGTACGAGCAGGCCATGGAGCGGGCAGATGCCCTGTTCAGACGCCTGGTGACAGACTATCCGGCAGAAGCACAGTACGTCGTGCCGATGGGTTACCGTGTGCGCTACAGCTTGCAGTTGAACCTGCGCGAGGCCTACCATCTCATTGAGCTCCGCTCCGGTGAACAGGGACACCGCGATTATCGCCGCACCGCCCAGGCCATGTACGAAGCCATCAAGGCCGTCCATCCTGAGCTGGTGCGCGGCATGACCTTTGTCAACCTGACGCCGGATATTGCCATGGGCCGCCTGCGCGCCGAGATGCGCAGCGCCCGTAAACGACTCTCTCAAGCCTGAATAGACAAAATGCCGATGAGCGCCGGTTCCTGTGAGGCGCGACAATTCCCCACGGCGCGGCCTGAATGGGGCAGAGTGCCGGCACACGAAACGACAACAGCGTGAGGAGGGACGGACAATGACCTTCGCAGATCAAACCCTGGGCAGCTTTCTCGACGACCTGGCATCGCCTAAACCGACGCCAGGGGGTGGCAGCGCGGCTGCATTGGCCGGCGCTTTGGGCGCTGCATTGGTCAGCATGGTGGCAAACTTGACCGTCGGCAAAGAGAAGTATCGGGCCGTGGAGCCTGAGATGCAAGAGATACGCACCAAGTCCGAGGCTCTCCGTCGCCGACTCCTTGCCTGCATTGACGAGGACGTTGCCGCCTTCGATGCCTATTCGGCGGCGGCAAAACTGCCGAAAGAGAGCGAGGAGCAGAAAGCAGCCCGCTCAGCAGCTATCCAGAAGGCCCTGATCAACGCCGTTGAGCCACCGATGAACACCGTCAGGGCATGTGTTGAGGTTCTTGACCTCTGCCGACCGGTGGCCGAAAAAGGGAATCTGCAGGCGATTAGCGATGCCGGCGTGGGCGCGTTGATGGCCGAAGCCGGGCTGCGTGCCGCTGCACTCAACGTCATGATCAACCTGGCATGGATCAAGGATGCCGACTTCGTGGCACACACACGCAAGGAACTGGACACCTTGCTGGTGGGGCGGCCTGAGTTGAAAGAGCAGGTCGTCGAGCTGGTGCAGAATAAGCTGTGATGAAGACAGCCGCTCAGGCTGCCACATCCGACGGCATGGCAACCAGATCCTGGAATTTGGCCAGATAAGCGGAGCACCTAAACTAAGCACATGATGAGTGCATTCACGGGAGGGGGAGAAAGCAATGACAGCTCAGCTTCTTGACGGCCGGGTGACATCGGCGACGATAAAGGAAGAAATTGCCGCACAGGTGAACGAGTTCAAAGAGGCGCATGGCTTCGCTCCCAGCCTGGCGGTGGTGCAACTGGGCAGCGACCGCGCCGCCACTTCGTACGTCGGGCGCATCCAGAAATCGTGCGAAAGTGTTGGGGTAACCTGTGTCGTTCACTCCTTACCGGCAGATGTCACGCAGGACGGTCTCCTGGCATTAATCCGTAAGCTGAATAACGATTCGTCGGTCCACGGCATCATCATTCAGGAACCGCTGCCCGACCAGATCAACCCCGAAGCAACGGCGCTGACCATTGATCCGAACAAAGATGTGGACGGTGCCAGCCCAATCAATGCCGGTTTGCTCTTCCAGAATCTGGGACGGCCCTTCGTGCCCCCGACCCCGGCCGGGGGCATGGAGCTCTTGAAGCGCTACGGTGTTAATTTGAAAGGGGCGCATGCTGTTGTGATCGGGCGCAGCAATATTGTGGGACGCCCCATGTCAATGTTGCTACTGCATCAGCATGCCACGGTGACAATGTGCCACTCGCGCACGCTGAACCTGCCGGCCATCGCGCGACAGGCCGATATCCTTGTCTGTGCCATCGGACGGGCGAAGATGGTGACCGCCGATTACGTGAAGCCGGGTGCGGTGGTCGTGGACTTTGGCGTCAACTTCGTTGACGGCGTCATGTGCGGCGACACCGACTTTGCCTCTGTGGCCGCCGTGGCAGCCATGATCACCCCGGTTCCCGGCGGCACGGGGCCAATGACCAACGTCATGCTATTGCGTAACACGCTGGAGGCGGCACGCCGCGCCACAGGTACATAGGTGGCTCTGCCCGACAGCGTCGAGAGGGATGATGTGGACGAAGCCCCTCAGAGTTTGCTTCACGAGCTGGAGCGTCTGCTGCCCAAGGTGGTGAGGCCCGCTCGCTACACAGGCAACGAATGGAATAGTATCGTCAAGGAATGGCCAGGAAAACTTCACGTAGCCCTGGCCTATCCCGATGTCTACGAAGAAGGCATCGGCCACCCCTTGGTGCTGGCAATATACGACGCGCTGAACCGCGCAGACGATATCCTGTGCGAGCGCGCTTTCCTGCCCTGGCCCGACATGGAGCAGGCGTTACGTGCAGCAGGTCTGCGACTCTACACGCTCGAGTCGAAGCGTCCTTTGACCGACTTTGATATAATTCTGGTTGCATTGCCGGGAGAGCTGTACGCTCCTTCTCTGTTAACACTGATTGATCTGGCAGGATTGCCGCTCTACACCGGACAGGATAGCCAGGCTGCCTCAGGAAATGTTGATGGCGGGCGCGGCCAGGCATTGTCAACACCTGTGGTAGTCGGCATCGGACCAGGGACGGCAAACCCGGAGCCGTTGGCAGCGTTTTTTGACGCGTTCATCATCGGGGATGTGGATGCCACCATTGTAAGGCAGGCTGCCGAGATCACACGCTGTGGAGAGCGGCCATTACCGGCCGGTCTCTATCTGCCCCGTCTCTACAGTATCAGCTATGCCCAGGATGGCACCATCGCCTCCATCGGGGGAGACATACCCGTAACGGCCTATTGGCGTGGCGAGCCTGCTCCGTCGGTGACCAGGCCAATTGTACCTTTCGTTGAGACCAGGCACGAATGGGGTATCGTCGAGCTGGCGCATCCGCCTGCTTACCCCTGGTTGGATGAAGCATGGCCTGAGCGACCGGTAGAGGACATTCTGGCAGACGTTGAGGCGATCCTCAGCTCTACCGGCTACGACCACATCCAACTGGCTGGCCGACACTCCCGGCTTGCCGAGATTGTGGACAGACTGTCGGCACGCTATCGCGGCATGCATCTGCATTTTTCGCTTGAGACTGCAGGTGCAAACGCGCGGATTGTTGACATCGCCGATCGCTTGCCGCGCCTGACTCGTGGCATGTTGACGTTTGATATGGATGCAGGCGACCACGACGATATCGTTGCGGCGGCGCAACTGGCCTTTCGACGTGGCTGGCACATCGTGAAACTCACTACCAGCCCAGGCAGACCAGACGGGCCTACCGTTACAGACATCGTGACGCTTGCCCGGCGGGTGATGGATGTTGGCCGCGCAGAGGTTGACGGCCGGGCGCAGGTTCACGTTGTCGCTGCCCCTTTCATCCCCCGCCCGCATAGCCCATGGCAGAGGACAGGCATGGTTGTGGGGCAGGAGTGGGAGCGATGGGTTGATACCCTGAGCAAGGGAATGCGTGGACCGGGGTTGCGGTTGCAATGGCAGGGGCTGACCACGCGTCTGGTTGAGGCGGCGTTGGCCCGTGGCGATCGGCGATTGGGGCAGGTCATCGCGACGGCCTGGCGGTCGGGCATGCATCATCCCGATCAATGCCAGGATAGCACAGCATGGCAGGCGGCATTTGATGCAGCCGGACTCGACATCGCCTTTTATGCGGTACGTGAGCGCCCGGACAATGAAATACTGCCATGGCAGCATATCTCGATCGTGAGCCGCCGCTAGGCAAACGCGGTGCCATGCATAACCTCGCCCAGGCAGCGGGAAACCCCCATGAGAGTCTCGATACCCGAACCGTGAACCGTCGCCCAGATAGCTGAGATGGACACGGCAGGGTGCTCTATCGGCATGATACAGATGAACTCACCAGGTGCACAGCAACGCCTCTGGATAACCTTTGGCCGAGGCGATGCTGTAAAGTACATCACACATTTGGATATGATGCGCGCATGGGAAAGGCTGGTGCGGCGAGCGCGTTTGCCCGTTACCTATTCGTCGAGCCACCCGCCGCGCCCGCGTCTGGCCATTGCCGCACCCCTGGCCGTGGGCGTGACGAGCATTGGTGAGCTGCTCGACATCTATCTGGATGCGCGGCTGCCGGTCGCACAGGTAACACGGCGTTTGGTGGCCGAATGCCCGTCCGGTTTCAGCATTAGCGAGGTCCAGGAAGTCAGCATGACGCTGCCCTCGCTGCAATCGCTGGTGCGCTTCAGCGAGTATCGCGTGACCTTGTACGGGCACCTGACGATGTCTGAGTTGCAGGAACAGGTGCACACCCTGCTTGCCGCCACAAGCCTGCCGCGTGAGCGCCGGCGCGACGGCGAGATACGGCGCTATGACCTGCGCCCACAAGTTGATAGCCTATGGATAGCCGAATGGTCGGCGCGCGAAGCAGTCTTGGGCATGCTCCTACAGACAGATGAACAAGCCACGGGGCGGCCCGACGAGGTGCTGGCCGCGCTCGGACTGGCCGAGACAATGCACTCAATTCAGCGCGTCAAGTTGATACTGGCGCGTAACTGTTCACGGTTAGGATAAGGGAAGTTGGAAAGCGGAGCGAGCTGACCATGGATGCAATACCCTCCCACAGGTTTGGGTAACCTGCGGGAGGGTATAGGCATGCCGATGCACCTGCCTCCAGGGTAAACGTGAACAGTTACACTGGCACAGAATTCCGGTCGCGCCTTGCCAACACGGATGACACAGAGCGGTGAACACAAAAAACGACAGGGAGGTCGCAATGATTATCGGGGTGCCGAAAGAGATCAAGGACAATGAATATCGCGTTGCGTTGACCCCCGGCGGGGCACACACCCTTGTGCAGGAAGGCCACAAGGTGTTGGTGCAGGCCGGTGCCGGCGAGGGGAGTGGGTTTGGCGATAGCGAGTACGAAAGGGCGGGTGCAGTTATCGTCAACAACGCTGCCAGTGCATGGGACGATGCACAGATGGTGCTGAAAGTCAAAGAACCGTTGCCCTCTGAGTACGGGCATCTGCGCCCCGGCCTTATTCTCTTCACATATCTGCATCTGGCGGCAGTAGAAGACCTGACGCGGCAACTGATGGCAAAGAAGGTTGTGTCTATCGGCTACGAGACGGTACAATTGGCCGATGGTTCGTTGCCTCTCCTTGTACCGATGAGCGAGGTTGCCGGGCGCATGGCTGTGCAGGTGGGTGCTCATTATCTGGAGAAGATGAACGGCGGACGGGGCAAGCTATTGGGCGGCGTGCCGGGCGTGGCGCCGTGCGATGTCGTCATCATCGGGGGTGGTGTCGTCGGTACAAATGCGGCACAGGTGGCACTGGGTATGGGGGCGCACGTCATCATCATTGACAAATCTGCCGAGCGCCTGCGCTATCTAAGTGAAATCCTGCACGGCAGCCTGACTACACTGATGTCCAGTCCGTTCAACATTGCCGAATCGCTCACCTATGCCGACTTGCTGATCGGCGCCGTGCTCGTGCCCGGTGCCAAAGCTCCCAAACTGGTCACCAAAGAGATGGTCACCAACATGAAGGCCGGTTCGGTCATCGTTGATGTGTCTGTTGACCAGGGCGGCTGCGTGGAAACCATCCATGCGACGACACATTCTAACCCGACCTACGTTGTTGCCGGGGTTGTGCACTATGGTGTTGCCAATATGCCCGGTGCCGTCCCCCGCACGTCAACTTACGCCTTGACCAACGTCACCCTGCCCTATGCCGTAAAGCTGGCCAATTTGGGCTTCGACAAGGCAGTGCGCAGTGATCCGGCGCTGGCTAAAGGCGTCAACGTCTACGAGGGACACATCACCTACAAGGGTGTTGCAGAGGCATTCAATTTGCCGTATACTGACCTGCAGACACTTTTATAGGTCGGGCTGGAGACAGCTTTTCAGATGACGCCTGACGCCTCTATGGCTTGTGGAGGATATATGCCCTACGAACCGGTCATTGGCCTTGAAGTTCATGCCCAACTACTGACAAAATCGAAGATGTTCTGCTCGTGCCGGGCGGATTACGCGGGATCCCCGCCCAACACGCTGGTCTGTCCGGTGTGCCTGGGCATGCCTGGCGTATTGCCGGTGATCAACGCCCAGGCCGTCGAATTCGGCGTCATGACCGCCCTGGCCCTCAATTGCACCGTTCAGCAGATCAACGTCTTCGCCCGCAAGTCGTATTTCTATCCTGATCTGCCCAAAAACTACCAGATTTCGCAGTACGATCTGCCGCTCTCCCGTGACGGCTGGCTGATGGCCGAGACAAAGAACGGGGCAGTGCGTGTCGGCATCCGACGCGTCCACCTCGAAGAGGACACGGCCAAGCTCACTCATGTTGAGGCCGGCGGTGAAACGTATAGCCTGATTGACTTCAATCGCTCCGGCATGCCCCTTATGGAGATCGTCAGCGAGCCGGATATGCATTCGGTTGACGAGGTGAACGGCTACATCACGAAGTTGCGCACCATTCTGCGCTACCTGGGCGTCAGCTCCGGTGATATGGAGAAGGGTGCCATGCGCTTCGAGGCCAACATCTCGCTGCGCCCCGCGGGAAGTACGACGCTCGGCAATCGCGTCGAGGTCAAGAACTTGAATAGCTTCCGCGCCGTGCTGCGCGCGGTTGAGTATGAGATTAACCGGCAGGCAGCAATACTCGATGCCGGCGGCAAGATCGAGCAGGAAACGATGGGCTGGGACGACCTACACAATGTCACCGTCACCCAGCGAGGTAAGGAAGAGGCGCACGATTACCGCTACTTTCCGGAACCCGATCTCCCTCCGCTCGAGCTGAAACCGGAATGGGTGGATGCCATTCGCCGCCGCCTGCCCGAGCTGCCCGACGCCAAGCGCCAGCGCTTTATGAGCGACTTCGGCCTGTCTGCCTATGACGCGGGGCTGTTGGTGGTTGAGCGTGACATTGCCACCTACTTCGAGCAGTGCGTCAACAATAGGCCACAGCGGGCGAAGGTCATTGCCAACTGGATCGTTGGTGAGATGTTTCGCTTGATGAACGAGAGCGGTCAGGAGATCGGCCAGGTGAAGATCACGCCGGCTGCACTCAATGAGCTTATTGACCTGATCGAGGCAAAAACAATCAGCACCACGATCGCCAAGGATGTGTTCGCCGAGATGTTTGCCAGTGGCAAGAAACCGGCAGACATCGTTGCGGCACGAGGCCTTACCCAAATCAGCGACGCAAGTGCAATCGAAGCCGCCATCGCCAAAGCCATCGCGGCCAATCCTCAGGCCGTGGCCGACTACAGAGGTGGTAAGGAGACAGCCATCCGTTTCCTGGTCGGGCAGGTAATGAAGGAAACGAAGGGCCGCGCCAATCCGGGGCTGGTGAACCAGTTGCTGATAGAGAAACTGAAGCTGTGAACAAAAGCATGCCCGTCTGGCTGGATAGCAAGGCATTACCTATCCTTGATTCACGCGACGTCGTGATCATTGATGCCTCACTGGCCGGGATTGCTGCGGCGCTGGCTCTGGCAAGAGCCGGCCACGATGTCGCTATTGTCGAACCGCGCACTTATCCAGGCCGCGAGATTACTGCCACATTGAACCACTGGATTCGCCCGCCGCAAGGGATGGCTCTTCCCGCTCTGCCAGAGCTGATCCGCACCTGCATTGAAGCCGGCGGTACAACGACGTTGAACGGCGAGTATCCCTTGCATCCCGACGCCGTCAAGCGGCGGCTCGAAGATTTGTTGCTGGCTGCTGATGTCCGCATGATCTACGCCAGCCTACCGGTGGGTCTGTGTTTCGATGGCGACTCCCTGGCCGGCGTCGCCATCGGTAACAAATCGGGTCGCCAGGTGATCGCCTGCCAGATACTCATTGATACTTCACCTTCTGCACTGGTCTGCCGACTGGCCGGTGCGTCATTCAGTGACGAGCCGCAGCGTCTCATCCCTGGACGTGTGACGCTGGAATTCGACCATGTTGGCTCGCTGGACGAAGATGTGCTTGCTGTGCCGTCGGCACTCGGCGTCGTCGGTAACGTCCTGCATGTGCATCGAGGTTATCGCGGTCCGCTCCATGTCTTGGTTGAAGCTGCAGTCCTCCTTTCTTACCCCGTGACCGATGCCTTCGAGATGACGCGGCGCGACATCGAAGCCCGCCGCAAGGCAATAGATATCGCGTTCTATCTGGTGGAGAATATTCCCGCCTTTGAGCACGCAGAGCTTGCCACAACCTCGTACGAGTCGGCAGGCTTGCTGTCAAACCGACTCGCCTCGCCGCCGCCTGCTTGGGTTGAGCCGTTGACATCGGCAGCCATTGGCGGTGTGCAGGCCACCCTATCTGCCTTTGCCGGCCCTGTTCGCGGCATTTGGTGTCTCGGCGACGCCGCCCGGCTGGACGATACGGCGCGGCTGAGCCTGTGTGACCCGATCATGGCAGCGCAAACAGGTGAAGCATTCGGTCAAGCCATTGCCGATGCCTGGCCTATGCCTGCTTCCTTGACCACCTTAACTATGCAGCCTCAACGCTCATGTGGCCAAGTACACGAGAGCTACCCGCGGCCGGCTGTGAGAGAGCCCAATCAGCCTCAGCGCGGGCGCACGTACACCTGGCACACCATTCCAGCAATGCCGGTTCCTCTGGCCTATGATGGTGATGTCTTGGTCGCCGGTGGAGGCACCAGCGGAGCCATGGCAGCGATAGCAGCAGCCCGCGAGGGAATCAGCACGTGCATTGTGGACATGAATCCCGGACTGGGTGGCACGGGAACCTATGGCGGCACCCATAGTTACTGGTTTGGTCACAGGACAGGCTTCTGTGCCCAATCGCTGGCTGTGGTGAACGACGTTCACCAACGATTGCATCTGCCGCCCGCCGAGGGACCTATTCCGACCTGGAACATCGAAGCTAAGGTTTATGCGCTGACCGACGCAACTGACCGCGCCGGCGCCAAGATTCTACTCAATGCCTTGCTTATCGGTGCTCTGGTTGAGGGGACAACGGT
>Ga0272448_1002384_pt1 | contig 23640 bp, 18 predicted proteins | sample YNPCB0191_FD_202220 | JGI IMG/M metagenome (GOLD analysis project Ga0272448, IMG submission 202220) | Hot spring sediment microbial communities from Yellowstone National Park, WY, United States - YNP-CB-019-1 | ecosystem: Environmental > Aquatic > Thermal springs > Hot (42-90C) > Sediment... | reverse complement strand
TGTGGCTCCCCGCAACAACCGTGCCTCTGACCTTAACCGGCGGGAAGTGGTATCCGATCGAGCTTGAATTCTTCCAGGGTGCAGATAATGCATTCATCACCCTTTACTGGTCGATCAATGGCGGAACAGAACAAATAGTTCCTCAAAACTGCCTCATGCCCCCAAGCTAGTTCTCTCCATGACGAGCAAAAAGGGGTCGAGAGTTAAACTCTCGACCCCTTTTTGCCTTTGCTATTTGATAGTCAGTTCACTGAGAATTTGGCACTGATTTGTCCGGAAGCCCCCGGGTTCACACTCGATATACTCCACTTGATTGAATTGGTAGACGTATCGAGCACCCCTCCGCTATTCGCACTACCATTTACATAGGTAGCATTCGCAGGCACGGGCAGTAGTATGGTCAATTTGGACGCAGCAGCATCTCCATTGTTTTTGTATGTCACGACATGCGTAACCTGATCTGAAGGAGCTGCCGAAGATTTATCGACCGCCAAACTCAAGGAAATGTTCGGTAATCCGGCCCCAACTACCGTACCGCCGTCTCCGGTTATACTAATGGGCTTGATGATAGCAGCTATGTCCGTCGTCAATCCTGATACTGAAATCGTCAAAGCTCCGGCAGTGACATTTCGTGTATCCGAACGGACTAACTGTCCTGTATTGGTATCATACCAATCGACTGTATAGCTTCCGTTGGCGAAACCCGGAATCGTGATGTCCGCGCTTGCCGGGTTTGGATTCAATCCGGCTCGAACTACCTGCGACCAACTGTACTGCCTGTTCTGCACCCAGATGTATGCACTGTTCGATTTCATTTGACCCAATACCCTGATTTGAGAGTTCGAAGATGCGGCTTTCACGTCCGGTAAGTATGTATCCATCGCTATCAACTGGCCTCGATCATAGAAAGGCAGCTTGGTCAAGAACACCGAAACTCCCTTCCATGCCGTCAAGAGATTATTCGGGTACAAATACTCAACCGTCCACCAATAAGATGGCCCATGTAACGCCGAAGTGGCCATGAGTTCCGCCCAAACACAGTTATGGACATGAATGCCCGTATTGTCATGCCTGGGATAACTACTCTTGGGATCAGCCCATCCGGAAAGGTTCGCATTTGCGCCCATCAGACCGAACTCGCCGGAAATGTACGGTTTCCGAGTACCAGTTGGGCCGGATTCAGCGACTGCACGAGTATTGAATGTATTGTAAACTCCCCACTCGTATTCGTCATCGCCGAACTTCGGAGATTCGAACCCTCCATTGTAGAAACAGTTCCTCCCATTGGTATCGTCGATAACCTGGATATCATCATACCAGGCGTTGCCCGCGCTTCCGGTAAGCTGTAATGTGAGATCGAGCCGACAACAGTTTGAAGCGGTTGTGAACGCAATCTGCCGCATCGTATATCCCGATGTGCCGCTGTTTGAAAGACTGATGCTTTTTGCAACCTCTGTACCATCAGGAGCGTAGAAACGGATGATCGGATTGGCACTCCCGGTAACCCCAACAGTCTTAACCCAATAGATCAACGTATAACTTCTGTTTGGCTTTAGATAGCAGTTTTCATGAGCTGTCAGAGTGCTTCCGTTCGCTGTAAACTTCAAAGAATTCGATCCCGAATGGGCATTCGATGAAGTTTTGTCGATGATTACTCCGGCTGGCTGATTCCACCAACCAGGAACGCCCTGACCGCTCGTTCGCTCTTCGGTGTTGATATAATAGTGTACCTGGTTGATATCTATCGCCGAAAGCTGATTGAGCGGCACCGACCCCGGAGAACTCCAGTAAGAATTGGTGACCATGTGGTTTTCAGGATCGTTGCTTCTAACAAACGACGATCGATCAGTTATCCACTTATCCTTCACTGTCGTGTACGAAGGATCCATTTCATTCGCCAACTCCCATGAAAAGAGCGATCTGTAACCGGCATATCTGGCCGCCAGATATCTGAGCACCCTGTTCTGCTGTGCCAGTGATGCCGTGTCTGTCCAGAAATCGCCGAAGAACTGGGAATAGAACCCGGTAGGATTTGCCGGATTCCACAACCGGTAATCGAATATGCAAGTCTGTACTGCAACACCGTAGTGCTCGCATTGGTCAAGGAGTCTGTCCAACCTCCAAAGCGCCCACAACCTGAGCTGGGAAGGATTCCACTTTTCAAATGATGGATTCCACAAATAGTTGCAGTTGTACTTTGTGCTGCCATTGGAATTTGTCTCATAGAGATCGACGTCATCGACCCATGCGTTTCCGGAACTGCCGGAAAGTATCTTGACTTGGAAACTAACGAAGTCGGCGGTCTTGCCGCTCTTGATTGTATCGAAATTGACAATTGATTGAGTCCAGTTTTGTCCGCCTCCGACTGTGTTGCCGGTATACGTATATTTGGAATTGTCGGTGTATCGTACAATCAGGGTAACCGCAGCCGATCCATTGAAGTCGGGGCTGGTTTTTATCCAGGCCGATGCGCGATAATACGCTCCGTTTCGGAGACCGATGAACGGCTCCTCTATACCGGAACCCGATCCGGAAAGACTTATCGACCGCTGACCTGTTCGATAAGCAGACGTATCGTAACTTCCACCCGTCAAAGTCCAACTTTGTGGATAGTTTTCCCGGTGAACGTCTCCCATGTTGCCGTTGGTGATCCAGTAACGTATGAAGTTCATGCCGTTGGCCTGCATCTGCGGTAGATAAGTGTTCTGCAGGTTGGTGTCGTCCTTCATAGACGTACCCATCGGTATAAACGGATCGCCGTTTGAATACACGAGCCGCTGCCCATCGCCGGCGACATTGATAAACCCTTTCAAGCTGCTGTTAACACATGTGAACTGGTAGTTGCTGCTGCTTGTAGTCCCGGATTGATCCGTCGCGTACAACTTCACAGTGTATGTGCCTATCTCTGAAGGTGCATATCGCACCTTCCAGTAAGGATCGGACGCCGGAACAAACTTGTCGTATTTCGACCAACCCTGACCATAATCGCCGATCTGACCCAGATAGTCGAAATCCACATCCCAGAAAGCAGGGACCTTTATGCTTTTTCCGGAAGGCGTGGTTATCTGCGCCCAGACATCTACCCCCGGAGAAGAAATACTGTCTCCCACCGTATCCGGTCTAAACGGATTGTAGTCGGAAGGTGATGTTCCGGTTAAATTGAAATGCATCTCATATCGGTCATATTTCGCTATGGATGTGCTGTTTGCCTGGATATTCGAAATACTCGCTGCATGGCTGGGGATAGACAGTGCAAGCAAAGCCGCCGTGCAAATCAGATACTGACGAAGGTAACGGATCGTACGTCTGAGTTTCATAGGTTATCCTCCTAGCAGAGAAAGCGCCGACAGCTTCTCCACAAACATGAGTTTCAGGGCATCCCAGTGTCTTTGTTCCTCGACACAGGATGCCCTGAAACTTTTAACAAGGAATTCTGTATTCTACTTTACGGTAATCTTGTAGCTAACCGTTCCGGTAGAGCCGGCGGGCACGCTCGAAATCGTCCATTTCACGGTTTGCGTCGAGGAATCGTACGTTCCACCGCTTCCTGAAACGTAGGTGGTGTTCGCTGAAATCGGCGAATTGATGCTCACATTCTGAGCAGTGCTGGTTCCAGCATTCTTATAGGTTATCGTATATGTGATCGTCGTGCCGGGCGTCGCGGAAGTTTTGTCTGCCGAAAGGGAGAGAGTCACGTTAGGACTCCCTGTTATCGTCCCCGAAGCCTTTATGTAGATCACTATGTCCGATGAGTACGACGGAATACCTGAAATAGTATTTCCGCTCACGGTCAAGTTGGTATACGTGTCGTTAGACGGATTGTATGCCTTTGCCGTATAACTCGTACCTGAAGCAAGACTTATCGTCATACTTCCCTGACCGCTGCCTTTGACATAGACTACATATTCGTATCCGGGCTTAGCCAATACATAGGCGGTACCACCCGGACTTGAGGTGACGAGTGAATTATTCGGAGACATAGTCCAGTACTGCACATTATTCGTCTGGATGAAGTTCCAAATATAATTGACGGCGGTCAGTGAGTCGCCAACATTAGAGCCGTTCTCAAGATGAATATGCCCACCGCCGACAAATGCGCCCCAAAGCATATTTCGATAATTCGTAAACGAAATGCCGCTTACTTCGGGAGTTTCATCTATATCCATCGCCTGATTCTTCGAATAATTGGCTGTCACGTAGCTGTTCGAAGTACTCGCGGAGGTATCGGTAACATGGAATTTGATTAGATCGACTCCTGAATACGTCCAAGCGGTACTCGGAGTATTGCTCGGTGAACCAAGATGGTTGATGGATACCATGTTCGAGCATCTGGCCTTTATGAAATCTACCCAATGCTGCTCCCATGTCCAAGTGCCTCCGGTATACTCGTTACAAATTTCATAGGTCACGTTGGCATACTGACTCGTTTCACTGATCAACTTGCTTACGTAATTTTCCTGAATCGAAAGCAACCCACTGTTGCTCAAGTTGTAAAACTCAGGAATGCCATCGGGAGACGTAGGGAGGCTTAATCCGTTGACGTTATTCTCAGGATTATACGGATTCCAATCCCATCTGTGATCGCTTGAAGAAGTAGGCGTGTCCATACCACATCTGTCAAAGACTATGATATCCACATAAATGCCTTTGCTCTGGCAATATGAACAAGCGTCCTTTATTTGAGACCAGTAATTGCTGTCCCAATGTGTCAGGTTGTATTTGGCAAGACCGTCGTTTGCAGTACCGCCGCCATCGCGCGCAAAAGGAAAATACTCTTCATTTGCACACCAAGTGTTGAATGCCCATATTCTGGCATAATTGACCTTGTGGGCTGCCATCTCATCGATGTCTGCCCGATAATTGACAGTCTTGTTAGCCGCAAGTATCTGTCCTGCACCCAGAAATACAACGGGCTGGCCGTTGTTAGCAAAGTAGTGGGGGTTTGCGCTGTAATGTGTGAGTGGTGAGGTGATGGCAGCATGGACATTCCCTGAAACCAACACCATCAGTATCCCCGCTGCGAAAACGAGCAGCGTAAGACACATAGACTTAGTCTGGCGCATGAATTACCTCTCCATTTCCCATTGTTCATATTACGACTCAGAGACTCCTCGCAACCAGGCCTGTTTGGCGGGGTACATATCCGGGCGATAGGATGACGAGAAAGCATCGGTCGTTTCTGTAGGCAATTCTAACTCAGCAGCAAATATAAGTCAACTACTATTTCATGCTCGGCTTTTGATGGGCATATACTATACAACCGCTTTATTGCTACTTGATATGGCTTGTAGGGGGTGTATCGTAGCAGAAGAGACTTACCCCGTTGTATCGACGTGATTCCAACCGCTGCCCATTACTTGAAAAGTAGCCGGGGATAAGGTTCTTCGGATCCGAACTCCATGTTCTTCCAAGGAGCAGCCAGACACGTTTCTTCCCTGCGCTCAATTTTCGCATGTCGCCGTGCAGCTTTCCCGGGTCTACCAATCCGGGCTTTTCAGGGTAGCCGAAATAGGGAATTTCCGAAGATTTGTGGTAGTAGATAAACGGGCCACCAAGTTCAATCGACGAGATGATTATCGCATCCCCCGATCTTGTATGAGCATCGAGGTAAGTTACTGCAGACCGCATGTCCTGCTTCGCATAACGAGGCTGGAAGTAATCGTTGTATATCGAAAAAAGGAGCAGTACCGAAGCTGCGACAGGTAATACTCTCCATGCTTTTCGTTGAATAGCAAACTCGATTCCTAAAGCGAGCACCATCCAATAAGGGATCACTGCAACCAGCATATACCGTGGATTGAGGGGAATGTGTGGAAGCAGGGTTGCCGCTGCGGCCAGGATCGCCGGAACAGCAAGCATCACAAGCAGAAACCAGAATGCCCATTTATCAATCCGCCTGGCCCGAATGAGCCCAAGGACCACGAGAGTGCCGAAAACGAGGCAACTGAGTCCTACGAGCGGAGCGTAAGGTTTTACTGAGCTCATACCCGTCTTTTCATGCAACTCAGCCACAGAAGGCCCTATCGAGTATCCTACACAGAACGTGTAAAGCCCATATCCGACATCTATCAAACTCGATGGTCGGTCATAACCTATTCGAAGCTCGCCACTTGCGTGCTGCCTGACATTGACTATATTCATCAGCCAGGGAGAAAACCCAAGAATGACGAGCAGTTGGATTCCTACCCATGCAGCGAGTCGTTTGGGTTTTCGCATCGACTCCGTGAATGCAAAAATCCCATGAGCTGCCGCAAGAGAGACCGTCGCCATGTGAGTAAATAACCCTGCAATCATCAACAGCACATATGCAGCCACGGTTTTTGCCTTTGGTTCGCGCCATATCTTGACGAAATACAAGGTGGCAAGCAGCCCCAGCAGGAGCTGCAGGCTGTACATACGCGCTTCCTGCGAATACCATATAGCAATCGGTGAAAATGCGACCAGTGCTGCCGTAATCCGCGCAGTACTTTTCCCAAAGAGCGTGTTTGCCAAAGCATAAGCGGCTGGAATACACAAAATCCCAAATACTGCCGAAGGGAACCTCAGCATAAACTCCGATTTCCCTATAAGATACCAGTAATGGACAATTAGAAAATACAGCGGAGGATGTGCAGCGGCGTGCCAGATACGGCCAAACACATCGGCAAGGTCGTGCCCGGCGGAGTATTTGGATAGCGTAAGAAATTCATCGCCCCAAATCGATTGGCTGCCGAGCTTGTACAACCTCAACATTAAACCGACCAGAGTAATGGAAAGGAGGACCGGCAAGTCAGAGAAATGCGTTCTTACTTGATGCTTGACGCGCATGATATCGGATTTCCTACCTTCTTGCTGATCTTCGCTGCGTCATGACTTTGAATACTGCTGCCGGGCTGCAAAGTATGTTGGAGTAGGCTTGATTTGCGAGCGGGCAGTGACATTTACCATCTGCGATGAAACGCCGGACATCCGACGCTTTTTCGGAATGCCACACCTTTTTGAAATCATAGTCATGATCTCGCAGATTACCCATCGACTTGTCGTAGCCCAGCACGCAACAAGGCCAGACATCGCCGTAAGGACTGATGTGGACATTTGAAATGCCGGCATAGCACGGGATTACCTGCCGACGTTCCTTCATGATCCGGATTGCATACGAATAATACACTTGCCGAACTGCAAGCGTCATTGACGATACCTTATGAGCCTTGCCGATGCTTTTTGAAAGATGCGAGTTAAATGTTTCTATCGCTTTTTCGTATTCCAGGGGATCAGGAGTGATCGGCTGACCTGTATTGAAGAGCTCGGTACGCTCCTCAGCAATCTCGCTGATGTAGCTGTCTACATCCAACTGGCGAACAAACTTGGCCGTCTCTTCAACGTGGTCCAGGTTAAACTTCGATATTACGGTTCCGACCCCGATTTCCAGGTTCGGATACTTTTTCTGGAGATTCTTCAACCTGGAAAGGGTATCCATCACCTTATCAAAGTTCCCGGCTACTCCTCGCACTTCATCATGGACTTTTCCCACACCATCGAAAGAAGGCTTGATAGTAAATGGAATCTCGCGCCCGGAAGCACGAATTATCTCCAATATTTCCTCGACCTTTTCCTCGATCCTTCTCGGCAGGAGAGCGTTGGTCGGTGTGTGAATGACGGAAGGCTTCAGATACTTACACGCGGCGGCCACTATCTGAGTCAAATCCTGGCGCAGGAAAGGCTCGCCCCCACTGATATTGAAGAAGTAGACCTGCCCTACCCCTGAAAAGATCTTCTCAATTTCATCCAGGGTCAGTTCGTCCGAGAAACGGCTTCTTTGGTCGAGATATGTTCGCCAAATACTGCATGTCTTGCACCTGGACTGACACATATTAGTCACCGAAAACGTAAGGTTGATCGGTGCCGGTGATTTTTGCAGCCCAATATGACTAAGCTTGCAACCTACAACTCGTGAAAGCAGCATGCTGCGAACATTTTTCTCCAAGATTTTCTCCTGTTCCTTAATGGGATGATTGGCGATCATTCGGAACCATACTTCCGGGCTGATCGAAAAGGACCATTTCCATCTGGCTGTAATATTTGTGATCGAGCATTCTGTAATGCTTCGATATGTAATCCACTATCACCGGTCCCCCGCCGTACTCGTGATTCGACATCACCAGCCAGAAGCGTTTTCCGGTGTAGGGAGAAGTATTTATCAACTTGGATGCCATTTTGTCGTTCCACTTGCCGTAGCGAATTCGGTTAAGCTCATCATCCCCAAGCGGCGACCATTTTGCTTTCCCGTGATAGTAGTATCGAAATACGTACTCATTGCCGCCATAATAAATTCCTGTAACATCACCTGGATGCTCATGACTTTCAACGTAAGAAACCGCAGACCTCCATTGTGGATGGGTGGGAGTCTTCATATAAATTGCCAGTCTGCCTAATGTTACGAACAGTACAAAGCTTGCGGCAGCAAAAATAGCAAAACGTTTATTGAGTGAGAAGATACCTTTAGACACCAGCAGGAAGACTGCAGGAGAAACGTCGATGAGATAGTGTATCATCCACATGTTTGCAATCGTATACGATGCAGCGATCATCCCTGCAAGAGGCACGACCAGCCACAACCAGGTAAGTGTAAGACCGGCGTCTCCTTTTCTATAATTCTTCAACGACTTGATCGCCAATACCAGGATGGCAACAGAAAACAATATCGACGCTATCACCAATAGCTTACCCGGATAAGACCATTTCCAGATAAAGAATTTGCCGAAAAACTCTATTAAGCCGCGTAAAGTCGGCCTTTCTATTATCGACGTATAACCATCAGCATAGCCTTGTGAAGCCTGCATGTTGTTCCGCAGCCACGGAAACCATGCGCCGAATATCAGCAGTTGGACCCCAATAAGGAGAGTGCTCATCGGCCTGCGGGATTTGAAATACAAAAGAAGGAAGATCCCGTGCGCCAACATTATCAGAACAACAAGAGCCGAAGTAAGCAGACCGGCGAGCATGCTTGCCGTGTATCCAATTGCATATCCAATCTTTCTCCTTTCCAGCGCCAACATGAGAAAATAGGTGGAAAGAAGCACAGTAAAAACTACGAGCGTGTACATTCTAATTTCACGCGAATGATTCACTTGAAGCACGGATACCGCAAGAAACAATGAAGCTAGTACGGCAGGTCTGTCACCGATCAGCTTTCTGCCGAGTATGAAAAGGATCCATACACTAGATGCCCCGAGTATTGCAGCGGGGAGACGCATAAAGAATTCCGTATGGGGAACACCGAGCGCCATCCAGCCTCGCATGAGTAGAAAGTACATCGGTCGAGTCTCAGATAAGAGATCGAGCCCGTGGATATCCCGCAGACTGAATCCTTCATCGATCCAGAGACTCTGACTCCCCAAATGATAAAGCCTTATACCTAGAGCCAGGAAGAAGACAAATACGGCATAGAGCGTTGATCGGTTATCTTGTTTCATCTATTGCTATACCTCTGCTATTCCATTTGGGCGACTACTTGCAAGTAACGAGCCCATACTCTTAAAAATCGATCTATCCATCACAAACATAGATAAAGCGTATCCTGACAAGAGAAGTGCCGTGTTTATTCCGATCGACGGCCATGATGGCTGTTTCACACTCACTATCGAAATCCAACTGAATGCACCTGCCAGTAAGGCCGACACTGCCGGCGCCTTGATGGAGTTCAGCCAACCAGCCAGTGAAATTCCCAATATGCTTTGGACTTTAACAAGCCCGTAACTTGTGCCTGCGAAATACGCACAAGTAAAAAGAACTGCAACACCCTCCACTCCGAATTTCCTCGCTGTAGGGTAGACCAAAGATGCGCCGATAAGTAATTGAGTCCAACTCACCCGTCTCACGAGTTCAGGCTTGCCCATCGCCATGAAGACCGCTTGAGATGTTGCGCCGATCGATCGAACAAGACCATAAAGGGCAAGGATATGGAACAACGGTATGGCGCCTTCCCACTTTTCACCGTAGAAAACACGAATAACAGGATCCGGAAGGGTCATGAGAGCGACCGCCGCCGGAAAGGCGACAGACGACAAATGTTTCATCGTTTGTAGATACACTCCACGTATCTCGGCAATATCTCCATGCAGCTTCGAATACGTGGGATACATTACTTTGTTTACAACAGCAGTAAGATTTGTGGCAGGCATATTACATGTAGTAAATGCAATGCTGTAAAACCCGAGTGCTGTGAGACCCAGCCACTTGCCGACCGATGCATTATCGATCTGAAGAAAAAGAAAAGAAGCAAGCGTAGCCGAAACCAGATGACCTCCGTATCTCAGTATTACCCTTGAACCTTCGCTGCAAAACTCAAGTGCAGGTCGCCAAGACGAGACTTTCCAAGTTGCGACAGCACCTATAAGTGACATGGCTGTCCATCCGATCACCATACTCCAAACACCAAAATGCAGTACGGCCAGAGAGATCGCGACAACTGCATAAGTGAAGGCTGAGGCCACCTCGGGAACGGCTCGTTTTCTGAACTTCAATTCCTTGTCCAGCAGAGCAAGCGGTACGGCAGTCAAACCGGAAACAGCCAAACCAAAGGACATTATCCGCAGCGGCATTGCAATGGCCGGCGCTCCAAATGCCCTGGAGATCAAAGGCGCGCCCAAACAGATAAACGACGCGAGCACGGTGCTTGTCAAGAAACTAAGAATGAACGCCGTATTGGCATTTTTTCGAATATCACCCTGCTGGTATATAAGGACCTGCGCAAACCCGATATCGGGTATGAGCGCCATCGCAGCGATTATAATGGTGGTCAATGAATAGGCGCCGAAATCCGCAGGTATAAGGAGTTTTGCCAAAGTTGCTGTGGTCGTAATCTGGAGCAGACGAACGGAAATCGAGCTGAAAAGCGCCCATCCAATGCCTTTGACTGCATCTCGTTTTAATTGGTCGCGCATCGGATCAGTTACTCCTTGTCGGTCTTACGATAATTCGCGACTACATCCGATAGAAACCCCCAATGCCAAACCACCAAACCAAGATAAAGGACCGGCAGCGTGCATACCATACGTCCGACCTGTAACGGGTAACACCTTGCAAATCTATATGGAAAAACGCTTGCTTTTCGCAGGAATAAACCAGGTGTAATTGAAAAAGCCAGGAGTGGATGCTTGACCCAGGATGATCCGATCAACAGCCCAAGTCGCCTGGCATTTGCCGCCGCTTTGCCGCGTTTCAACTCGTGTAAAAGATAATTTTTCAACTCCGTACGATGATAATGGGCTGATCTGATCCGAGGATCGAACAAAAGTTTTTCCCCGGCACGAGAAAGCTTTTTGTTGAAAATCAAATCCTCGTATATGTAAGCGCCGCCATCAAACCCTCCGTATTTGCGGAACACTTCTGCTTTGTACGATATATTTCCACTAGGCAGATAATCGCAATATCGAGGTTTGCCGTACGGAAAGAAATCGCTGAATTCATTCATATAGCAGGATATGGATGCAAGAGACTCCGGATTGCCATTCAAGATCGACCCCGCGACAACTGCACAGTCCCATTCCTGATGCGCCTGCCACATCCTGGATGCCCATGAACTCTCGACTACACAATCCGCATCGACAAAAGCCAGCAGTTTTCCCCGAGCATTCTTTGCACCCAGATTTCTGGCGGCAGCCCCGTTCATCCGACTCTTCGATTCGATCAATCGGACATTTGGGAAGTGCTTCTCAACGATTCGACCGGTGCCGTCTCCCGAGCTTTCCACCACAACCACTTCATACGGTAAGTCGGTATCCTGATTGACAAGAGCTTCGAGTGTCTTATAAATCGTGTCCTTTGCGTTATAAGCCGGTATGGTTACAGAGATATCGATGTTTTTATATTTATCGTCAAGCATAGGTGTTTCCCATCTCTTAGAGTAAAAATTTCGACAATTTGTCGGCAGAATTAGCGCAGAAGACCATGAGATTTGTACCAGTCAACTGTGCGAGCAATGCCGTCGGACAACGAAACACGAGGTTTGAATTGCAGTTCCGATACAGCTTTGTCAATCTTGTAAGCATAGTTCTCGGAGAAAAGCTTCACCTTCGACCGAGTCAAGGGTGGTTCCTTCCCCGCTGCTTTTCCAATTACTTCTGCAACAGCGGCCACCCCAAGGAGCAAATTCGAAGGGAGGCTGCAAGTCGTCTCAGAAACCCCGACTGATTCGGCAATCAAATGGTGTAGTTCTCTGGTAGAAGCAGGCTGTTCTCCCGCTATTATGTAAACTTCTCCGCGACCCGGCGCACGTTCTGTGGCGGCAAGAAGCCCATCGACTGCATCTGTCACGAATACCGGATGCAAGCGGCTCCGTCCACCGTTCACCAGGATCATTTTTCGCGCGGCAATGGCTCGAAAAAGCGAAAGTTTATGCGTATCACCAGGCCCATATACGAAAGCAGGCCTGGTGATTACCAATTCGATTCCACCTTTTTCAAAAGCACTAAGCGCCGCCTTTTCACCTGCGTACTTAGTTTGCTGATAATCCGAAACCGGATGAGGCTCATTTGATTCCGCAGCATCGAACCCATCCGGCAGTGGCCCGGATACCCCGGCAGTGCTGGCATGTACCACCCTGCGGGCGCCGGCCAGTGAAGCACATATCACTACGAATCCCGCGGCTCTGGTATTTACAAACTCAAGATCGCTCCCTGTATTGCCCCACTTGCCGAGTGCTCCGGCCAGGTTGAATACTACATCCGCTCCTGAGCAGACTTCGATCAACGCCTTTTCGTCGTCTAAAGCGCCGAGAACCGTTGAAATGCCTTTCCTTTCGAGAAGTTCACGTCCCTCGGAACTGCGGACCAGTGCTGTGACGGAATCTCCCCTCCCTGCACAAGTTTCAGCAAGGTGTCTTCCTATGAATCCTGTTGCACCGATTACAGCAACTTTCACAACGATGCTCCCAACTCTTCTATGGTTTTCACGGTTTTATCCCAGGAGAATAAAGCGGAAAGCTCCCGAACACCATTTGTGAACTTCGATTCCGTGTAATCTTCGAAAAATCTGCGGATCGCTTTTGACAGTTCTACTGGATTTTCCGGCGGCACGAGGTATCCGCTCTTCCCATCCTGCACTGCTTCCGGCAGTCCTCCGACATTTGTGGCTATTACCGGCCTGTCGAACCGATATGCGACTTGTACCACGCCGCTTTGTGTCGCTGACCTGTACGGCAGCACCACGATATCCGAGGCCACAAAATACTGTTCGACATCTTCATTTGCGACATATTCATCGATTAATCTTACGGAGTTTGTTATTCCTATTCGGTCTATCTCTGTCAGGTACGCCTGTTTGTCATCATAAAACTCGCCTACAACAAGGCAAGTGATATTCAAATCCTTCAACAACGCTAGTGCCTGGAGCAAATCGATCAAGCCTTTGTATTTCCTTACCAAGCCGAAAAACAGTATTACCCTGCCGTCCAAACCAAGTTTTTGCCGGGCTTCAGCCTTGCTCACATTCTTGGAAGGAAATACGTCGAGTGCAGGGAGAGGAGTGTGAGCGACCACAGCATTTGGAAGGATGGATGAAAGGATCTGTGCTTCCTCGTTTGCATGTACGACGAACCCGCGTCCGTTTTTCAATGCCATGAGGGTGAGTGTTTTCACGAAAGGCTTCGGTTCATGCGGAAGAACATTGTGGCAAATGAATATCGTCTTTGCCCGTTGAATCCTTGAAAGCATAGATGATATACACGGCGCAAAGAACGCATGCCACCATTCGATGATTACCGCATCCGGTTTGGTTGAATTTATGTAATTCCCTGCTTTTCTCCAAGACACGGGATTCACGGAATCGATGATCGGCAAAGCAGGATAAGATACACCTTTTCCACTTTGGTCTATCTGTGATTTGCCGGGAAAAAGAATCGACGGATAAAGGCGCTTGAAGGAGACTGCTTCGACATCATGTTTTTCGGAAAGATGACGGCACAAAAGGGTGGTGTGCTGAGCAATACCTCCTCGAAAGGGGTACACAGGCCCGACAACGCAGAATTTCACTGCTGTCTCCCCTTGCACGTCTTACGAGCGATACAATCGACTTCATCCTGCTTCTGCGAACGAGCCAGCATTTCCCCCAGCAGACCTGTGGAAACAAACTGCACTCCTAGAACTATCAGGAGAACACCCAAACTCAGGAGTGGACGGTGACCTATCGCTCTGCCCATGCACCAAAGCACCGCAAGGTATGAATTTATCGTCACCCCAAGGAAAATGGAGAGCAAACCTATCGATCCGAACAGGTGAAGAGGCTTCCTCGTGTATCGAGTGAGAAACAGCACCGTAAGCAGGTCCAGAAGCCCTCGCGTATACCGTTCCCAACCGTATTTTGATTTCCCATGTATACGAGGCCTGTGCGCTACCTTGATCTCGGTTACGCGATAGCCGTCACCATAAGCCAGCGCAGGAATATACCGATGCAGTTCCCCGTATATCCTCAAATTATCCACAAGACTCCTGCTGTACGCTTTGAACCCACAGTTGAAGTCGTGCAAAGGAAGACCGGTGGTAGACGAGACCACTTTATTGAACAGTCTTGATGGAAGTGTCTTCGATATCGGATCGTACCGCTGGTATTTCCAGCCGGAGACCAAATCATAGCCGGATTCAATCCCCGAAATAAACCTTGGAATTTCCACCGGATTGTCCTGAAGGTCGGCATCCAGAGTAATGATTAGATCGCCGTGAGTCTCCTTGAACCCAGCTGACAAAGCCATTGCTTTCCCAAAATTGCGTCTCAGGTGGACTACCTCTACCGCAGGATCGGTAAGCGCAAGATTTTCCAAAACATCGGCAGAACCGTCGGAACTGCCGTCGTTTACAAAAATAATCTCATAAGTGCGATTGAGACTATTCAGTACTTCGGAAACCTCGGCATGAAGCGTTTCCAGGTTCTTTTCTTCGTTATATAAGGGGATGACGATGCTTATCTCCACTGAAGACTTGGCATCGTTTTGAAGGAAAGCATTGGTATTTTTGTCTTGAGCATTGGCGAGCATTCAGCACCTCGGACGAGGAGTTCACGTAGACTTGTCCGATGAACTGATACCCATGAGTAGTGGGCGCTAAACCCTTCAGCTTACTCAGCAAGGAATATAGCGACAGAATAAGTAGGCGAATCGAATCGGAACTATTCGTAACCTCGATGGAGGCAGGCCTCCCGAAATGCCGCGTATTGTTCCGCATAAAGGCCCACTTTTGATGGATCGGGTTCGACTGAAGCTCCTGCCTTCACCATCGAGCCAACAGCGGATTGAAGATCGGAGAAAATTGTTTTCGATGCAGCCACTGCCGCCGTACCCAAAGCACATTCCGGGGCAATCGGACGAACGACACGGCGGTTCAGTATACTAGCGCGAATTTGCATCCATTCCAAGCTTCTTGCTCCTCCTCCGCTGGTATAAACGGTGTCGCCCACTTCTGCGCCGAGACTGGCAAGGAGTTCCAGCGACCAGCGCTCGACAAACCCTACACCTTCGAGATGGGCAGCGTACAAATCGCGGCTATCACGAGGTTCGCCCATAATAAACCCTTCGGCCCGGGCGTTGACAAACGGCATTCTTTCTCCCGTTCGCACAAGAGGATAAACCAGCAGAGAAGTCGGTGAATACTGAGGAACATAAGCATCCAATTCGTCCAAATTACGCCCATGGAACAATTTAGAGATGCACTCGGCTCCCACGTTGCTTGCGCCGCCGGGAAGCCAGTAGCCTTGAGGATGAGAATGACAATAAACTCTTCCCTGCGGATCTTTGATTAATTTGGAAGAAACTCCCCTCAACACCAGCGTAGTACCAATGGTGCTGTTCCAATCTCCTACATTGACTGCACCCGAAGCCAAAAATCCTGCCGTGCCATCCGTCACCCCTGCGATTACCGGTGTGCCGGGCGCAAGGCCGGTTTCCAAAGAGCAGTCAACAGAAATCTCGCCGATACGGTCACCGGAAGACACAACGACCGGGAACTTCTCTTCCGGTATTTGCAAATCTTTCGATATAAACTCGGGCCAGCGCATTTCCACGAGATCAAAGCCAGTTTTTAATGCATTCGATGTATCGGAGATGCGGAAATTGCCCGTCAATTTTCCTACCAAATAATCGGCCGCATGGGCAAAACAAGCAGTACGTTCAAACAACTCAGATTCATGGCGCTTGATCCAGAGGATTTTAGGGAGCGAAAAAGCCGATGAAAAGCGATAACCCAACCTGTTAAATACCGAAACTGCCGCTGAGTTGCATTCTTCGGACTCGGCAACAGCCCGAGTATCGTTATACATAATTGCCGGGCGGAGTGGGTTTCCTCGATTGTCGAGAGGCACTATTGTTCCGGAAGTAGAATCAACAGCCACGGCCTTGATCTCATCCGGAGAAATCCCTGATTCCTTCATCCTGTGAATTGAAAGACTGATACATTGGGATGCAGCAGACCACCACTGCAAAGGATCCTGCTCTGCATGGCCGTGCGGAAGATCAGAGAGTTTTTGCAAGGGAAAGTCCTGGGCAGCTTGAGCGATTATACTGCCCTCGGTGTCACATATGACTACACGTGCGCCTTGCGTTCCGACATCGAGTCCCAATACATACATTGCACATCTTCTCCAGTCGAAATCATCCGGGCGATGATTGCCCGGATTCGATCAAGGTATTGCACGAATCCGGCATTCTCGACTCCAGTATACCCACGACACAGCAATAAGTATATATTTCGAAAAATGCTGCAAGAGGAGAGTGAATTTGCCGATCGGCATGAGTAATCTCGAAGCCACCCTTATTCGTAACGCAATGCATCTATCGGATGCAGGCCCGATGCTTTGCGGGCGGGATACAATCCGAAGAATATCCCGACCATCGCCGCAAACCCAAATGAAAGTAGTACTGAAGGGAGTGAAACCGACACATTCCAACCCGAAAACTTGGCTATCAACGAAGATGCGCCTATCCCCATCAGAACTCCTGCGGCACCTCCTAGCAATGAAAGCACGACCGATTCAATCAAGAACTGATTCAGGATATCTCTACGTCGCGCGCCTATCGCCATACGGATGCCTATCTCCCTGGTACGCTCCGTCACGGAAACCAGCATGATATTCATGATACCAATCCCACCGACCAACAGCGAAACACTCGCAATACCGCCGAGGAGTAGAGTAAAGACCCCGGCTGCCTGATTTGCCATTTGCATGAATTCCGCCTGACTCCTGATGACAAAATCATCATCTGCATCCTGATGAAGTCTATGGCGCTTACGAAGCAGACTGGTGATTTCCGCCGTCGCCTGATCCATCATCGACATGGACTTGGCCTGGGCGCTGATCGCTCGAACATACTGCAATCCAAATACCCTGTGCATGGCGGTCGTAACCGGGATATAGATTTGATCGTCCGGGTCGCCGAAACTTCCTGCTGCTCCCTTTACTGCCATAAGGCCGACCACGTCAAACGGCATCCCTTTCACACGTATCCTCTTGCCGATCGGAGACTCTTCTCCAAAAAGATTCTTAGCGGCAGTTGCACCGATCACGGCAACCTTGTTTGCGGATTTTACCTCATTTTGAGTAAAAAACCGGCCATCCTGAACTTGATAATTACGCACGTCGAGAAAATCCGGAGTACATCCAATAATCGCCGTATTGGTATTCTGGTTTCGATACTTTACTTGAGCGCCGCTCGAAACCTCAGGAGCTACTTTATCGATCGACGAACATTTTTGGGGAATGACTTCTGAATCTTCGAGCGTAAGGCTTTGGATGCTCCCAAATCCGCCCATAACCGCACCGTGACGAGACTGCCCCGACATAACAATCAACACGTTGGTCCCCATCTGCTGGATTTGAGACATCATCCGTTCACGTGCCCCTTGAGCAAGGGCAAGCATGGTAATGACCGCGCCGACACCGATGATAATTCCCAGCATGGTCAGCACTATGCGCATCTTATTTGCCGATAAGCTTTCAACAGCAACGGAGATACTTTCCAATATGCTCATTATTCATTCTCCTTGGGAAGTTGGGAAAGCACAGTGCGCGCATCGACAGGGTTTTCCACTTGCTGGTCCGAAACCAGATATCCATCCCTGAAACGGATTATGCGATGAGCGTGATGAGCGATATCTTCCTCATGAGTCACAATGATTATGGTTTTTCCCTCTGCATTCAATTCCTGGAAGATCGCCATAATCTCTTCACTTGTCCTGGTGTCCAGATTCCCTGTCGGTTCATCGCCGAGAATAATCACCGGATTGTTTGCAAGCGAACGGGCGATAGCGACTCTCTGCTGCTGACCACCGGAAAGCTCATTCGGTTTGTGATCTATCCTGTCGGCAAGTCCGACTCTTTCAAGCGCGGTTCGTGCCGCTTTCTCCGCATCTGCGGCATTGGGATTGTACAGCATTGGAAGCATCACCTGGCGAAGAGCCGAACGTCGGGAGATCAAATTGAAAGTTTGAAACACGAATCCGATCTTCTGGTTGCGTACCAATGCGAGTTCATCTTCATCCATTCCGGCAACTTCATGACGGTCAAGGATGTACGACCCTCCTGAGGGCTTGTCAAGGCAGCCTATAATATTCATAAAAGTCGATTTGCCCGAGCCGGAAGGCCCCATAATGGCGACAAACTCGCCTTTCTCCACTCGAAGCGAAACCTCTTTCAAGGCTTTGACCGCTATGTCGCCGGATTGATAAGTTTTGCAAAGATTGCGAACTTCGATCACGTCAAAATCCTTTCGGCTAGAACGGCCCTCGCATGCGGTTGGGTCTTCGAGACGAACCGCCAGCACCACCACCGGTTCCCGGACTCCCCAGAGCATCCGGCTGAGGATTCACGACAAGAGTAACAATGCTTTCACCTTCACGCAAGCCGGAGATTACTTCGGTATTCTCGTTTCCTACAATCCCTACTTTGACAGGCTTACGCACGATCTTCTTGTCTTTCATGACCTGAACGTAACTCCCTCTGCGGCCTATTTTCACGGCTTCGCTCGGGACGAACAAAGCATCGCTTTTTCTTGAAATAATAAAATCGCAGGTTGCATTCATACTCGGTTTGAGTAATCCTTCAGGATTCGCTACATCCACCGTTACAGGTATAGTGGTTACGTTCTGCTCGACAACCGCCTGTGGAGCTATTTTGGTAACTCGACCGTGAAATTTCTTATCGGGAAAGGCATCCGCAGTTATATCCACTTTCTGTCCAAGGCGGATTTGGGCGATATCCGTTTCATCTACGTTCACTACCACCTGCATCCGAGTGATATCCGCAAGCGTCACAATGGTCACTCCCGCGCCGGTTCCGCTGAAGGAAGAACGTCCGGCTGTAACTATGGAGCCTTCCTCAGCATACTTTTTGACAACAACCCCTGATCGGGGTGCAAGTATGGTAGTGTATCCGAGTTGTGTCTGAGCATTCTTGACCGCTGCCTGCATTTTTTGAAGGGCTGCTGCCGCTTGGATGATATCTTCGTTTCGCATCTCGTTCTGGTAAGCATTCGCTTTAGCGTTCGCGAGTGCTGCCGAGGCTTGCCTTACGGTGGCACGCGCCACTGCAAGGTCCTGCTGCTTCAAGTCATCCTGAATTTTGTTTGCTTTTGCGGTTGCCAATGCAGCTTTAGCCTGAGCAACTCTGGCTTGGGCTGTACTCAATTCCTGATCTGCTTCGTCATTTATCGTATCGAGCTTGTTCTTTGCCGAATCGAGTTGAGCTTTTGCAACTTCATACTGCTGCTCGGCAGAATCGACTTCGCTTTGAGGCACAAAACCCTTTTGCGCCAAGGTCTTTTCTCTGGTCAGATTGCTTTTCGCCTGGGTGTAATTCGCCAATGCTTGATCGTAACCAGCGTGGGCTCCCGCTTTCATCTGCGGTATCAATGCCGTCTTTTCCTGCTTCAAACTCGCTTCGGCGGAAGCCAGATTACTCTCCGCCTGACCTATGGATGATTCTGTCAGTTCGGGCTGGATCTTTGCCTGCTCCTCGGCTTGACGAAGCCGCTGTTTATTCGCTTCCAACGATTGTTCTGCCGATTCTATACCAGACATAGTTTGAAGCTGTTGCATGGTCAGGTTTTGCTTTGATTGACGAACCCTGGCTTTGGCCGATGCATAATCCGCTTGAACCTGCTGAAGAGCCGAAATAGAATCCGACGGATCGACACGTGCAATTAACTGCCCGGCGTGTACTACATCACCTTCATCCACGGCCAATTTGATTACCGTGCCCCCTACATTCGATTTCACATCGACAGTCGTTACCGGCTGGATCACTCCGTTGGCGGAGACACTGGCAGCCACAGTTCCTCTTTCCACAAGCGCCGTCTTAACGATAGGTTCAGTGCCGTGTCCGCCTTTCAACTTAGTCGACCACAGACCGACGAAAACCAGCAATACGAGCCCATAGATCATTCGGCGCTTCTTCACCATAATCTTACTTTGCATTAAACCCTCCCTGCATGCCAACGGAGTAATCCATCTGTGCTATGGCAACATAATAATCATACCTTGCCTGGACAAGATTGCTCTGTGCCTTTGTGAGCTGAACTTCTGCGTTCAGAAGGTCCAAAGTTGTACCGAGACCTTGGCTGTACTTTTCACGCTGAACTTCGTAATTCTTCTTCGCCGAGTCCAAGCCGACTTGAGCGGCAGCTATCCTTTTTTGAGAACTGGTCAAGTTCAGATACGCCGACTCGACCTGAGCGCTTACTTCTTTAGTTATCTGATCTGCCTGCTGCTGAGCAAGCCTGCGATTGGCCCTTGCTTCTCTGTAGGCTGCTCGACTGATTCCACCGTCGAAAATATTCAGAGCAAACCCTCCGACAACCTGCGCCGAATTCTTCGTGAATCCGCCTGCAAGACTGTTTTGAACAGTACCCGTCACTACAGGACGAGGCAGCATATTGAGCAGAGCCCCTGTTTCCGATGCTCTTGCACTACTTGCAGATGCCTTTCTTTGCGCGATATCGGGACGGTCTGCAAGCGCCATGTCAATGTATGCTTTTTCAGGAAGAATATCGACTTTCGGTTCGGACGTGACATCGCTGACATCGAAGCCGGGCTGAGGGGCAAGGCCCATGGCACTTTCAAGATCGATCGCCGAAATATGCATCGTATTCTGGGCGGATAAAAGATCCACCTGGGCGGATGCCAATTGCGCTTCTACCGGGAGCACATCGACCGGAGCAGCGGCACCTGCTTTCGCGCGTTCCTGTACCTGTTCGCGCAAACCTTCATTGTACTTGACACTTGCCTCTGCCACATCGACCAGATGCTTCGACCTTAGATACTCGTAATAGGCCTGGGTTACGTTATACACCACGGTTTGAACCGTTCTGGAAAATCCGGCCTTGCTCGCCTTGACGCCCAACCAGGCGCTTTGCGTGCCGGTTTCTCTAACCCCACCATCAAAAATGTTCATGCTTGCTGAAACAGCAGCACCCGTCGATACGCTGTTCAACACTCCTGTGCTGCCAAGAACAAAGGCATTATTCTGTATTGATACTTGTGGAAAGTAACTGCCCTGAGCCTGTAGAGCGCGATCTCTTGATATTTCTATGTTGTTTTGTGCGCTCAGAACGTCGATCTGATTTTTCATAGCTATGTCTACGCAGTCCTGCAATGATAGGACAGCCGGTGCGCTCGATGGTTCCGCCGACGCAAACAAATTCAGCAGCAGTACAGCCCAAATTATAGAAATACACTTAAGAATCGACCCTTGCATAATCTTTCCTCTCCAGAACCGATAACTGATCTTCCCCAAACTTCGATCGAAGAAACGCAGAGCGCAGTACATCCATCGCCAATCCTATCAGCGAAGTCTCCACGTGCGACAGTTGATCGAGCCTCCCTGCGATAATCTTGACGGCCTCATGCTTCATCGTTTTGAGGATACCCTGACCTTGAGCCGTCACCGACAAAACGATCTTGCGCCGGTCACGGCTGTCCACTTCTCGCTCGACAAATTTGCCCTCGACAAGGGAATCGATTATCTTCGATGCCGCGGAAATAGTAGTTCCAAGATAATCCGCCACCAAAGACAGATTTGCCCCTTCGTGATGACTGACTATCATCATGGCACGAAACTGCTGAATAGATAGATCTCCGGATGAGCGTTTATGCATTTCCGACCCTATCAACCGCATGATCATGTCAAACACGGCCATTACCTGTGCCGCACACTCTTGATTTCTTTCGCTCATTGTAATGTCCTCGCGCAACTATCCATAGCCATAATAGTTTCCATAGGCAAGTATATAACTGTGATGGCTGGTTGTCAATACAAAATTCACGATCGAACAATCCAGTATTTACGGGCAAAATAGTTGAAAACAAAGTATTTGGTTCATGAACGACATAGGAAACCAAGACTATTTGATACTTGACGATGGCAACTATATACGGTTGAACATGTTGAGGATAATCGTCCTGTTGAAAAGACGTCAAGATGCGAATGGAGGTTCCGGGGATTTTTCGTATACTGGTAGAATTTAGCGGTCGAAAAAGTCTTTCAATCGCTTGCGGTCTTTATATTCTTTGTACCATTTGAACGGATTCAAGGTGAATGTCCTTCTTTGCGGATAAATGCGAATTATCCGATCGTGAGTATCCTGTTGAGGTGATCGATATTCGTATCGGCTGAAGCTGCTCCGACCCTTCACATAGAAATAGGACATCGCACATCCCGCAAGGGCAAAGATACCCAGAAGTAATCTGCCGCCTGAGCCGTAAGAGAACAAGACGATAATTACATCGATAAGCGCAAGATACTTCAGCTTCATCGGAATTATCATAAAGAAGAGGATTTGCTGCTCGGGATTCAACATCGCAAATGCCACCGTCACTCCTGCAAGAGGAAGCCAAAGTCCGGCAATGGTAGGATCAGCATGCGTTAACCATCCACCTATAAAGATACCCACGGCTGTAACGGCACACATCGAAAAGAAGTATATTGCGAATTTTTGGCTGCCCCAATTCCGTTCGAGGCTGCCGCCCGCAACCCAAAGCCAGTAACCGGAAAAAAGAAGGCCCAATGGATCGCCAACCCATACCAGAGGATATGTCACGATACTCCAGGGCTTGATCAGGAATGTCGTCCACTGAAAGGCAAGTAACTGAACGATTACGCCTAGATTTGCAAGAGCGATAAGCGCGAATGTAAGAACGTTCGAGATAATCAGCAGTTTCGTGACAGGTATCCTGTCTTTGAACAGCCAGTAGCTGAAATCTCTATGCACGCTTGTACTATACGGCATTATCTCCTCCAAAATCGGGTAGCTGCAATCGACTGTATTTTACCACGCAAGCAATCCAATGTCACGCAGTAGGTCATTGCGAGTTATCGGTGAATCAATTTAGCCACGATGGGGAATGTCAGCATAACGAATAACACTATGGCGATGACAAGCAGTGTATGAAAGGCAAGCATACATCCTACGGGATTCAACCTCATCTGCTCTTCAAGATCTCTTAGACTCCGTTTGATATATCTCGTTAAACACCCAAGTATCACTACTCTCACTATCCCCTGATATGGAGGTGTCGTGTCAAGACCCCTTATCGTATTCTTTAGTTGTTTATTGGTAGGGCAACGAACCCCAGGCTGCTTCGACGGTGCATCAGCCTGATATCCGCGAGTCGAGTCGCATTG
>Ga0272448_1002381_pt1 | contig 23659 bp, 21 predicted proteins | sample YNPCB0191_FD_202220 | JGI IMG/M metagenome (GOLD analysis project Ga0272448, IMG submission 202220) | Hot spring sediment microbial communities from Yellowstone National Park, WY, United States - YNP-CB-019-1 | ecosystem: Environmental > Aquatic > Thermal springs > Hot (42-90C) > Sediment... | reverse complement strand
GTGGAGGCAAACTTGGCTTTCGGAGACTGCGCGGGCGCGAAGTCGTGCCCATAGACTTCTGCTGGATTATGCTGTTGCCAATCAACCGGGCCCTGAAATCGTTGCAGCGCGTCGATTTCCCTGCTGGTCACGAGGTTGTGGTCCGAGCCGGTTTGCATACCGGCAGCACACTCGTGCAGCCGCCCCTGCCAGTGCCAGATCTGCCGACTGGACAGCGCTATCTTGAGGAGGAGTTGCTCGGCCGACGGTTTCGCATCTCCGGAGAAGCCTTCTTTCAGGTCAACACGTTGCAAGCGGAGAACTTGGTGCGGCTAGTGGCCTCGGCGTTGGAACCTGGACCCAGCGATCGCTTGCTGGATCTCTATGCGGGGGTTGGCACGTTTGGCCTGGCGCTGGCTGACCAAGTGCGTCAGGTGGTGGAAGTCGAGGAGTACGGTCCGGCGGCAGAAGATGCTCGGAACAATGCCCGTGGGCTGGATAACGTCGAAGTGGTGGAGAGCCGGGCCGAGGACCTGGCAAAGCACGTCTCCGGTCCTTTTGAAATCGCGATCGTTGATCCCCCGCGCAGCGGGCTTGGTGCCTCCGCTTTGCATGCTCTCGTCGCTCTCAAGCCTCGGCGATTGGCCTACGTCTCCTGTGATCCCTCGACTTTGGCTCGAGATCTGCGTCGGCTGGCGGATGCCGGCTATGAGGTACTTAGTCTGCAGCCACTGGACATGTTTCCTCAGACCTTCCACATCGAGACTCTAGCTGCACTGCACTGGCGGCGCTCTGTGTATCGGGTTAGCGCTACGTATTGCGGTGACTAATGTATCACGGTGACTGTGCGTTGCGGTTTGTGAGGTAGCCGTTGCGACGCTCGCTAGTGCTTGCTTCGACATCGCCCCGCCGGCGACAAATGCTGGAAGCATTAGGGCTGCCTTTCACGGTCGTGTCGCTCCCCGTGCCAGAGCAGGCGCTGCCAGGGGAAGGCCCGGCCGAAACGGCCAAACGTTTAGCCAGGGAAAAAGCTCAAGCGGTGGCTTCTCGGTTCCCCCACGCGCTAGTTGTGGGTTGCGATACTATCGTCGTGATGGAAGGGGCCATTCTGGGCAAGCCTGCAGACGCGACTGAGGCCAAATCTGTTCTCAGGTGTCTGGCCGGGCGTGAGCACCAGGTCTTGAGTGGGCTGGCTGTGGCCAATCAGTCTAGCGGACGCTTACTGATCGGATGCGTGCAGACGCTGGTGAAGATGCGTGAGTACGACGATCGATGGATAGACGAGTACGTCGCCTCTCGATTGCCACTGGACAAAGCAGGAGCATACGGTATTCAGGACAACGCGTTCAGGCCGGTGGAGAGCATCAGGGGCTGCTTCTGCAACGTGGTAGGGTTGCCACTTCACGCCCTCGCGCAGATGCTGACTGATCTGGGAGTGAAGCCAGCCTGCCTGCCGTCGGGCTGCTGCGCATACCGAGAGCACTACTCGTCTGCGGTCTGTCAGTGGCGGGGCTGAATTGCCTCGGTGTCAAATGCTTGGGTGGAATGACCTCGTTCCCTGCCCACGTCAGACCGACTATTCCACTGGAAATGTTGGTCATGCCGGTGGACCGTGTCTTCGCCTTACGGGAGCAGTCGAGCGATCCTATTTCGGAGCACGACAGCCAGTATAGAGAATGCCGCCGCGCCAAGTAGATAGGCCATTACCGGGTGTCGTCTGGCCTGCAGGCGAACGTCGGTCAGTTCGCGCAATCGCCTTTCCAATTCCTGCGCTAGCAGATCAGTCTGCGACCGCAACAGCGTTAGCTCTCGTTCGAGCTGCTCCGGGTCTTTATCCATTCGACATTCTCTTTCAGCGTGGTCAGCGTCTTTTGCATCAAGGGCTCTCTGACACGTCGGGAGCCGACCAGCGATAACACTCCCCCGGCAATGGCCAGGACGAGTGCCACGATAAGGGCAGCCAGCCAACCGGGCATGAGGAGAGCCAAGGCCAGAATAATCGCCACCAAAATGCTGATCAGAGCAAGCAGAAAAAACAACAGGCCGCCCAGAAGCAGCGCCATAGCGATTCCGCGCCGCTTCGCCTCTTGCCTGGCTTCTGACTTGGCCAGCTCCACCTGTTTGTCGACCAAGGCCGCAGAGTTGCCGATAAGCTGCTGGATGAGCTCTCGAAGGCTCAAAAGCGTAACTGCTTCGTCGCGCACCCGTGCTTCCTCCTCAGCGCGATCCGACGGCCGAGAGGAGGTACCTCTCCTCTCGGCTAGCACTCGCATTCCCAAGCTCGCACTTATCGTGCCGCGTCGGCGCCTAGAACTGAAGGTCAGGGTTTCCGGGGCCGAAGAGCTTCAGCATCACGAGTGGGTCATAGCGGCTCGGGTTGCTGATCCTCACCCCTTGCTGCGCTGCTCGCTCTGTCACGAAGAACTCGTCGCTGGTTAGCTGGCCGAAACGAATGAGAACTGGGCACTCGACGTCCCAGACGCCGAGCCTGCCGTGGCCCTGTACCAGTATAAGGCCGTAAGCACCAGCATCCCTGATCGTAACAGTGGCACCCGGCAGGATCGTCAACTCTTTGGCGCTGAAATCCGGGCTGCGGTAGGCGATCCAGTTCTCGATGTAGCCCTCAGACTTCATCTCTTCGAGGGGTCGCACGGGCTTCGGCGGCATGAAGCGGTGCTGGAAGAACTCGGGGTCGGTGTTGAGGTCCCAGTCGATCAGCGAGACCAGGTAGTCCAGATCGTCTTTGTGGTCGGCAGGCACATCTTTGACCACCAGGTCCCACGAGATCGGCTGGTCTCCCACGAGCGACTGGAACATCGAAAGGACGTCGCTTGCCTTCTGGGGCTCGTAAGTCAGCAAGCTTCCCGGCGCGTGCAGAACTCCCGGCGGAATGTCCCAGGCCTGGCCAGGCCAAAGGCGATAGGCCCGGGAGAGGTCTGTAATGTGGTTGTCGCCCTTGTTCCAGTTCGCCAGGCACTGTCTGACCTGTTCCTTCGTGGTGCCCGGCTCAAGTCCGAAGAAGGTATAGGGGAAGTCATTGAACCAATTGTTGAGTTGGGGTGGAAAGTAGTAGGCCTCCGGCTTGGCAAGCTGGCCGACTCTCGCCGCGTGCTCTGGCTTGTGGTGCAGGTGGTGTGGAAGTGCGCCTTTGTTGTCGAAGAACTTGGAGTAGCACGGCCACATTCCGTACTCGTCCATCAATCGTGAGCCGATGATATCGCGTCCACGCAGTTCAATAGCGTCTTTGAGCAAAAGACGTTCTACCTTGCTCCCGTCCTCGAACACGATATAGCTTAGGCCCTCGTCTGGCGTGGTCAGAGGGCCGTTGTCCGCCTTGGTGGTGGAAGCGAACCAACGCTCGTCGATCCCTCCTCGATGGGCGCCGAAGGCGTAGTAGTCATCAGGGTGCAATTTGAGGCGGCGGCCTGGAATACAGAACGAACGAGGCACCCAGTTCGGCGCTAGGTGTAGCACTCCCTGGCCCTGCTCCAGGGCCATTCCCAGAATGGATTCGGGGCCTGGCATCTCGTTTCCTCCAATCGCAAGCTATACGGTAAGTTGTCAGAGGCAGGGGTATTCACCACTGGACGATGAGGATGACGGCAAGAAGGGACTGCCGACTGACCGCATCTTGCCACGCCGAATGGATGGTGTCAAGTTGGCTCGCGAACGGTGTAACTGTACGGGGTCCTGGCAGTTGTACAGTATGGAGCTGGTTCTCTTGAGCGGCCAGGCAACGTGAGCGGCCAGGCAACGAAACGGGCAAGGAGGTGGAAATGGCACCAGCGTGGCGATACTCGGGCGGCCTGCGATGGGTGGCCCGGACTCTGGTGCTGTTCCTGGTCCTCGGTGCTTTCAAGGCTGGTCTGGTGGCCGGAGCTGAGGAATTACAGGCGTACCGAGTGACGGAGTTCGTGGTAACAGGGGACCAGATGGGGTCGTACTGGCCTCTAGTCGACGGCGAGAAAGTGATCTGGGGACCCAGCACAGGGTTTCCCACCTACCTGAACAGAATTACCATTCGCAACCTGCGCACTGGGCAGGAGCTGCATCTCGACACACCTAAGCTCGCCCAGTGGCCGGTGGGGGTGGATGGCGATCGCCTGGTCACGACCGAGGACAACGGCGTGTATTTGTATCACCTCCCCGATGGGGCGCGAACTACGGTCGCCCCGCCGCGCCCTGACGCCGGCTTTTTCCGCGGTCCAGCTCGCATCGCTAGTGACATCGTTGTGTGGACAGAGGGTATCTATCCCAATATGGACGTCTACGCCCGCAATCTGGCCACTGGAGACACGACTCGAATCAGCAGCCAGTCGAGCCCTAAAGAGGGGCTGGTGTTGCGCGGCACGATCGCCTCCTGGCTCGACCGACGCCGTGTGAGCGCAGACAGAGAGGAATCGGACATCTACGCCTATAGCTTTGAGGCTGGGAAGGAGCTCAGGCTGACTTCCTCTTCCCGCTACGTCAGCTTGCCAGCCATCGCTGGACGTCGAGTAGTCTGGGCGACAAGCCGAGCCGGCTCAGCTTGGATCGAGGGCTATGACCTCGCCCTTTCGGCGCCGCTAGACATAAGCCAGGGCATGACCTCTGCTGATCGCCCGTTGGCCGTTGCTGCTGACGGCGACATCGTGGCCTGGAGCGGTCCCGGCGCCAACGGTGACGACATCTGGGGTTACGATCTCGGGCTGGGCCAAGGGTTCATCATCAGCCGTGCTGTCGGTAATCAAAGCCTGCCCTCTGTGTCGGGCCATACGGTTGTCTGGGGAGACTGGCGCCACGCCGGCATGGGCAAGTACGAGGCAAGGGCCGAGATCTACGCAGCTCGACTGGAGCCCGGCCCGGCCGAGCTCCCGCCCGCGTGGGGCGTGCCCAGTTCCACTGACGCCAGAATCGAGATCCTATGGCCACACGGCGGAGCGCCAGTGCTCGAAGCAGACAGAGCCAATATCGCCGTGTGGCTCTTCCAGCAGGGAACGCTGAAGCTCCAGCCCTGCCAATGGAGCCCCACCGTGCGCCTCTGGCGCAGCCTAAACAATCAGCCAGCCGAGATGATCGCAGTGGGGCGAAAGAGCTCCGGTCACTACTTTGCCGGTGGAAGGTCGATTCCGACCTGGGAGTTCAATGATGTGAATGTCTCCGCCGCCCGCGACCCGCGGAACCGGCTATTCTTCTGGGTTACGGTGGACGAGGTGCCAAGTCGCAGCAACATCTGGGCTCACGCCGCTGACCCGCGCACCTATTTCCCCTATCAAGATGTGCCTGCCGGAACGGGCGTTGTGGGAGACTCGGTGGCGGCCCGGATTGAGATCGTCTGGCCGCACGACAACGCGCCCGTCACAGAGGCGAAATACGTCAACGTGTCAGCCTTTCTGTTCGTCCCCGGGAGCCTACTCTCGGTCCCCACGACTGCAGACTACAGAGTTCGCCTCTTTCGCTCGCTCAACAATGGCGTGTCGGAGCCGGTCGCTGTGGGCACGAAGCGGATTCTCGGAGTGGGGCCTGGTGCTTACCCGCTCTGGGACTTCAACGACGTCGACGTGAGCCAGGCCAGCGACCCGAGCAACAAATACTACTTCACTCTGACGGTGGACGGCCTGCAGACCTTCACCAATGTGTGGGCCCACGGCGCTGATCCGCGCACATACTTCCCAACCATGGACGCCCCGATCGCCGCTTGCGAATAGGCGCCCTGTCCGGCGGCTTATGGAGGGGCGTCCAAACGAACGATCGAGCATACCACCTGTCAGAAATGACAGGTTCAGGACTGTCATTTCTGACAGGACAGTTTTGTGGAACAACTGCTAGAATGATGCCATGCAGCTCCTTGTGACGCTAGCCGGGTTGAGCCCGCAGTGGCCGGCTGCGCAGACCCGGCTAGCTCGGGGGTGTTCCTCTCCTCGTCCGCTGGCCCGACTCCTGGTGCTCCCCCTGGCCGAAGGGCAAGACCAGTGGACAGAAGCCGGGCAGGTGCAGGGTAGCCCGTGCCTGCCTCGTAGCCTGCCTGGCTTCATCCTAGCTCTTGATCCTTACCTGATGTGCCTGCGCAGGCATTGCCATCACTTGCCCTCGTGACCATTCACGTGCGGACGACGGGCATTCATCGGTTTGCAGCCAGCGGCCGATGTCCCCACAACTACTCATGCGCGGACGGTGGCCTACTTCATCGATACTACTTGGCCGGCCGTCATCTCTGCCAACTGCGCTGGGGTGAGGCGGAACACGGCGTTGGGTGTTCCCGCCGCGGCCCAGATCTCCGAGTGCCGCATGAGGTCTTCGTCGATGAACACCTCCAGCTTCTCCGGAAAGCCAACGGGAGGAACGCCACCGATGGCGAAGCCGGTGTGCTTCCGAACAAACTCGGCATCCGGTTTGTCTACGGGCTCACCGATTAAGTGTTCGATTCTCTTCTCGTTGACACGATTGGCACCGCTCGCGATCACCAGGATGGGGCGCTGACTCTGCCGCCGGCGGAAGACCAGTGACTTCGCGATCTGATCGATCCGGCAGCCGATGGCCGCGGCAGCCTCGGTGGCACTGCGGGTGGTCTGACTTAGCTCAAGCACCTGGCAGCGAAAGCCTAGTGCCACCACTGCATCCTGGACGCGCTGAGCGCTGGCACTCAATGTTCGAGTCATCCGCCTATCTCCTGCTGCGCTGTCTTCCTCGGCCTCCACTGGATCGGGCGTTTTCTGCCCGGCACCCGGGATACTACGAGACGCGGGCGAAGACGTCAAGCACGACTCCGAAAGGCCTGTGCTACTGTGCTACAATGAACGCTAGCAGCGCAGAACGATGGAGGCGAAGCCCGTGGTGGCCACTCTGCTCGAATGCGTGCCGTTTCACGTTGACGTGCAGCAACTGTACCGTCGCCTGCGGATTGTGGAGGGTACTGACGACGCCAAGGACGTAGAGAGTCTCGTCCAGCAGGCGGAAGCGTTAGCCAAGCCCAAGGCCTACTACCGCCCGGCTTACGTGGAAGAACGAGATGATGAGTCTGTCGTGATCGACGGTGTCCGGTTCACCAGCCGGGTGTTGCGAGTCAACCTGGAAGCCGCCCATCGAGTCTTCCCTTACGTAGCCACTTGCGGCGTGGAGTTGGAGAAATGGTCCCTCCAACTGGACGACCTTCTTCACCGCTACTGGGCGTCCATCATCAACGAGATGGCAATGCGGGCGGCCTTCCAGGCGCTGGAAACCCATATCGTCGAAGTCTACCAGCTCGGCAAGGCGGCGCGGATGAATCCAGGCTCTCTGGCCGACTGGCCGATCAGTCAGCAGAAGCCGCTTTTCGACCTTTTGGGTGACGTGACGCAAATGACGGGCGTCTCGCTGACGGAGAGCTACTTGATGCTGCCCATCAAGTCCGTCTCCGGCCTTTGGTTCCCGACGGAAACTAGCTTTGAGAGCTGCCAGTTGTGCCCGCGGGAGGGGTGCCCCGGCCGTCGGGCCGCTTTCGACGCCGCCCTCCTCGCGAACCGCTATTCGCCGGCCGCGGGGGAGCGGCCTTAGGTGCTATCGTGCGGCGGGGAAGGGATGTAGCTTGCCAAAGCGGCGGTCGGCTCCAGTTCTGGGATCGCAGCTCGCCGTCTGGCCAAGACCGCGACACATACTACTACCGACACCAGACTGGCCACAGCCAGCGTGATGCCCAAGCCGATCCTCTCCGCCAGCGCTCCCAGAATCATCCCGCCGAGAGGCGTCGTTCCCGAGTTCACGACTACCCAGAGCCCGATCACGCGGCCTACTACTTCACGTGGCACCGAAAGCTGGACGGTGGCGTTCGCGGTGCTCAGATATGCAATAGAGGCTAATCCAACCACGAACAGAGTGGCCGAAGAGAGAACAGGGTCAGTGGACAAAGAGAACGCGGCCAGGAAGACGCCGGTAGTCGAAGCGAAGACAGCCTGGGCCGGGCGTGGCCTCTCAGTTACCACCGATGTGCCGGAGATAATCGCGCCCGTGATCGCTCCCAGGCCGATGCAGGTGAACATGAGGCCTAGACCCTCTGGACCCAGGTACAACACGCCCTGGGCATATGCAGGCAGGAAGACAGTGTAGGGCATTACAGCAGTGCCGATCACTGCAGATACGATCATGAGTTCCCGCACTGAGGGCGTTCCCCAGGCGCAGCGCAGGCCCTCGATTATGGCGTCCAGCCAGCTAGCAGCCTTCGCGCGGGGCGCTGGCGAGGGATGTATGAACTTCATCGTGGTAAGCATTCCCGCTTGAGTACAGGCAGCCACAGCCAGGCACGCCGGCGGGCCGATCCTGGCAAGCAGAATGCCAGCCACCGAAGGGCCGATGATACGCGTAAGGTTGAAACGGGCCGAGTTGAGCGCGACCGCTGCGCGCAGCCGTTCTGAGCCTACCAGGTCAGCAATGAAAGGCGACCAGGCCGGCCAGCCGAAGGCCTGGCTAATCCCGGAGACGAAAAGAAGCGCCAGAATACCACCGATGAGCAAGTTGCGGCCGGCTACGTCGGATTCATCGGCCAGGCTGCTCAACGACAGCAGCAGCAGCCCTACGGAAGTAATGGCCGCGACCGCTTGGGTGCCCATAAGAAGGAGACGGCGATCGACCCGGTCAGCAACCGCTCCGCCTAGGAGCCCGAAGAGCAGCAGCGGGCCCATCTGGGCGAAGTTGGCGACTCCGAGCAAGAACTCGGATTTCCCAAGCTCCCACAAGAGCCAGCCTATCGTTACCGTGAGGAACCAACTACCAGTGGCAGAAATGAAGGAGCCCCCCATGAAGAGGCCGTAATTGCGGTTGATGAAAATGGCGTCCAGATACTTGTGCACTGGCTGGCTTTCTCCCCTGTCCCATCGTACGGCAGCCTCTTCTAGCTGTCAAGGCAGCGGACCGGCGGCGACTCGAGTCGGCGGACCAGTGACAAGTGCTCCAAGGTCTTGCCCTCATACATGCTCGATAGGTCCGGTTCCTGCTAGTAAGTGCGATTGAGAAGCCCCGGCGCAGGGACAATGGGTTCGATCACGATCAGAGCGCTCTGCAAGTGCTGGCCGGAGCTCCTTATGAGCGTTCCTGCTTGTACTCATAGCGACCCAGCGGAGGCGCTGGGTAACGGTGTCGAAAACAGACAGACTGCCCTTCGCGATGGCCAAGTCGTGCAACGGAGATGCTGACAGATGAAGCGTACACTGGCTCTTGGGTTCATTCTCGTCTTGATTCTGGCCGCTGTGCTGGTCACCTTCACCCCTCTACAAGCCGCTCTGGCCACGAACTGGAGAGTGCCGCTTTTCCCGGCGCCTTCTGCCATAGGCAAGGCCGACTCGCTGGCCAAGGTGGCTCCAACTGGAGTGCCAGGCCGGCTCGACCGTGACAGCGCACCGCCGTCGCCAATCCCCAATTCGCCAACACCCACTCCGTTGCGGCCGACTCCGACCAGACTGCCGCCCACTCCTACCCCTATCCCAGCGACCCCCACGCCCAATCCAGTGAAGCCTACATCGTACCTTGAGGACAGCACGCTGTTGACCATCTATGGTCGGGCCTTCGGCGTAGCGCCCATCCTCGGCCGGCTTGGCAGCTCGCAGAATTTCGACGACGCCGCCAGGGATGTCCAGCAATTCTACGGGCCCGTCTCACAGTACAACGATGGCAAGAAGATCATCCCGGCGGTGCATCTCATCTATGCTCTGGCGATCCCCTGCGAGCCCAACGATGACTGCCTACTCTACTTGGAGGGCACCGATCCAGACGTCGTTGGCCACTACATCAAGCCTGCGGCTGCTCGTGGTTGGCAGGTCATCCTAGATACCCAAATAGGCCGCTCAGATCCGGTAACCCAGGTCAAGCGTATGATCGAAAAGGGTTACCTCGACTATGACAACGTACAGGTCGCCCTCGATCCTGAGTTCGCCTCCGTTCCCGGCCACGATACACCAGGCATCCCCATAGGTACCATTGACGCCTCGGAGGTCAACCAAGTACAACAGATCCTTGATGAGCACGTGCAGAGAATGCACCTAGCCCACAAGAAGACCCTTATCGTCCATCAGTTCGGAGACAAGAACATCGATGATGGTGTGCCATTCATGATCCAGAACAAAGTGAACCTCCGAACGTTCCCCAACGTGGACCTGGTGATCTGCGCTGACGGATTTGGGCACCCGGATTCGAAGGCTACCAAGTACAACCGAATGACGGACCCCGGGGTATATCCCTTCATTCAGTGGCGCGGCATCAAGCTCTTCCTCCCCAATTCCTACGAGCAGGCTGGCCACTATGACCAGCCGCAGATGACTATGGACGAGGTCTTCGGTGTCAAAGATACCCCTGGGGGTTTTCGCATCAAATACAAGCCGAACGTCATTGTGATTGCCTGAATTCCATTTGCCATAAAGGAGACCGTAGTCGCCTGAAGGAAACGACGTCTTGCAAGACGATCCCCGAAGGACGCGGCTCGAGGCCAAAGCAGCGATGGAGATGAACAGCGTGGCCGGATACAGACTCCCCAACTCATCTATTAGCTCCATTGCCGAGAAACGTCTTCCTTACGCCGCTGGCCTGGATGGATTGAGGGCATTGGCCGTTCTTGCCGTGGTCCTTTACCACATCGGGCAGGGGTGGTTTACAGGCGGCTTTTTCGGCGTCGAAGTGTTCTTCGTCATCAGCGGGTACCTGATTACCTCGCTGCTCCTCGCGGAATGGGAGCGACGAGGCAGTATCGACCTCAAGGGGTTCTGGCTCCGCCGCGCACGTCGCCTGCTGCCCGCGCTCTTCGCGATGGTGCTGGCCGTCTTGGCTTATGCGGTGATCCTGCTACCGAACGAGGTCGCAGGGCTACGTAGGGACGCGCTCGCCGCCTTCTTCTACGTGACCAACTGGTACCTCATCTTCGACCACAAGTCCTATTTCGAAGCCGTAGGCCGACCGCCACTGCTTCAGCACTTATGGTCGCTGGCCATCGAGGAGCAGTTCTACCTTCTGTGGCCGGTGCTCTTGTCGCTCGGAATCCGGAAATCGCGGCGGCTAGTGCTGGCGGCCGTGCTGATCGCTGCCGCGACTTCCGCGGAATTGATGGCGGTCTGTTACCTTCCCGATGTAGATCCTTCTCGAGTCTACTTCGGAACCGACACCCGTGCCAGCGGCCTTCTTCTCGGCGTTGCCCTGTCCCTCCTCTGGCGTCCTTGGCTGCGGCCAATGCCGCTGGGACGCTTCCAGATCGCCGCGCTCGATTCCCTTGGTGTGGTGGCGATCGCCGGCATCGGTGTCTTCTGCCTGTTCCTGAACGAATACGATCCCTTCGTCTATCAAGGGGGATTCGTCTTTCTGGCGCTAGCCACAGCCGTTGCGATTGCTGTCGTCGTGCATCCAGCCAGCCATCTTGGCCACTGGTTTCTGGGCCGGCAACCCTTTCGCTGGATAGGCCTCCGCTCGTACAGCATATACCTCTGGCACTGGCCAGTCTTCATGCTCACCCGCCCTCAACTGGATGTGCCGTTAGCAGGGTGGCCGCTGGTCGCCCTCCGGTTGGCGCTGGTTGCGATCTTGGCTGAGCTATCTTACCGCTTGGTAGAGACACCGTTCCGCAGAGGCGCCCTGGGCCGCCTCTGGCGTTCTCTGCAGCAAGCGCAAGGGACGCACCGACGACGATTAGCTATTCGATGGGCCGTGACCTTCGCTACTGTCACTGTCTGCCTGCTTGCTCTGGGAGTAGCCAGCACTGTCGCCCAGCCTCCACCACAACCCAGCTACCTGCCTGCGAACGCGATAAACACGGTGGGTCAGTCAGCGAGGCCAGAAAGAACACCGCCATCGGCCGCCCGAGCGGGACCTAGCGTAGAGCCTCTGGTGTCCGGGGCTCCCTCGAAGCCGATCACGCAGCTACCGGGGAGCCCTCCACCTGGCACCCCAGCGTCGCCAGCCGCAAGCGCAGCAACGCGGACCACCGCCACGCCGGCTGCAGACCGACCGAGGACGAGTACGGCCGCCCAACGCGGCGCTGATGTCGACGTGCTAGTACCCCGAGCCACAACGGCTGCTCCTTCCAGCCCTTCCCCATCGGCCCAGGGCGTGCTACCTAGCCCCACTGTGCCGTCTTCTGCGCCCATCGTCAGAGCCACAATCATCGGCGACTCGGTGGTGCTCAGTGCCTGGGCGGCGGTGCACCAAGTGCCCGGCCTGGAGGTTGATGGAGAAGTCGGCCGGCAGGCATCTGACGCGATCGCTGTCCTTCGCAAGGACGACCAGGAAGGCTTTCTCGCCCCGACGGTCGTCATTCACATCGGGAACAATGGCCCCTTCAGCGCCCGCCAGTTCGATGAGATGATGAGTGTCCTTGGCAATCGCCGGGTCATCTTCATGACCGTGCGCGTCGCCCGAGATTGGGAGGGGCCAAACAACGTTGTCATCAGAGAAGGCGTGAAACGCTACCCCAATGCCGAATTACTCGACTGGCACGCTGCCAGCGCCAGCCATCCGGAGTGGTTCCGGGACGATGGTCTTCACACCAGCGAGGCGGGCGCCAAGGCCTATGCGAGTATGATTGCCCAGGCTCTCGATAGATAGAATCGCAAGACTCTAGACGAAGGTTACGAGTTCCGACATTGGCTTGCGTCTCTTCGCTGTTGGCTGGTCGGCTGGGAAGCCCAAAGGAGTGAAGAGGACCGGCTCTTCGCTCTCAGGCAGTCTCAGCACCTCCCTGGCCGCCAACGGATCGAAGGCTCCGATCCAGCAAGTCCCCAATCCCTCATCCGCCGCTGCCAATATCAAGTGGTCGAATACGATTGCGATATCCACGTCGCTGTAGTTCTTGCCATCGCGCCGGACCCAGTTGCCCGCCGGGATGGAGCAGCCGCAAATGACGTAAGGAGCAGCGGTGAACCAATCACGGCTGTAGATGCGCTTCAACTCTTCCTCTCTGCCGGCCGTCGCTACCACGTAGAGTCGAAAGCTCTGGCGGTTGGCTGCCGTCGGTGCCAGCACTGCTGCTTGCAGCACCCGCTGAAGAACATCGTTCGGAATAGGGTCCCTGCGGTATGATCTTACGCTGTACCGTTTCTGCACCAGGTCGATGAAGCTTGTCATAAGGTCTCCTCAGGTCTCCTCATTGTGATGCCTTGTCTGCACTCGCGAGCTATGCTCACGGAATCAGCCTTACTGGGTTGCATGATACCACTTTATCGCCCCCTCAGCCGCCTCTTGTAACGCCTTCCCGGCTTGACAGAGGCATTGCCAGCGCACTATATTCGGGCCGCTGTCGTTGCCAGCCTTGGCACTGGAGTTCTCGGCTTTCTTTCCGATCTGTGCGGTGTTCTCCGCCCTGCCGCCTTGGTGGGGCGAGCGGGAAGTTCCAGTGAGGTACGCGAGGAGGAGATGGTGAAGACGATTATCGAGCCGTCCCGGGAAATCCCCGTTGTCCGCGAGTGCGACGTCCTCGTCGTAGGAGGAGGCCCGGCGGGGCTGGCGGCCAGCGTTGCAGCGGCCCGCCTCGGAGCGAGCGTGGTGCTCGTCGAACGGTATGGTTATCTTGGCGGATTGGCAACGGGTGGCCTGGTCATCTGGCTGCCGGGCTTCCGTCCCGGTGGTTCCGATGTTTATGGAGGGTTGGCTCTGGAGTGGGTCCAGAGAGTGGAGCGAGCAGGAGGAACCGCCTACCGCGACCTCAGCGAGACCGAGCAGGCGGTGCTTGCCGATCCCGAGTTGCTCAAGTCAGCTGCTCTGGACATAGTGGTTGGGGCGCAAGTGGACACCGTCTTTCACGCCTGGGCAACCGCCTCGGTGGCGGCAGACGGGCGCGTGCAGGGGATTGTAATCGAGAGCAAGTCTGGTCGCCAGGCTATCCTGGCTTCTGCTACGGTGGATGCCACTGGCGATGCCGATGTGGCTGCTTGGAGTGGGGCAGAGTACGTTATCGGGCGTAAAGGCATCGCCCTGGATTTCCGTGTGGGCGGCGTCGACTGGGATCGTTATCTGTCGTTCTGCGTGGAGGATCGCGACCAGTGGAGCGCGCTGAACCAAGACTTGCACGAGCGCACGCTCGTGAGCCTGACTTACGGCGACAGAGGGCGATGCCACAACGATTTTGCCTGGTTCAACTACCGCGGCGTCATCGGGTGGGATGCGATCGATGTGGATGACCTCAGCAAGGCTGAAGTGACGCTTCGGCGCAATGTGCTGCGTGCTGTAGAGTACCTGCGAGAGCGAGTGCCGGGCTTTGAGCGCAGCTTCCTGGTGGATACGGCATCCCAAATCGGCACCAGGGATAGCCGCCGCATCGTGGGCGGCTACGTGCTGACGCGCGAAGACCTCAACCGCGGCGCAACTTTCCCGGACTCTATCGGCCGCATCTGCAACGACCCTTTCGTGCAGCAGCGTTTCGAGATCCCGTATCGCGCTCTCTTGCCCAACGGCGTCGAGGGTCTCCTGGTGGCGGGAAGGCCGATCTCCACCGAACCGCGTGTCCACGAGGCCACCCGCCTGATTCCGCCTTCTCTGGTGACTGGGCAGGCCGCGGGCACGGCGGCGGCACTGGCAGTGCGCGATGGTGTTTCCCCCCGCCAAGTGAATCTCCGTCAGGTGCAAGAGACCCTGCGTCGCGAGGGCGTTGCCATCAGCAATCTGATCGCAAACGAGAGCAAGTAGCCGCATAGCCAGGCTGGGCCTGGCTGTATCGGCTGGTGGGGGCCTTCATCCCGTTTGGTCAAGCTCACCTGCGCCGCCTTGACACCCTGGCTAGCATTTGGTAGGCTGCCACTGTCGGTGCAGCCGCGAACCAAGAACGGAGGTGTTCGAGTGAAGATCGGCCTCTACAGCATCACTTACCTTGGCGTGTGGTACAAAGGCGGAGCGCTGTCGCTCATCGACTTCATCAAGCAAGCCAAGAGGCTGGGCTACTCGGGAGTCGAAATCGACGGCAAGCGCCCGCACGGCAATCCGATGGACCTTAGCCCTAGAGCGCGCAAGGAGATCAAAGAGATTGCCGCGGGCGAGGGCATGGACATGGTGGGAGTCGCTGGCAACAACGACTTCTGCAGCCCTATTCCCGAGCATCGGGAGGCCCAACTCTTGATGGTGCGCGAGCAGATCAAGCTAGCGGCCGATCTCGGCGCTCCGGTCGTCCGGCTCTTCGTCAGCTGGCCAGGTATCACATACGCCCACGGCATCGCCCAGTACGATATTGCCGGTCAGTACTGGGCTGCTCGCACTCAATTCGCCACGCGCTATGAGATGTGGGATTGGGCGCGCGAGTGCTTCCGCGAGGCTGCGCACATCGCGGAGAGTGAGGGGGTCACGCTGGGCCTACAGAACCATCATCCCATAATCCGCGATTACCGGGACGTGCTGGACATGATTAAGGAGGTGAACTCCCCTGCTTTCAAGGCTTGTCTCGACGTTCCTTGCGAAGACAACCAGGACGATGCCTGGGTGCGCAAAGCGGTGCAGGACGTCGGGGACCTGCAGGTGCTCTGCCACTTCAACGGCGAGTGGGAGCGCAACGCTGAGGGCAAGGTAGTGCAGCGCGACATCCCCTACTACCGGCGAGGTCTCGTCAACTACCCTGTGTTCATCAACGAACTCAAGAAAGTCGGCTACAAGGGCTACCACACTTTCGAGTTCTGTCATCAAGCGCTCAACGACAAGCTGGAGATCCAAGATCGAGCCTTTGTTGATGACCAGGCTGCCCTTGCGTTGGAGTACTTGCGCGACATAATGCAGGCTGAGGGAGTGTACGAGGAGTAGCTACTGTCGCGAAGGGGACGTCCACATTTGGGCGGGCGGCGGAGATGGAACGGGGGTGGCCTAAGCGGCCACCCCCGTTCTTTTCAGACTGTCCACCTTGAGTGGCGGATTCTACCCGATGCACCAGTGGGAATTGTTGACTGGTTCCACCTTGCCTGAGCGAATAGAGCGTATGGCGGCATCTAGGATAGCCATCGCGTCGAGGTTCAGCTCGGGTTCCAGCGTTGGGTGCAATGGCTCTCCCGTTGAGAGATGATGGATCACTTCCTCGGCGATATTGCTTCTTCCCTCTGGCAACGGGTCGGCTTCGATACGCTCCACCTTGGCGCCATGCCCGCGATGCAGCTCCACCCAGGTCCACATAGGGCTTGACTTGAAGTGGGCCACCAACGTGCCCTCGCTACCATAGAGGATCGGCCCTGTGGGAACACCGGGGTCGTGTTCGGTCCACGACCCCTCATAGAGGGCCAGGGCGGCTGGATACCGTACTCCGATTATAGCGTTGTCCTCCACCTGGGCGTATGGGCTGCCCAGGTTGGCAGCCATGCCGAAAGCCTCGGTCGCCTGCTGGCCTAAGTACCAGCGCGACAGACAGGGCCCGTAGGAGCAGTAGTCGAGCAGAGCGCCACCGCCAGTGCCAGCGCGGTGCCACCAAGAGCGGCTGCGATCAGCATCGGTTATGGCCTCTTCATCGATGCCGATGCGCACGGTAGAGAGCGGGCCCGTGTGGCCGGCTCTCATCTTGAACTGATAAACGTCGCCGATCGTGCCGGCATCGACCAGCTCCTTCATCTTACGGATCGTGGGCAGCCAGGTTGAAGGCCAGTTCACGATCAACTTGACCCCCGCCAGCTTCACGGCTCGGTACATCCGCAGTGCACTGAAGAGGCTTTCTGCCATTGGCTTCTCAACGAGTATGTTCACACCGTGAGCCGCAGCCGCTTCAGCTACCTCGGCGTGCTTGGCATTCTCGGAATTCACCACCACCAGGTCCAGCTTCTCTTCGTCCAGCATTCGGTTATAGTCTTCGTATATGTTTGGCACATTGAAATGGTCGCGAGCATACTTGATGTTCCACGCCCGCGTCCACATGCCGGCGCTCGTCTCCGACACGTCAGGCACGGTATCGGCACCGGCTACTATCTCGACTCCAGCGACACCTTTGAAATCCTCCAGAATGTCGTTGACGTGCATGTGCCCAAAGCCGATGATGCCAATGCGATAGGTCTTCGAGACCGAAGCGGACATTGCATCCCTCCCAATCCTAGAAGTCAGCCGATGCACCAGTGGCTGTTGTTCACCGGCTCGAGCAAGCCACTGCGAGCGGACCTCGCTCCTGCATCCATTATGGCCATGGCATCGAGATTGAACTCAGGCTGGAGGGTGATATGCAGTGGCTCACCGGTCGAAATGTGATGGAACATTTCGCCGGCAATGCTTGTCCGGCCCTCCGGCAAGGGGTCTGCATCCACGCGCTCCGGCTCTGAGCCGTGGCCTCTCGCAATCGTGATACTAGTGCCATTCATGTCGTTTACAACCAGCGTTCCCTCGCTACCGTAGATCACCGGGCCAGAGGGCAAAGCGTTGTCTTTCGTAGTCCAGGAGGCTTCCAGAAGCGCTATTCCGGACGGGAAACGGACGGATAGAATGGCATTGTCCTCGACCTGAGCATACGGACTGCCAAGGTTAGCGGCCAGCCCGATCACTGCTGTCGCCGGCTGCCCGAAATACCATCGCGAAAGACAAGCTCCGTAGGAGCAGAAATCCAAGAGAGCTCCACCACCGGTGCCAGCCCGATACCACCAGGCGCGGCTGCGGTCAGCATCGCTGATCACCTTGTCGCCGGCGGAGACCCCTTGATGCTGCGCCCCGGCGCCTAGGGGACCGGTATGGGCGGCGCGGAACTTGAACTGGTAAGGCTCACCTATGGCACCTGTTTCTATGAGCTGCTTGACCTTCCTAATGGCCGGGCTCCAGGTGCTAGGCCAATTGATGGCTAGCGCTACTCCAGCCTGGCGTGCAGCCCTCACCATTCGGAGCGCGCTGAATAGGCTTTCGGCCATGGGCTTCTCAACCACTATGTTGACGCCCCGCTCGGCTGCGGCCTCTACCACTTCCGCGTGCTTGGCATTCTCCGAGTACAGCAAGACCAGGTCTAGTCGCTCTCGGTCGAGCATCTCTCGATAGTCTGCGTAGAGCTTGGGGATTCCGATTTCATCCTGAGCATACCGAGCGTTCCACGCTCGCGTGAAGGTTGCGACTGTGGTTTCCGCTACCTCTGGCACCGTGTCTGCGCCGGCGACCCACTCCGTGCCGGGAGTCTCGTTGAAGCGACGCATGATGTCGTTGATGTGCATGTGACCGAAGCCAATGACACCAACCCGAAATCGTCTGGCCAAAGAGCGATACCTCCTCTTGCCCTTCAGATATGGTCAGCAAGGGTGTTGAAAGTGCACCGATCCAGGCGCCAAGCCCTGCCCCTGGTAACTAGCTTGCGTAGGGATGGCAAGCTGAGCTTCGAGACGGACTGGCTGCTAACCCTTCACCGAGCCGGTACTGAGGCCCTTTACGATGTACTGCTGTATCCAAAAGCCGGCGATGATCTCCGGTATGACGCACACCACGCTAGCGGCCGCCGTGCGACCCCACTGGATGTTCTCGAAAGTGGAGTAGTTCAAGATGCCCACCGTCACTGGCTGGATCTTAGGGCCACCCAAGATCATAGCGGTAACGAATGTGTTCCACATTCCGATGAACACCAGAATGCCGGACGATACTAAGCCGGGAGTGAGTAATGGCAACACGACGTGACGCAGAATCTGGACGAGATTGCAGCCGTCCACCCGAGCGGCATCTTCCAACTCTACTGGTATCGCCGAGACGTGGCTGCGCAGTAGCCAGATGAAGAAAGGCAGCGAGTACAGCTGGTAAGCGAGGATGACTCCCTGATAGGTGTTGTAAAGGCCGACAGTGCGGTAAAGGACGTAGAGCGGCATAAGAACGGTCATACCAGGGATCATTTGCGTGAAAAGAATCAGGATAGTGATGACATTTCTGCCGTGGAACCGATATCGGCTCACCGCGTAGGCAGCCATCACACCAAGAACCACGGTTATGATGATGCCACCCCCAGCGATGATGACGCTGTTCATCAAGTTGCCGGGGAAGTCCGTCACCGGGGCTCCGGTATTGGCGCTAATGCCCCTCCGCTCGATATTGAGGACGGTGAGGAAATTGTCAAGAGTGGGCTCGAAGCCAGTGATCTTGGGAGGAATCGTGATGACGTCGACTTCGGATTTGAACGCCATCGAGAACATCCAATACAAAGGGGAGAAGACGAAGGCCAGCCACAGGAGCAGACTGACGTAGGTCAAGATATCGGCGAGCTTGCGGCTGGTGGCGAGGCCCATTCCGGAAGTCTGTCTCGGTCTAGCGATTGCAGCCATCCTATCTACAACCTCCTCACGCCTCACCGTAGACCTGCTGCTGGGCCTCCATATAGCGGCGAGCGATCAGCAGCACCACCACTAGAACAATCGCCGCCAATATGTAGCCGTAGGCGATGCCGATTCCAAAGTAGCCGGCGGTGAAGCCCTCGCGGTAAACATCCATATGGAGCACAAGACTGGCGTTCGCCGGCCCGCCCTGGGTCAGCACGTAGATAACGTCGAACACCTGGATGAGCTGAATGCAGCGGACCATGAAAGAGATCAGAAAGAATGGCATCACAAGCGGAAAGATCACGTGCTGGAACCGCTGCCAGGTAGTGGCACCATCCACAGTGGCTGCCTCTTCTACTTCTCTGGGGACGCCCTGCAGGCCCGCCAGCAGCAGAATGGTCACTTGGGGAGTCATCATCCACACGTCGAGTACGAGGAACCCCCACAACACGCTGTTAGGGGAAGCCATCCAGGGGAAATGGGAATCCCAGAGCCCGAAGAACCGCAGTGCCCAGTTCACCACCCCATATGGATCCAACATCATACGGAACATCATGGCGGAAACCACATTGGGAACCATGAGCGGGATTATACAGAGGGCACGGATGATGCCGATGCCGCGGACGTCTCTATTCAGCAGCAGCGCCAGGCCCAGGCCCAGTGGCATCTCGGCCACTACGCACATTACAAGGAACTTCAGGGTCACCAGACCAGCTTGCCAAAAGCCCTTGCTCGTGAGAATAAGCACATAGTTGTTCAGCCCCACGAAAGTGGCTTTATCCAAAGGGCCAACCTTGTAGTTGGTCAGACTCAACCATATTCCTGAGATCAGTGGCCAGCCCATCAAGAACAGAACCATCAGAACGGTGGGGCCGATGAGGAGATAGGGGACACTGGCCCGGCTAAGGGCTCGTCGGTATCCCATCCGCGCGGTCTCCGCGGCCACTGCGCTGCTCATACACCCTCCAACCAGACTTGCGTCGCCACACCGCCAACGGAGCGAAAGGCGATTCGCGTCCTGGTGCTTTCCGTCTGTTCCAGCCCAAGCTTCGAACAGAGATACACGAAGGGAGGCTCGCTCCGTTGAGCCGTTGCCGCCAGGGCGGGCTGGCGGCAGCCTCAAGACTGCCTGACAGAGCCAGCCCACCCCGACGAATCCAACTTGCCCCTTACTCGGTTCCCCGGGCAGAGGCTGGGGCTAGCCTTGAACGTACGCTTTCCGATCAGCCCGGATCAGCTTCAAGGGGATTAGTGAACATCAGGCTTCCGGACGCCGGCCTTGTCGGTGATGGCGTTGACCCGCTCGACAAGGGCGTCGAGAGTAGGTTTGACCTCCGCACCGTTGTAGATCTCCGCGACCGCATTCTCCCACTCGGTGACGACGGAGCCGTAGTCAGCGAACGGGGTCATCCAGATCTTCACGTTCTTGGAGACGTTCTGCTTCACGCAGTCCAGCCACGTGCCTTGGCCCCAGTCTCCTACCCACTTGACCAAGTCTGGGTCGCTCCAAACAGACTGGCGAGTCGGGATCAAGTTCTTGTACTTGACGGTCCAGTCCTTCATCGCCTTCTTGCCGATGGACCACTGGTTGAAGAGCCAGGCCTGCTCTTTCTTCTTCGAGTTGGCCACGATGGAGGTGCCAAAGTAGTAGGTGCAGCTGAGCTGGCTCGTGGGCCCGCCCCACAGCTGGTACTTCAGCTTTCCTGCGATCTTGGAGGTTTTGGGATCTGGGTCCTCGTACAGGGTGGAGAAGAAGTCGCAGTCATAAACTGCTGCGTACTGGCCGTTGGCGAAGTTGTGGCGAAGCGGATCCCAGCTCAGGGCGTTCCAACCCGCTGGGCAATACGGCTTGGCGATCTTGTTGATCACCAGATCGGTGAGCCTTACCATCCCCTCACTGTTCAGGACGCAGTTCATGCCGGCGTCGAAATCCTTCAGACCGTAGTTCGGCATGAGGCTTTCCCAGAGGCCATTGATGGAACCACCCGATCCGCGCATTGCCCAAGGAGTCACATCAGGCGGGCAAACCGCCTTCACCTTCTCCAAGATGGCAGGCGTATCGTCAGCGGAAATCGGCGCATCCATCTTGACGCCTGCCTTGTCGAAGATATCTTTTTGATAGGCGATGATGTAGGTCTCGATCATATACGGGATCGAGAATCGCTTGCCTTGGCCGAGGGGATGTCCGGCCACGCCATCCCAGATAGCGGAGCCCTGGATTCCCTCGCTGATGTCGTTGAGGTCCAGCCACTCCTGATCGGTCAGTTTCGGGTCCTTGAGAAACTCATTCTGATCGACCAGAAGCCCCTGGGAGCCGAACAGCCAATCATCCCAGAACATGGACATGTAGCAGTCGTACTGAGGTTCGGGGCTGGCAATGTCTAGCTTGCGCTTCTGATCGAAGGCATCCCAACCGATCTCCTCGACTGTGGTCTTGATGCCAGTGAGGGCTTCGAATTCGGGAGCCATCTTGATGAGCGTCTCGGTGACGGGGTGCTGGGCGCCGAGGTAGTGCAGTTCGGTGCCTTCGAACTGCCGCCAGTTGATATTGGCCTTCTCGGGGCCGGGGAACGCCTCTGCGCTTGGCTGGGCGGTTGCGGTGGCCAACATCGGCGCGACAGTGGCGACCGGCTCAGCCGTCGGCGCCGGGGTAGTGGTAACGAACACTACTGGGGCCGAGGTAGGGGTGGCAGCCGCGGCCGCAGGCGCTGTCGTGGGAGCAGCGGGGGCGGTCGTGGGCGCCGCTGGGGCGGCTGTCGGAGATGCCGGCTGCGAGCCTGAGCAGCCGATCAATAGCTGGGTGCCTGCCACTGCCACCGTGGCCGTGGCGAAACCGAGAAGGAACTTGCGGCGGGACATCAAGGATGGGGCCTTCTTCGAATCCAACTGTACCTCCTCAAAGTACCGGATCGTCGGATGCCGCGCTGCTTCATACTAAGCATGCGCCTTCCAGATAATGAGAGCTGTCTTGAATCCCGAGGAGCGCCTCTATCCAGTGCGAAGTCTCGCAGTGCTTGTCCCCTACCACCTCCTCCTTCCTGCCTGACTGCGGCGCCGACCAACTCGAACGGCAACACTATCCGCCACGGCCAGAGCAACGCCAGGTCAGCGCCATTCTACAAGAAACTCCGTCTGATGTAAAGCACCCAGTCCCCCGATCCCAGGGCTATTCAACGCTCAGAGGAGAGGCAAGGATCTTGAAGTGTTGGTCGGCATCTGACATTAGGAGGATGCGATGCGACCGATTGTGGAACCTCATCCCCAGAGCCTGCTCGCCTTGCTTGCGCGCCTTCCGGACCGACGTCGCCGTCAGGGGCGGGAGTATCCCTTGGCCGCCGTGCTCGGTATGCTCGTGCTGGCTGCGATCAACGGCGAGCACTCCTTGCGCGGCATGTGGCTCTGGGCGAGAGCACGCTGGGGGCGAATCTGGGCACCCTTAGGCTTCCTATCCCCGAAGAAACCGGGGCAAAGCACTATCTGGACGATTGTGGCCGGCCTGGATACGGCGCAACTGGAGGCGCTCCTTGGCGAGTGGATCGAGGCCCGGCAGGGACAGGACGACCAGCGCGTGAGCATCGATGGCAAGGCCTTGCGCGGCAGCCGCCGCCACCACGAAGGGGCCCTGCATGTCGTGGAAGTGGTGGGACAGCGGGTGAAGCTCGTGCTGGGCGAACGCGAGAGCGCCCAAAGCGAGGATTTGGCCGCGGCGCTTGCGCTGTTGGAGCAGTTGCCGCTCGAGGGGCGGGTGGTAACGACCGATGCGGGGCTGTTGCATCGCGAGTTCGCCCAGGCCGTGCTGAAACGGGGCGGGGACTACCTCGGGGTGGTGAAAGAGAACCAGCCGGAGTTGAAAGAGGCCGTCGACCGCTGGGTACGGGAGGATCTTTTTCCCTCAGGAAGATGCGCAAGGCTGACTTCGTGGAGTGGGACAAGGGGCAGGGGCGTGTGGAGCGGCGGGCGGTATGGGTAGTCGAGGCGGGTGAGTTGGGGCCGCATTTGGAGGGGGAACTGCGCTGGCCGGGTGTGCGGCAGGTGGGCTGGATCAGACGTTCCAGGCGGTCGATCCATGCGGTGGGCTGGCAGCAGGACAAGCTGTCGACTTGGGTGAGCAGGCTGGAGGGGGCGAAGGCGGGGCCGAAGGAGATCGCCGAGGGGCTGCGCGGGCACTTGGCAATCGAGAACGGCGTTCATTTGCTGCGCGACGTGACGATGGACGAAAATCGCTTACACGGGCGATTGATTGGGCGGGTGTTGGCCGCGGTGCGCAATACCGCGATTAACCTGATTCGGCGGCTGGGCTACGATTACATCCCGGATGGCCAGCGCGAGCTCTCCGCCCGGCCGCAGCATGGCCTCACCCTCTTGACTCATTTGCCGGAGCGTTGAATAGCCCTTCCTGGCAACAAGTCAGCTTGACTAAGGGGGGCAGTTCAGCTAGAATTGACGCTGAATGGCCCGCGGGGTGTAGCGCAGTTGGTTAGCGCGCGTGGTTTGGGACCACGAGGTCCCCAGTTCGAGTCTGGGCACCCCGACTC
>Ga0272448_1002379_pt1 | contig 23674 bp, 17 predicted proteins | sample YNPCB0191_FD_202220 | JGI IMG/M metagenome (GOLD analysis project Ga0272448, IMG submission 202220) | Hot spring sediment microbial communities from Yellowstone National Park, WY, United States - YNP-CB-019-1 | ecosystem: Environmental > Aquatic > Thermal springs > Hot (42-90C) > Sediment... | reverse complement strand
TTCCGCTTATAAAGATAACAAATTGGAAATACTCAGCGAGGGCTGCCATCAAAGCCGCGGTTGCCATTGATAGCAATCGGCCGAGGCTAAATAAAAAGGCATTAAACAGGAATTGACCAGACGGCTGGTGGAGGGGTATAGTATATATGAAAGTTTATTGATCTATTAAAGTCTCAGAATTTTAAGGAGGTAAAAAATGAAAGCAGACTACATTCCACCGCAATGGGCTTTTGAGTTTCATGGGCACCGCTGTCCTTTTATGCCCATCGGCTATCGGATGGGCAAACTGGCTCTGGAGTATCTGGGAATAGAAAGGGAAAAAGACCATGGCTTTTTTGTTTTCCCCGAACTGGGAGAGGGCCATCCTCAGACCTGTATGATAGATGGCATTCAGGCGGCTACCGGAGCAACTTATGGGAAAGTGTTAATAGCCAAGACATTTTATGGCAAGTTAGCTGCTACCTTCTACCATCCCAAGAAAGGGGCTGTTCGTTATTCGCTGAGACCCGAGTTTGTTGATGCCTTTGGTAATTTTGAATTTTTTGCTTACCGCATAAAGGGGGTCGAGCCTTCAGAAATTCCACCGGCGGTGGCGGATGAAGTAATCAATTGGGTTTATGAGCAAACAAATGAATTTATGTTTAAGGTGGAGCCCAGACCTGATTTCAAATATATCCCGGTTAAAGGTTCGTTTAATAAGACCAAATGCAGCATCTGCGGCGAATATGTATTTGAACGCTACGTCAGGATGAAAGACGGGAAGCCAGTGTGCATTCCTTGTTCCGGTTATGAAAAAAGCTGAGCAGCTTCTGTTGGGCTGGAAATTTAATTAAAAGAGAAAAGTGCTCGCCGGGAAAGGAGCCTGCCAGTTAGAAAGCAGCCAGCCCATGAGAAATACGGCCCTGGAAAAGATGAACAAAAGATTAAGATTTAACTTCTCACCAGGAGAAACCGAAAGGGCTTTTGACCAATATTTTTACCGCATTTTTATCGCCGGTTAATAAAAGTTTCTTTACCTGGCTAGCACCTCAAGAAATAAAGAAAAATTAAGGAGGCCCAAAGATGCTAACCTATCTGATAGCAGCCACCGTCACCTTTATCTTTACCACCGTCTTAACCATTGCCGGTGTCGGTGCGGCCTTTATCTTAATTCCCATTTTTCTGGCCTTACACATACCGCTTCTAACTGCCATGTCCACCGCCCTGTTGTTGAATTCTATTGCCATGATCTTCGCTTCTATCAGTTACGCCCGCGACCGGCTGATTGTCTGGAAAACAGCCCTGCCCATTCTCATCGTGGCCACGGCCCTTTCTCCTTTAGGAGCGAGAACGGCCGAACATTTACCCCGAAATGTTCTGCTCTGGCTGTTTGTCGGTTTTCTCATTTTTGCCGGGTCAATGATGCTTTTTTATGAAGCCAAGGCTAAAGAAGAAGAATCTAACAACAAAAAGCTTATCGGTTATGGTGTGGGTGTCGGTGGAGTAGCTGGTTATCTGGGCGGTCTCTTGGGAGTCGGCGGGGGGAATTTTATCGTGCCTGTGCTGGTCTGGCTGGGCTTTGACCCGAAAAAAGCCTCGGCCACCACGGCTTTTGTAGTCATTTTCTCTTCCTTCTCCGGATTCCTGGGTCATGCTACCACCGGTCATATGAACATCTGGCTTCTGCTATTGTGTGCTGCAGGCTCTATCAGCGGGGCCCTTCTTGGAGCTTATCTGATGAGGAAAAAGATGAGCCGGAAACAGGTCAAACTGGCCATCGGCCTTATTCTTTACATCATTGCTGCCAAGATGATCTGGGATTTAGTGAAGCCGATGCTTTCTTGAAATGGCTTAATGGCTGTGACCATTTCAAAAATAGTTCAGAAATTTAACTAATAGTCAACTGAAGAAAGCAAAAAATGAGAGAGCATCTGATGAAAAAAAATTATAAAACCCGGTTGTTAAGTCTCTTTGGTTACTGTATTTTGGCCTTAATAACATTATTTATGGTAATGATTTTAGTCTCTGGGCCGGGCCTGGCTCAACAAAGTATGGAACAGAAGGAACCCTGGAAAAAAATATTTGATCGAGAAAAAATAAAGTTATTCTGGGACCTTACTTACCGCTGGCGTTATGAATGGCAGGATCATTACAATATTAAAACCTATGGTCTGGCTAATCAGGAAGATTTTTTGCTGTCGAAACTGCAGCTAAATTTCAGATTAGAGCTACCTTATCATTTTAGTCTGGTGACTCAGATTCAGGATGCAGAGATAGTTGGTTCCTCATTTAAAGACAGCGATTTTGCCGGTAAGAATAATCCCTATCACGACCCGTTTGATTTGAATGTTGCCTATCTAAGCTTTAAACCAAACGAAAATCTGGAATTAAAAATCGGGCGGCAGATTATCTCTCTCGGTGGAAACCGGGTATTTGGTCCTGGCCAGTGGGGAAATACTGGACGCTACGCCTGGGATGCCGTGGTCCTGACCTATAAATCTTCTTTGTTTGAAACGACGCTTCTTACCGGGCGTTTTGTCATTCATGACCCGGACCGCTGGCCCAATAAAACAGCAGCTGGACCAACGGCCTGGGCCGTTTATAATTCAATAAAGCAGCTGCCTTTTGCCTTTGATTTATTCTATGTTTATAAGTACGACGGCCGCGGACAAACAGTGGGTGAAACAGGGACGGGTAATTTATCATCACATTCCATCGGCTTTCGCCTGGATGGCCGGTATAAATCCTGGGATTATGATGCCGTTTATGCCCGACAATTCGGGAAATGGGGCCCTGACCGCATCTCAGCTTACGGCTTGGTTTTAACCCTTGGGTATAATTTCAGGCTTCTCAAGAAAACCGAACTTCAGGCCATGTATGTTTTTGGTTCAGGAGATGGTAATCCGACTGATGGCCGCCATCAAACTTTTGATGGTCTTTTCAGCGGGGCAGATACTGTTATGTACGACTGGATGACACTTTTTTTCTGGAAGAATTTTGTTGATTACCGCTTAAACTTGATAATCATTCCGTTTGGTGACTTAAACCTCAGAGCTGAATATCATAATCTTCACCTGGATAAAGCTAAGGACGCCTGGTATGATGCCAGTAAAATTCAGCGCTGGGATAGAACTGGAAGCTCTGGCCGATATTTAGGTCAAGAAATAGACCTGGTGGTTCAGAAGAAGATATTAAAGAATCTGGAAGTTCTGGCAGGCTATTGCTTTTTCTTTCCTGGCAGCTTCATTGAGTCAACCGGTCCTGCACCAAATGGCCAGTGGTTATTTCTGCAGACCACCTTAAATTTCTGATTCTTAAATAAGACTGGCTAAATTTGCTGAAGTCAAAGGCCGCCTTTTACTGCTTATCCAGATTATCTGATGTTAAAAAAGGATTGGCTATATTGAATTAGGATTTAAATCTATTTTGGACGAACGTCAGTCTTTGCTAAAAATTATTTTTGATAAGAAGGTAGGATAAAAGATGAGGTAACCTAAGAAGTTTGATTTTTAATGGACAGGATTGGTCTTGAAAATTTTTTTAAAATTTAAAGGATTGGACAGTAAACCGGGAAAGACCTGTTTGTATTTTTCTGGATATAGTGACCGGGCGAATAGTATAATAAAATAGAGTAAAACCAGGAGGAAAAAATGGCAGGCAGAGTTACCATCACAGCCGACTGGCTGGACGGGATGGCTTTTGAAGCCGAGGTTAGCGGACACAAAATTATCATGGATGCTGAACCAGAAGTTGGCGGGAAGGACCGTGGCCCGCGTCCCAAACCTTTAATGTTAGTCTCTCTGGCTGGCTGCACGGGCATGGATGTCATCTCCATACTGCAGAAGATGAGAGTCCCGGTAGAAAAATTCCGGTTGACAGTCCAGGGCGACCTGACCTCAGAGCATCCCAAGCAGTTCTCCAGAATGCACATCATCTATGAATTTACCGGGAAAGATTTGCCGCTGGATAAATTAACCAAAGCAGTGGAGCTTTCTCAGGAAAGATATTGCGGCGTCAGTGCCACTTACAAAAAGGCCCTGGAATTAACCTACGAAATTAAAGTAATTCAATCTTAATAAATCCTTACATGGCTAAAATAGCCGCTTTTGAACAATACTGGCTGGAATACGAAAAGTGGTTTGACGAGCATCGCTTTGTTTTTTTATCCGAAATTGAAGCCATAAAGAAGCTTTTGCCCCCGGCTGGTCGGAAAGTAGAAATTGGCGTGGGGAGCGGTCTTTTTGCTTCGGCCCTTAATATTGAAGAAGGTTGTGACCCTTCGCTCAGGATGAGGCAAAAAGCTCAAGAGCGGGGAATCAAAGCTATTGATTGTGTAGCTGAAAATCTTCCCTACGAAAATCAAAGCTTTGAGGTGGTCTTGCTGGTAACGACCATTTGTTTCGTTGATGACCCGAAACGCAGCTTAAGGGAAATAAACAGGATATTAAAACCTGGCGGTCTGGTGATTGTCGGCTTGGTGGATGCGGAAAGTCCGCTGGGAAGGTTATATCAGGAGAAAAAACACCGGAGTCGCTTTTATCAGGAAGCCCGTTTTTTTAGCTGCCAGGAGATTGTTGAGCTTCTCGACGAAGCCGGTTTTGGGGTAGAACAAATCTGGCAGACTGTTTTTGGAAAGTTATCTGAAATTAAAGAAGTTCAGCAGCCGAAACCAGGAAGCGGGGATGGCGGTTTTGTGGTTGTCAGAGCCCGGAAAATAGCCGAGTGAGCAGGTCAATTGATAATAATAAAAATATAAAGGTATTTTAAGATAATTTAGGCTTTCAGGTGATAAATCTCTGGGATTGTTAAATCAGCTTTGTCATTAAGGGAAATGCTATTCTTCATTCTCCAGAAGTTCGGTTTCTTCGTTAGCCCTGGTCGGCCGCCGAGGGCAGGATGCGACCGGGCAGGTGGCGCAGGAATTTTTATTCTCAAGCTGTTCATAAAATTTTTTCGTATATTCCTTTAGCTCTTCATCGGTCATTTTTTCAATATCTTTTTCTTCCATTGTCTTTTACCATTTTCATTATACTCCTTTTTTCCCTGAATTAATTTCTTTTATTAAAGGCAATGGCTGCCAGGGTAATCATAACGGCGGAGAAAGCAGTCAGAAATAAGGCGTCAAAAGGAATAAAGTGCAGGGACAAGCGATTCAGAAGTTCTGAGGGAACCTGACGGCTGAGCATTATCTGCCTCAGGCCATCCACTCCATAACTCAGGGGATTAACGGCGGCCAGCCATTTCATCCACCAGGGCACACTGGTCAGGGGGAAAAAGGCTCCGGAAATGAAAAACATAGGGAAGATAAGAAGCTGCATCAAAAGGCCAAAGCTCTCGGTAGTTTTCATCAGAGAAGCGATAAGCAACCCCAGGCTGGCAATGGAAAAAGAAACCAAAATCATAAACAACAAAAGGTAGGGAAAAAGCCATGGATGGAGTCTAACTTTAAGAAGAGGAGCCAGGACCAGTAGCAAGAAACCCTGAATGGTGGCAATGGTAGCGGCGCCTAAAATTTTTCCCAGAGTGATGGAAACCCGGGAAATTGGGGCCACCAGGATTTCTTTAAGAAAACCGAATTCGCGGTCCCAGACGGTGGAAATGGTAGAGAAAAAAGACACGCTCATTATGCTCATGGCAATAATGCCGGGATACATAAACTGGACGAAATCCATGCCAAAATTGCGGCCGGCCAGCGAGCTTCTCAGACCTGTGCCAAATATAACTAAAAACATCAGCGGCTGAATGAGGGTGGAAGCAATCCTGGTTTTGTCACGCCAGTAACGGATGAACTCCCGTTGCCAGATAGCTCCAGCGGCCTGCATTATTCTTTTAAACTCCATTCTTAAAACCTCCACTCTTTCTGGGCCTTTACCTTTATCGCCGGTGATGAAAGCGATGCTGGCGCATCCGTTCTAAGGGAGAGGCTTCCTCATCTCTTATTTTACGTCCCGTTAGATGAAGGAAGACATCATCCAGAGTTGGTTCTCTTAAAGAAACTGATGTGACCTTTGTGGTCAATTCATCAAAAAGCCGGGGGAGAAAAGTTTTTCCGTTACTTATTTCAATGGTTATGGCTCCGTTTTCTTCTTTGGCTTCCAGTCCATATTTTTGTTTTATTTCCTGTTTGAGCTGTTGCGGTTGCGGACTTTCCAGAATGATGATATCACCGCCCACTGCCTTTTTTAGATTAGCCGGGGTATCAAAAGCTACAATTTTCCCGTAATCAATGATAACCAGGCGGTCGCAGTATTCGGCTTCATTCATATAGTGGGTGGTCATAAAAATGGTCATCTGCTTTTCCTGCTTTAACCTGAGAATATAATCCCAGAGGTGAGCCCTGGTCTGGGGGTCAAGTCCGAGAGTTGGCTCATCCAGGAAAAGAATGGCCGGATGATGAATCAGCCCCCGGGCAATTTCCAGGCGGCGTTTCATCCCACCAGAAAAGGTCTTGACCACATCTTTTCTTCTGTCCGGAAGATCAACCAGAGCAAGTACTTCTACCATTCTTTTTTTGTATTCATCAGCCGGAACCTGATAGAGCCGGGCATGGAAGTAAAGGTTTTCTTCGGCGGTCAGCCGGTCGTCCAGTGAAGGGTCCTGAAACACCAACCCGATTGATTTCCGGACCTGGTCCTTCTGAGTTAAGATGTTAAAATTGTTGACATAAACTTCGCCTTCTGTCGGAGCTAAAAGGGTGGCCAAGATGTTGATGGTGGTGGTTTTGCCGGCGCCGTTGGGTCCAAGAAAACCAAAAATTTCCCCCTTTTCCACGGAGAAGCTGATGTGGTCGACGGCAGTTAATCCGTTATATTTTTTTACTAAATTTTTGACCTTGATTACTTCCATTTTATTAGGTTTTCAGTATAGACCAAAAAATCGGCAAGTCAATAAAGTTAGCTGGTTTAAATTAAAAGGCATGGTGAATATGGCTAAACCAAATTTAATTTGGGAAGGCTATTTTGGTTTGAGGAAATGGCCTGAAATGAGCCGATTAGAAAAACCGGCCAAATTCAGAAATTTAAAATTTACCTTAGGAGCAGAGAGAAAAGAGTGCCGAGGGCCGGACTCGAACCGGCACGGAGTTTACACCCCGAGGGATTTTAAGTCCCTTGCGTCTACCAATTCCGCCACCCCGGCGGCAGAAGATATTTTAAGCACAATTAGCCTTCCTGGTCAATATATCGAGGGCTCATTTATTAAATCCTTTTATCTCTCCTGCTAAATATTTGCTACATTTTTAGGGGAGACCTGACCAACCTTGAGTTGAAAACTCAGCAGAGATAAAATACCAAAATAAAGGATAGTAATTATTGTCATAGGTGTTTAATGGCAATAAAAATAAAATTAAAAAAGGAGTTGAAATGAAAAAAGAAGGTTATGGTTTAAAATTAATTTTGGGCATAACGCTTTTATTATTGACTTTTAGCCTAAGTTTTCCCTGCACTTCCATTATCGTTACCAAAGGTGCTTCTGCTGATGGTTCAGTTATCATTACTTATTCCTGCGACGGCGAATTTTTGCCTCATCTGAGGCTTTATCCCGCAGCCGATCATAAACCTGGTGAAATGGTGGAAATTATGGGTTTTAGAGGTAAGAAAGGAGAGATCCCAGAGGTGGCTCATACTTATAAAGTTCTTGACCTGATGAATGAATTTCAGGTAGCCATTGGCGAAACCACTTTTGATGGGCGGCCGGAGCTGGTAAATCCTGATGGTCTTCTGAACTATCCTCAGCTTATGGTCCTGGCTCTGCAGAGGGCTAAAACTGCTCGAGAGGCAATCAAGGTTATGACTGATCTGGTCGAACAATATGGTTATGCCAGCAGCGGTGAATCGTTCTCCATCGCTGATAAAAATGAAGCCTGGATTATGGAAATGATCGGAACAGGCAAAGGTGGCCATGGAGCGATCTGGGTGGCTCTGCGAATTCCCGATGGGATGGTCTGCGCCCATGCCAATATGTCAAGAATTGGGGAATTTCCGCTGAATGATCCTGAAAATTGCTTATATTCTAAAAATGTTATTTCCTTTGCTATAGAGAAGGGTTATTACAATCCCAAAAATGGTCCTTTTAACTTCTCTCAAGTTTACAACCCGCCAACTGAACAGCAGGTTAAATATTCAGCCCGCAGGGTCTGGAGTATATTCCGACGGGTAGCTCCTTCTCTTCAGCTCTCACCAGATTACAGTTCCTTTGTTAAAGGGGCCAAGCCCTATCCCCTGTGGATTAAGCCAGACCACAAGCTGAGTGTGCGGGATGTTATGGCTCTGCATCGTGACCATTATGAAGGTACACCTTTTGATATGACCAAAGATTTAACTGCTGGTCCTTTTGGTGCTCCTGATCGCTGGCGCCCCATAAACTGGCAAGTTGACGGTCGGGAGTATTCCTGGGAGCGACCTATTTCTACTCAGCAGGTAGCTTTCATTTTTGTTTCTCAGTCGAGAACATCCATTCCGGATGAGATTGGTGGGGTTTACTGGTATGGGATGGATAATCCTTATACTAACTTTTTCATTCCTCTCTATACAAGTATTACCGATATTCCTGAAGCCTATACCAAAGGTTCAATGCAGGCTTTCAGCCGGGATTCAGCCTGGTGGACATTCAATTTTGTAGCCAACTACGCCAACCTGCGTTACCGCGATATGATTCAGGATATTCAAAAGGTTCAAAAGAACATTGAAGATTTGGAATTTAACCTTCAGCCAGCGATTGAACAGACGGCTATGGAACTTTTAAAATCGAAGCCGGAACTCGTTCCTGTTTTTCTTACTCGCTACTGCTTGTCTAATGCCCAGACTAATCTCGATAGCTGGTGGAAGCTGGCTGACTTGCTCATAACCAAATACAACGATGGCTACATTCATGATGAAAAAGGCAGACCGCATGAAGTAGGTTACCCCGAAGACTGGCTAAGGGAAGAAATAAAGAAAAACCCTGAAAAATTTGCTTTAAAAGAGAAGCCCAAGTCAAAAAAAGAATTATAAATTTATTAATAAACTATTGAGCTTCGGGCCAGCGGATTTTATCCTGGCCAGGGGAAGAAATTTTAACGCTTGACAGTAACTGTGCTTGCTCCTATAATAGTTAGACGTCTAATTAATTTATAGGTTTATTAATAGCTTTTAGCTTCTTTCCAGAAGCTGAGAGCTTAAATCAAGTAAATAAATAAAAATTTAAAATCTTTAAAAAAGGAAGAAACTGTTTTGTTAAGACCACCTGAATTGGAAAAGAGCCTGATGATGCAGTTTGCCTGTGCTTATAAGGCCGTGCGGAGGCAAAACGGTAAAGAACTAAAAAAGTTAGGTTTGTCCCTGGGCCAGGACATAATTCTTTTTCACCTCAGCAGTCAACCAGAAATATCACAATCACAATTGGCCAGAGCCTTAGGAGTAGAAGAGGCTACGATTAGCATCATGCTGGGAAGAATGGCCAGGGCGGGACTAATAAAGAGAAGCGCCGACGAGAAAGATGCAAGAAAAATGCGGGTCAGTCTGACAGCCAAGGGCCTGAAACTTAAAAAGAAGGCTCTCCAAATCTGGGAGAAACAGGAGGCCCAAGTTTTTTCTCGGCTGACAGAATCTCAAAGGAAGCAATTTTTGGCTCTTTTAACTGAAATTCAATCTTATGCGGAATCAAGAAAAGATAAAAAGGAGAGGTAGTTATGGAAGACAAATTTAAGACTGATTCGGCCACCAAGGAAAGTAACAATTTATCAAGCCCGGTTTCAGGGAGGGAAATGAAGTCTTCCCCGGAAGAAGAGATAGAAGACGTTGAACAGGTGCCAGTTTTCAAAAAGAAAAGAGTGATTATTCCCTTTGTTCTATTGATCGTCGCCGTAATAGCCGGGACCTGGTATTGGTATAAGAATCTGCGTCTTTTTGTTTCCACGGATGACGCTTATATTGATGCTGACAAAATTTCAATTAGTGCCAAGGTACTGGGCCGCATATCCCAGTTAAAGGCCGATGAAGGAAACCAGGTTAAGGCTGGCGATTTATTGGTCGTTCTGGATGATACTGAATTAAAAGCCCAGCTGGAACAGGCCAAAGCCAATCTGGCTCTGGCTGAAAGTAGTCTTGTTCTCTCCAGAGTTAATGTGGAAAAAGCAACCGATGATTTTAACCGGGCTGACTTTCAATTCAAGCACAATACCATTACCCGGGAACAATTTGATCATGCAGCCAAGGCTCTGGAGGCAGCCAAGGCCGAATATGTTATTGCCCAATCTCGCATTAAGCTGGCCAGCACTCAAATAGCTTTGATTGAGGCCCAACTTCTTAATATGACCGTTTATTCACCTGTGGATGGAATAATAGCCAAGCGCTGGGTGCTGCCCGGAGAGGTGGTTCAACCTGGCCAGCCGATTTTTACTATTTATAAAAACGATAACATCTGGGTTACAGCTAACCTGGAAGAAACTAAAATAGGCCGTATAGGCCTTAATTCGCCCGCAGAGATTCATGTTGATGCTTATCCTCATCATTTATTCCACGGGAAAATTTTTCTTATTGGAGATTATACTGCTGCCCAGTTTTCTCTAATTCCGCCCAACAATGCCTCTGGCAATTTCACCAAAGTGACCCAGCGCGTACCGATAAAAATATCCATTGATGATTTGACTCCGGAAAACCGAGTGAGATTTCCTCTCAGCCCTGGGATGTCAGTGGAAATAAAAATCAGAGTAAATTCTGAGCGGTAATTCGCCATGGATAATAAGAAGAACAGGTCGGTGAGAAGCCAGGCGGTGTCCTTCATTCCGTCTCTCCACCACGAACATCCCTCTTATCGCTTCTGGGTTCTGGCTAATATTATGATTGGCACCTTTATGGCGGTTATGGATGCCACCATTGTCAATGTTGGCCTGCCCAAAATAATGGGGGTTTTTGGGGTAACTCTGGACCGGGTTGAATGGGTAGTAACAGCTTATATGCTGGTTTTTGCGGTTATGTTGACTACTTCCGGATGGATAGCTGATCATTTTGGCTATAAACGAACCTATTTTCTGGCTCTCTTCCTTTTTACTCTGGGCTCCTTTTTATGTTCTACGGCCTGGAATCTGGACAGTTTAATCTTCTTCAGGGTTGTTCAGGGGGCTGGAGCGGGTTTAATGATGCCTGTAGGCATGGCTATTGTCACCCGTGAGTTTCCCTTAGAACAGAGAGGAATGGCTCTGGGTTTCTGGGGAATTGCTGCCGCAGCTTCTGTTTCCTTAGGTCCGCTGATTGGTGGCTACCTTATTGATAATTTTGCCTGGCATACCATTTTTGATATCAATATTCCAGTTGGTTTGGTAGGGCTAATGGCCACCTACATAATCCAGCGGGAGTTTAAAGAAAGTAAAACCCGTTCTTTTGACTTCATCGGTTTTCTGTCCATGGCCACTTTTCTGGTATTCTTACTGTTGGCACTGGCCAATGGCAACGCAGCCTGGAATACTGGCGGCTGGAAGTCCACTTATATTTTAACTTGCTTTGCTCTTTCGGCCGTGGGACTGGTGGTCTTTCTCATCACCGAATTTACCGTCAAACATCCGCTGATAGATTTAAGCCTTTTTCTCAATTTTAATTTTAGTCTGTCCAACATCATTCTTTTTGTTTTTGGCCTGGGGATGTTTGGCAGTACTTTCCTTATGCCTCTTTATCTTCAGAATTCACTCGGATATACCGCCTTTCAAGCCGGGCTTCTTTTTCTGCCCATGGGAGTCATTCAGGGGCTGATGGCTCCAGTGGCCGGTATTCTTTCCGATCGGATTAATCCTAAAATTCCGGCAGCCGCGGGTATTTTGTTAATGACCCTTAGTTTTTATTTAAATCATTGGCTTTCCCTATTTTCAGAAAGGTCGCAGATTTCTGCGGCTCTGATTGTCCGCGGTTTTGGTATGGGATTGCTTTTTACTCCTATTAGCACCATGGCCTTAGCTCAAATTCCCCCCAGGAAAATGGCTCAAGCCTCGGGCATGTTTAATGTTATTCGTCAAATCGGAGGAAGTTTTGGGGTGGCTATGTTTGGTACTCTGATGACACAAAGGGTTATTTTCCACACTACCACCTATGGAGAGGCGGTTGATTCTTATTCACCGGTTTTTAGAAACACTATTTTGAAGGCTCAGCATTTTGCTCAGCAGGCTTTAGGTGGTGGTTTAAGTGAAGCCTCAAGCCGGGCTAAGTATCTTCTCCTTTCTCATATCAGCAATCAGGCGGTGGTTTCGGCCATTACCGATGATTTCTTAATTGCCGCCGGGATTACCATCGTCTGTGTGCTATTTTTATTTATGCTTAAGTCTCCCCAGAGAAAAGGACCCAAAGGAACTGTATCCATTGATTAAGTATGGTTTTCGCCGGAACATAATATCTGAGGTAAATATGGGAATAAAAGGGAAAAAAGGTGATAAAATGGTCAAATTAATAAAATCAGGCTCAATAGCTTTAGCTCTTTTTCTTTCTATTTTATTAGTCAGCAAGGCAGCCATAACCGATGATGGGTCTTTTAGTTCTTCAGCTGAACCTTTAACTCTGGAGAAAGCCATACAGCTGGTGCTGGCTAATAATGCCTCAGTTAAAAAAGCTACAGAGACGCTTTCCTTGCTTACAGCTAAAGTTGGTGAAAGTCGCAGCAATCTGCTGCCCAGGGTACAAACGGAGGGCGCTTATACCAGGTTGGGGCCAGTTCCAGAAATAGCCATCCCCGGAATGGGTACTTTCAAATTTTATCCGGCGAATAATTATGATTTTCATTTAGCTGCTTATCAGTTGCTTTTTGATAGTAACCGGACTAAGGAAGCAATCAATTTTTCTCAATCTCAGGTGACGGAAGCCCTGACCGGACTCGACATTTTAAAGCGGGACTTGAGTTTTAAAACTGCTGGCCTTTTTTACTCTATTTTGTTCCTCCAAGAAAGCTTGCGGGTTAAAACAGAACATCTCCAGACTCTGCAAAAGCATCTGGAAGTAGCCGAAAAAAAGCTGGAAGCAGGCACGGCTACAGAGCTTGACCTTTTAAATATAAAGGTCAGGATAGCTTCAACTGAGAATATAATAACTGATTTAAAAAGCAGCCTGGAAAAACAGGAACTTAAATTAAAACAACTAATGGGAATGGTTGATGATCGGCCCCTCCAGATTTCCGGTTCATTTTATGCTGGAGAGCAGAAGGTGGAAGAAAATGATTTGATGGAAGAAGCTTTGGCCCGGCGGCCGGAAATGAAATCTGTTGAGGATCAAATTAAGACAGCGAGCATCGGAGTTAGCCTGGCTGGGTTACGTAATAAACCCACGGTTAGCTTAAACCTGGTTGGGGGCTTGAAGAATGGCTTTATACCCAATCTTAACACTTTAAAGTTTAATTATGCTGCTGCCCTGGCGGTGGACGTGCCCATTTTTGACGGTAATTTAACCCGGACTCTTAAAGCCGAAGCAGAAGCTAACCTGAGAGTAGTCAAGAGCCAGCAGAAAGAAATTGAAGATATGATAAAAACTGAAGTCCTGGAAGCTCTAAGCGATTTAAGGGCCAGTCAACAAAAGCTTAAACTGGTGGAAGTCAATGTGGCTCAGGCAAAAAAAGCTCTGGATTATGCTAAATCTCATTACCAGGCGGGTACCATTACCAATCTTGATTTGATGGATACAGAAGATGCCTTTACCGAAGCGGAATTTATCAGACTCCAGGCTGTCTATCAGTATACTTTAAGCTGGTTGTCTCTGAACCAGGCTACCGGACGGAGTGTTGTAATTGAAGGACGCAGTTAATAGCCAGAGATCAACAGCAAATCTTCTTATCAAGAAAATAAAAAAGTAAAATAATAAACGTGAGAATTAACCTCAGAAGTTCAATTGTTTATTTCATTTTGTTAGTTATGGTCAGCTTTTTTAGGTTGGGCCTGGCGGAAAATAAGGATTTCAGGCTAATTACTGGGGATGGACCACAGTTCAAACCAGAGCTTCTTGATTTTGGATCTGATGGGCTAAAAGGGCTAACCGAAGAACAGAAAAGGAAGCTTCTTTCTGGAGAGGTGGTGGTACTTTCCTCGCCCGAAGTTATTGGAAAAGATAAGACCCTCATCACGGCCGTTTTGGAGTTTAATTGTCCGATAAATAAGGTCTGGTCGGTTCTTTCTATGCCTGAAAGACAAAATGAGTATTTGAAGGAGATTGAAAAAATAAATATTCTTGAGCAAAAAGCTGACATCAACCGATTGGAATTTGTGGTCAACTTGCTTGGCTCTCACTTAAGATACGTGGTTATTCATCATTTTCAGCCGGAAAAATATTTTTTATGGTGGGAACTGGACCGCTCTGTCCATAATGATTTAAAGGAGCTTTTCGGCTTCTGGAAACTTTATTCTGCTGGCGATAAAACCGTCGGTCGCTATGGGAGCTATGTCTGTCCGGTTTTTGCCCTGCCAGGGTTTTTAAGAAGTATGGTATTACGTTCCAATATTAAGTTAACTCTGGAAAAGGTAAGAAATTTCATTGAATCAGGGGAAAATGAAAAAAGATAAACCGGCAAAATTGTCAGAAAATCAACAAAATTGTCGTTAGGTAGAGGCCTGGGAAGAAGCTAACTTGTTTATTTTCAATAGGATATTATTCTGGCCTGAATCTTGCAGGAGATTTAGGTAAAGAGCTTTATGGATTTAAGGAGCTGTTTGACAGATTTCTATATTTAAGATAAATTAAAAAGAAAGGAGGCAGGGAAATGAGAAAGATAGTCTTAATTCTATCGGTGGTTTTCCTGCTCTTTCAGTTTAGTTGTTCTCCTAAAAGTTCTTCTAATTTTGAATTGTACATGACTGATGCACCAGCCTATGGAATTGAGCATGTTTATGTGACCATTGATGCCATTTATTTGCGAAATGAAGACCGCCAGACCTGGACAGACAACATTTTAACCCAACCTAAAACCCTGGATTTAATCGGCTTGAAGGGTCGGGAAGAAAAGCTGGCTGCGCTTCAACTACCGCAGGGAACATACTCGGCCATTAAATTGGTAATTTCTCAGGTGCAGATTGTCACGGCCGAAAGGACTTTTACCCTTACCATGAATCCGCCGGTCACGGTTACTATTCCTTGTAACTTTACGGTTCTGGCTGATGGTTCGGTAAAAATGACTCTTGATTTTGATGCAGACCATTCAATTGGCTGGGATGGAATGCATTATAACTTTAACCCATTCATAATTGTAAAGAGCATAGTTCACCATTGATTAGCCGGCTGCAGTGATTAGCGATCGGGCGGTTAAAAGACTGAAGTGCGGATTTTATACTGGTTCAAGCGTGACCTGCGGCTGAAAGATAACCGCGGATTTGCTGAGGCCTGTAAAAAGGGCGCAGAAGTTATCCCGGTATTTATCTTCGACCGGAGGCTTCTGCAGGAGCTAGGTGGCCCAGCATCAAGAACTGGATTTTTGCTTGATGGCCTGCGGCAGTTAAATCATCAGCTGGCGAAAAAGGGAAGTCGCCTCTATTGCTTCTATGGCGAGACAGAAAAGATTTTTGCCAGGCTAATGTCTGAATTAAAGCCCGAAGCGCTTTTTACTAACCAGAGCTATTCTTGGAGCGGGGAAGAAAGGCAAAAGAAAATTGAACAGCTCTACCGGCAGCAAAGCCTGAAGTTTGCAAGTTTTAACGACACTCTTTTGGTCAGTCCAGACAAGGTTGAAGCGCGCCAGGTTTTTAACGCCTTTTTCCGGTTATGGCAGAAAGCTCTGGCCGCTGAAGATTTATCAGTGAGACCGGAGCCAGAAAAAATTTATACCCCTCTGTTGAAACTTCCGGGGCTTGAAGAAACATCCGTGGTCTTAACTCAGAAAGCGAATCATTACTGGCCGGCAGATTATGCGGAAAAACGGTTAAAAAAATATGACTTCCGCAGCTACGAGGCTGAACGAAACCGGCTGGATTTGGACGGCAGCAGTCGTCTTTCGGTGGCCATCCGGTTCGGTCTGGTTTCTATCAGACAGGTGCTGAACCGGGCTCTAAAACAGCTTGAGCAGGACAGCCAGTTTATCAAAGAGCTGGCCTGGCGGGAGTTCTGGTATCATCTAAAGCATCATTTTCCCTGGACCCGCGATTTAGAATTTCAGGAAAAACGCCGGGGCTTAAAATGGCTTAACCGGGAAGAAGATATCAGAGCCCTGGAAGAAGCCCGGACCGGTTATCCAATCATTGATGCTGCCATCCGTCAGCTCCAAGAAGAAGGCTGGATGCACAACCGGGCCCGACTGGTGGTGGCTTCTTTTGTCACCAAGGACCTGCTTGTAGACTGGAGAATAGGGGAGAAGTTATTCAAAAAGTACCTGCTTGATTATGATGAGGTGGTTAACACCGGCAACTGGCAGTGGTCGGCCTCAGTTGGGGCTGACCCACGGCCTTTCCGCATGTTTAATCCGGTTATTCAAGCGCAGAAGTTTGACCCGCACTGCCGGTACATAAAAAAATATCTACCTGAATTGAAGAAATTGAGCTGCCGTCAGATTCATTCTCTGGAGCTTCCAGGATATTATCCACCGGTTGTGGACCATCGGGCCGCGGCCATCAGAGCAAGACAGGTCTACTTAAACCGGGCTTGAAAAAATAGGAAATATAATTTGTGCCCCTATTTTATAAGTCCAGAAGCTTTATGGTTTCGGCGTAGACCAGGCGTTTGTACTTTTTAGGAACGGCCGCTACGGCTCTGGCTGATTTGTCTATTTCGTCGGTGTCAAAAATTTCATACTCACGCACTGCCAGCCGGTAATCCTTTATCTGAATTCCCTTGGGCATCTTCAGCGTGCCTTTCCAGATGAAAGTGCCAACCTCCACGGCCCCCGCTCTCTGCGGGTTGAGAGTGATGGCGGCGTTGGGCACCGGTTCCCAGCCGAGTTCTTCCGGCAGGTTGAGGTCCTTTTTCTCCAGCGTCACTTCTACCACACCTGGTCCGCTTCCGGCATAACCCTGGATGAAGCTCACGCCGCTCAGGGTGAAGTTAATCTCACTGAGGTTGGCCGGGTTAAAGGTAACGACCAGGTTTCTTTCTGGCAGTATCTGAGCAAAGTTGGCTACCACCACTTTGGAAAGATGAGCTCCGGGCACTGAATCCGGCTGGAATCTGGCCAGAGCGAGTCTGATAAAAGGAAAATAAGCCTGAGCCGGGTCAAGTTCTAAATCGCAGTACCAGAGACTTCTTTCTTCATCAAATTGAACTTTATGCCCTATAGCAATAAACCTGTTTTCTTCCGGTAAATCTGGAAGAGGAAGCTCATTCATGGTTACGACTGCCGAGGGGAAAGCTTCGGGCAGAGGATATTCGGGTGGAGCTACAGGTCCAGACCTCCAGATGGGGTCTGCGCCCCAGAGGGTCACATAAGGCTTGTATTTTTCGGCCACAGGCGGGACTTTGACGGATAAATTAGAAGGCACAAGCTGTTTGGAAATTTGCGGCTTAACTTGAATTTTTGCTCCCGTTTCTCTTTGGACTGCCGGACGGGCAGTAGCAGCAGGCTGCTGGCTGGCCATCACCGGTTTTTTGGGAGTGATGGTCAGACCTGGCGGCAGAATCACCGCCAGCAATTCGCCCTCACCGGTTGAGTACCATGGTCTTTCTAAATAAACACGCAAACCACTTTTTCTGATGCTGGAAATCTGTGTTCCTTTTTTGCTCCTTTCCCATTTGAATGAAGGAATGACATAGACAATTTTAGGCATAGCCGGCGGAGCCGAATTCAATATTTTAACTTCAACCGGGTCACTGGTTCGAGTATAGCCGGTTTCTTCAGGTAGTTCGTTAGGAGGAAACTGTTCCTGGTATCTGGTGGTAGAAATCAATCGGTAGTTTACCCGCCTGAATTTGGTGTCGCCGAATTCGTGCCGGTAAATTGGAGTCCGGAGGGCTGAAACCATAGAGGTAGTAGTTATCCTGGCAGCTTGCAGTTGGGTGGTGCTCATCTGAGGTTTACTGGATTCCGGTTTAGCTGTTAAACCCAGGCTTTTCATATCAGGAGTTATGATAAACTCAAGAACGTGGGCTTTACCTTCAATGATCCGGGGCCCGGGTTCACTTAAGTAATCAACAGGCTCTTTCCAGTCAGCGATCAGTTCAGCCTTGGAAGTGCTCGGACCATGGATTTCGAACTCGCCAAACAGAATAGCCGAAGTCTGACCCAGGCTTTTCTGTGCTTCCAGGAATTTGTTGACCGGCCGGCCAACAGGTTGCAGGGTGGCGTGCATCAGGGTAATTTCTCTAAACGGAGTCATCATCCAGTTTCTTCCCTGAAGCGAGATGGTGCGCAGGGCGGTCAAATTAATCTTCGGTGGCTGAAGCGTTTTTAAAACCTGAATCTGACCTTCAGGTAAACCGCGCGGCGGCTGTAAAAGTTTCTGAGGTAGAATTCTTTCCGGTTTTTCTAACCAGCGATAAAGTCCCTGAATGGGCAGAAACCTTTCCGGAAAGTAACAGCTAATTCGCAGGGTAACCGACTCTCCCTTTTTCAGGTAAACGGTCAGCACCCTGGACGAATCATCCCAGCGCCCGGGCTTACTGCCTTCTTCCAGCCTGATTCTGAAAGGCCTGAAGTCTGGCCAGTCTCCGGAGAATTCAATCATCATGGGATCGGGGGCACCGTAAGGCAAACCGCGAATACAGGCGCCGCGGGCCCAGGGGTCCGGAAAATAAGGAAGTTCAACCTGCTCACCTGGCTCTAACTCTTTGAATTGACCGGGGTCTCTCTGGCAGATTAAGGAATAAGCTTCAGGCTTAAGCCCCGAGCTTCCGTCAAACAAACCGTGAAGTTCAGCATCAAACTGAGAAATCTTTGGTGGTGCTATATGCCGATCAGAAACCTGTTCGGTGGGCACGGTATCTTTTTCTATGGATTCGTTAAAGCTCTTAATAACCAGATGCTCGACGTTTTCTCCGCTTTTCATCTCCTGCCTGGGTATAATGACCGGAGAAGGCACAGGGTCGAAGCGAGAAAAAGTGAAAGGCGATTTGGCAGGCGCTGGAATGGCCTTGCTGTCATCAGGGTTTTCCAGAGGCTGGCTGTTACCGGCCAGGTCCACGGCTCTGGCTCTCAGCCTGTAGCCAATCCCGTAGCGCAACCTCGGCAGTGAACCTGGCTTAGGTTTGAAGCTGGTTTCCAACAAAAAATCGCCTATGGCTTTATTCTCAATAGCCTGAGGGTTGTCCTCGGGGTTGATGGTTTTGCCAGGCCTGGGAGCGACCAGGCTCCACCCATCCCAGTGGAACAGAGATTCATGGGCGAAAATATCATCTGACGATTCATCGGCTGATTGAGTAACAGCCGGTGAAATAAAACCTTCATCTTCCAGCGTTATCTCTTTATTCAAACGAACAAAGCGGTAAGTCCCGGTTCTCTGGCAGAGCGAGTGCCATTTTCTTGATTTTTCATCCCAGACGTCAATCCGGTGGCCCTGGATCAGGTCTTCAGCGTAGAGAGTAATCTCTCTTTTTTTGATCAGGTCGTTATTAAGGTCGATGGCCCGAAGCAGAGCTTCGGCGATGTTCTTAGCCTGTTCGTTTCTGATTACCCCCAGTCCGCTCGAGCGAAGGGCCGGAAGCTCGGCTTTTTCTTTGTTTTCGGCTGTGTCGGCCAGTTCGGCAGTTTTAAGAGCCACCGAGTCCACATCTATCTGGATAAGGTCGTATTGCTCTTCATCAGCTAAATTCAGAAAGCCATCAACCACCTCAGCTGGCTTTTTGTTGGAAGCAGCTTCAAACACACCGCGAGTCGGGTCATAATTGTAGGCGGTGCGGGGAGTTTCATCATTCCGGCCCTGAGGTACTATTTTTATCCAGCCGCTAGCCGAAAAATCAGCCGGCACTTCCATCTCAAAATCCAGAGCCAGTCCGAGCAGTCTCATAAGAGCTGGATAATTGGTGAGGAAAGCCAGAGCCTGATGGAAATCAATTTCCGGCCTGGTAATGGGCACTTTTTTTATTATGGGTTGTTTGGTTTTCGGGTCGATGGTTATCCTGTTTTTTGGCTTGAAGAAATCTCTCAACAGGAAAAAATCCCTGGGCGGCTGAGGGAGGGGAGAAACCTGCACGGCCTTAATTTTCTGGCTTTCAGCTTCGCGTCTTACAGTCTGAGCCATGACCTGCTGGGTAGTCCGCAGCTGGACTGTTCGGGCAAAGCGGAGGTCGGTAATTGGTTTCAGACGAATCTGGGCCAGTCCATCTGTATGAAATACTTTTTCCATCGATGGTGGTTCTTCAGGAGATTCAGCGTCCACATTCAGGTACTGGGAAGCGACAAAAGTCAGCACATTTTTAACCGGATAAGAAAACACCAGGTTTTTACTCAGGTCGGCCATCTTAAAATTGAAAACAGGTGATTCAGGCCTGAAAATGGCCTGCCAGAGCTCCGACTCCGGGTCAGGTGAAACCCTTTTAATTTCAAGCGGGGTTGCTGTTTTCCTTTTATCATAGAGCACCCCGAAATTCATAGCTTTGACTGTTTCCGGCCAGTTTAAAATTTCCGGAAAAAGATTGAGGCTGGGAGTTTTGCCGCCTTTTTCATCTTCCAGACGAATGGATACGGCGGCGGAAAAAAGAAGTTTGCCGTCCTTGATTCCGTTTGGTAATAAGGTCCACATTACGGTTGATTTAGCCATCTTAATCCTCCCTTTCAGGCAAAGGCTTCACAGTAAGCCATCCAGTCTTTCTCTTCCATCAAATCGCTGAATAGCGGCGCTGGTGAATGGCCGAATTCTCTTTCTACTTTGAGCGTGACCTTCATACTGAAGAAAACAATTTTTATTTTGACCGTCAGAGAAGCCTGGCCCCAGACCCGGTTTCCAGCTTCTTCATAAGTCAGGGCCAGGTAGAATTCAGCTGAAATACTGATTAAACCCATTACATCCAGCTCACCAGTGCAGCGGACGTAACCGCTAATAGTAACAGCGTCATTTTCATACTTGAAATAAATGCCGGCCATCAGAGTAACACCGCCGCTGGCCACGCCCAGGTTCATGGCAAAACTGCCGCCGAATTCCAGAGCACCTTCAATGAGCTTGATACCGTGAGGTTCCAGCACGATGGCAAAGAAACCGCCGCCACCGAAAATAGCCACGGTCACCAGGAACGGGTTGTTCTTTTCATTAAAGGCAAACCTCAGGGAGACCGGATCTCCATTAAAGGGCAGGTAAACCTCTCCACTGAACTTCAGGTTCTGCAACGTGAAAACGCCAAAGGCCACATCTGGTATGGTAAGGGCATAACCGAGTTTGGCTCCGGCCGCATCAACCTTTACAATGGGTTTTCCGCCAAACCCGCCGTCGGCATCGCTGGAACCGCCGGGCAGCGGAATTTTATCCAGCAATTCTTTGATGAACTTAAGCGGTCCCTGAAAGTCTAAGGAAGCAATTTTTGGATCAACATCGGTCTTTTTGCCTTTTTCTGCGGTAAAGGTAAATTTGGAAAATTTAACCAGAATAAAGGTGGTAATGCCTTTAATCAGGTCCAGGGTAAAGTCGGTTAATTCACCTTTCACTTTGTAGGTAGCATCTTTTCCGTTAAAGTAAGTTACAGCTTCAACGTCTAAGGTCAGAGTGGATTTAGTGCCATCCCGATTGGCAATAAAAATCAGAACATCATGCACAGAAGGAGTCCACTTGAGTAGAGTCTTAACTCCAGCCGGGGTTTTTCCATCGCTTTCATAGACCTGTTCGTTTTTGATGGTCAAGGCTTTGCCGGTGTTGGCCGGGCTGGTGAAATCGTTGACTTCATCAATTACATCTTGAAGCAGAATTCCGCCCAGGATTTTTGCCTGGTCAGTAAAGAATTTTTTCGGGTCGAATGTTCCGTTGATGATATTATCAAGGGCATCTTTCAGGGCATCTCCTGCTGGCTCAGCCAGAGGACCAGAGCTTGCTTCTGGCTGCGGCTCGGAAGAAGAAGGCAGACCGGCGCCCACTGGACCAAGTATTCTGGAAACACCAACTATGGAAAAACTCGGGGTGGCAATTCCGCCTGATTTTTCTGCCTGACCACCGGAGGCAAAGTCAAGCCGTGGCGGATTTAATATCTCGAAGAAAAGTTCACCTTTATTTCCAGGGGCACTGAACGCTTTCTGAACATAGATATCGGCCAGCTTAACTACGGTGCTGTCAAAGCCAACCAGGTTTTTAAGGGCCGGAATAGCCACGGTGGCTTCTTCCATAGCCGGGAAGCACATCGGCTGGTCTTTGATTTGGAAAGCTTTTTCGTCGGAGGTTGGTCCAGGTTCTTTGAGTTGCCAGGTGATGTTTTCAACTTCAAAGGTGGTATCGCCCTTTTTGTTTTCCGGGGCAAAAGCCATACTCTGTCCCATGAAATCAGGTTTTCGTTTATCAACCGGAGTCAAAGTTTTAGAATTATAAACTCCAATTACCTGTTTAATTTCATTGAGTTTGAGGGCATAACCTTTACCAACAAAGGCCATAGGCATGTAGAATTCAATTTCATTTTCTTCCACATCAGTGGCTATGGCGTGAAAAAGAAAATCCTTTCCCCCGACTCTTGGCCAGAAAGCTTCTTGACCAGCGCCAGAAAAGAGCGAATTGTCTTCAGGTTTATCTAAAGGCGGGGTTTGTATATTAGTAATTTTGACTTTTCTGAAAGGAATTTCCCGGCCTTCATATTGCTGGAATGGGGCGGGGAAGGTTTTTTCCGGATTACGGACGACCACGTACATTTTCTGAAAGAGATAGGCAATATTCTGGCCGTCCTGTGCTTTATAAAATTTCCTTTCTGTAACTTTAACCAGAGCAGCCTGATGGCCGAAGGGCAAAAGATAACCTAAATAAACAACTTTAACATAATGGTCCCGGCCCATGGTGGCTAAATGCCGCCAGGTGATTAAAGGTAAAGAAGTGGCCGCAGATAACGGAGACAGGGGTGACCAGTTGCCAAGCGAATCAAGCCAGGCGCCGAGCGGGCTCAGCATAAGGCGGTTAATTTTTATCGGCTGCGGGTCATAAGGAGTGTTATCTGGATTTTTTAAAGTGAAATTACTGCTGAGGTGAACAATCTGGTGCCGGTCGTTCGGGTCCAGAGAAAGTCGTGGTTTGCTTACGTGGGCTGGATCCGGTCCTTTGAGGTCATTCAAATCAACATCAGGCGACCAGACTGCTCTGACTGCCAGGTAGGGATTATCTGATTCGCTGATTGAGCCATCAGGATTCAGGGCAGCCAGACGGGTATGCCAGAGCTCCGTCCAGCCAGAAGTTGAGGTAGGATTCGCTGTGTGCAGCCAGATATTATAGGCGTTGGGTGAAAGAATCAGCCGATAAGGCATCTCAATGGCTGTGTGAAACTTATCTGGTGGTTCTGGCTTTAGCAGATTGCGAACAGCCGGGCTCAGTTGAGTCTGGGCTGAGCGGCCCTGTTTGAGGTAGAGGTTTTGGGTTAACTCACCACCTGTGGTAATTAGCGACCTGGTAGCGGCTGCTGGCTTGGCGGCTGATGGGCGAACCATTGTGGCTGTTTGCCCGGGAATAGAAGGTGGCAGGGCTACAGGCACCAGGCTGGGCTGGTAAAGATGCCAGGCCAGGAGTGATTCTAACGTCAGGGGAATCTCGTTTATTTGGTCAGGGATTAAGAAACTCAGGCGGGTTGGCCCGGAAATTCTGGTGAACACTGGAGGTGGCTTGGGAGTTTCGGATTGAGCCGGAGTGCTGGCTTCATAAAATGCTTCTTCAGCAATACTCTGGGGC
>Ga0272448_1002378_pt1 | contig 23677 bp, 18 predicted proteins | sample YNPCB0191_FD_202220 | JGI IMG/M metagenome (GOLD analysis project Ga0272448, IMG submission 202220) | Hot spring sediment microbial communities from Yellowstone National Park, WY, United States - YNP-CB-019-1 | ecosystem: Environmental > Aquatic > Thermal springs > Hot (42-90C) > Sediment... | reverse complement strand
AGGTTTTTTTTGTAATTTTCTCGAATAGGGGGACAGGGGCCGGGGTTCGGTTTTATTGTTCCCCCTTCCCCGGCGGGGTGGCCTGATGGAACTGCGGCGCAAAGATCTTCTGGGCATAGCCGACCTGACTTCCGAGGAAATTCAGGTTATTCTGGACACCGCGGCCACCTTGAAGGAAATTTCCGCCCGGCCTATTAAAAAGGTCCCGACCCTCAGGGGCAAAACCGTGGTGACGCTGTTTTATGAGCCCAGCACCAGGACCCGCATGTCCTTCGAAATCGCCGCCAAGCGCCTGTCCGCGGATACCGTCAACCTGACGGTCTCGGCCAGCAGCGCGGTCAAAGGGGAAACCCTGGCGGACACCGCCCACAACCTCGAAGCCATGCAGCCGGATATCCTGGTGATTCGCCACCAGGCGTCGGGCGCACCCCACTACTTGGCACGGAAGCTCAAGTGCGGGGTGATCAACGCCGGCGACGGCCTCCACGAACACCCTACCCAGGCCTTGCTGGATCTGCTCACTGTGCGGGAGGCCAAGGGCCGGCTGGCCGGCTTGAAGGTTGCGATAATCGGGGACATCGCCCACTCCCGGGTGGCCCGCTCGAATATCTGCGGCTTCACCAAGATGGGGGCGGAGGTGGTGGTCGCCGGCCCTGCCACCATGCTGCCGCCTTACCTTGAATCCCTCGGCGCCCGGGTAGCTTATTCCCTGGAGGACGCGGTCCGGGACGCGGACGTCATCATGATGCTGCGCCTCCAACTCGAGCGCATGGGCCAGATGTTCCTGTCCACCTTGCGGGAATATGCCACCTACTTCGGCCTGGCCCCCCGGCACCTGGAGTTGGCCCGCAAGGATGTCATCGTCATGCATCCGGGGCCGCTGAACCGGGGGGTGGAAATATCCCCCGAAGTGGCCGACGGTCCCCATTCGGTTATCCTGGAACAGGTGACCAACGGCGTGGCGGTGCGCATGGCGGCCCTGCTCCTGCTCATCGGCGGCGAAAGGGCGTAGATGGGAATGATAAACTCGAGGGGGGACCGGGGGACTGGAGGTTCCCACCCTTCCCTCGAGCTCCTCCCAACCCCCGTTAAGGGATTGGGGGAGTAGGGTTGGGAGAGGAGGCAGGGGTCCAAGACCCCCGGCCCTCTCCCCCAAGATCAATAATTCGCCAAAATCTGGAACCAAACCATGAATCTCCTCATCTCCGGCGGCCTCGTGGTGGACCCGGCCCAGAAACTGGAAGAAATGCGGGACGTACTGATCGAGGACGGCAGGATTGCCGCACTCGAACCCCCGGGGACCATCCCGGCGGAGGGCCGGGAGGTCGTGGACGCCCGAGGCCTGGTGGTGGCGCCGGGTCTCATCGACATGCACGTGCACCTGCGGGAGCCGGGAGAGGAATATAAAGAAACCATCGAGACCGGCACCGCGGCCGCGGCCCGGGGAGGCTTCACGGCAGTGGCCTGCATGCCCAACACCGAGCCGGTGAACGACTCCGCCGCGGTGACCCGCTTTATCCTGGACCAGGCTGCCAAAGCAGGCTGGGCCCGGGTTTATCCGGTGGGGGCCATTTCCCGGAGGTCCCTCGGCCAGACCTTGAGTGAATACGGCGAGCTCAAAGCCGCCGGTTGTGTCGCCGTGTCCGACGACGGCCGGCCGGTGATGAATGCCCTGCTCATGCGCCGGGCCTTGGAGTATGCCCGGACCTTTGACCTGCTGGTCATTTCCCACGCCGAGGACTTGAATCTCAGGGGCGACGGGGTGATGCACGAGGGCCAGGTGTCGGTGCGCCTGGGGCTCAGGGGCATGCCCGCCGCGGCCGAAGAAATCATGGTGTACCGGGACATCCGCCTGGCCCGGCTCACGGGGGCGCGCCTCCATATCGCCCACGTCAGCACCGCGGGCAGCGTGGCCATTATCCGGGACGCGAAGAGGTCCGAGATCGGCATCACCGCCGAGACCGCGCCCCATTATTTCACCCTGACCGAAGAGGCGGTGGCGGACTATGACACCAACGCCAAGGTCAACCCACCCCTCAGGAGCGCCTGGGACCGGGCGGCCATCATCGAGGGCCTGGCCGACGGCACCATTGACGCCATTGCCACAGACCACGCCCCCCACAGCGTGCTGGAAAAGGACGTGGAGTTTGCCGAAGCGGCCTTCGGCCTGATCGGTCTCGAGACCTCCCTGGGTCTGAGCCTCAGGCTGGTGCATGAGGGGGTGTTGACTCTGGGCCAGCTCATTGCCAAAATGTCCTGCAACCCGGCCCGCATCCTCCGCCTCCCCGGCGGCAGGCTCACTCCCGGCTCGCCTGCGGATATCACCCTCATTGACCCCCACCGGGAGTGGACCGTGGACGTAAGCCGATTCGCCTCCAAGAGCCGGAACTGCCCGTTTCAGGGGTGGGAGTTAAGGGGGAAGGCTGTTATGACGATAATGGGAGGGAAGGTAATTATATAAGACTTAGGATAAGGTAAGGCGGGCGCTGCCCGCTAAAAGGACCTTGGATATTCCTCTGCTGCCCTGAAAATGATCGGTGGCCCAGGCGTCTCGCCTGTGCAGGCACGGGGCTTGGCCTCGCGGCTACGGAACCGCCGAGGGCGGCGGTTCACCATTTTCCTTCTCGTTCCCAAGCCTTGCTTGGGAACGCTATTATGAGCCAAGCTCAGCCTGGCATCCGCCTTGGTTCCCAAGTGCAACTTGGGAACAAGGTAATCTTGAACCTTGAACACTCTTAAAGGTGACCTCATGCCCAGCCAAGTCTACTTCATGGACCTCAGGGCCTCCCTCAAGGAGACCAATTTTCAAAAATTCGGGAAGCTCCTGAAGGCCCTGGACGTCAAGAGCATCATCAAGCGCCGGAAAAAGCGGCCTCTGGTGGCCGTGAAGCTGCATTTCGGGGAGAAGGGCAACACCTCTTATATCCGTCCCAATTTCGTGCGCCTGGTAGTGGACGAGATCATTAACGGCGGGGGCAACCCCTTTCTCACCGACGCCAACACCCTGTATCTGGGGACCCGCACCGAGGCCGTGAGCCACCTCACTACGGCCATTGAAAACGGCTTTGCCTATGCGGTGACCCGGGCTCCGGTGATTATCGCCGACGGCCTTACCGGCAAGGCCGAAGTGGAAGTGGAAATCAATAAGGAGCAGTTTAAAACCGTGTTCATCGCCGAGGCCATCCATGAGGCCGAGGGACTGGTGGCCCTGAGCCATTTCAAGCTTCACGAAATGGCGGGCTTCGGCGGGGCACTCAAGAACCTGTGCATGGGCTGCGCCTCCCGCAAGGGCAAGATGGCCCAGCACAGCAACATCAGCCCCCTGATCACCGAAAAGAAATGCACCGGCTGCGGCGAGTGCGTGGCCCACTGCGCCGCGGAGGCCATCCACATCAACCCCGAAACAGAGAAGGCGGTCATCGACCCCAAGAAATGCGTGGGCTGCGCTGAGTGCATCGCCGTCTGCCCTTACGGCAACATCCAGATCCAGTGGAACGAGGCCATCCCGGTGTTCCTGAAAAAAATGATGGAATACGCTTACGGGGTTCTGCTTAACAAAAAGGGCCGGGCCCTGTTCCTCAATTTCCTCACCCAGGTGTCGCCGGCCTGCGACTGCTACGGCTTCAACGACTTCCCCATCGTGGGGGACATCGGCATCCTGGCCGGAACCGACCCGGTGGCCATCGACCAGGCCTGTGTGGACCTGATGAACCAGGCTCCGGGGCTCCCCGGCTCGCAACTCAAGGACCTCGCCCCTGGCGCGGACAAGATCAAGGACATCTACCCACAGATCGACTGGCCCCTCCAACTGGAATACGCCGAACAACTGGGCCTGGGGACCAGGGAGTATGAATTGGTGAAGGTATAAACTATTGGGGGAGGGGCTAAGGGCTACAGCCCTTAGCCCCTACACCCAATCCCCCTCCCCCAATCCCTTCTGGGGTTGGGGGCTTGGGGGGGCGGGCCCCCCAAAAACCCGTAGGAGCCAACAATGCAACCCATCGCCCCTTTAATGATCGAGCACCGGCTCATTGAACGTATGGTGCGCCTTATGCGCCAGGACCTGGAGCGCATCCGGGCCAACATCCTGGTGGACCCGGAGTTCGCCTTCGTAGACCCGGTCTTTATCGATACTGCCGTGGATTTTCTGCGGGTTTACGGCGACCGCTGCCATCACGGTAAAGAAGAGGAAATTTTGTTCGCGGAGTTGGCGCCCAAGGAGCTGGCCCCCGAATTGAAAAAGCTCCTGGACGAACTCATCCAGGAACATGCCCAAGCCCGGGAGTACACCAAAGAGCTGGTCAAAGCCAAGGAGAACTATCTCCGGCAGGAGCCTGAGGCGGTGAAACAGGTGTTACATTACCTGGACAAACTCACTGTCATGTATCCCAACCACATCCTCAAGGAAGACCAGCATTTCTTTATTCCCTGCATGGCATACTTCAGCGCCGCGGAAAAAGACGCCCTGATAGAGAAGATGTGGGAGTTCGACCGCAAGATGATCCACGAAAGATACGAAGAGGTGGTGTCAGGGATCGAAAACCGCCGGGCCTGCCACCTGGAACCTCATAAATGACGCTCATTCCTGAGAAGGCTTGGACAATTTGAGAAAAAGGCCCGCAATCACCCGGTCCTGGGGCAGCTCCTGTTTGACCCAGGCCACGAGTCTGGCAAAGGTTCGGGCCCAGGCTTCGGTGTGGTCCTGGCCGGTCATGAGGTGCGCCAGTTCGTGGCACAGGGTGGCCAGGCGCAGGCCCGCGGGATAAAACACAATGAGCTGGGCCCCATGGTCAGCTTCGGCCATCAGGAGCTTTTGCTCCTCCAGAAAGTCGAACGGCCCGGGGGGAGGCGGCGGCTCCCCCAGGATGAGGCGCGGCGGTCCCCAGGCGAAAGCCCGGCAAAGCCTCTGGCTCCACGTAGCGATTTCCTCCAGGGGCCGGGGTTCCAAGAGTCTGCGGTCATAGAAGTGGCATTGGTCGCAAAAAACCTCCCCGTCGCATACCAGGTCGCCATGCCGGGCAGGATTAAGTTTTTTGCCGCACCGGGAACATTTCATGAAAGGTTCCCCTCCTAAAATCTCCTGGCGCTGATATACTCTTTGCCGACCTGTTATAATAGAAATACCGATTAGGGCCTTTGCTCTGCAAAGAGAATAATGATCCCAAGTGGGGGGAGGGCCGGGAGCCGCGGCTTTTGGCCCCTCCCCTGCTAAAGTTCGATTATAGCTTTTGCCGAGCAAAAGACATAATCGATATAGAAAATATGCGCGGAAAAGTCTACTTGGTGGGCGCCGGGCCCGGAGACCCGGGCCTGATTACGGTCAAGGCCTTGAAGCTCCTGGCCCAAGCCGAGGTTATCGTCTACGACCAACTGGCCAGCCCCGAACTCCTGAAACATGCCCGGCCTGGAGCCGAAATTTTGTATGTGGGCAAAAAAGCCGGGGCCCACACCCTGCCCCAGGGCGGCATCAACCAGCTCCTGGTGGCCAAGGCCAAGGCCGGCCTCACCGTGGTGCGCCTCAAGGGCGGCGACCCCTTTGTCTTCGGCCGGGGGGGTGAGGAAGCCGAGGCCCTGGCTGCAGCCGGGGTGCCCTTCGAAGTGGTGCCGGGGGTCACCTCCGCGGTGGCGGTGCCCGCTTATGCCGGCATCCCCGTGACCCACCGCGACTACACCACCCTGGTCACCTTCATCACCGGCCACGAGGACCCCTCCAAGGAAGCCAGCACCATACCCTGGGACAACTTGGGGCAGAACCCCGGCACCCTGGTCTTTCTCATGGGGGTGAAAAACCTGGCGGAAAACTGCCGCCGCCTGGTGGCGGCCGGCCGCGCCCCAGACACTCCGGCTGCGGTGATCCAATCCGGCACCCTCCCTGAGCAGCGCACCGTGACCGGCACCCTGGCGGACATCGCGGCGGCGGCTGAAGCCGCTGGCATCCAACCCCCGGCCATACTGGTGGTAGGGGCCGTGGCGGCACTCCATCACCGCCTGGCCTGGTGGGAAAAGCGCCCCTTATGGGGCAAGATTGCGGTGGTCACCCGCACCCGGGAACAGGCCAGCGCCTTGGTGGAGTTTTTATCCGCCGCCGGAGCCCGGTGTCTGGAAGTGCCCACCCTCGAGATCGCCCCGCCGGACGACTTCGCTCCCCTGGATGCGGCCCTGCGCCGCCTGTCCGATTATGCCTGGATTATCTTCACCAGCGCCAACGGCGTATCCACATTCTTTCAGCGGCTGTTTGAGAAAGGCTATGATGTGCGGGCCCTGGGAGGGGCGAAACTGGCGGCCATCGGCCCGGCCACGGCCCAGGCTTTGCGGGACCGGGGCCTGGTGGCCGACGTGGTGCCGGCGCGCTTCCAGGCCGAGGACCTGGCCGCGGCGCTCCTGCCCCGGATAGCCCCGGGCTCCCGGGTGCTTCTGGCCCGGGCCCAGCAAGCCCGGGAAGTGCTGCCGGAAACCCTGGCCCAGGGCGGCGTCCGGGTGGAGGTGGCGCCGGTCTATCAGATTAAAAAACCAGAAAGCATTCCGGAAGAGGCCCGGCCCTTTATCGACTCCAGGCAGATAGACATCCTCACTTTCGCCAGTTCCGCCACGGTCCACAACTTTGCCGCGCTGGTCGGCCGGGAACGGTTTCAGGAACTGGCCCGCCAAGCCGTGGTAGCCGCCATCGGCCCCATCACTGCGGCCAGCCTCAAGGAATACGGCATCACCCCGGCAGTCCAGCCGGAGGATTTCACCATTCCAGCCTTAGCGGCTGCAATCGAAGATTTTTTTGCGCCCGACAAGCAATAATCCGACACCCGGGCAACTCTTCAGAGGAATCGGCTATCAGAGACCGCGGCGGCGCCAAGAGAATAATCGCTTCATCGTTACGAGGCCGAAGCCAGAGCCGCCAGGGTCCAGCGGTATTCCTGTTCCAGAAAATCCACCAGGTTCAGCTTGAGGTCGCCGGGGAGCAGGTCCCAGGTATAGGTTTCAATTTCCAGATGGCGGCTGAACCGGTGTTTGGCGAGAAGTTGGAGAACGGCCCGGGTGTGCTCATGGGTGGAGGTCAGGCTGCCGTATTGCTCAAGAAACAGGGGCACGTGGTAATGGACGCGCCATTCCTGATCAGGGGAGTCGGCTAGCTGCGCCAAGGCTTGGTGAAGATCGGCATAGCGGCTCAAGCCGCGGTCAGGTCTTTGCCCCCGCACCTGGTGCAGGTACGGAGAGCGGCTGAAAGGCTCAAGTTCCCGGCCCAGTTCGGCCCGGCGGGACTGGGCCGACGGCAACGCGCCCTGCCAGCCGCAGGTGATCTGCACCTTGCCGACCCGGATGCCCGCGGCAGCCAGGTTCTTTAACGGCTCCTCCGGATCCTCATATGCCACGGCCAGGTGGCAGGTGTCCAGGCAGACCTGGATATGCTCCAGGAGCGCCTCCTGGGCCCGGGCCAGGGACAGGCCGGCGCGGTCAGCCAGCCATCTCCCCCCTCGGGGCAGCAGCCACTGCCCAAAAAAATTCGCCAGATCCCCACAGGTCTCCACCAGACCGTCCGGCTCGGGTTCCAGGTCCAGGTGAATGAACCGGCCGGTCCTGGCCTGGACTTCCAGGAGATGGTGGACCACCGCGGCCAGGTTGTGGCTGATGCGCTCCAGGGCCTCGACCGAAGGCGGGGCCAACCAGGGCTTGTAGGACAAGGGTGAAGTGGAGATGCTTCCTTCCTGGCCGGGCGGCAGCAATTCCCGTAAAACCCGGACCAGACGCATGGTATACTCCAGCCTGGCCGGCTCCCGCCAGTCCGGGGCAAAGACCTCCTCTTTCACCCTAGGGCCGTGAAACGCCCCGTAGGGGAAGCCATTCATGGTAAATACATAGAGGTCATGGGCGGTCAGGAACTCCTTAAGGGCCGGGAGACAGTTGCCGGCCAGCAGTTCCTGGCATTCCGCGGCAGAAAGGCGCAGGCCCACTCCGAAAGGGGCCTCAGGCGAGAGGCGGGCCTTCAGTCGCGGCAGGCATTCCGCAAGCTGCGGAAATATCCGGTTCCAGCCATGGCCCGGGTGCACCTTGCTGCAATAGGTCAGGTGGGCGGCTCCAAGGGAAGCAATATGCATGTTTTTCTGGTTCCTGTCATGTTCGGAAAACCTGACCGGCTGACAACGCAGCCGCGGCGGACCTCCTGGTCTCCCCGGCGGCCCGGCGCTCCAGGAAGGCAATGGCCTGCTTGATGAGATCGTGCTCCAACTCGTGCACCTCCAGGGGCCGGCCGATATCGGTCAACAACATGATGGTCAGCCGCCCGCCCAGGTGCTCCCGGAACTCGCTGAGCCCTTGCAGCACAGCCTCAACTCCAGAAAGGGAAGGATCCCACAACGGCAACCCCAGTTTTTCGAGCGCCGCCAGTATCCGCACCCAGGGACCTCTGGGCAGCAGGCCCGCCAAGCAGGAATAGGTGGCGTCCAAGGCAATGCCGATGGCCACCGCCTCCCCGTGGCGCAGTGCAAAGGAGCTGAGCTGCTCCAGCTTGTGGGCCGCCCAGTGACCGAAATCCAGGGGACGGGAAGAACCGAACTCAAAGGGGTCCCCGCCCCTGGCAATGTGCTTCAGGTGCAGGGCGGCGCTCCGGTAAATGACTCGCCGCATCTTTTCCATGTCCCTATTTTTCAAGGCCGGGGCCGATTTTTCCAGGAACGCGAAAAACGCGGCATCCCGAATCAGGGCCACCTTGAGGGCTTCGCTCACCCCGCTTAACCAATCCCGATGGGAGAGCGTGGTGAGGAAGTTGCAGTCGTTAATGACCGCCCAGGGGGGGGCGAAAGTGCCGAGGAAATTTTTTTTGCCGAACGCGTTGACACTGTTTTTGACGCCGATGGAGGCGTCAGCCTGCGCCATCACGGTCGTGGGAATGCGAACGAGGCGCACTCCGCGATGGGCCGTGGCCGCGGCAAAACCCGCCATGTCCACCACCGCGCCGCCGCCCACCGCCACCACATAGGAGTGGCGGCACAAGCCGGCACGATGGACGGCTCGGCGAACCCGGAAAACCGGCGCTGCCTCATTCTTTACCCGCTCCCCTCCCGGTACCAGCAGCGGCGGGGCCGCGAGCCGAAGGCGATCAGAGTAATGTTCAACGTATTCGCTGACTTCCGCCAGCAGGCGGGGATGGTGCTGATAGAGGCCCTGGTCCACGACTGCAAGGATTTTCTGGGGAGCGCCATCTCCACCGCTGCCCGCTATCTCCGCCAATAGGGGATTGGCCGGAGCAAAAACCTTATCAGTAAAATATACCCCGTAACGAAAATTAACCCTGATTTCCTGGTGGATGGGGGGAAATCTTCTCATGGCAACCTCGTGCGCCTCTGAATTATTCTGCGCCTATATTTTGCCCGGATTATGGACTTGCAGGGGCCACCGCTGCTCAAGGCCTGCTGGGACCGGAACACAACTGCACCTGAAAACCTTGTTACTTACAAAATAAGAAGAATTTCTCCGGGCGCAAGATAACTTGGTGCGCCCTCAGATCTCGGTTTCCCCTTTTGGAGTGGCATAGGTAACCGCCGCCCCCAGGGCACCGCTTAAAATTGCCCGGAGGGTTGGCAGTTCGGGAAATAATGCCTAGCTTTCAGATAAACCAACAGGCTGGCGACTGATGCCGGAAGACTTTCAGCAGAAGCTTGAACCCGTCGCTCCGGAGGTTTTAGAGCCGGAGCCAATAGAGCCTCAGCAATTGGCGGGGATTTCCCTGGCGGCCCTGGGGGTGGTTTTCGGGGACATCGGCACCAGCCCCCTGTATGCCGTCAAGATCTGTTTCGCAACGCAGTCGGGCCTTACCCTTCATGCGGCCAGCATCTTCGGGGTCGTATCCCTCATTTTCTGGTCCCTTATTCTCGTCATCTCAATCAAGTACTTGATTTACGTTATAAATGCCGACAACCACGGGGAAGGGGGGATCATGGTCCTGATGTCCCTGGTCCATCCCGGCGGCCGGGTCAGCACTCCGGGACGCTGGACGCTCGTGGCAATGGGCCTGTTCGGTGCGGCGTTGTTATACGGCGATGGAGTCATCACCCCTGCCATCTCCGTATTGAGTGCAGTGGAAGGTCTGAGTCTGGCGACGGACCTCTTCATCCCCTACATTCTGCCTATTACCGTCGTCATCATCCTCCTGCTCTTTATCTTTCAGCGCCAGGGCACTGCGGTGGTGGGGCTGGTCTTCGGCCCGGTTATGCTGGTCTGGTTCATGACCATTGCCATTCTTGGTTTTATTGCGCTTCTGCGCCGGCCGGACATCCTGATGGCGGTTAATCCTGCTTTTGCCGTGCATTTCTTTCAAGCCAACGGCTGGGCGGGGTTTATGGTCCTGGGTTTTGTTTTCCTGGTGGTTACCGGAGGCGAAGCCTTATACGCGGATGTAGGCCATTTCGGCAAGTTGCCCATCCGGGCTGCCTGGTTTGGCCTGGTGCTGCCCTGCCTGCTCTTGAACTACTTCGGCCAGGGGGCCCTGCTCCTGGAAAATCCCCAGGACATCCGCAACCCTTTTTATCTGCTGGCCCCCTCCTGGGGGTTATATCCCCTGGTGGTCCTGGCCACCATGGCCACGGTGATCGCATCCCAGGCGGTTATTTCCGGAGCCTTTTCCCTTACCCGCCAGGCGGTCCAACTCGGGTTCTGCCCGTTCATGAAGATTATCCATACTTCGGAGGCAAAGATCGGCCAGATCTATATAGGAGTGGTCAACTGGACCATGATGATCGGCACCATGGCGCTGGCTTTGGGCTTCAAACATTCAAGCAACCTGGCCTCCGCCTACGGCGTGGCCGTGTCCACTACCATGCTTATCACCACCATCCTGATCGGGGTGGTGGCCCATGAACTGTGGGGCTGGCCCAAGCCCCTGGTGGCTCTGATAACCGCCTTGTTTCTGATCCCGGATCTTTGCTTCTGCGCGGCCAATATGTTCAAGATCCTGGAGGGCGGCTGGTTTCCCCTGACCCTGGCCGTCCTGATCTTTATCCTGATGTCCACTTGGCGGGAAGGGAAAGATCTGGTATCCGCCGACTATATAGCCAGTCAGGTGTCGGTGGCAAATTTCCTGAAAGAATTCAAACGAAACCCGCCCCTGCGGGTGCCGGGCATTGCGGTTTTTCTTACCGGCAACCTCGAGGGCGTTCCTCCGGCCCTGCTGTATCAATTGGCGCACAACAAGGTGCTGCACGACAAGGTCTTGTTCCTGACGATCATAACTGAAAATGAGCCCCGGGTGTGGCTAAGGAAACAGGTGGAGATAAAGGATCTGGGTCAGAACTTCTTCCGGGTCATAGCCCGTCATGGCTTTATGGAGCCGCTGAACATGAACCAAATTTTTCGGCGGCTCAAGTCGCAGGGCCTGGAGTTGGATATGAAGGAAACCTCTTTTTTTCTGGCCCGGGAGAACGTCGTCCCGGTAAAGGAGCTGGGGTTGCCCCTGTGGCGGGCCAAGATCTTTGATTTCCTGACGCGCAACGCCATGCCCCTCACCTCCTACCTGGAAATTCCCTATGACCGGGTTATTGAACTGGGCGTGTTCGTAAAGGTGTAAGCACCGCCATCGATGGTTGGCCTTCTTAGCCGCCAGTCCAAGGCGCCTGACGGCCCAGCTCTGTGTCTGTCTTGCTTGCAGCACTCATTTTTCCAGAAGGTCTCATAACAAGGCGCCATTAAACAAGCAATTTTCCCGGTGAGCCCCGCTTGCCGAGCCCAGCGCCGGCTATAAAGCCTGCGGCTAATTTCTTTGCCCCTCTGACCATAAACTGGTCTCAGGCGCGCGCCTGGCTTCCCGAATGGCGGGCACGGAGGCCCACTCTGTCATTTTTTCATACTTTTGCAAAGCTGAAGCCTCAAAAGTGACTCCGGTAAAAATAATTACTTGAATTTGGTATGGAAATTGCTATTAAATATATTAGAGGTTGTGAATTCTAGGGCTTTCCCCAAGAGGATCCTTGGTGCAGGCTTATTATGACTCCCCGTTGCCCGGCCTTTTCTTGAAAGGCCGAACCATGACCGAGACAGAGTGTCTGTGGACAACTTTAACAGCGAAATATCCTGAAGCAGCGGGCGCGCCATACCATCCTCATCCTGCCTCACGTGGCAGGTTTCCTCACGCAAAAACGCTGCTCCCCGGCCGGAGGCCGGCAGAGAACCCGCTAAATCGGTCTGGCAATAATCTGGCAGACATGAATGGCAGTCCGGAGGATTGAGCCATGTCTCCCTTAACCGGTCTGGAGAGCTTTAGCCATAGTAAGCCCAGGACCAGCGACAGTACTGAGTTGCCGCCTTACCTTAAATTTATGGGACTAGATCACGGCGATGTTCTGGATAGCTTCCCGGAGGGGGTTTTTCTGATCAATACCCGCTGGCAAATCGGTTACTTCAACCGCACCGCCGAGCAGATAACCGGGTTCAGGCGGGAAGAAGTGCTGGGCAAGTTCTGCTGGGATATCTTTCAAAGCGATCTGTGCCACAAGAATTGCCCCATGCGGATCACCATGAGCACCGGCGAGATCATCCTGGACCGGGAAGTGGAAATTATTACCAAGCCTGGCTTCAAAAAACTTATTTTAATCAACACCTCCCAGGTCAGGAAGGCGAATAACAAGGTTTTAGGCGGAATTGAGACCTTCCACGAGCTGGTTTGCCCCGAAGCGGAAACCGATAAACTGGAAAACTATATTTTTGGAGATATTGTGGGGGTGAGCCCCCGGATGCAGGAAATCATCCACAGTCTCCCCATCATTGCCGCGTCGGACTCCAACGTCCTCATCCAGGGAGAATCCGGGACCGGCAAGGAACTGGTGGCCCGGGCCATTCATCTCCACAGCCCCCGGAAAAAAGGCCCCTTTGTGGCGGTAAATTGTTCGGCCATCCCGGATAATCTTTTGGAATCGGAGCTATTCGGGCATGAGCGGGGAGCCTTCACCGGAGCCGTGGCCACTAAGATGGGGCGCTTTGAGGCAGCCAAGGGGGGTACTTTGTTCCTGGATGAGATCGGCGATCTCAAGCCCGAACTCCAAGTCAAGCTCCTCCGGGTGCTGGAAGAAAAGGCCTTCATGCGGGTAGGCGGCACCCGCAAAATCCCCCTGGAGGCCAGGATCATCGCGGCCACCAACGTGGACCTGAAGAAGGCCATGCGGCAAGGTAAATTCCGGGATGATCTTTATTACCGCTTGTTCACCGTGCCCATTTATCTGCCGCCCTTGAGGCAGAAGCGGGAGGACATCCCCATCCTGGTCAAACATTTCCTGGAAAAACTCAACCGCAAATTCATAAACCGAAATATCAAAGACGTAGACCCCAAAGTCATGAAGATCTTTTGCCGCCACGCCTGGCCGGGCAACGTCCGGGAGCTGGAGCACGTTCTGGAGTATTGCTTTGTTTTCACCCGAGGTCCGGTCATCACGGAGCGCAGCCTGCCGACCCTGGACTCCGCCTGGTCCCAGAAGGTCCTGGAGTGGACGGACGAAAACTTGAGCCCTCTGGAGACTGCGGAGAAGCAGACCATCCTTCAGGCCCTGGAAAAGGCTTCCGGCAAAAAGGAAGAGGCAGCCCGCCTGCTCAAAATCAGCCGAAGCAAACTTTGGCGGAAAATGAAAATTTATGAGATTAATGAGGATAAATTCAAAAAGGAAAGGGACTCCTAAATCCGCGACATTTTTTTCAACAATTAACTTCCTGTTTTAACAATCTATTTTTCATTATTTTTTTTTCGTTTCAAATCCGAACATTTTTCAGGTTTATCAATTTTCAAAATCAAAACCAAAAATTTTTTCGCGACGCTCCTCTCCTTCAAGCCAACTTCCTGATAATTCGCCTTATTTAGATAACACCTTTTAAAAGCGTTTTATTTTCGCCCTGCCCGGACCCTGTTTTTTGCCGGAGGAATCCCTTTATATTTAAATTAGTTTAGTCAATTCAATAAGATATAAATTTGGCCCTGTCCTTGCTCCTCTTTGGAGAAAGAACAAATCCAAACAGGCCAGGAGGATCGGGCTATGAGTGTAACCTTCAAGAGTCTGGAAACCATCTTAGAACGCTACCCCCCCAGTCCCGAGCATCTCATCAGCGCCCTTCAGGAGGTCCAGGCCAAATTCAGCTATCTTCCCAAAGAAGCCCTGGCCGCAGTGTGCGACCATCTGGGCGTGCCCCTATCCCAAGGCTGGGCCGTGGCCACGTTTTATAAATCCTTCAGCCTGGAGCCCAAGGGGGAACACGAAATCAGCGTCTGTCTGGGAACGGCCTGCCATGTGCGGGGAGCCAAGAATCTGTATGACAAGTTCCGGCGCGACCTGGACATTGCCGGCGAGGAGGGCACCACCCGGGATCTCAAATTCACCCTGCGCCCGGTGCGGTGCCTGGGGTGTTGCTCCATGGGGCCCGTGGCCCAAGTGGATGATGAAGTCTACGGCAATCTCAACCAAAGAAAGGCGGGCGCGTTGATCAAGCAGTACCGCCAGAGGTAGCAGCCATGCAGATCAGAACTTTGGAAGACATGCAGACGGCGAAAAGCCTGGGACTGGCCCAGCTTTATCCGGATAAACCCAAAATCCTGGTGGGCATGGCTACCTGCGGTTTGGCGGCCGGGGCCCAGCGGGTCTTCAACACCCTCACCCGGCAGGCCCACGAGGCCCACTGGGACGGGGTCGTGGAAAAGACCGGCTGCATCGGCTTTTGCTATAAAGAACCGCTGGTGGACCTCATTCTGCCCGGCAAGCCCCGCCTGACCTATGAGAAGGTAACCCCGGAGATTGCGGGTGAGTTGTTCCAGGAGGTCGCCGCGGGCCGGATCCCGGAAAACCATTTTATGGCCAGGTTGGACGAAGACGACATGGTCCTGAACGGCGGGCCCCACAAGCTGGCCAAGAGCAAACTGAAAGGTTTTCTGGCGAAGGCCCCGCGCTATGAGGACCTGGAATTCTATAAGCTTCAACGTCACCTGGCCATGCGCAACTGCGGCTTTATCGATCCGGACAACCTCCAGCACTACCTTGCCCGAGGTGGCTACTTTGCCCTGTACAAAGCCCTGACGGAAATGACCCCGGAGGCGGTCATCGAGGCCGTCACTGTTGCCGGGCTTCGGGGACGGGGCGGCGGCGGGTTCCCCACCGGCGTCAAATGGGCATCCTGCCGCAAGGCCAAGGGCTGGCCCAAGTATGTGCTCTGCAACGCCGATGAAGGCGACCCCGGCGCCTACATGGACCGCAGCCTCATCGAAGGCGATCCCCATTCCATATTGGAAGGCATGCTAATCGGCGCCTATGCCATCGGCTCCACCGAGGGCTTTATTTATGTGCGGGCCGAATATCCCCTGGCGGTCAAAACCTTGCAAAGGGCCATCCTGGTGGCCCGGGAGGCAGGCCTCCTGGGGGATAACATCTTCGGCACCGGCTTCAGCTTCGACATCAAGCTCAACCTTGGCGGCGGGGCGTTTGTCTGTGGCGAGTCCACGGCGCTCATGAGCTCCATCGAGGGGAAGCCCGGAGAGCCTCGGGCCAAATATGTCCACACCGTGGACAAGGGCCTGTGGAACCGGCCTTCCAACCTGAATAACGTGGAGACCTGGGCCAATGTGCCCCTGATTATCGGCAAAGGGGCCGACTGGTACAAGAGCATCGGTACGGAAGGCAGCACCGGCACCAAGATCTTCTCCCTGGTTGGCCAGGTAAAAAATGTCGGCCTGGTGGAAGTGCCCATGGGCATCAGCATCAAAGACATGGTGGAATTTATCGGCGGCGGCGTGCCGGAAACCAGGCAGTTCAAGGCCATCCAGATCGGCGGGCCCTCAGGCGGTTGCATCCCGAAAGAGCTCTGGGATCTCCCCATCGACTTCGACTCCCTGTCGGGCGCGGGGGCCATCATGGGCTCCGGCGGCATGATCGTCATGGACAGTTCCACCTGCATGGTGGACGTAGCCAAGTTCTTCCTGGACTTTCTTATCGACGAATCTTGTGGTAAGTGCATCCCCTGCCGGCTGGGACTCAAGCGCATGCGGGAAATCCTGGAGGAGTTTTCCTCCGGCAAGGGCAGCCTGGCCGACCTGGACGAACTGCAATCCCTGTCCGAGGCCGTGAAGGACGGGTCCCTGTGTGCCCTGGGCGGCTCGGCCCCCAACCCGGTGCTCACCACCCTGCGTTATTTCCGGGACGAATATGAGGCCCATATTCTGGACCACAAGTGCCCGGCCGCGGTGTGCAAGGACCTTATTACCTTTTCCATCAACCCGGAACTCTGCAACGGCTGCACCGCCTGCGCCCAGGAATGCCCCCAGGGGGCCATCACTGGAGTCAAGAAGCAACCCCATCAACTGAATCCCGCTCTGTGCATCAAATGCGGCGCCTGCAAAGAGGTCTGTAAATTCGGAGCGGTGGCAGTTTCTTAAAGGAGAGCTGGCTTATGATCACCTTCAGCATAAACGACAAAGAAGTCCAGGGCGAGGAGGGCTGGACGGTGCTCGATGCGGCCAGATGGCACGGCATCGACATTCCCAGCCTCTGCCACCATCCCTGTCTGGAGCCTTATGGTGCTTGCCGGCTCTGCGTGGTGGAAGTGGACGACGGCAGGAGGACCAGGGTGGTGATCTCCTGCATGTACCCCATCAAGGACGGCATCAAAGTCATGACGGCTACCCCCCGGGTGAACAATGTGCGCCGCTGGATCGTGCAGCTCCTGCTGGATGAGAGCCCCAATTCGCCCCAGATCCGGGAACTGGCCAAAACCTTTGGGGTGACGCCCTCGCGGTTTAAGAAATCCGGGGTGGATTTTGCCTGTCACCTGTGCGGCTTGTGTGTCAGAGCGTGCCACGAAGTCGTGGGCACCAAGGCCCTGACCTTCGGCAACCGGGGACTGAAAAAGGAGATCACCAGCCCCTTCCATGTGGGCAGCAAGGAGTGCATCAGTTGCGGCACCTGCCTGTATATCTGCCCCACCGGGGCTATGGAAAAATTGTTCGACCAGATCAGGGCGGCCTGAAGTTGCCTCCCTGACTGCGCCGGGACAAAGGAGTAACCCATGAAAACTGAAGGGCAAATAGGTGTTTTCCTGTGTGAGTGCGGGGGAAAGATCAGCAGCCGCGTGGATTTGCCCCTGGTGGCCGAATTGCTCAAGGAGGAACCACGGGCGCACCTCGCCATTCTCCCATACCCCTGCCTGGCCCCGGGACTTGCGGCCATGAAGTCCGCGATTCAGGCCAAGAAGCTGGACCGTCTCCTGATCGGCGGCTGTTCCTCCCGGGTCATGAAAAAGCGGTTTCCTGAGGCGCTGGCCTCAATGGGTATCGAAAGGCACCAGATTGATTTCATCAACCTGAAGGATCACGTGGCCGCGGTTCACGAAGCCAGCCCGCAGGAGTTGGCTCACAAGGCCGCGGCTTTGGTCGCAGGGGGGCTGGCCAGCCTTAACCTTCTGGAACAGTACGAACCCGTGTCCCTACCCTTTGACGGACCTGTCCTTATCCTGGGCGGAGGAGTCTCGGGATTTGCTGCGGCCCGAGAACTGGCCCGCCATGGCATGGAGAGCATTCTGTTTGTTAAATCCCTCAGCCCTGAACGGGTTTTGGACGAGCTGCACCAAACCTTTCCCGGCTGCCGCCTCTTTTGCGGAGACGTGGGAGAGATTCTTCGGGAGGTGTTTGCCCATCCCCTGGTTAAAGTGATACCCGAACAGCCCATCGAATACATCATCGGGGGCGTGGGCGACTACCGGGTGGGGCTTAAACAGGGGGACGGCAACGTCACGGAAGTGGGCGGCGTCGCCATCATCACCGCGCTGGACCGGGAGTTCAGCCCTCCTGAGATTGGCTATATCGGCGGAGGCGACCGGGTCTGGACTATGCAGGACTTGGAGGACCGGCTGGTGGAAGGCCACGTCCAACCAGGCCGGGTGGTCTTTTGGGTGAACAGCCCCCAACACGGCCAGGCCGCCCAACAATTCGCCGCAGTAGCCGCTTGGCGGGACAGCCTGCTGATGGCCCGCGAAAATCCCCAGGTCAAGCCCACAGTCCTTTATCCAGCCAATATTACGCTGCCTCTCACCGGCGCCGACCTGGTGGAAGCCCGGGCCCACGGCGTCAGCCTCCAGTCTTACGCCCCGGAGTTGCACCCGGTGGTGCAGTCCGGTTACCTGAGCTTTGTCAGTCCCGGCGATCACCTGGAGCACGAGGTGGAGTGGGATACCCTCATAATTCCGGGCGTGCCCAGTGACCCGGCCGCCAAGGCCAAGGAGCTGCTGCGCTGGCTTCCCATTTACCCGGAAAACGGGGGAGGAGTGCTGAAAAAAAGCCATATCAAGTTATGGCCCGACCAGCTTCCGGATGAGTCCCTCTTTTTTACCGGGTCGGCCGGAGGCATCTGCGATCTGAACGAGGTTTTGCAGCAGGGTAAAAAGGCGGCCCGAGGAGTCCTCCACCTGAGGCAAAAGGCGCTCGAGAACCGGCTGGTAAGTCCGGTGGTAGTGCACGTGGACCCGGATCTCTGCGAAGGCTGCGGCCTGTGCACCGAGATCTGCCCCTGCGGCGGCATCGAACACGTCAAGCCGGGAAGCGGCGCCGTGCCCCGGGAGACCGACAACCACCTGTGCAGCGGCGGCGGCACTTGTGCGGCCACCTGTCCCTACGAGGCCATCAAGGTCCTCAACAACACAGCCCAGCAACTGGAAGCTCGGGTCAAGGCCGTGGTGGGCCGGATGCAGGAACATGAAATCCTGAGCTTTATCTGCGGCTGGGGCGGCCTGTCATCGGCCGAGCAGGCCGCGGTCAAGGGGCTTACCTACCCCAGCGGCATTTACCTCATTCCGGTGAATTGCCTGGGGTCCATCGATCCCAGCATCCTGTCCCTGGCCTTTTTGAACGGAGTCAAGGGCATCCTGCTGGCCGGCTGCACCCCCACCCATTCCTGTCACTATCATTACGGGGTGGACCACTGCTGGTACCGGGTCAATGCCATGAAAAAGCTCCTCTCCCTGGCCGGTCTGGAGCGCCGCCGGATCGCGGTGGGCTACGTTGAGGTCAATGAACCCGATTCTTTTGTGCGCATGGCGGAATCTCACCTGGACGCCCTGGAAAAGCTGCCCCCCCTCCCCCGGGACGATCGGACCATGGCCAAGCTCTGGGCGATTCACGCCACCATGCACCGCCCCCGGGTGCGCTGGGTCCTGGGGACGAGCCTCAGGCGCCCCACAGAAAAGGTATTCCCCGGCTCCCAGATCAACGCGGTGGAAGCCGACGAGACCATGTTGGACGTCCTCAAAGAGGAATACACCGTCTCCCGGATCCTCAAGGCCTTGTCCGACCAGCCTCTGAGCCCGCCGGATCTGGCCCGGGTTCTGGAGGAGCCGGTAAGAACTCTGACCCCCATCCTGACGGATATGTCCAAAGAGGGCCGGATCGTCACCAAGGGATGGGAGAAGAGCTATCCCATTTATGCCCTGGGAAAGGCCTGAGCGGCGTGTGCGGTTTTCACTCAAAGAATCGGATTGGTCGTTATGGCAGACAGTCAATCAATATCATTCCGAAATGAACCTGGCTTGATTGCAGCTTACGATGCTGCGAGGCGGCTCCGGGTTTCAGGGATATTGAAAATGCTCCGAAGCCCGGAGCGGTCGACAAGGAGGCCGCCATGAAAACTTTCAGTCACCTGATCCAGGAGGTCCAGGACAAGGGGCTTTGCCACCACTGTGGAGCCTGCGTGGCCTTTTGCACGGCCATCAATTACGGAGCCCTGGAATTGGGGGAGGACGGCAGGCCGCGCTATCGGGATAAAGAGAAATGCATCGAGTGCGGTATTTGTTACTCCATCTGTCCTGAAATCAACGAATTGGACGCGGAAACGCGAAAACTGGTGGGCTGGCTGGCGCCCATGGGACGCATCCAGGGAGCTGCTGTAGGCCGGGCGGCAGACCCGGAAGTCCAGGCTCGCGGCACTGACGGCGGGGTGGTGACCGCCCTGTTGCTCCATCTGTTCGACCGCGGCCGCATCGACGGGGCCATAGTGAGCCGGAAGGCCGGCCCCTTCCAGCGCCTGCCCTGGCTGGCCCGCTCCCGGGAGGATATTCTCGAAGCCGCGGGCTTCCATTTCGACACCGTTTCCAACATCGCACACTTATCCGAGGAGTATTCCACCTTTTCGCCCTCGATTGCAGAACTCCAGGATGTGACCCAAAAAACCCTGAAGAGGGTGGCGTTCGTGGGAACACCGTGCCAAATCAATGCCTTAAGGCGCATGGAGGTTTTGGGGGTGGTGCCCTCAGACGCCATCAGGATCCACTTTGGCCTGTTCTGCGCCGGGAATTTCCAATTCGGCCTGGAAGAACGCCAGCGCCTGGAAAAGATCGGCAGCTTTCAATGGGCCGAGGTGGCCAAGGTGAATCTCAAGGAAGAGCTGATGATTCACCTGCGGTCTGGAGAAACCCGCTATATCCCTCTGGAACAACTGACCTTCATGAAGCGGCACGCCTGTCAGTTCTGCGAGGATTATGCCGCGGAATTTGCCGACCTTTCCTTTGGGGGCCTGGGCGCGCCCGAGGGTTGGACTACGGTGCTGGTGCGCACCAAGCAAGGGCGCGAGGTGCTGTTCCAGGCCATGGGCCTGGCCGTCGAGGTTTCACAATACCAGGAAAGCCTGTCCCCGGGTATGCCTCTCATGGGCAAGGTGGCCGAGTGGTCTGACCGGAAAAAACGGGCCGCGGCCCAACGGTTCCAGGAACTGGAACGACGCGCGGTCTAGCCCGCAAGCGATTGCTAATGGGGCGGCCCAACGGCAGGGGCAGGTTTTCTGCCCGCCCCTGCCCGCCCTCCCCCAGCGCCGGAGAGGAACAGGCCTTTTCGGTTATTCTTTGGCGCGGTATACCAGGACCGGGCGGGTGGTCAGGCGTACCAGGTTCAGGGCCTCGTCACTGATCATCTTGAGATACTTGGGCCGCTGGTGGCCGTAGGCCCCCAGAACCAACAGGTCATAGCGCTCCACGGCCACGGCCTTCAGAATCTCGTCCACAAAATCCCCTTTGGCCAGCTTCTTGATGGGGCTGAAACCGGATTTCTTCAGGGTCTCCTCCCCGGTGAGCACGCAGGCCTGGGCGAACTCCTCGCTTTCTCCCAGTTCGGTTTCCTGCACGTGCATGATGGTGATCTCCGGCTTTTTTTTGGCGAACAGAGGGGCAATGAACTCCAGCGCACCCTGGTCACACTGGGACCCCCGATAGGCCACCAGGATTTTCTGAATGGGCCGGAAGTTCCTGAGAATCAGGACCGGCCGGGTGGCATGGTGCAGAATCTTGGCGTGGACCGTGCCCAAAAGAAAACCCCGGAGCGAGGAGCGCCCGGGAGCCCCTAAAACGATGAGGTCATAGTTGCCCTGTGACGCAAAATTGAGGATTTCCTCAGCGGGATCCCCCACTGCCACCTGGGGCTCACAGGGGATTTTGCCGCCCAGGCAGACTTCGCACGACTCGATGATATTGTCCAGCACCCGTTCGGCTTCATCCATCACTGCCTTTTCCACGTCCGCCTTGGTGGTGAACGGCGCATAAGAGCTTTCCGCGGTCATTTCCACGACATTGGGCTGGACATAGAGGGCGTCCACCTCAGCCTGAAAATGCTCCAGCAGGTGACAGGTGCAACGCAGGGCTTCCTGCGATTCTTCGCTTTTATCCACGGCAACGAGAATTTTCATGGCATCACCTCGAAAAAGGCAGCTTTGGGCTCTGAGCTTTGGCTGAAAGTTAAGCCGCCTAAACTTATAGCTTATCTCAATCTAACGCATCACCAAAACCGAGGTCTGGCACTTGCTGACAAACCGCCCCACCCAGTCCCGGGGGAAAAAGCGGTCCAGCAGGGATTTGCGTCCCATCCAGAGGGCCAGCAGATCCTGTTGCAACTCATTGGCGACGAAACTTTCAAAATCGGCAATGTCGGTTAATTGGGTCGAGACCTTGATCTGACGATCCTCATAGTAGTCACCGATTTCTATGAGACGGCGGTAAACATCCTTTTTCATGTCTCCGGCCTGGCTTAAACCCACCAACTGGACCTCGGCCTCATGAATGGTGGCCATCTGGTTGATCATTTCCAGGGATTCCTGGCTGATGTAGCTCTGGTCCAGGCAGGCCAGGATGCGTTTGAAGGGCTGCTGCTCCTTGACCAGGAGCACCGAGCAGTCGGCGTCATTGACCACCCGCTGGGGAACCGCTTCCGCCCCCTGCCAGAGGCAGTCCCGACCCTTGGTGCAGCCCAGAATTAGGAGGTCGGTCTCTTCGTCCCTGGCCTCCGCCACGATCTCCTGCGCGGGGTTCCCGGTCCGGAGGCACACCCGCACGTCCCGTTTGTCGCCCCGGCAGACCAGGAGTTCCTCCCAGACTCCGCCTTTCAGGGGCAGCCACTCATGGCGGCATTCTTTGCGGGCATAGGGCGAGCCCTCGACCTCCGAGCTTTTTAAAAATTGGTCCCGGTAGCCCCGGAGAGCCTGAACCAGAGGCATCTCGGCTCTGGGAGCCCCGGCCTCTGCCGGGGCCACCCCCAGCATCGTCACATCCGCCCAGGTGTTTATGGCCAGACGAATCACCTCTTTTAAGGCATAGGCGCTATATGGCTTTTCATCCCCGGCGAACAAAATTTTCATGGTGATCCCTTCCTTTCTCTAATGAAACCTGCGCCTCGGTGGCACAGATCTGCAACGCCGGCCGACGCCGACTAAGGCTTGCGGCTGTCAATGCCGCGCTGGAAACGCACCGCCATCAAGGTCATCTGAGAACCAACATCAACGGCACACTCAACTGGGACAGCCAGGCAAGCTCCAAAGAGTCCTTTCTAACTGTTTTTTCCAGCGACATGACCACCAAGCCGCAGTCTTTCACAAGTTCGACCGGCGGCCCGCCGGTCCCCGAAGGGAAGGCGCTTCCGAGAGAGACCTGGCAATTCTGAATCTTAAGGTCCGCCACCGCCTTTCGGGTCACCGCCTGCATGTCAGGGCTTTCCCCACCGTTGGCCGGATAATGCAACTGCAGGGGAACGGTGCTTCCGGCAAAGAGGCGTCCGAGCGCCTCAACCAGGACGGGGGCGCCATCCGGATCGGGACACACCGCCGCCACACAGTTGATTTTCCTGACGCCGCGCAGCCAGATCAAGGGGCAGGCCAGGCGCTGATAAAACTTGGCATGAAGCCGCCGATACATAGTGGCCGCGGAAAAGGGGTAAGGCGCGCCCTCGATGTACAGATCAAAAGGTTCCTGCTCCATGATATTGAGAAGCTCGGTTTCCCGTTCGCCATAAATCACCCGGGGCTCTTGCAGAATGGGGCAGGATTCGGTTTCAGAGGCGAGCACCTCCTTGATTTCCTCTTTGCCCATGTTCACCACTTCCCGCTCCCAGGTTTGGCGCGCCCAGCCCACGCCCGTTATGGGCCAATCCGGAGAAGGAAATTTGACATATATCGGGTGGATCTCCATCTGGATCAGGCTGCCCAGCTGGCAGGCATAGCGGATCGCGAAACTTGAGGCCAGGTCCACTTCGATGGCTACAAGTGTCTTAATCATAAACCAGATCTCCTTGACGGGGAATCGACAGATCCTGGGTCAAGCGCCCGCCCCCTGGATCTTGGCTGCCGCTTTGGTCACCACTTCCTGGATTTCACTCAATTTGAATGGCTTGGCGATAAAATCGAACACCCCCTTCTGAAAGGACTCC
>Ga0272448_1002377_pt1 | contig 23682 bp, 26 predicted proteins | sample YNPCB0191_FD_202220 | JGI IMG/M metagenome (GOLD analysis project Ga0272448, IMG submission 202220) | Hot spring sediment microbial communities from Yellowstone National Park, WY, United States - YNP-CB-019-1 | ecosystem: Environmental > Aquatic > Thermal springs > Hot (42-90C) > Sediment... | reverse complement strand
GGTCTTGTTGATGCAATTGTTGAATTAACAGAAACAGGAAGCAGCCTTCGTGCAAATGGTTTAAAAGAGATAGCCACAGTTTGTGTATCTACTACTAAATTTATAGCAAATAAAAATTCATATAAAGATACTGAAAAGAAAAAAAAGATAGATTATTTACTTTTACTTTTAAAATCTGCTCTTGAGGCAAAGGGCAAGGTTGGTTTAAAATTAAATGTAAGAAAGAAAGATTTAGAAAAAGTCCTAAAAGTTTTACCTGCCTTAAAAAAACCAACCATTTCTTCTCTTACTTTAAAAGATTGGTACGCATTGGAGGTTATTATAGAGGAGAAAGAACTAAAGAGATTATTACCACTTCTAAAAGAAAAAGGAGCGGAAGGTATAATTGAGTACCCTTTAAATAAAGTTATTTATTAATTTTTAGGAGGTAATATGCCTTGCGGAAGGAAAAGAAAATTAAAAAAAGTAAAAAGACATTGGTTTAAAAAACGCAGGAAGATGCAAAGGCATAAATCTAAATGAGACTTCTTCTTTGGGTTTTTATTCTTATATTTATTTTAAATTTTTCATTAGCAAAGAATACAGATTCAAAAGATATTTATTCAAGTTATTTGAAAGGTTTATTATATATTTATGATAAGGATTATAATTCTGCGTTAAGAGAACTAAATAAAGCTAAAAAATTAGATCCATATTCTATTGATATTAGATTTACAATAATAGGATTACTTTTATATTTAAATAAGATAGAATTAGCAGAAAAAGAATTATCTTATATAAAAAAGATTGACCCCGAAAATATAGAAGCAAGGTCCGCTCTTTTATTTATATACGCATATTTAAAAAAAGATAAAAATTTAGAAGAGGAATACGAATATATTTTAAAAAAGATGGTTGATTTAAAAAAAGATATTGAATTTAAAGAGAGATTAGCCCAATTTTATTTTTATAAAAATAGATTAAATGAAGCATTAGATATATATCAGGAGATTCTTAAAGAGGATCCGAAATATATTGATGCTTTAGTTTGGTTAAGTTATATATATGATAAGTTAAATAAAAAGGAAGAAGCTATTAAGGTTTTGAAAATGGCATTGGAGATAAAACCGGATTACCCTTTAGCACTTAATTCTTTAAGTTATATTTATGCAGAAAATAATATATTTTTAGATGAGGCTGAAATTATGGTAAAAAAGGCTTTAGAGATTGAACCTGAAAATGGAGCATATGTTGATACTTTAGGTTGGATTTATTTTAAAAAAAAAGATTATAAAAAAGCAGAGGAGTATCTAAAAAAGGCTATAGATTTAATAAAAGATCCGGTTATTTATGAGCATCTTGGAGATTTATATATTGAATTAAAAAACAAAAAAGAAGCTAAAAAATATTATTTTGAGGGATTAAAACATTTTCCGGAAAATAAAATTTTAAAAGAAAAATTAAAATTTTATGAAAGAGAAAATTAAAAATTTAAAAAGCAAGGCTAATGAAATTAGAAAATTAGTTATTCGTATGACTACCTGTGCCGGAAGTGGACACCCCGGCGGTTCTTTATCATCTGCAGATATTATAACCTGTCTTTATTTTGAAGTAATGAGGCATAATCCAAATGATCCAAATTGGAAGGATAGGGATAGATTTCATTTATCAAAAGGACATTGCTGCCCTGCATTATACGCGGCTTTAGCTTTATGTGGGTATTTTCCTGTTGATGAACTCTGGACTTTAAGAAAATTAAACTCTAAACTTCAAGGTCATCCTGATAGACACACCCCAGGTATTGAGGTAGCAAGTGGTTCTTTGGGTCAAGGTTTATCAGTTGCACTTGGTATGGCTTTAGCTGCAAAGATCGATAATAAAGATTATAGAGTTTATTGTCTTATGGGAGATGGAGAGATTCAAGAAGGGAATATCTGGGAAGCAGCTATGGCCGCTAGTCATTATAAATTAGATAACTTATGCGGTATAGTGGATTACAATCATTTTCAGATAGATGGAAGGACAGAAGAGATTATGAATTTAGAACCAATTATAAATAAATGGGAGGCATTTGGATGGCATGCTATTGAATGTGATGGGCATAATTTCCAGGAACTCTTGGAGAGCTTTAATATGGCTAAAAACATAAAATTAAAGCCAACTGTTATAATAGCTCATACCGTAAAAGGCAAAGGTGTATCTTTTATGGAACATGTTGTTGATTTCCATGGAAGAGCTCCTACACAAAAGGAATGCGAGATAGCTTTAAAAGAATTAGAAGATTTAGATAAATTAGATTCACAACTATAGCTATGGAAGAACTTTATGCAAGAGATATTTATGGTAAAACCTTAGTAGAATTAGGCAAGAAAGATAAAAGAATAGTTGTTTTGGATGCAGATCTTTCGAGCTCTACAAGAACATCTTTATTTAAAAAAGAATTTCCAGATAGATTTTTTAACTTTGGTGTTGCTGAACAGAATATGATGGCTGCAGCTGCCGGTTTAGCAAGTTGTGGAAAAATTGTATTTGTTTCTACATTCGCAATGTTTGCTACAGCAAGGGCTTTGGATCAGATAAGAAATACTATATGTTATAATAATTTCAATGTTAAAATTGTAGCAACTCATAGTGGAATTACAGTTGGAGAAGATGGTTCTTCGCACCAAGCTTTAGAGGATATAAATTTTTTAAGAGCTATTCCAAATATAAAAATAATTGTTCCAGTTGATGCACATGAAACACGCGATGCAGTAATTTCTGCATACGAAAACGATGGCCCATTTTATATAAGATTAGGTAGATTAAAAGTAAGAACCATTGAAAACAAAAAACAATTTGTTTTGGGAAAGGGTTATATAGTAGAGGAAGGAAAAGATTTAGCTATTATTGCTTCTGGTATTATGGTGGATTTAGCGCTTCGTGCAAATGAGAGTTTAAAAAAAGAAAATATAGAAGCCACAATTATAAATATGCATACGATAAAGCCTTTAGATGAAGAATTAATTGTTGAGATTGCCAAAAAATATAAAAAAATTTTAGTATGCGAAGAACATCAGGTTATAGGAGGTCTTTATTCAAGTATATCTGAGGTTTTAATAAGGAAATATCCAATAAAGATAGAGCGCATTGGTGTAGAAAATAAATTTGGTCAGTCTGGTTCTATTAAGGAGTTATTAGAATACTATGGACTTTCAGCCGATTGTATCGCTAAAAAAGTCAAAGAATATATTAGGCAGTAAAATTAAAATTTTAAGCCCAGCTAAGTTAAATCTCTATTTAAATGTTTTAAGAAAATACCCACCCGAACATAAATTTTATAATTACCACTATATAGAAACAATTTTAGAAAGAATTTCCTTATTTGATGAGATTTATTTGGAAGTAATAAAAAAACCAGATATTTTATTCTATACTAATAGCAAAGATATAGATAAAAAATTTAATCTTTGCACAAAAACTATTTCGTTTCTTAAAGATAAATTTAAAATTAATTTTGGTTTTAAGATTTTTCTTAACAAAAAAATACCGATTGGTTCCGGTTTAGGTGGAGGTTCTTCTAACGCAGCAAGTATTATTTTAGCCATGAATAAATTACTGAATCTTAATTTAAAAAAACAAGAACTTTATAAAATTGGAGAAGAGATAGGTAGTGATGTCAATTTTTTTCTTTCAGAAAGTAGATTTGCATTTGCATATGGAAGGGGTGAAAGGGTAATCCCTTTTGATGGTAAGCCTCTTAAACATATTATTATCTATCCAAATACACCTCTATTGACTAAAGAGGTTTATAAATTCTCTAACTTTAAGTTGACAAAATTTTTATCTAATGTTAATATAATATATTATGCTATTAAAAATAAAAATTTAGATCTTTTAAAAAAAGTAATTTTTAATGCTTTAGAAAAATCTGCTCTTTCTCTTTGTAAGGAATTAAAAGATATAAAGAGATTTTTTGCTAAATTAAGTATTCCTGTATATTTAACAGGTAGTGGAAGTGCTTTATTTACAATAGGCGAACACCGTGTTTTATTTAAAAGTAAAATACATAAAAATTTAAAAATCTATACTGTAGAGACTATTTAATTTAAAACAGGTTTTATATACCTGTAGGTGCTTTTTAAAATTTTCTTAAAAGGAGGGAAAATGGAGATTACAGAGGTTAGAATTTCTTTAAAAGAAGCAGAAGGTAAACGGCTTAAGGCATATGCAACAGTTACTTTTGATAACTCATTTGCAGTAAGGAATATAAAAATTGTAGAAGGAAATAGTGGTTTATTTGTTGCTATGCCTGCAAAAAAAATGAAACAGTTTTGTCCTCGTTGTGGTAGGAAAGTAGATGTTGGTAGTAAATATTGCAACCACTGCGGGGTTCAGTTACCCCCTCCTACAAAAGATTCAACTACCAATAGACAGTCTTTACACCAAGACCTAGCACACCCAATTAACCAACAATTTAGAGACTATCTACAAAACAAGATTCTTGATGCGTATTATAAAGAAAAAGAATTAGCCAAATCCTCAAAGGATTATTTAGAAGATAATAAGAAAATATAATTTAATAAGAGCCTAATCTCTTTAAGGTTTATTTTTTTTGGAGATTAGGCTCTTATAATTTTATTGCAATTTAGCAAAAAATAGATATAATTTTATCAAGTTAAACAGGAGGTGGTATGAAGAGTTTGTGGTTATTAAGAGTACTATTTGTTTTTATATTTTCTTTTTCAGCATATTCTTTAACTAATAATTTTTTTGGATTTGTGTTTGGATTTTTTATTGCGATAGCTGTTGTTATCTTTGAAATTTTTGCAAGAAATGTATCTTTAAAAGGTCTTTCAAGCACTGTTTTTGGGATAATTTTAGGGTTATTATTATCTAAAATATTTACAGAGGCTATTAAACAATTCAATTTACCATCTGAGTTTATTCAAATCTTAAGTTCTTTTATGACAATTATTTTTGTATATCTTGGTATTACATTAGGTGTCAAAGGTAAAAGTGAATTTAATTTAGTTATACCTTATGTCAAGTTTAAACGTCAAGAATTAACTGAAGAGAGTATTATAATTGATACAAGCATTATAATTGATGGAAGGATTTTAGATATTGTAAAAACAGGTTTTTTAGAAGCAAAATTTATAGTTCCAATGTTTGTTTTAAACGAGTTAAGAACATTGGCAGATTCAACGGATCATCTTAAGCGTCAGAGAGGTAAACGAGGTATAGAGATTCTACATCTGCTTAAGAAAGAACCAAATATAGATGTGGTTATATATCAAGAGGATATTGAAGGGGTAAATACTGTGGATGAGAAAATTGTAAAGTTAGCACAAAATTTAGATACTAAAATCCTTACCACAGATTATAATTTAAATAGGATTGCTCAACTGCAAGGCGTAAAGGTTTTAAATATAAACGATTTAGTTAATGCTTTAAAACCTGTATTTATATCCGGAGAAAGATTTTCTGTTAAATTAGTAAAAGAGGGTAAAGAGCAGAACCAGGCTGTTGGTTATTTAGAAGATGGAACAATGGTAGTTGTTGAAAATGCAAAGTGGCTTATTGGTAAGACCGTAAATGTAGAGGTATCTTCTGTCTTACAAAGCCCAAGCGGAAGGATTGTCTTTACTAAGATTATAAGTTAGTAAGATCAAACTTTGATTAAAATTTAAATTTAAAAAATCTATGTAATCTAGATCTAATATAAAATTTCGAATGAAAATTGCTGCTATTATTGTATGTGCTGGTAAAAGTAAAAGATTTAAAAAAGATAAATTACTTATAGAGATAAAAAATAAACCTTTATTTTATTATACATTTAAAGCTTTTTATCAGATAAAATTAATAAGCCAAATTATATTAGTTTTAAATAAGGAAAAAATTAATCTAGCAAAAAAATTAACTTCTCCATTTTCTAAAAATCGCAATATAAAAATTGTAGAGGGCGGAAAGAAAAGAAAAGATTCTGTTTATAATGGTCTCATCTCTTTAGATAGAAATATTACGCATGTTTTAATCCATGATGGAGCAAGGCCTTTTGTTTCAAAAAATTTGATATTAAATATTATAAAGAATTTAAAAAAATATCAGGCTGTAATATGTGGAATAAAATCAAAGGATACTGTAAAGATTGTAAAAAATGGTTTTGTAAAAAAAACTCTTAAAAGAGATAATGTCTATCTTATACAAACCCCAGAGGGTTTTAAAAAGAATTTAATTTTAGAGGCTTATAAAAGATTTAAAGAAAAAGAAGTTTTTGATGATGCACAGTTTTTAGAGTTTTCTAAAAAAGAGATTAAGGTTATAGATGGAGACATATTAAATGTAAAGATAACTTACCCGGTTGATTCTATATTTATAGATGCAATTAAAATGTATGTATAAAACTGGTTTAGGATTTGATGTACATAGACTAATAAAAAATAAAAATAAAAAATTGATTTTAGGGGGTGCAGTTATTCCTTCAGAATTTTCTTTAGAGGCTATTTCTGATGGAGATGTTTTACTCCATTCAATTTCTGATGCAATTTTAGGTGCTGCTTCTTTAGGAGATATAGGAGATTTTTTCCCTCCATCTAAAAAATATTTAGATATCAATAGCAAGGAGATTGTTAAATTTGTTTTAAATAAAATTAAAAAAAGATTTAAAATTATAAATATTGATACTACAATAGTGGCCGAGAAACCAAGACTTTCTTTTTATAAGAAGGATATTTTAAAATCATTAAGAGATATTTTTAATATAAAAGATATAAATATAAAGATTAAATCAAAAGAAGAATTAAATATTTTAGGTGGTAAAAATTCTATTGCTTGTTTAAGTATTGTGCTTTTAAAAAATGTTGCCAAAAATAAAAATTTATAACACCTTAAAGAGAAAAAAAGAAATTTTTAAACCAAGAGATTCTATAGTAAAAATGTATTCTTGTGGTGTTACTGTATATGATGAGTGTCATATTGGGCATGCAAGGAGTCTTTATATTTTTGATTTTATAAGAAGATATTTAAAATATAGGGGCTATAATGTTATATTTGTAAGGAATATAACAGATATAGATGATAAAATTATAAATAGAGCAAATCAACTAAATATAGATTATAAAGAGCTTACAAAAAAATATATAGATAGCTATTATAAAGATTTAGAGATTTTAAACATAGAAAAAGCAGATCATGAACCAAAAGCTACAGAAAACATAGGGGATATTATATTATATATAGAAAATTTAATTAAAAAAAAGTTTGCTTATAAGACAGATACAGGGGTATATTTTAGTGTAAGAAAATTTAAAAAATATGGTCGTTTATCTTTACAAAGTTTAGATGATATGTTAATTGGTGTAAGAAAAGAGCCGGATGAAACAAAAGAGTATCCTTTGGATTTTGCATTGTGGAAGTTTTCTAAACCAAACGAACCATATTTTGAAAGTCCTTGGGGGAGGGGAAGACCCGGTTGGCACATTGAATGCACGGTTATGAGTCAAAAGTTTTTAAAAACAGATACAATAGACATACATGGAGGAGGAGTTGATTTAATATTTCCACATCATGAAAATGAGATAGCACAGGCAGAGGCATTAAAAAGAAAAACATTTGTTAAATACTGGATACATTCCGGACTTCTTACAATAAATGGTCAAAAAATGGCAAAATCTTTGGGAAATTTTATAAGCATAAAAGATTTTGCAAATAGACATAATATAAATATTTTAAAGTATTTTTTTCTATGTGCGCATTATTCACAACCCCTTGATTATAGTGATAAAAAAATAGAGGAGACAAAAAAAAGATTTGAAATTATAAATATATTTTTAAATAAAGTAAAGGATTTAGAGGAATTAGAATTAAATATAAAGGATTTAGAAGATTTAAAAGATAAATTTTTCTTTGCCTTAGATGATAATTTTAATACCGCAAAGGCTTTATCAATTATAGATATTTTGATAAATTTAGCAAATAAGAATATCAACGATTTTAATTTTTTAAAAAATGCCAAATTTTTGTTAAAAAAATTTTTAGATATACTTGGAATTTCATATATAGAAAACATAGAATTAGATGAAAAGATAAAAAATTTAATCTTACAAAGAGATAAAGCAAGAAAAGAAGGTAATTATAAATTAGCAGACGAAATTAGAAATACACTTTATTTAAAGGGAATTATATTAGAGGATACCAAAGAAGGAACAAGATGGAGAAGGAGAATTTAAAAAGAGCAAGATTTATAACATTGGAAGGAATTGAGGGAAGCGGTAAAAGCACTGTTATAAAATTTTTGGCTAAATTTTTTTCTAAAAATAAATTTTCTTATAAAATTTTCAGAGACCCCGGTTCAACTAAAGTAGGAGAAAAAATTAGAAATATTTTATTAGATAAAAAAAATAAAATATCTAAATATACAGAACTTCTTTTATATTTAGCAGCAAGAACTCAGTTGATTGAGGAAAAGTTAAAAAAAGCTATTTTTAAATATGATTTTATTATCTGTGATAGATTTTTTGATTCAACTTTAGTATACCAAGGGTATGCTTTAGGCATTAAATTTACAAAAAAAGCAGTAGATATATTTTCTTTAGGTATGATTCCAGATCTAACAATTTTGTTAGATACAGACCCGATAGAAGGTTTAAAAAGAATAAAAAATAAAGATAGAGTTGAAAGTAGACCAATATCTTTTCATAAGAAATTAAGAGAGGGTTATTTTAAACTTGCAAAAAAGTACCCTAAACGGATAAGATTAGTTAAATCAAATAATTTAGAAGAGATTTATAAAGAGATAGAAAAAATTTTAAGAAAAAAATTTAATATAAAGCCCTCTTTTGCTTTAAGCAAAGATATCTAAAGGGCTATTAGATAGAAGTATAGAGCAAACGTATAGTAAAAACAATAAATAAAAATTCATTCTATTGCTGTATACTCTATGCGCTATGCAATATAAAAACAATGAATTGTATTTTAAAACAATCTAATGCATAAAGGATGATTAGTAAAATTTTAACTTATTTTAGAACTTTAAAATTAAATAGAAGAATTGCGGGTTCTTATCTTTTTATTGGAAGAGATTTTAGTTTAGTAAAAGAGATAATAAAAATTTTACTTTGTCAATATGATTCTTGCAATAACTGTTGGGATTGCAATGCTATAGAAAAAGAGATTCATCCTGATCTATTTATTGTTGAACAAAAAAATTTAAATATAAATATAGATAGTATAAGAGAAATACAACGTTTTCTTTCTTTGAAGAGTTTTAGATCAAATTATAAAATAGTTCTAATAAGAAATTCAGAAAATCTTAATTTAGAATCATCAAACGCACTTTTAAAGACCTTAGAAGAACCTCCAGATAATTCTTTTATAGCGCTTTGTGCAACAAAATTAGATACAATTTTATCAACAATCTCGTCTAGGTGCAAAAAGATTTTTCTTCCAATATTTGAGGAAGATGTAAAATTTGATGATTCTTTATTTTTGTCCTTTTTAAACGGAAAGCGCCTGCTCTTTAAAAATAGAATTGAGTTCAGTTCTTTTTTGTATTCAGTAGCAACATTAATTAATAAATTTATAGTGTTTAAATTGACAAATAGAAGTTTAACCTATTATAATAAAGATATATTGTATGCTTTAGAAAATTTTTCTATAAAACATTTAATAAAATTTTTAGATGAGATTTTAAAAATTTACAATCTATATAATAATATAAATGAAAATTTAGCATTAAACCTGTTGAGATTAAAATTATATGAAGATAGCAATAATCAAATTAGGTAGTATTGATCAATTTATAACATCTTATATAACAGACGACATAAAAGTTGGAGATTATGTAATTTTAGAGATAGATAGGGGTATTGATTATGGTAAGGTTATAGAGATAAACGATGTTGAATCTCTACCCTATGAATTAAAAAATATTTTACGAAAAGCAACAGATGAGGATTTGAGGCAGATAAAAAAAAATAAACAAGAGGCAAAGGATGCTATTAAAATATGTATAGATAAGGCGAAGGAGCATAAGTTATCTATTAAATTGATTGATGCAGAATATTCTTTTGATAAGAAAAAAATAGTTTTTTATTTTGTTTCAGAAGAAAGAATAGATTTTAGAAATTTAGTTAAAGATTTGGCAAAAGTATTTAAGATAAGGATAGAGATGCGACAGATAGGTGTAAGGGATCAAGCAAGATTTTTTGGTGGTATAGGTGTTTGTGGACAAGAATTATGTTGTGTAAGATTTTTGAAAAACTTTGAGGCAGTAACTATGAAGATGGCAAAAATACAACCTCTTCCACTTACCTCAGGAAAGATTTCTGGGGCTTGCGGTAGGCTTATGTGTTGTCTTTTTTATGAACATAATATATATGCCGAGATGTCAAGCGGATTACCAAAAGAAGGTCAGCATATTCAGACAGAGAAAGGAGAGGGAAGGGTCACTTCAGTAAATGTTTTAAAACGCCTTGTCTATGTTGAATTTGAAAATGGTTCCGTTGAGAAGATTTATTACCCTCTAAAGGAAGAGAAAAAAAATGAGTAAATTTTATTTAACTACCCCAATATATTATGTAAATGCTTCCCCTCATATAGGTCATGCCTATACAAATATAATAGCAGATTGTTTAGCAAGATTTATGCGTATATCAAATAGAGAGGTGTTTTTTTTGACAGGGACAGATGAGCACGGCGAAAAAATAGAAAAGGCAGCCAATAAAAAAGACATTTTATCCTTTGTAGACAATGTTTCAAAAAATTTTTTAGAATTATTTAAGACTTTAAATATATCTTATGATTTTTTTATTCGCACAACATTTGATTTCCATAAAGATACAGTTAAAGAGATTATAAAAATTTTATACCAGAAAGGTGATATTTATTTTTCTGAATATAATGGGTTTTATTGTATTTACTGCGAAACATTTTTAACTGAAACAAATTTAATTGAAGGTTTATGTCCTGATTGTAAAAGGCAGGTAGAAAGAGTAAAAGAAAAAAATTATTTTTTTAAATTATCAAAATATCAGGATTGGTTAAAAAATTATTTAAAAGAAAATCCAGATTTTATAAAACCAAAGTCAAGATACAACGAAGTAATTGGATTTTTAGAAAATAATCCTTTAATTGATCTATGCATTTCAAGACCTAAAAAAAGACTTTTATGGGGAATCGATTTTGTAATCGATTCGGATTATGTAGTTTATGTATGGTTTGACGCACTTATTAATTACATAAGTGGGATAGGGTTTTTTAATAAAAAAGAAAATTTTAAAAAATTTTGGCCAGCCGATATACATTTTATGGCAAAGGATATATTAAAACAACACGCAATATATTGGCCAATAATTTTATATGCTTTAGGTTTAGATTTGCCTAAATGTGTCTTTGCGCATGGATGGTGGAAAGTAAAAGAGGAAAAAATGTCTAAATCAAAAGGTAATATTGTAGATCCACTTACATTGATCTCGCAATTGGGAGGTGGAAACCGCGGAGTTGATGCATTAAGATATTTTCTTTTAAGAGAGATTCCAGTAGGTATGGATGGAAATTTTTCTTTCGAATCACTTATTAACAGAGTAAATAGCGATTTAGCAAACGATTTAGGAAATTTAGTTTATAGAAGTTTAAATATGGCTAATAAATATTTTAATGGAAATATATCAAGCGAATTAAAAGGTACACCAATTGAATTTAAAGAGGATTTTGATTTATTAATTAAAAATTATAGCAATCTTATGGAAAATGTTGAATTTTATACTGCATTAGAAAATATTTTCAGATTTATAAATACTATTAATAAGTATATAGAGGATAAAAAACCTTGGATTCTTTTTAGAGAAAATAAGACAAACGAGCTTAAGCATTTTATTTATTCTATTTTAGAAGGTATACGTATTATCTCTATATGCCTTTATCCATTTATTCCCTCTACTTCTTTATCAATTCTTAATCAACTTAATTTAGATACTTCTGAATTAAATATTGATAATTTAAAATGGGCTAAAAAAGAGGGTTTTTCTATCAGTATAAAAGAGCCTTTGTTTCCCCGTTTAGATGTTTATTGATGCACATTGTCATTTTAATAGTAAAGTTTTTAATATAGAGGATTTAAATAATTCCAACAAAATTTTTATTGATTCAAGTATAGATTATAATACATCCAAAATTTCTATTGAGCTATCAAAGGAATATAACTTTATATTTTCTTCAATTGGTTTACACCCGCTTTTTTTAAAGGATTTTTCAGAGGATTTAATAAAAAAATATTTAGATTTTTTATATTTTCCAAAAGTCTTATCTATAGGAGAGATAGGTTTAGACTATAAATCAGAGTATGACTTAAAATTACAGGAATATGTTTTTATAAAATTCATAGAAATTGCTATATCTTTTAATTTGCCAATTGTAATTCATTGCAGATTTGATTTTAACTATCTTTTAAATATCCTTGATGAATATTCTAAGAACTATGAAAATATTATGTTCCATTGCTTTTCATATTCAATTGATATCCTTAAAAAAATAATTTCAAAAAATGGTTTTGTATCTTTTTCTTTAAATGTTTTAAGAAAAAATAAATTAATATTAGAGTCTTTAGCAGAATGCCCTTTAGATAACTTAATTTTAGAGACAGATTTTCCATATATTAAGATAGAAAATAAGATTTCTCCTTTTTATATAGAAAATTTATATTCTTTTGTCTCCGCTTTTAAAAATATAGAAAAAGAAAAATTAGAGGATATTATATATTCAAATGTAAAAAGGTTATTCTTTAAAGATGAGAAAAAAAGTAGTTATTTTAAAAATATCTAAATACGATAAAGATTTAATAAAAGAAAAGATTAGTCAAGCACTATATAAATATTTTTTAATTGATTCAATAAAAAAGGAAGATAATATTCTTCTTAAACCAAATCTTCTTATGCCTGTTAATCCATATTTAGCTATTACAACACATCCTGCGATTATAGAGGCTGTAGGTTGTATTTTTAAAGAGAGGGGGAATTCTGTTTTTGTTGCAGATTGTCCCGGAGGTTTTTTAAATAAAAATGATTTAAACTATGTATATAAAGAGACAGGTGTTTTTGACATATCTTTAAAGAATGATTTTAAATTACTTTATCCTGAAAGTTTTTTTACAAAAAACAACCTTCCATTATGTTGGTGGGTTAATCAATTTAAAATGATAAATATTCCAAAATTAAAAACCCATAGTTTAACTACTTTAAGTTTGGCTACAAAAAATTTATACGGTTGTATATATGGAGATTTTAAAAGTTTTTTTCATCTTAAATTTCCAAAGCCAAAGGATTTTATAAAAATAATTATTGATTTATATAAAAATATAAAACCATTTTTAAATATAGTTGACGGTATCTTGGGTTTAGAAGGTAATGGTCCTGCAAGAGGGGGCAGACCGAAAAATTTAGGTTTAATATTTATAGGAGATGATCCTTTATATACAGATTATGCAATAGCAAAATTCTTTAGAATAAATGATAGATTTAATCCTTTGATTAGAATTGCAAAAGAAATGGATTTATTTTTTGAAGAAGATTTAGAGATTATTTCAGAACTAAAGGATACAAATATAAACCTTAAATTGCCATCTTTACATATATTAAATTACCTGCCAAATTCTTTAACATCTTTTTTGAAATCTTTTTTAAAGTTTTATCCAAAAATAGATAATAAAAAATGTAAACTTTGTTTAAAGTGTAAAAATTATTGTCCAAAAAATGCTATTTATGTTAAAGAAAACGGAGAACTTGGAATTAATTTAAAAAAATGTATAATGTGTATGTGTTGTATTGAGTCTTGTAAATTTGGAGCAATAGATTTAGATAGAGGTTTTATATTAAAAATTATAGGTAGTTTATGATAGAGGTAATAAAGATTAAAAATAATAGATTTTTTTATTTAGATCAAAAAGAATTACCTTTTAAAGAGATATATAGAGAAGTAAAAAGTTTAAAAGATGCATATATTGCTATAAAAGAGTTAAGAGTAAGAGGGGCACCTTTAATAGGGGTTTTTGCAGGTTATTGTATAGCGTTCTTATCTTATAGATTTTCTAACAAAAAAGACATTTTCTTAAAGCAATTTAAAAAAACTATTAATTATCTTAAAAAAAGCCGTCCAACAGCAAAAAATTTATTTTGGGCATTGGAGAGATTAGAAAAAATAGTTTTTATAAATAAAGATGAAGATCCCAAAGAAATTAAAGAATTAATTATAAATGAGGCATATAAAATTCATCAAGAAGATATTTCTTTGTGTGAAAAAATAGCCCATTTCGGTGTTTCTTTAATTAATGATGGAGATTGTATTTTAACACACTGTAATACAGGTTATTTAGCTACTTCAGGTATTGGAACAGCTTTAGGTATAATATATAAAGCAAAAGAATTGAATAAAAAAATAGAGGTTTATGCTACGGAAACAAGACCGGTTTTACAGGGCGCGCGTTTAACGATTTGGGAATTAAGTAAAAATCATATTTCTTGTAAACTTATAACAGATAATATGGCAGGTTATCTTATGCAAAAAAATAGAATAAATAAAATATTTGTTGGAGCAGATAGGGTTTCTTTAAATGGAGATGTCGCAAATAAAATCGGAACTTATAGTTTAGCAGTCCTTGCAAAGTATCATAATATACCATTTTATGTGGTATGTCCTTTTAATACATTTGATTTAGAAATAAAAGATGGTAGTTCTATACCAATAGAAGAAAGAGATCCGGATGAGGTAAGAAGGGTATTAAATAGATATATAACAGTTAAAAACATAAAAGTATACAATCCAAGTTTTGATATAACACCAAATAATTTAATTAGCGCTTTAATAACAGATAAAGGTATAATCTATCCGCCTTATAATGAAAATATAAAAAAATATGAGATTAAATGAAATATCTTGGGTTGAATTCTTAAAAAAAATCTCTTTAAGGGGAAAAGATGTAATCTTTGGGATAGGTGATGATTGTTCTTTGGTAAAGATTAAAAAAGATAGAATACTTCTTAAAAGTGATTTATTTGTTGAAGATATACATTTTACTTTAAAAAATACAGATTTTAAAACTATAGGGATGCGGGCTGTTTTAAGGGTTTTGTCTGATTTTTGTGCTTGTGGGGGGATTGCTAAATTTATAGGTTTGTCTTTCGGTAGGCCAAGATATTTGAAAGATAAAGATATTAAAGAAATTATAAATGGGATAATTTATTGCGCAAAGAAATATAAATTTTCTTTTATTGGAGGAGATACATCAAAATCTTTTAAACTATTTTTGGATATCTGGGGAGTTGGTATTTGTGAAAAATTTATATCAAGAAGTGGTGCAAAAGAAAATGACTATATATTTGTTACAGATAAATTGGGGAAAAGAAGTTTTTGTGAGGTTTTTGAGCCAAGAATAAGGGAATCACAATATCTTATAGAAAATTTTAAAGTAAATTCTATGATTGATATTTCAGATGGTTTTATTTTGGATCTCTGGCGTATTCTAATTGAAAGTAAAAGGGGTGCAATTTTATATAGTGATAATCTTCCAATAGAAAAAGAAAGCGACCTTTATAGAGGAGAAGATTATGAATTGATTTTTACAGTTTCAAAAGATGAGAAAAATATAGAAGAGTTAAAAAAAAGATTTTATTTTGTTGGTATTATAAAAGATAAACAATTTGGATATAAAATAAAAATAAATAATAAAATAAAGAAAATAACTCCAAGAGGTTATTTTAATTTTTGATATGAAAATAAAGACTAGTTCTTATATTGAAACTATTAGACTTGGAGAGAGATTTTCAAAAGTTCTTAAATGCGGAGATGTAGTTATTTTGGAAGGGTCTTTAGGTGGTGGAAAAACAACTTTTGCAAAAGGTATTTTAAAAGGTTTAGGATTTAAAAAAAAAGTTATAAGCCCTTCATTTACTTTAATGCATTCCTATGTAAATAAAAACTTAGAGGTATACCATATAGATTTATACCGTCTAAAAAGAAAAGAAGTTAAAGATTTATATATAGAAGAGCTTTATTCTAAAAAAAGTATTTTTTTAATAGAGTGGGGAGATAAAATAAAAAATATATTTTCTAAATATATTAAAGTAAGTTTTATTTTTTTAGGCGAAAACTTAAGGTTAATAAATTTTTGTTTAAAAGGTTATGATAGAGAAAAAATTAAATCTATTTGCGATTGATACATCGAGTAAAAATATTTCATTTAGTATTTTATGGAAAGGAAAATTAATAAATTATAATAGTAAAAAAATATCAGCATCAGATGTAATTATGTATATACAAAAATATATAGAAAAATTCTCTATATCTTTAAAGGATATAGATTGCTTTATTATTGGAAAAGGCCCGGGTTCGTTTATGGGGTTGCGCATATCCTTTAGTATAATTAAAGCCTTTAGCGTATCTTTAGATAAACCAATAATAAGTATTGGAAGTTTTTTTTCAATGGCATATCAATTTATTAAAAAATATCAAAAGATAGCAGTTTTAACAGATGCAAAAAGAAGTTTAATTTATGGAGCAACATTTTATTATGATGGTAAGAATTTAAGATTAGAGAATAAAGAAAAACTTTATAATATTTTTGATTTTGTAAGCAAAAGAAAAGATTATTTTTTTATTACCTATGATGAGTATATTAGAGAAGAAACTTTAAAATTATTTCCTGATTTAAATTTTTATTCTAAAATGGTTTTTCCAAAAGCACATTATCTTTTAAAAATAGGATTACCTTATTATTTAAAGGAAAGATTTATTTCTTTAGAGAATTTAAAACCTTTATATATATATCCTAAAACTTGTCAGATAAAAAATGTTTAGACCATTGTGGATAGAAATAGATTTAAAAGCATTAAGAAATAATTTTTTGACTATTAGAAATCATATAGAGAGAAATGTAAAGATTATGGCCATTATAAAGCAAGAGGCGTATGGTCATGGTTTAATTCCTATTGCGAAAGAACTTATAAATTTAGGGGTTGATTTTTTTGGTGTTGGAAGTTTAGAGGAGGCTATATCTTTAAGAAAAGCAGATATTAAAAAACCAATATTAGTTTTAAGTTCTGTATTTAGTAAATTTTCAGAGTATTTTATAGAATATAAAATAACGCCAACAATAACAAATCTTGAATTCGCTAAAAACTTAGATAAAGTAGCAAAAAAATTTAATGTAGTTGTTCCTGTTCATATTAAGGTAGATACCGGAATGAATAGATTAGGGTTTTCTCATCTGTGTGTTTTAAATGCCATAAGAGAAATGAAAAAATTTTCAAATTTAAATTTAGAAGGTATATTTACACATCTTTCAAGCGCAGAGGAAATAGATTTTACAAATTACCAGATTAATATTTTTAAAAATATTTTAGAAAATTTAAAAAAAGTTAATATAAATTTTAAATATATTCATTGCGCAAATAGTTTAGGTATTATAAATTACAAGGATTCGCATTTTAATATGGTTAGGCCTGGTTTAATTTTATATGGGATAAAACCAATTGATAATATAAATTTTAAATTAAAACCCGTCCTTTCTTTAAAATCAAGGATAATATTTTTAAAAAGAGTTAAAAAGAATACTCCAATAGGTTACAGTAGAACATTTATTACAGAAAAAGATACAAACATAGCTACTGTTGCTTGCGGTTATGCTGATGGGTATCCTGTTAGTCTTTCAAATAAGGCAAAAGTTATAATAAAAAACAAATTTTTTAATTTAGTTGGAAGAGTTTGTATGGATCATATTATGGTTGATTTGGGAAATAAAACAGCATCTTTAGGCGATGAGGTAATTTTAATTGGAAAAGATAAAGACTTAATTATAAAAGTTGAGGATATTAGTAAAATAGTCAACACAATACCCTATGAGATTGTAAGCCGTCTTTCTTTAAAGATTCCAAGAATATATAAAACTTGATTATCTTATTAGAAATAATCCGGTTAAACCCACTATTGTAAAAAAGAGCGGTATTAACCATACAGAAAAAATTGGTAATATAATTTGACTCTTTCCAAGCGCTATACTAAAATAAAAAAAAGAATAGTATATAAATCCAAATATAAATCCAAATCCTAAACTCAAAATACCAGCGTGTCTTTTTTTTATCTCAAGAACAAATGGAAGCGCTCCAAAGATAAGAAAAAAATGTGAAAACGGTTCAGCTATTTTTTGATGTATATCTATAATTAATTTTGAGTGTTTATCATAAGCCTTTATTTTTTTAAGTCTTTTTGCTTCTTTTAATAAACTTTTTATTGATCTTAATTCTAAAAATATACTTTTTTTAAAAACAAGATCACTTGGTTTCTCTTGTATATCAATTATAATTTCATCCAAAATATTTGGGGCATTTATGATTTTACCATCTTCACTTAATTTATATTCTATAACATCTTTTGCAATCCATTTGTTGTTTTTGTATATTATATATTTACATAAAAGTTTTCTTATTATATCGCCATTATTATTCTCTTCAAATATAGTTACGTCCTCTAAGACTTTTTCTTTTGGTAAAAAAGAGTTGGAAAATATTATAAGATTTTTAGACGAAAATGATAAATTTTTTTCTATTTTTGATTTTGTCTCCTTTTTTATCATCTCTAATTTTATTTCTTCAGCCTTTTTTTTAGATATTAAAACAATATTTTCTTGTATAAAAAGATTTATTAAAGAAAATAATATTGATAAAAATAATACACCTCTGGTTAGTTTAAAAACACTAATGCCAGCTGTCCTTATGTTTATTATTTCATTATTTTTATTTAATTCAGAAAAAATATATAGATTAGTTATAAGAAAAGCATAAGGACTTATCCATTTAAAAATAGTAGGTATCATATAAATATAATATTTTATAATTGTAATTACAGTAGATTTAGATCTTAATATATCTGTTAAATTGCTTAAAAAATCCCCAATTAAAAATAAAAATATAAATAGACTTAATACAAGAAGATAGCCAAAAATAATCTGTTTTAGTATATACCTATCTATAATACGCATTTTTATATATTAGAAATCCACCAAATAAACTCATAATAAAATTAGGTAGCCACATAGCAATATAAGGAGAGATTATCCTATGTTCTGTTAAGGTTTGTCCTAATATAAATAAAAGATAAAATACTGCGGCAGATAAAAATGCAATCGCAAAATTTATAGATTTTTGTCTATGTCTTATTTTTAAAGCTAAACCAAATCCTAATAGTATGAATGTGATAACAGAAAAGGAATAGGTTAGTCTTTGTTGGAATTCAGCAATTAGTTCTATCGGCTGAATATTTTTTTTTCTGTATTCATTAATTTTTTCTTTTAATTCTTTTAATGTCATATCAGAGGGTTTCTGTTTTGTCTGTTTTTTTTCTTCTGAAATTGGTATATCTATAAAGAATTTCCTAAAATTCATTCTATATAATTCTTTTTTGTTTGCTTCTATCATTTCATCTCTAAAGCCGTCTTCTAAATCTAATTTTAAAATTTTATCTTCAATTACAAATCTACCTCTCTTTGCAAAGATGACTTTAGTTGTATTTTTATTCTCATCTATTTCGTAAATAAATATATTTTTTATGCTATACTGATCCTTGTCAGAAATATATAAAATATAATTTTTAAAATTTTCTAAAAATACCCCAGGTTCAATAATTGCATCTATATTTTTGGAATAGAGGTCTTTTATTATACTACGATATTTATATTGAAATTCCGGTATTATTTTTCCATTTAAAATAAATAATATTAAACTAAATATAATACCGATAATTAAAAAAATATTTAAAATTTTAAATATAGATATACCTGCTATATTTATTGCAATAATTTCATTTTCTGACATCAAATTTCCAATAGTTAAAAGTACCCCTAAAAGAACAGCTAAAGGTATTGTAAAACGTATCGCGAATGGTATAAATACTAAAAATATTTTCATCGCGTCAAATAGATTAACCCCTTTTCTTATAACTAAATCAGTTATTTTTACTATATTACCAAGAGTTGTTATGCTGATAAAGATAAGAATTGAAAACAAAAACGTTAATAAAAAATCTTTTAAGATATAATTTCTTATTATTTTCATATTAGAAAGCCCTGCATAGTGTTAATAATGTTATATTAGATGGATTTTTTTCTCTTAATAACTTGCTACATTCATATAAGGTGGCTCCTGTAGTGAATACATCATCAATTATTATTATTTTTTTATTTTCCATATCCTTATCTTTAATTAAAAATGTATCCTTTATATTTTCTATTCTTTTAGTTTTTTCTAATTTTGTCTGCGATACAGTATCTTTTATTTTATAAATTATATCATCTTTTAAGGCTATTTTAAAATAATTTGATATAAATCTTGCTAATATTAATGTCTGGTTATATTCCCTTTCCTTAAGTTTCTTAGGATGTAATGGGACAGGTATGATTAAATCATAATCTCCTAAATTAAATCCAATCTTTAATAGGTGTTCTATAATTATTGAAGATAGAAATTCTCCGATATAGTCATAATTTTTATATTTAAAAAGATATAAAAGACTTACTAAAGGTTCTTTATAACTTGTTATGGATATTAATCTATCATAAGGATATTTTTTATTTTTACAATCTTTACAGATAGATGTTTTATTATAAGTTAAAGGTTTTGAACAGAATTTACATAGGGGAGGATATAGAAAATCTATCTTCTCTTTACATTTTTTACACAATATACCATCTTTAATCTTATCTTCACAGTAAAAACATATTGCAGGGAATAATAATTCTTTTATCGTATTTAGATATTTAATCATTAAGTAGAATTTTATTCGACAAAAAGAAGGGAGTTTTTTCCTCCAAAATTATCATCGTCAAAATATGGATTGTGTGGATCTTCAAACCATTTTCCATTCTCTATAAATTTATATCTGTAGATTCCTTTTTGGAGGGGTATATTTATACTGTATATATTATTTGAAATCTTGTTTAATTTGTATTTCTCATCTATTTGCCAGTTGTTGAAATCCCCTACAACGTATACATCCGATAGGTTTTCCTTTTTTAAGAATAGCGAAGCCCATTTATTATTAGATGTAATTTTTTCTATCTCGTCAGCTAATGCAATAAAATCCTCTGCGCCTCTTGAATTTGGTTTATGTTGAAATATAGTTTTTTTATAAGATACAGCTTCTCGTAAATGTATATTTGTTCTTATAACTGTGTTTAAAAGTGAACTCCCTAATTGTTTTTTTATTCTATCTATAAATTCATTTGAAAATTTATATCTTTTATCAACCATATTTAAAATATAGAATGGAGTTGGCATAGTTTTTTTAAATTCTTTTAACATAATCATTATGTTTTTTAATAACTCAAGTCCTCTTACAGAGAAATCGCATATACTTATAGGTATTAATGAATAATCACTTGCCATTAGGGCATTTAAAGTAAGAATACCTAAATTTGGGGGGCAATCTAATATACAGTAATCAAAATCATTTGATATAATTTTTAAAAAATTTGATATTATTTGGAATTTATTTTCCTGTAAATCTTTATGTTCAAAAGATACAAGTCCAATACTTGAGCCTATTAAGCAGAAATTGTCTTCAATGTAACTATAATTTAGTGGAGTTTCCGGTACCTTATTTGAGGAGATTTTTTCTAATATGTCGGTTATATATATATTTTGTATTTTATCCAATGTATAAGTTGCATGAGCCTGAGGATCTAAATCAATTAATAAAACTTTTTTATTCTTTTTAGATAGAGAAGCACCTAAATTTATTGATATAGTTGTTTTGCCACACCCCCCTTTTTGGTTAACTACTGATATTACCTTCATATTACCCCCCTTAACCAAAAAATATATCCTTTAATATAATATAGTTTTTTTCTATCTTTTTTTCTGTTATAGGTTGTTGCAATTCTAAAGAATAAAATATTAATCTTATTTGATTGATTTTTGAAAGGTCAATTTCTTCTAAATTTTTAAAATTTATAGGCACTATATAATCTTTTTTTGATTCAAGTTCAATAGAAATAGGCGAAGAAACATTTGAAACAAAATTATTATCCCTTATTATAACATAAATTTTTAAAGGATATATCTGTTTTTTTAAATGTATAAGTAAATTTTTATCTTTTAAGTTAATTGTATTTTTAAAGTCAAGATATAGCTTAGTATTTGTATTTAAAGGTAAGATGAAAAACACAGGAAATTTTGTTTTTCTGAATTTTATATTGTCAAATTCATCTGCTATATAAATTTTTAAAGAGTTTTTATTAATTATTGAAGTCTTTTTAATATTATTTGGTATTATTATAAGATTATAATTTAACAAAAAAACTATTAAAATAAAAAAAATTAAAAAAGTAATTAGATAAAATCTTTTTTTAGAAAATTTCTTCTTCTTTTTTTGAAATTTTTTCTTTGGCGGAGAGAAAAAAGTCTCCTTTAGGCGTTCTAAATCTAAATTATAACCTATTAAATTAGCATCTCTATGCACAGTCAAATATATTATCATTGAATTTATAAAAATCAAGTATATAATTAAATAAAAAATGAGAGAAGCATTATTTTATAAAAAAGAGTCTAAAAATAGGATTACCTGTTTTCTTTGCAATCATAATTGTTCTATCCTTGAAAATAATTTAGGGATTTGTGGAGTAAGAAAAAATATTGATGGTAAACTCTATAGTCTAAATTATGGAAAATTAGTAGCAGCAAATATTGATCCAATAGAAAAAAAACCGTTATACCATTTTTTAGCCGGCTCATATTCTTATTCTATTGCCTGTATTGGTTGTAATTTTAAATGTGATTTTTGTCAAAATTGGCAGATTTCACAAATAGAGGAGGCTATTGGTTTGGAAACTTTAGAATTAAATCCGGAAGATATAGTAAAAGAGACTATAAGAAATAAATGTCCAAGCATCTCTTATACATACACTGAACCTACAGTTTATTTTGAATTCGCTTATGATTGTGCAAAACTGGCAAAAGAAAAAGGTCTTTTAAATGTTTTTGTAACAAATGGATATATGAGTAAAGAATCTATAGAGTATATAAAAGACTATTTAGATGCCGCAAATATTGATTTAAAATCTTTTAGCGATAGTTTTTATAAAAAGTTTTGTAAAGCAAGGCTTAATCCGGTTTTAGAGAATATAAAATTTATGAAAGAATTAGGCATATGGATTGAGGTTACAACTTTAATTATTCCAAAACTTAATGATAGTAAGGATGAATTAGAATCTATAGCAAATTTTTTAGCCTCTATAGATAAAAATATCCCATGGCATGTTTCTGCTTTTCATCCGGACTATAAACTTATAGATATAGAAAGGACACCAACATCTACTTTAGATTTAGCTTATAAAATAGGAAAAAATGCCGGTTTAAATTTTGTATATATTGGAAATGTATACTCAGATTATGGTTCTAATACATATTGCCCTAATTGTTCTAAAGAGATTATTAAAAGAATTGGGTTTTTTATTGAAAAAAAAGAGATATATAATAATAGATGCAGATATTGTCAAAAAGAAATACCTGGTTTATTTTAATATTTTTTGTTCTTTTGTTTATACTTATACCTTATTTTAAATTATTTACAAAAGAGAAGAAAGAGATAGTATTAGATGGAAAAAAAATTTTACTATTTTTGGCTAAAACAGAAAAAGATCGTATAAGAGGACTACAGCATATAATTTGGCTCCCTAAGAAC
>Ga0272448_1002376_pt1 | contig 23682 bp, 14 predicted proteins | sample YNPCB0191_FD_202220 | JGI IMG/M metagenome (GOLD analysis project Ga0272448, IMG submission 202220) | Hot spring sediment microbial communities from Yellowstone National Park, WY, United States - YNP-CB-019-1 | ecosystem: Environmental > Aquatic > Thermal springs > Hot (42-90C) > Sediment... | reverse complement strand
TGATCGGCAAAATAGTCCGGCAGGACGGCATCGGGTTCACCTCGTTGGTGAATCCATTTCGCCACCAAGCGCTACAATCCCTACTCAAAAGCAAACTGGTGTATTAATTTGATGGAGGATTACGGATAAACTTTCTGTAAAAACTCCGTGCGTTAACATTGCTTACCGGCTTACCCCTGGTTCGGCATGGATGCAAATGTAATCTGCATAAACGATTGACACCGGACGGGTGTGCGATTATGCTCTTGTTGAGAGGATGGGCATGATGGCAACCGTCATACTGGTGATCGAGGACGACGCGCAGGTGCGCGAGCTGATTGCACGCTATCTGGAGCGTGAGGGCTATACGGCCGTCACCGCCTCCGATGGACAGGATGGCTTGCAGGCGGTTGAGCGGCACCGCCCGTCGTTAGTGCTGCTGGATGTCAATCTCCCGGATATCGATGGCTGGTCGATTTTGCGCCGCCTGCGTGGGGATACGGAACTTCAACCGGCGGTGATCATGCTCACTGCACGCAGCGACGAGCCGGACCGGCTGCTTGGCCTGGACTTGGGCGCGGATGATTACATCGTGAAACCTTTCAGCCCACGCGAAGTCATGGCGCGGGTCAAAGCGGTGTTGCGCCGCACGACGACGACAGCTTCCGCACGTGAAGAACTGGTGTTCCCCGGATTGCGCATCGACCTGGCCGGGCGGACGGTTCAGCGCGGCGAGGCGCTCATCGAGATGACGCCGAAAGAATTCGACTTGCTGGTGGCCTTGGCCAGTCGCCCAAACCGTGTGCTGACGCGTATGGGGCTCTACGAGAGCGTCTGGGGGGAGGACGGACAGGGAGACGACCATACCCTGGATGTTCATATCAACCGTTTGCGGCGGAAGCTGCAAGGGACGGACGGCATTGGCTATTTAACCACCGTGAAAGGCATCGGTTTCAAGTTCGAGGTTTCCCATGGCGAACGCTAAGCCATCGCTCACGGCGGTGACTATGCGGCGCCATCTGCTTGCCGCGCTCATCACGCTGGCGGTATTGCTGCTGGGAACACTGGCATTGACCGATACCGTGATGATGCGCGCGCGGGGACACGCATTGCAGGAGCAACTGGCCGCAATCTCACCGACCGGGAATACGTTGTTATTGCTCTGCGATATCGGGGATTATGATGGGCATCGCACCGGTTGCTGTCTCTTCGATGCACAGGGTCGTGAAGTCGCCGATGCCGGCAACAACGATGCAATCAGCCCGGGCCAGGAACAGGCGGTATCTCATTGGATACGGACAACGCAATTGCTTGCGGGGTCTGCGCAGTTCGGCACCGGCAATATCCCCTGGGTCGCCGAGCCGGTCGTCTGGGCAGCGCGACCCGTGGCACATGAACACGGGCAACCCGATATCCTGGTGGCCTGGGAGCATGTTGGCGCCATCCGGAGCGCATTGACCCCGGTCTACCTGGCTATCATCGCCGCCACATTACTGGCATTCGCCGTCAGCTTCGGGCTCGTGCTGCATGGCATCACCAGGGTCCGGCGCGTGCTCGATACCATTGCCGAGTCAAGCGGACGCATGGCGGCAGGCGATTACCGGATCAAACTGGCTGCCCAGCCCACTGCTGAGTTGGACCGGGTGACATCGGCGGTGAACTGCCTTGCCGAGAATCTAGCCAGCACCGCCGCGCACCTGGATGCCGAGCATGCCCGCCTTGCTCGCCTGGAAGGCATGCAGCGCCAGTTCGTCGCTGATGCCTCCCATGAACTGCGCGCCCCGCTCACCTCCATGCGCATCACCCTGGAGGCCTGGCAAGATGGCGTGCTCCGCCATGATGAACAGCCGGCGGCCCTGACGCAGCTTATCGGCGAGATGGACCGGCTGGGGGCGCTGGTCGAGCGTCTGCTGGATATCTCGCGCATCGAATCCGGGCGGGTCACCTATGACCGCAGATCGCTGTCGCTATCAGCGGTTGCCAGGGACGTGGTCGCGCAGTATGCCCATCCGCAGGGACCGCCGGTGACGGTAGAGATTTCCGCCGATTTGCCGCCGGTGTATGCCGACCGCGATGCGCTGTTCAGCGTGTTGCGCAATCTGCTGGAGAACGCACAACGCTTCACTCCCCACGACGGCAGCGTGCATGTGTGGGCCAGGCAGGAAGGGGAGATGATCCACCTGGGCATCACCGATACCGGATGCGGTATTGCGCCTGATTTCCTGCCCGGCATTTGGGACCGTTTCGCCCGTGCCGACACCATGCGCGCCCAGGGGACAGCCGGCAGTGGGCTGGGCCTCTCCATCGTGAAAGCGCTCATTGAAGCCATGGACGGCGATGTCGGCGCGGAAAGCACCCCGTGTGTCAGCACCACTGTCTGGGTGCGACTGCCGATTGCCAACGAAGCGGTACAGGGATTGATGGGATGAACAGGCTCTTTTCATGCACCAATATCACTCGGACCGGCATGCTCGTCATGCTGCTCTGGTTGTGTGGCGGGATCGCCATGGCGGCGACCTATTACGTCGATGCAAATACCGGGAAAGATAGCAACGCCGGCACCGCGAGTGATGCGCCATGGCAGACACTGGCGAAAGTGCAGGCCACCCCCTTTGCCCCGGGGGATCTCATCCTGCTGCACTGCGGGAGCATCTGGCACGAACGACTGGTGATTCCCGCCGGCGGAACGGAAGACAACCCGCTGGTGATCGGCGCGTATAAAGTCATGACCGACCCCGCCGCGTTGCCGCGTCCGGCCATCGATGGCCAGGGTATTCCCATCCCGCAGCATGAAGGGCTGGTGACGCTATCCGGCAAAGCCCATATTACGCTGCTCAACCTGGAAATCGCCCGTTCAGCGGGGGATGGGCTGGTGGCCGACCGGTGTGACAATCTGTCGCTGGTCAATATCCTTGCCCATGATAACCAGTGCCACGGTTGCCAGATTGCCGATAGCAGCCACCTGCAGGTGGAGCGCTGTGAATTCTGCGACAACTGCCTGGACCATACCGCGCAATACGCCGGCCTTCGCGTCACCACCTGGCATGCGCCCATCAGCGATATTCGCATCACCCGCTGCCAAATCCATGATAACGCCGGCGGCCCGGATATCTGGCAGAACTGCGGCAACGGCATCTATCTCGGGGCTGATGTGCGTCCACGCCCGGTGCTGCGCAATGTGGTGGTCGAGCGGAATGCGATCTACCGCAACGGGAACTTCGCGCAAAATCAGGCGGGGCGCGGCATCACCGGCACCTGTGACGGCGATGTGCAAATCCTGCGTAACGATATTCATGACAACGCCTCCGCTGGTGCGTACCTGGGGGGCGACGCGGTGACGGTGGATGTGACCTTCGCCTACAATCTTTTCCGCAACAACCATTTGCGCGGCTTCGGGTGGATCACCGATGGCACGGTCCATGCCTACAACAACACCGTCTATTCCGGCGACGCGAAATTGACCGGCCTGGGCATCGAATTCGCTGGGCATGGGACCTTCGTGATCAAAAACAACCTGCTCTGCCTGCTGCCCGATGCGCGTTATGGCAGCTTTTTCGCTGTCCATGCCGGCGCCGCGAAGGCGGTCATCGCGCATAACCTGTACTGGAATCTCAAAGGTGGCGCCGGGGCGAAGGTCTACCTGTGGGGCGATTTTCACGAGATGGGCAACTACCTCGATTTTTCCGCCTGGGCACGGCGGGCCGGTGATGCCGGTTCGCGTGAAGCCGACCCGAAATTCGTCAACACGGGGGCCGGCAATTTCACTCTGCAAGCAACATCGCCGGCGCGCAATGCCGGTGCGCCTGTCGGCTTGACCATCGACTTTGCCGGCAATCCGGTGCCGAAAGGCGCGCCGGATATCGGCGCGTTCCAGCACAGCAAACCGGCGTCCCCCGCGCGCAGCCCGAAACAAGGTAGCGGCAAATAACGGAGAAACCCATCATTTTTTTATCTCCAGGAGTTTGCACACCCGCTGGTTTGAGCAAAATGTATAGCGGGATCATGCAATACGCCGGGTATGCTTGCGTCCGCTCATAGTCTGCGCGTATATCCGAAGAAGGGTGATGCCAATGCCAGAGCCGCGGGCAGAAGCATGCGGTCGCGCAGGGGGTAAAACACCGCGCACTCCGATGTCACCCTTTACAGCTTCTGGCGAAACAGATAATATAGCGTGCTAGAGCAGGATGGATTGATGCGCATATTATTTCCCGGCACGTACGATCCGGTGACAAATGGGCACCTCGATTTGATCGGTCGGCTGGTTCCATTGGCTGAATCTTTAGTGGTGGCGGTGGCGATCAATCTCGAAAAACGCCCGCTCTTTTCCGACGATGAACGTGTGGAGATGCTCAAGGCTGCGTGTCGGGCGTGGCCGACCGTGGAGGTGCGCGCATTCCGCGGCCTGGTCGTTGACGCCGCCCGGCAAGTGGAGGCAGATCTCATCGTGCGCGGGATTCGCAGCAGCGCTGAGGGCGACCGCGAGTTGCAGATGGCGTACACCAATCGTGCGTTGACCGGGATCGAAACCCTGTTGCTGCCGGCTAGCCCGGGGTTGGCCTATGTGAGTTCCAGCCTGGTCAGAGAGGTCGCGCGGTTCGGCGGGGATATTACGCCGTTCGTGCCCCCCGAGGTGGCAGAGCGGATGTATGCGCGTTTGCGGGAACAGTTATAGAATTCATGCAGCATCTGACCTGGTGCGGGTCATCCAGATGACCGGCGCCGGGAAAAGAATGAGGTAATTCAATGGATGTAAATAAATTGCTTGACGATTTGGAAGAACTGGTCGAGGTGCGACCCCTGAGCCCCGTCGGAAAGTGGCGTCCATTTCGTAAAGTCTTCTTCCTTGATGTGGATGATGTGCTTGATTACACGCATCAGATCCGCGTCTCGCTTCCCCAGCAGATACAACGGGCCGATCAGATTACACGTGAAAAGGACCGCATCCTTGCCGAAGCGCACGAGCAAGCCGAACGCATGGTGACGGAAGCGGCCGGACAAGCGGAACTGACCATTCGCAAAGCCCAGGATGAATCGCGCATCCTGGTCTCGAATTCGGAAATCGTCCGGCAGGCTCAGCAGGAAGGGCAGCGCATTGTCGATCAAGCACGGCAAGAGGCGGAAGCCATCCGGCAAGGCGCGCTGGAATATGCGCGCAATATCTTCGACAACCTGAATAAGTCCGTCGATAACCTCTCGCAGCATGTCGCCCAGGTCCAATCCGTGGCCCAGCAGGCGCGAGATGAAATTAAGAGTTAAAGGCATATACTGAAGCGCGAGCCCTCTCCGTATCCCGGTTAGCAAGGGGAAGGGGAGGGAGGCGCATTATTTCTGGTATTATCACTTATCGTCGAAAGCCGTATGCGATCCGCCTTTTCGCCGTGTCAGCATCTTTTCGAAACCCCGTTGGTTGGGTATAATGTCACGGCTAATAGGCAGACCGAGCTACGGTTCTGCAAACTGGGAGGATTCATCATCGATGTCCCTGATGTCTATGCGACGGAAAATGGCGTCGAAAAAGACCATTACCATCATTCTCTGGGTACTCATCGTCGTGTTCCTGGTCGGCGTGGCGCTGTGGAGCGTGCCGAACAGAGGTGCTCTTAATAGTGACAACAGTAATAAGAGCCACTACAGTGGCCCCGATAGCGCGGATGCTGTTGCGACCGTCAATGGTGATAACATCACCGTCGGCGAAATGAACGACATGTACAACGACATGGTGTCCAAGAGCCAGATGCCGAAGAATTTCGAATCAACCGTCGGCACGCGCGCTCAGGCGTTCAAAGATCTGGTGACGCGCAAGCTCGTGCAGCAGGCGTTGAAGAAATACGGGCTGGATGTCGATGACGGGTATCTGCGCCAGAACGCCCGCGACTACTGCACTGTCCAATTAGCCGAACTGCGCCAGCAGGCACAGAAACAGGCGGAGATGCAGAAGCAGAATGCTAAGCCTGATGATAAGAACAAGCCGAAATCGGCTGATGAACTGTATCAGGATCAGTTATCAAGCTTCATGCGCCAGCAGGGCGGCACCCCGCCGGACAAGATTACCGATGAAGCGTTCACCAATTTCTTCGTCGACGACTACCTGATGAAGCAAATGGCAGAGCAGTTTGCCGATAATGGCCGCATGTGCTTACTGGGTTCGCAGATGATCAAGCAATTGCCGGTTGATCCGCTGACGGAAGATTTCATGAAGAAATGGAATACCCAGGAAGTGCGGGGGCAATTGCTCTTCGTCAGCGCGAAAAAGCAAGATGCCGATTCACTCAAGAAGGCGCTGGCCGACGCGCAGAAGTATCATGACCAGATCGCCAAGGACCCGAGCCAGTTCACGAAACTCGCGCAGGCCAATAATTCCATGTACACCCGAGGCTTCGCCACGATGGGGTGGTACCAGGCCGAAACACCGATGCTCCCGATGATGGCCAGCTACTTGCTCTTCTCTTCGAAGCCCGGCGAGTTGAGCAATGTCACGCTGATCAGCAGTTCGATTGGCGGCCAAGGGGAAATCGGGTATGGGTTTGTCCTCGTGGACAAGTCGCGCGAACGCTCCGACCCGGGAGCCAAAGACGTGAAGTGGGACAGCAATAAGAAAAACCTGATGCTGAAAACCACCCAGCTCTTCCAGACCTCGATGGGTGAAGGGTATCAACTGTACTTGCACGCAACGGCTACCGTCGTGCCAAAACGCCATGAGATTGCGGTCTATCTGGATGAGCAGAATGGCGAAACCGCCAAGGCAGATGAAGAGCGCAAATTGGCGATCGACCAGGATAAGAACCTGTCGGAAGAAGTGAAGGCGTCCTTCAGCTATCGGCTTGCCACCAGCACGGCGGTCAAGCAGGATCCCAAGCAGTGCATTCCGCTGCTGATGAACGCGCTGCCGTATGCCGGGGAGCAAACCAGCAAGCTGCATTATGAGCTTGGCGTGTGCTACGAGCAGACGAAAGAAAATGATCGGGCTAAGGAACAGTTCGATAATGCCGAAAGCCTGGCCGAGATTATGAAGGACCAGCAGACGATGAAAGACATTCGCGCTGAATACGTGAAGCTCAATGAGACTGCTGGAGTGAGCAAGATCGATGACTGGATGAAGAAGAATCCTGCGCCGGCCAACCCACGCGGCGGAATGGGCAACATTCCTATCAACATGGGAAGGTAGCAGGTTGCGATTAAAAGGCCCCGGCAATTTGCCGGGGCCTTTTGCTGTCTTCTTGCTGGAGGAATCGATGGCGCACCGCGAATTAACTCTCCCTCTCGTGCTGGCATCTGCCTCTCCCCGGCGTGCGGAGTTGCTGGCGCAAATCGGCCTGGCTTTCACCGCGCTCCCCAGTCATGTGCCGGAGCCTCCGCCGTTACCCGGAGACGATCTCCTTGCCTGGGCACAGCACGCCGCGTTGGAGAAGGCCCGCATGACCGCCGAACTCCTGCCGGCGGACCCCGCCCTGGTGTTAGGCGCAGACACCGTAGTCGTCCTGCCCACCGAACGTCCTGTCGCGCCGCTCCTCCATGGACAGCCGGTCACCGTACTCGGCAAGCCACGCGATGCCGCGGAGGCGACGACGATGCTCACCACGCTTTCCGGACGCGCGCATGCCGTCATCAGCGCGTTTGCGCTGGTGCATCATCCCTCCGGAGAGGCTATCACCGATGTCGTGGAGACGCAGGTCTTCTTTCGCCGGCTGAGCGCGGAGGAGATCGCGGCATATGTCGCCAGTGGCGAACCGTTGGATAAAGCCGGGGCATACGGCATCCAGGGGTTCGGCGCCGTGCTGGTTGATCGCATTGAAGGGGACTATTTCACCGTCGTCGGCCTGCCGTTGGCACGTGTGTGGCAGCGATTGGCGCCGTGGCTTGCCGGATAGCGAAACAACCCATACCCATTAAACGATTCGATGTTCCAATATTCGACAATCTGGCGATTGTCGGCATTATTGTCGAAATGTTGCTGTAGGTGAAGGGATTTGGGTAACGAAACAGAGCAAATGGGGGGGTGAAGGATGCGTATCTTCCTCACCGGGGCGACAGGTTTCGTGGGACGACATATGCGGAAGGCGCTGGTGGAGGATGGACACCAGGTGATCGGTTTTGCCCGGCATCCGGAAGCGGACGAGAAAAATGTCACCTGGCTATCCGGCGACATTCGCGATACCGATGCTCTTGTCGACGGGATGGCGGGATGTGATGCAGTGGTTCATCTCGTTGGCATCATCCGTGAAAAAGGGGCGGCGACCTTCGCGGCCATCCACGTGGAAGGCACGGAACACGTCATCACCGCCGCGCAGCAGGTAGGCATCTCCCGCTATCTACATATGAGCGCACTGGGCGCCGGCCCAAAGCAACCGACCGAATATTTCCGCACGAAATGGCAGGCGGAAGAACTGGTGCGCGCGACCGGCCTGGATTACACGATCTTTCGTCCCTCGCTGATCTTCGGGCCCGGCGACGGCTTTATCAATACGCTGGTCAACCAGCTCCGCTTTTATCCGATCATCCCAATTATCGGCGCCGGCGAATACACCTTTGCCCCGATTTCTATTTATGCGGTCTGTGCGGCCTTCGTGCAGGCGCTCCGCTTGGATGGGCCAACGCTGGCGAAAACGTTCGAGCTGTGCGGGCCGGAGATACTCACCTACACGCAGATCGTTGATCTCCTCGCCGCGCACACGCGCATCCGCAAACCGCGCATCCATATCAAGCCCGCTACGATCGCCAGGCTGATCCGCGGGGTACGAACGCTACACATCAGCCTGCCTATCACCCAGGATGAACTGACCATGCTGATGATGGGCAGTGTCTGTGCCGACGAAGCCGCCCGTGCCGTCTTCGATTTACCGCAGATCACGCTAGGCGAAGGGATTAAGGAGTATATTCGGGGGCGGTAGGTATTGGATTCAGGATTCAAGGACCAGATGCGAGAAGTATTCCGCTCTGATGTAAGAGAAAGATAGAGAATCTTTGTATCTGTACTCAATCCATCTAGATCAACCTCCCGCCATAAATCCATGAATCCTGCATCCTGGATCCTGCATCAGATTCACCCTTCCGCATCATTCCCTGCCGGTACCTGTCGGTCATAACTCTCCTCCATCGTGCTGATAAGGTACCAGAGCGTGCGGTTGACGGTGACGGGCAATTTGTATTGTTCCGCGATACGGGTGATGGCGCCGTTCAGCGCATCGATTTCCGTGTGGCGGTGGAGCAGGACATCCTTCAGCATCGAGTTGATATTCGGAGCGGTGGATTGACAGACGGTCTGCAGGCGCGCGCGCCAGTCCTGCCGTATGAGCTTGACGCCGTGTTTGTGGGCGATGGTATAGGCTTCACGCGCGGCAGCGGTCATCACGCGCAGGGAAGGTTCGTGTTCGGCGAGTTGCCCGTTGCGCAGGCGCGTGAGGGCGGCGACGGGATTGATTGCCGCGTTGAGGATCGCTTTTGTCCAGATAGCCGCCTGTACGTCCTGCGTGATGGAGACAGAGAACCCCGCGAGCAACAGCGCCTCCGCTATCTCATCCAGGCGATGGTCAGGCTGGCCGTCATAACGCCCCAGCACGGTCGGGCCACTGCCGGTGTCCAGCACGAGGCCCGGTGCTTCCAGCAGTGCGCCCTGCGCGGTCGTGCCCCCGAACACGCGATCCTGCCCGAGATGCACTTGCAGTGTCTCGAGATTCCCCAGGCCGTTTTGCAGGGTGAGGACGACGGCATCCGGCGACAGATATTCCGCCAGCAGTGCGGCGACCTGTTCGGTCTGGTAGGCTTTCACCAGGATGAGTGCAGCATCCACCTGTGCGAGGCGCTGTGGATCAACCGATGCGGAAACGTGGACATGGTGTTCCCCGGAGGTATCGATGAGGCGCAACCCTCGCCCATCGAGGAGGCGCGCCCGCTCCGGGCGATAGTCGCAGAGCAGCACGTTACTTCCCGCAAGGGCTAAACGGGCGGAAAATAAGGTGCCCAATGCCCCTGGTCCGATGATGGCGAATCTGATTGGCGGATTTTGCGAATACAAAGTGATTACATTCCCCGGATAACACGATCATGCCGTCGCCCCGCGCGACGCGATGAGCAACGGCATGGGTCTTTCTATATTAGATTACGACCGGCAGGTTGACCAGACCTTTTTCCGGATAAGTCGAATTTACTTCTTCCCGGCGGGCTGATCTGCGGCCGGCAAGGGGAAACGCAACGCATAGGATTCCGTCGCAATCCCAACCATGCCTTTCTCATTGACCGGCAAGACCGCGTTGATGCTGTGGAAGTCGGCGAAATCCTGCGTATTCACCAACACGCCGTCTGTCAAACGCATGACCAGCACGCGCGAGATCAAGGCTTTCGTCTGCGCATCGCGTTGCCCGGCCAGCACCGCATAGGCGCCGGAAACGAGGCAATGGTCATACCCGCCCGCCACGCTCCAGTCCATTTTGTTGCTGATAAGGTTCACATAGACCGTCCGTTCCGGGGTGCTGGCGAGCAACGCGCCATTCCCCACCGGGGTGAGCGCCGTTGCTTCCAGATCAAACGTCATCAGCGGGGTACCCTGGCGCGAGAAAATGCTCAAGCAGGGGCGGTTTGGTGCTTGCCCGGCCTGTGCCGAGGCCACGGCAACCCAGCCCCCGCCGGGGCCGACCGCTGCCTGTGCGGCCGGCAGCCCGTCTGCGCGTTTTGCCTCGGATACCTGCACGCCTGCCGGATTGTACAGGCGCACTGTGCCGCCGGGGAGGGCGACCACCAGGTAGCCGTCACTGCCGAGGGCCGTCACTGGGAGCGATTCCAGACCGTCGCGCAAGACGAGGATCGGGTCATTCTTCGGCGAGAAATATTGTAACTCCGGCTTGGTGCCGTCCGGCTGGGAAACTGTGACCAGCACATTCCCCGCCGGATTGGCATAGCGCGCTGACACCAGATGGCTGCCGGTGGCGAGATTCATCACCAGCAGGCGCGACGGTGTGCCATCCGGCTTGAGGAAGGTCAGCATGATCTTATCATCTTCTTCAATCGCGAGCCCCTGGGCAATGCCGTTCTGATCGGTGATAAGGATACCGAATTTGCCCAGATCGTACTCCTTGATGACTTTGGCATTGTCATCGATGATTTGCAGCGTCTGCGAAAGGCTGGCATTGGTGCCATCCTTGATCTGGATTTGACGGAGGAGCCATTTTTCCGCGACGAAGCCGCTTTGCTGGCCACCCCAACTGCGGATATCCAGCGCAGCGGCACTGGGGGCTGCTGTAGTGAAGGCAAGCTGGCTGGCGGCAATGGTCTGGCCCACTTGGGCGGAGATGGTCGTCAAGCCAGGACGATCAGCCGCCGTCAACGTGGTGACGGCACGGCCATCCGGGCCGGTATTGATTGCCCCCTGCTGTAAAGTGCCGAGCGTAGCGGTGAAATACACGGGGGCGCCGACTGCGGCGTGATTATCGCTGTCGAGCACCAGTGCCTCCACCCGCGCCTTGGAGACGCCATCTGCGGTCATCGAGTTGGGATCCACCGTGAGGAAGATGCGCGGTGGGCCGGTCGGCGCAGCGGGTACGACCGGCGCCGGTTGCAACGGGGTGAACGAGACCAGCGTATAGCCCTGCAGGGCATCGATCTGTGCGGCCACCACGGCAACGCCCGGCGCCGTTGCCGCGGTGAGCGGCACGCGCGCATACCCCATCGGATCGGTGACCCCCATCGGCTGCACAATTCCCATGGTGGTGCGGAAGAGGACCGGTTTCATCGGATAGCCGATGCCGCGGGCATCCGTGACGCGCACGGTCACTATCGCGGTGCTCTGCCCATCGGCGGGCAGGGTGGCCGGCTGCACATCGACGAGCACCCCCTGTGAGTTCGGTGGCAGCACCGGCAGCGGCAAAGGTACATTCGGGACGTTCGGCACATACGCCGGCGGATATGGAGCCGGCGTCGGGTTATGTGTGACGACTTCCACCGTGGTGGTGGCCGTGGTGTTGCCGTAGTAGGCGGCGACTGAGATGGAGCCGAGATCATTCTTTCCGACCGTTAATTGCACGGACGCGACGCCGTTGGCATCGGTGGTCGCCGTGTTCCCGGATAATGTGCCGCCGGTGGCATAGAAGCGGATCTCCTTTCCGGCGACGCTCTTCCCGTACAACTGTGCGGTCAGCACCGAGATGCTGCCACGACTCAACCGCACGGTTTGCGGGTTGGCGCCAACGCGCACCGCGGGGGTGAAATCCCCCCCGCCCAGCGGTTGAACGGCGATTTCGATGATCCGGGATACCGGGGGATCGTTGGCATACTTGCCGGAATCCTGCGCTTTCACATAGATGGCATAATACCCGGGCGTCATTGGGCTCGACCAGAGCAGATCAACCGGGTTGGAACCAACGGACATTTTCTTGAGGTCACCGGCATTGGCTTCCCAGGTGAGGGTGACCGGATCATTGACCTGCCCATTGAACGTGCCATTGGGTCCTTTAATATAGTCGATGTCGCTGGCGGACAACGATATCTGTACCGTTTGGCCGGGCGTCACCTTATACGAAGAAACCTGCACCTGCAGCAGGATCGGCTGCCCGGAATCGTACTCAAGTGCATGAGCGGCGACCGTCAAGCCCACCAATAAGGTGCAGAACCAGAGTGCCCATAACGTCTTCATCGCATTACCCTCACATCCATATAGTACAATACCAAATACGCGCCCCATGTTAAACGGTTTCACGCCGGTTGGGCGAATCTAGCGGTCATGTCTACTTAACCCGGATGATTCATCTTCTTCATCATCCAGGTTAGCGATGCATTATTCCGAGAGCCTCGTGAATAATGCGGGCTTGATGATCAGGTCTTCGCCAGGGTGATCACTCCCGCTGCATAGGCTGGCAGCACTACGGAACATGTGAACGCCCCGTTCCGTTTGCGGAGGGTGATGGGGTGGGGGGCGGCACCTTCCACGTGAAGAACGGCATCTGCGCTCGACAAGTCGAGCCGTGTTGCGTCCAGTGTCACCCGCAGCCTGGCCTTCCGGGCAGCGCTGTTAGCCAGGGTGACGGCCAATCCGTGTGCTGACCGATAGACATAGCCTTTGCCCCCCTCTACGATCAGGCCGCAGGTATCCTGAAAGACGCCGTGGCTCACGAAGGGTGCGGTGGCACGGCGCAGTTCGGCGAGGCGCGCTACCTGGGCGGCGATAGCCGGCGCATCGGAAAGAACGCCGGTCATGTCGCGGGTGGCGAGGGCGAGGAAGCTGCCGACGGCGAAAGCGTTGGCGAGCACATCGCGCTGGTTCTCATCAATCGGCCAGCAGGGGATCATCGAGGGCATGATATAGCGGAACACCTCAACGGCCGCATTCCCATTGAGGCGCCACTTCCAGTTCCACCACAAATCGATGAGCTGAACATTATACAGGTCAGGAAGTTCGGCGATGGTATAGGCATTGGTGTGGCGGGCGTGGGTCGTGCGTGTCAGTTCGTCGAACCAGGCATAGGTGCGCGCCCAGGCTTCCCAGGGTGAGGCGTGACCATGGTCGCGGGAGAGGCAGTAATTCACCTCGAATGCCTGATCCACCGCAATGACGTCGAAGCCAAGATCGTACGTGCGCTGTAGCACCCGACGTGCAAAGGGGAGGAACCCATCGGCGCCACAACAGACAGCATGCGAGCCCATCACCATACCAGGATCGCCGTACAAACCGCCGTCCACAGTGCCGCCGGGAACCCCGAAGAGATCAATGCCAAAGAGGCCTTTTTGCGCCAGCGATTTCAGCGCCGGCCACGTGCTGTTGTACTCCGCCAGCAGTCGCCAGTTCACAAAGGACGAAACAGCGCAGCCGCGCGCGCGCACTTCCGCCAACGCGTGGCGCAATTCCGCCTCGCGCGCAGGAGACATCTCCCAGAAATCGCCGGTATCGGGCCGATAATAAACCGAGGCCGTGTAATCCCAGATCATCAAATCGTTCACGCCGTATTGTTGGGCATCGCTGGCGATGGCGGGCAGCTCGGAAAATTCATGGTGCCGCTCGCCGGAAAAGCCATGGGTGTGGATGTGCAGCAAGCCGATCTTTTCGCGCAACGCTGGCGGGGTGTCGCACGGCGTCCACCAGCTGGCCATCCACGCCTTCAGACGATCAGCGGTGTTATGCCAGTCGCCCTGATGCACCCCGACACCGAATTCACAACTCGCCCACCGGCCGCCCGGCTCGATAAACACGCCGGTGGCCCAACTCCAGGTGAGGCTGATGTCGTCGCGCACGTAGGTCGCGTTTTCCCAGACGAGGATCTGCGGTGAAGGGCGTTGCTCGTATTTGATATAGGACAGCCCGCCGTCGGCATCGCTGATGTCCATCATCGGCAACTGGTGCATCGGGTCCTCGCCGATACGCTGGTGATGGTGGCCGAACGTGTGCGTGGAGGCGCCTATCTTATACAGGCTGGCGTAAATATCCTGCTGGTTGAACTTACTGGTGGTCACCCGGTCGCCGCCTCCGGGTGCGCCGCGCCGCCCGCCCAGCCAGGGAAACCAGAATTCGTGTACGCGGTAGGGACTCTCGTTGCGGATTTCCGCCGAGAAGAACGCCTCCGCCCCCCCCTGCGGCAAGCGCACGGTGACGGTCAGGAAGACGCCTGTTTTCTCCCCATGGTAGCGTAATTCTGGGAAAGCGATTTCCAGCGTGTCGCCACGCTTAGTCATGATTGGCTGCCCCGCTTCATGTGAGTAGAGCGGACGGGAGAGATGGTCCGGCGTTGGCACAATAAGCTTGGCGAGTCGATGTCCGCGCCGATCATCGAGATAGCGCTTCCCTGTATGCAGGTCGGTGATCTGCTGGACACTGCCGGTTTTGGGGTCGAAATCAAGCGCAAGCACGCCATTGGTTAACTGCATAGCGATTCCTCGAAAGGGGTACGTATCACCAAATTTCAGGAGACAAATCTAGTTTGCGCGACGTGAAAGCGCACGGTCCCATTCAGCCTGTTACCAGACTCATTCGTCAGCGCAAGTCAAAATCCTGCAGGTTGAGTAACTAGACAACGATATCTCCGCTCATTGAAACCTATCGAGTATGCACCCCATGTATGTCAACCCCAAACCTGGATGGTATTTGGCGGATCGTCTACAGGATGCGCCCGGGGGGTAGGTAAATCTGGTCACGATTCGAACATTCGCCGGAAGGCGCGATGGCACCCGCGGCGAATATGATTAGGCATTCGCTTGCTCGGAGGCAAACATGAAGCCGCAGCTTCAAACCGGCATACTCCTGGCCATCATCATCATCGGCATACTGCTCGGTATTGTACTACTCTACAATCTGGCGGCCCTGGTGTTGCTGGTGCTCATTGCGATTGTCTTCACCAATGGCATCGATCCGCTGGTGCTGCAGTTACAGCGTATCCGTATCGGCAAGCACTATATGCCGCGTGCATTGGCCACCCTCATCGTCATCCTGGGCGCGGTGCTGGTCTTGCTCGGTATCTTCGCCGTGTTATTGGTGACGGCAGTCAACGAATCCGTTAATTTCGCCCAGCATACCTGGCCCACGGCACAAAGCCGGTTCCTCGCATGGGCGACAAGCATGTCAACGCGCTATCCCTACATCCCGCAACCGCATTCTTGGCTGAGCCGATTCAACGCGCAGTCCGGGCAGATCACCGGATACCTGATTTCGACCACACACGCGGTCTTCGGATTTGTCGGCGGGCTGTTCTCCGTGCTGACCGTATTGATTCTCACGGTCTTATTCACCATCTTCAAGGACGGCATCAGCTACACTTTCGCCCAGTTCATCCCGCCGAAATACCAGGCGCGCGTGCTGGAAGTGAGCCATTTGGCTGCCACGAAAATGGGCGGATGGCTCCGCGGGCAACTCACGCTCGCCCTGGTCATCGCCTCCGTGACGATTCTGGGGATGTTGCTCTTCCGCGTGCCTTATGCCGTGTTGATCGGTATTATCGCCGGTCTCGGCGAACTCATCCCGATGGTCGGCGGCTATCTGGGCATGATCCCCGCGCTCATCATCGTGCTGGTGGCCTCCCCGTTCCTGCTGTGGAAAGTCTTCGCCGTGGTGCTCTTCTTCATCCTGATGATGCAGGTGGAAAACTATTATCTCGGGCCGAAGATTATGCAGCACCACGCCGAACTGCCGCCGGTCACCACCATCCTGGCTTTGCTCACCGGCGGCACCCTGCTTGGCATCGTCGGCGCACTGCTGGCCATTCCACTCTCGGCCTTCGGACGCGTGATCATGCTCGAGGCGGTGTTCCCCGCTATCCAGGGGAAATCGCGCCAGGAGATCGATCATGGTCGACCGGGAAGTGTCGTGCCGCTGCCTATGCAAACGGATGAAGGGGCCGATCCACCGGATGACCGCTCCAGGAATGCCTGAACGAATGCGAGCGATGCGATGAATGAGATGCAACAACAGGCCGTGACCGCGCAGGCGCCGTGTGTGCTGGTATCCGCCGGCGCCGGTTCCGGCAAGACACGGGTGCTGACCGAGCGCTACCTGGATCTGTTGCAAAGTCGTGGCATCAAGATCGAGCAGATCCTCACGCTGACCTTCACGCGCAAGGCCGCGCAGGAGATGCGTGAACGCATCGCGCGCGCGCTGGAAGCGCAAGGGAAGGTGTACGAACGGCGGGAATTGACGCGTGCGCCCATCGGCACCATTCACAGCTTCTGCGAGCGCGTGCTGCGTGAGCATGCGCTGGAGGCGGGCATCGACCCCAACTTCCGTCTGCTGGATGAAGCGGAAGCCCGCACCATGCAGGAGAACGCGCTGGATGCCACGTTCGAGAAAGTCTGGATGGAACTGCGCCGGCAGGACGAGGAACTCGGCCACCTGCTGCTGGAATTCCCCAACATCGGCTTGCGCGAATCGCTGCTGGATATTTACAGCAAAACACGCGTCCAGGGGATTCCCGTCGCCGAGATCCTTCCCGCGGCGGGAGGGGATAGTACAACGGCGAGCGGACAGCTCTGTGCAGCGGTCGAGGCGTTGCTGGCGCTCACCGGCACCGCGAAGTGGCAGCAGGCGCTTCTCGAGGCGGAGTTCGCGTATCGGGAATTGACGGCAATCCTCCAGGCCGCACAGCAGGAATTCACCTGGGACCACTACTATCGCGCGCAGGAACTGCTGTCTCCACTCACGCCGCGCGGTGGGCCCAAGAACGAGGCCAAAGCGGCCCGTGATGCCATTAAGGCAGCGATGGAGTGCTGGCTCGGTACCTGCCTTGATCGGATCGCCCAGCCGTTTTTGCGTGCGTTCCTGCAACTGTTGCGCCTTTTCGATCACGCCTATCGCCAGGCAAAAGACGACCAGGGGCTGCTTGATTTCAACGACCTGCTGCTCATCACGCGCGACCTGCTCACGACCGCCACCGGCGGGGCGCCCGCGTACCTGAAAAAACGCTTCAGCCAGGTGATGGTCGACGAGTTCCAGGATACCAACCCACTGCAGTTCGACATCATTCGCGCCCTGCAAGGCGACGGGCACCTGTTTATGGTGGGGGATGTGAAACAGGCAATCTACCGCTTCATCGGCAGTGATGTGCGCGTCTTCCTCGGCCAGGAAGAATGGATCAAGAAGCTGCCAGAGGCGGAAGGGCGGCGGATCACCATGGCGGAGAACTACCGCTCTCGCCCGGAAGTGCTGGGGGTGTTGAACGGCTTCTTCGCGCAACTCTGGCCGGAGGATGAAGATGCGGTGAAAGCGCGCAACGGTTTCCGCTTCGAGCCACTCAGCGCCGGGGCTGAGTTTGCCCCCAAAGCCATCCCCTGCGTCGAGATGGCCTTCTGGGGGGAAGCCGACGACAATGCTGCCGCGCTGCGCGACCGCGAGGCCGCCTGGATCGCCCGGCGCATCCTGCAGCTTACCGGGAAGCTTGGTGAGCCCGCACTGCAGATCACCGACCGGCGCGATGATCCGGACGCCCCGCTGAAGACCCACGCTGCCAGCTACCAGGATATCATCCTGCTCTTCCGCGCCGCCACCGACATCCCGCGCTATGAAGACGCACTGCGCCAGGCCGGCATCCCATATTATGTGGTCAGTGGCCGGGGCTTCTATCAGACGCGCGAGGTGCAGGATCTCGTCTTCATGCTGCGCGTGCTGGATAACCCGCTGGATGACTTTGCGCTGGCCGTCGTGCTGCGCTCACCACTGGTCGGCGTCTCGGATGATACGCTCTACTGGCTTTCGCGCGACTGGTCGGAATGGCAGATCGAGGAACCCTATCCGGCACACTCGCAGACGGATCCACCGTACGGGCGCCTGTGGGAGAATTTCGATCGCCTCGCCGACCTGCCGATCACGGAGGGAGAGCGCCAGGCGCTGGCGGCGTTCCGCGAGACGGTCTTCGCACTGCAGGTGGAGTTGCCGGCGGGGCAGCCGTTGGAGTTGATTGACCTGATCATCGCTCGCACGCATTATACCACTGTGCTGCTGGCCATGGAGGGCGGCGAGCAGCGCTATGCGAATATCCAGAAGCTGCGCGAGGTGGCGTCGGACTTCCAGGGGCGCGGCATCTTCGATCTGGCGGATTTTCAACGCTACCTGACCAAGCTGGAGACGCTCTCCACGCGGGAAGCCTCTGCCCCGCTGGAGGTCGAAGCGAGTCAGGTGGTGCGGCTGATGACCATTCACGCGTCGAAAGGATTAGAAGCGCCCATCGTCTTCCTGGCGGATTGCGGGCGAGAGCAGCAGCGGACATTCGCGCGCTTCCTGCTCGTCGGGAAGACATTGGCCTGCCAGGTGCCCACGCCGGAGAGCGAATGGGTGTCGACTGCCGGCCATACCGCGGGACTGAAGGGGATTGCGGTCGACGATGGGTATGAGGCGGAACGGCTGCTCTACGTTGCGCTGACGCGCGCTCGCGAGCATCTCATCTGCTGCGGATCGTCAAAATTCCCGGAGACGCCAAGGAAGACCAGCTATGCCGACACGCTCATCGGTCTACTCGGGCTCACCGAGCAGGCAACATCAGATACCGATCTCCCGGTGAGTTATGATGGCGTCGCGTACCCGGTTTGCATCTGGTCCGCCGCGTCGCTCGCTGCCGTCGAGTGCTTGCAGCCGCCGCCGCAGCCACTGACGCTGTGGGAAGAGTATCCGCAGGCGATCCTTGCCGGGAAACCGTTGCCGCTGCTGGCAGCGGACGAGGTGGAGCGCTTCTCGCGCATCGTCGCGCGCCTGCAGCAGTTGCCGCGCACACGGCGCGAAGGCCCGCTGCGCATCGGCGTCAATCGGGCCATCTGTTATGAGAAGTGCCCGCGCCAATACTGGTTTCGCTACCTGCTGCGCGGCGAGAGCAGCCTTGCCATGAATGCGTTACCGCCGATGACGGAGGCACCCACCTTCGCACAAGGCTACGACCTGCAAATGCCCGATGAGGCGGAAGAGGATCGGCGCGACCACGTCGATGGCACCGCCTTCGGGCAGTTGCTGCACGGCGTACTGCAGCGGGTGGATTTCGGCAGTGATCTCCCGGCACAGGCCGGCGTGTTGCATAAGCAGGTGGCCGGCGAGTACGGCTTGCCGGTGGCGGAGGCCGACCACGAGCAGATCACGGCCTGCCTGCAACGCCTGCAGCAGTTGCCGGTGTACCGGGAACTCACCCGCGCCGCGACGCTGCACCGCGAATTGCGTTTCCTCGCGCGCATCGGCGAGGTGTACGTGCCGGGCATCATCGACGTGCTGGCCTGCACGGATGACCAGTGGTGGATTCTCGACTACAAAACCGGTCGCCCCTCGGCCGACCACCTGCGCCAGGTGGCCATCTACGCCCTCGGCGTGCAACAGGCCCTCGCCGTCACCCCGGCGCGCCTCCGCGTCCTCTACCTCGACGGAGCCGAACAGCGCTGGTCCCGCGATGAACCCGTCACTCAGGCGCTGTTTGACGACGCCATCCGCATCATCCGTGCGGCAGGGGAGGGGATCACGAACGAGAACTACCACCCCAAGCCGGGGCGGCTTTGTGAATATTGTCCCTTCCTGGGCGGTTGCCCGGAAGGGCAGGGGGCAGCCATACCGGCAGGACCCTCTATATGAGCATTGAAGCGCTGCGACAATTTGCAGCGTATAAATCGGTGGGCTTATCAATGCATAGGTTCCACCCGTGATCCATGCCGGCTCCCCTTGGGATCTCCATACCTGAGTTCCCACCCATGATTCTTGTTGCCGCTTAACTCACATTCACTCGCATCGAACCTTTCCCTCGAAATGGTGTCAAATATCGCGTAACGGATGTCCGCGGTACCCCCGGCGCGGCTGTGAAACGCATACGGAGAATGGTGTCATGTATCGTTGGTTACTGAGTTGCAGCTTTTTGCTCATGACTGTTTTTGCCCTGGCTGCTCCGCCGGACGTCTTCAGCGACGAATTGACTGCGGACCGTTATGACTGCATCCTGACACTCAAGCCGGCGGCCACGCTGGCGGCGGAGAGCGCGGTGCGGGTGAACCTGGAATGGAGCAGCAGCAGCACCGACTACGTGTGCGTGACGGTGGGGAAGGAGACCATCCTCATCGAGGCGTTCAAAGGCGGCAAGGCGGCGGGGTCCTGGAAAGTGGACGCCGGTGTGCAACCCGGGACGCCGTATCAATTGGGGATTTTGCGCCGCGGCAACTGGTTCGGTCTGCTGCATGATCAATCCTTGATCTTCCACACCGAAACGCCGCATGGTGCGGGCGGCAAGGGAGCGCTCACCGTCGATGCCGGCTGGACGGTGGAGGAGAAGCGCGTGCAGCGCCTGCAGCCGGTGACCTTCGCCGATAACTTCATGCGCACCTCCGATGATCGTGGGGCATGGGCCGTGCAATCCGGCAGTTGGCGCCTGCAGTCGGCGTGGGATGAAGACCCGCACGGCAACACCAACAAGTTCATCAACGTGAAATACGCCACCAACCCCTTCGCCTGGGGGGGGCGCAGCCCGAATAGCTCCCCGGCGCTCTGCACGGTCGGCAGCGCCAGTTGGGAAGATTACACGATGACGGTGGCCATCCAGCCGTCGCACACCGGCGTCGGCGTGGTAGTGAATATGCCTGACCCGCATCACGGCATCCTGGTACGCTGGAGCGCGGCCAACGACCACAGCGACACCGGTAACGAGCTTGCGCTCTTTCAGATGGACGATACCAAGCTCACGCCATTGGCGAAATCGCCGGGCGGCTTTGTGCCGGACCAATGGTACAAGCTCGCCGTCATTTCCGACCAATCCGGCATTCGTGTGCTGATCGATGACGCCGTGCGTCTGTCGCTGCCCGATGCCATGCCCTGGCGCGGTGGTGTCGGATTATATGCGGAAGGCAAGACCGGGGCGGTCTTCGATGATGTCACCGTCTATGGCCATACGCTCAACACCGACCTTATTGCGGAAAACGAGATGGTGCAGGCGAATGAACGCCTGCTCGCAGATCAGGCCGAAAGTGAGCGGAATAAGGAGGGGGTCACCACGCAAAAGGATTGGCTGCCATTTCCTAAAGTGCCCGGCGAGTCGCTGTATCAGCATGACTGCTATGGTGATCAGTGGATCTCGCTGGTGCTGCAGAAGAGTGCGAGAGCAGGCGGCCAGCTCTGGATGGGGTTGCTCAATGACGGCAAAGCGCCGGGCAGCGGATATATCGCGACCATCACGGCGGGCGCAGATGGGAAAACCGCCTACTCGCTGTATCGCGATGGCGTACTGCTCACCTCGACGAAAGGCTTTCCGCTGACGCCCGATGAGGATTATAGCCTGCGCCTGCGCTGCAATGCCGCTAATGTCTGGCTGGAAGTGGATGGCGAGCGAGTGATCGGGGCGGAGAACAGCAAGCCGCCGGCAGGAAAACGGGCACTGTATCGTGCCGATGGCGCCTTTGCCAATATCCGCAATATGGTGGTGATGAGTCGCAACACGTATGATTACACCTTCACCACTGCCCCTGTTGATTGGGTGGGTGACGGCACCTGGATGTCCACGGAGCGCTGGGCATGCTCGCCGAACTGGTCCTACCTCGGCGGGTGGAGCCGGGGAGATGCCGTGCTCTGGCATAAACAGCGCTTCATCGGTGATCAATCGCTGCTGGCGGTGGTGGCGCCGAAGATGGAATATCCGCGCGTGCGCGAGATTTATGATCAGCGCTATCGCGATTACGGGGTGACCATCTGCGGCGATGGGCATGATCCGCGCAGCGGATATGCCGCGATTTACGGGGCAGCCGATAAGCAAGGGAAGGAAAATAAGCGCACCGTGCTACTGCGCAACGGCGTGGAAGTGGCGTCAACGCCGGTTTCCGCGCTCACCTTCCTGCAAGGCGGGCATCACGCCTGGTTCTCGCTCAATCTGATCAAGCGTGGCAACACCATCGAATTTCGCGTCGGCGGCTCGCTGCTGCTGTCGTATACCGATCCCGATCCCATCGAAGGCGGTGTGCCGGGCATCTGGACAGCCGATAACGGGATCATGATCTCGCATGCACGCATCTCGTTCGCGAATGCGCCACAGCCACGTACCGAACCGCAGGTGGTGCTTGGCGACCCGTGGTATCCGGATTGGGCGAATGTCAATCGCCCATTGTCATTGAACTTCACCGATGCCTGGTCCACCAGCGGAGCGCCGGTGCAGTTGTCAACGGTCGCACGCAGCGTGCCGGACGGTGAAAAAGCCGCTCCAACCGTGGAGGGCACCAGGGTGACCTTGACTCCGCAACAGCGTGGAGAGCACTGGTACCAGATCCGTGCCGGCGATGGTCAGCACCGTTCGGCAGACTTCAACCTATCGCTGCCGGTTTTTGATCCGGCACAGAAGCGCGATGATTCCCACGCATTGCTGCTCTACCGGTTTGACGAGGGACAAGGCACGGTCGTGCATGATCGGAGCACCAATGGATCGCCCCTCAATCTGACCATCCCCGCCGGGTCCAGTGTGCGCTGGCTGCCCGGGCGCGGCCTCAATCTGCGCGGCCAGACATCCATCCGCTCGGAGGCGCCGGCGAAGAAGCTCATGGTGCTGGCTGACCGGCAGTCGTGCACCATCGAGGCCTGGGTGAGCACCGACACCTTGTGTCCCCCGTCGCATTGGTCCGGCTGCATTATGAGTTGGGAGAGCGCGGCAGAACAGCAGAATTTCGCTCTGCTGCATCAGTTCCTCTCCGGCGGCGCCTATTTCACCACGCTGGTCTTCGCGCCGTGTACGAGCCGACTGACGGAGAATAACCAGCAAGCATTGCGATTACAGGGATTCCCCATGGGATTGAGCCACATCGTCGTCACCTGGGATGGGCAAATGACCACCGTGTATGTCAACGGCCTCAAAATCGGTCCGGTCGTGAATTACGGCAGGGACACGCAGGAAGTTGGCTATTTTACCAACTCGTTCGGGCCGCAGGCGGTCGCCTGGCATACGGAAGCCTGGAAGGCCGATGCGCGCCTATTGCTGGGGGCGTTGAGCGACGGGAGCCGTCAATATCTGGGCACATACTACTTGCTGGCAATTCACGATAACTGCTTCAGCGAAGAACAAGTTCAGCGCCATTACCAGGCGGGGCCGGACGCCGACTCCAAATGACGAGGCGTGGGAGTACGCTATAGTCGGGGACTGTCCCCGATCCTAACGCTTGGTATCAAGTGATATTGCTCGTTAAAGGGACTGATTCGTTCGTAAAAACCCTGGTGCATTTGTTTGTGAAGTTGACTTGTCCGGTATGCTTAGACAACGCTGAGCATTCTTAGTATACTATGGCCATGTTTAAGGAATCGACCACCCAAAT
>Ga0272448_1002374_pt1 | contig 23697 bp, 23 predicted proteins | sample YNPCB0191_FD_202220 | JGI IMG/M metagenome (GOLD analysis project Ga0272448, IMG submission 202220) | Hot spring sediment microbial communities from Yellowstone National Park, WY, United States - YNP-CB-019-1 | ecosystem: Environmental > Aquatic > Thermal springs > Hot (42-90C) > Sediment... | reverse complement strand
CGGCAGGACGGCATCGGGTTCACCTCGTTGGTGAATCCATTTCGCCACCAAGCGCTACAATCCCTACTCAAAAGCAAACTGGTGTATTAATTTGATGGAGGATTACGGCCAACTACGCTTGTCCGCAATTCATGCTCATGCTCGTACTCATGCTCATGCTCAAAGAGGTGATGCATTAGCCGGATGTACCTTTCCGACGTCAGCTTGTATAATCGATGCATGATCGACCACAACCCACATCTCGTCGTTCCCGAAGGCACCCGCGTTGTCACCCGTGCGGAGGTGCGTGGGCGTGATGGGCGGGTGTTGCAGCCGAAAGGGGCGCTGGGCATGGTGGTGGAGACGCCGGTGGACAGCACGCACGCTTACCGAGTGCAGTTTCCGGACGGGTCGGTGGCGGCGCTCATGCGGCGGGAGTTCACCGTGCGCATTCAGTACCAGACGGAAGACATCGAGGCGGCGCTGCCGGAGCCGGATCTGTACGAGTACATCATCTACCGCTGCGTTGTCGGGTCGCGGGCATACGGGTTGAGCCACTCTGCCTCCGACACCGACTACCGGGGCATCTACCTGCCGCCCGCGGAGCTGCACTGGTCGCTGACCGGCGTGCCGGAGCAGATCGAATATCCGGAGACGGAAGAGGCGTACTGGGAGCTGCAAAAGTTCCTCATCCTGGCGCTGAAGGCCAACCCGAACATCCTGGAGTGCCTCTACTCGCCACTGGTGGAGCTGGCCACCCCGACGGCGCAGGAGCTGCTAGCCCAGCGCGAGCGCTTCCTGTCCAAACTCATCTACCAGACCTACAACGGCTATGTGATGGGCCAGTTCAAAAAACTGGAGCAGGACCTGCGTGCCCAGGGGCAGATCAAGTGGAAGCACGCCATGCACCTCATCCGCCTCCTCATCTCCGGCGTCACCGCGCTGAAAGAGGGGTACATCCTGGTGCAGCAGGACGCCTACCGCGACGCCCTCCTCACCATCCGCCGGGCCGAGATGCCCTGGGAAGAAGTCAACGCCTGGCGCCTGGAGCTACACCGCGAATTCGACGAAGCCTACGCCACCACGCGCCTGCCGGAGCGACCGGATTATGGGTGGGCGAATGGGTTTTTGGTGCGGGCAAGGCAGAGTATGGTAAGAGATTGCAGTGAGAGGTTGCACCATGACAAGGAATGAACTATTGCGAAAGATAATCTTAACGGAGCATCTCAATGTACTGGAGCGAGCTGAGCTTACCCCGGCTTATATTCGTATATCAGAGGTAATAGACATTATCGCAGAAGAATTACACTCACACCGAGTCTTCCCAATACTAGCCTGTCCTTCGCAGCAAGGGGAAGCAATATATGAAGGCCCGTATATCGTTAAGGGAGACAGCGGTGAATTCGTTCTGCATTTTCAACGCCATTCTGCTATTAGTCCAGCAATACTCGCCGAACATTGCTTGAAACAGTATGACAGCATTACCGAGGTGATACGCGCCTATATCGCAGCCGAATGGGGCGACTATATCGATGGCATCTCGCTCGTTGAAGGATAATTACGCAAGATGACTGCGACGATCGAACAATTACGACAAATAGCGGTGGTTCAACCCTACCCCCTTCTCTTCGCCACCATCAGCGGCGCGCACCTCTATGGCTTCTCCTCGCCAGACTTAGATTACAACCTGCGCGGGGTGCATGTGCTGCCGTTGTGGGAGATCATCGGATTGGAGACCGGGCCGGAGACGCTGGAGGTGGCCGAGGAGCGGGAGGGGTTGGAGCTCGATCTGGTGACGAATGACGTGCGGAAATTCTTCGCGCTCCTATTGATAGGATTTCAAATGGACAGGAATTTTGCTCCTTCAGAGCGTGGAACTATTGTCCAGCACCCCTTCCCACGGCGAAACCGTGGGCTACGGAATGGCTAGGAGTGGGATTTTACGTTTATCTCCATATCGGTAGGCACGCATTTATTCGCCTTGATCTGAATCAAATGGCGGACAAACTTCTTGGCAGCGACAGGGTCATCCTCGGCGATGTAATCCGCTATCTCATTGAGATCCAAACGAGCTGTCGGAGACCAGATCAATCGGTAAGCCATGCTGCGTATTCCTCTCGAATTTGTGCATGAGGAATACCCTTTCCCTCCTCCAGTTCGTGAAGCGCCTTGCGTACGCCGGCGACGAAGTTGATACGCTCCTGCACATCATCCCAGGTCACGTCATCGGGAAGCTCTTCAATGAGATGAATGGCATATTCTTTCGTGGTCATCTGCTTTCCCCCTGTGAATGTTCCGTCAATATTATACCAGAGTCAGATATGGTATGCACTTCTGGTTCGTTCTGCTTTGTACACTGCATACATGACACCTTATCGTAAATCCGCAAATCACGCGAATCAAGGTTCAGATACGCCGCAACCGGGGAATATTGCTTCAGGTCATCTGTTGGTCGCAGGCCGGCCCCTCCTGCCTGCGGGGTGGTCGCAATTCGTTCCGTAAGGGGAAGTGCATGGCGCGAGTGGTTGTTGTGTTTCTGGTGTTATGCCTCGCCGTGGTGCTGGTGCGCGCGGATGAGGAGTTTGTCGGGCCGTTTTCGAGCTGGGCGAATGTGAAAACCGGCTTCGGGGCGGTGGGCGATGGCAAGGCGGATGATACCGGGGCGCTGCAGAAGGCGCTGGATACGCTGGGCGCCGCTGAGCCGGGACATGCGGCGGTGCTGTTTCTGCCCGTCGGCACTTATCGCCTGACGCGGGGATTGGCGCTCACCGCGCACCTCGATTGCAGCGTGATCGGTGAAGACCCCGCCCACACGACCATCACCTGGGATGGCGGCGATGCCGGCGTCATGCTGAAATGCAATGGGGAAGGGCGCATTCGGCTCAATCGCCTCACCTGGAACGGCGCGCATAAGCGCATCACCGCCGTCAGCTATGCCTGCGACAGCCGGACGGGCGGGCTGGAGAACGCGGATGAGATCTTCCGCGACCTCTCCTGCGGCATTCGCGGCATCACCGGCGGCAAGGCACCGGTCACCGAGGCTATCTGCCCGGTGTTGCGATGCAAATTCCTGCGCTGCGGCGAACTGGGCATCGGTCTCGAAGGGGAGAACGTGTTGAGCTGGCCGATCTGGGATTGCGAATTCGACACCTGCACGATCGGCGTGGGGAACGAGCCCGGCGGCGGGCAGTTCCAGGTCTACCGCAGCATCTTCCGCGCCTCGCACATCGCGGATATCACCATGCGCAACGCCGGGAATTATGCCATCCGCCACTGTACCTCCGTCAATTCGAAGACCTTCCTGACGACGGAAAAGATCAACAAGGGGAGCATGCCGCTGAGCATTCAGCACAACACCATCATCAAGCCCACGGAGCGAGTGGCGATTTCCATCGCCAATCCGGATACCGCGGTGCTGCTGGATAACACCATCCTCAGCACCAGCGGGCTGCATGCCGGCCCGGTGGTGGCGATGACCGCTCCCGCTGACAACGACCTGGTCTCTGCCGGCAACAGCTTCACGTTGCTCGCTCCGCTGTCGGCGAAAGGGCGCGTGCAGGAGGTTGATTCGCGCCAACTCTTCAGTGCCGGGCTCAAACCGATGATGCCGTACTTGCCGGAGACGCCGCGAAACTGGCAGCGCCCGATCATCGAGGTGCCGACAGGTGCCGATGCGCCCGCCATCCAGGCCGCCATCGACAAGGCGGCGGCGCTGAACGGCAAGCGCCCGGTGGTGCATCTGCCGGCAGGCAATTATGCCATCGCCACCACGCTGACCGTGCCTGCCCAAACAGACATCCAGCTCATCGGCGATGGCTATCGCACCAACCTGCGCTGGACGGGCGCTGCTGATGGCGTATTGTTGCGTCTGCATGGGCCGACGCAGGCGATATTGCGCGATTGCGTCTTCTCCGGCGACGGCAAGGCGGTAGGTGTGGTGGCGGAGAATGCCGACCAGCTCGGTGCGCGGGTCTTCGGTGAACAGGCGAGCGTCTGCTCGACCGGCACGGGCGTGCAGGTGGAGCTGGCGAAGACCGCCGTGGAGCTGCACAACTTCACCCACGCCGGCGACAAGCTGGCGGTGAAGGTGGCCTACAGCGCGTCCGCCGATACAGCCGGCATGCATAGCCAGACAGCGATCTTCGGCGGCACCGCCGGCGAGAATGGCCAGTGTTACGATGTGACCGGCGACGGTGCGCTGCTGGTGGCGGATGTTCGTTATGCCGACGCCTCGCCGCTGGCGAAATTGACCGATGCCGGCACCTTCACCCTCACCGGCACCGGCAACACCATTGACAAACCCGCCGCCGACCCGGGCGTGATGCTGGAGAACTTCCGCGGCAAGGCGGCCTTCGTCTCCGACCTTTTCGGCACGCGCATGGCGGTGAAAGGGGAGGGGAAGGACACGCAGGCGCTGCTGCTGGGCACCCTCGCCGGCAGCGCAGACTTCCTGGACAATACCGCGACAAAGGCGCATGTCGAACTGCTGAACGTCCGCCAGGTCACGCCGAACACAGAGCAGCTCTCCACCCCCGTGGCCAATCAAGGCAGCGCGCAGCCGCTCTGGCTCTACACCATGCTCACCCAACTCCGCACCCTCTATCCCCGCCCCCTCGGCGCCCTTCCCGGCGAGATGACCGATCTGCGCCTCTACCACGTGCGTATAGAGAATTGCACGACGGGGTTGTGGGTGAAGGGGAAATAGTTTTGCAATGGTAATTAAAAGGCTCGAATTACATGTGTCTGTGTGTCTGTACCAAGCTCATACTGGATATTCGAGCCTTTGCAATACTATTTCAAGTTGAAATTTTTGGTAATCCGTCAACTTTGCATGTCGACTCTTCAATAAGCCATTGTATGAATTCTGATCTCGATTCGTACATCGTTCTCACATCCATCATAAATAGTTCTTTTTTGTGAAAATTGACCATAGGATTGAGTAGAGCACGAATGTCGTGGAGGATCTTAATATCAAAACGATAATTTGGATTATTCTCGAACACATCATGTGAGAACTTATTTCTGTAGCTATATATCAGTTTTAACCCACCATTCAACAGAGTGAGTAACTGTGATTCGTTGCTTAGCTTACCGGTTAAAAATCTTTTAAGTAAGTTATATTTCTTTTCCCATTTTAATTCTCGTACATTGAATATCTGTCGACAAATATCTGATGGGAACATCCTGTTGATGATTGCTTCAAAAGTTGCTTGAGCAACGACTATGGCTTCAAAGTATAGGCATCGATCAAGCAAAAATGCTATACGATAAATTGCCTTTTCTATTTGGCTATCAGACAAATTCTTTATAGGCTCGAATATTGGGATTTGCTCATTGGAAACTTGACCTAGAAATAGCATTGGTCTACTTCTGGAATCTTTGAGTAATAATTTGCAAACATACATTCTGACAACTCGTCTTTTGAGAGGTAACTAATTGTTAGTTGAGATAATTGTTGGTTGATGATGTCAATGATTATATTTGTGACATGCAGGGCTAATACCCATATGTACTGATCCAGGTTGAGAACATCGAAGTACCATGCTGTTCGAGGGCCATGTGAATTCTTCCTTTTATGTAATCGCATGTCAATGTTCAGTGATTGATCGAGAATACATTTTTCTAAAGGTAACAGCAATTTTGCCCAATTATACACCTTCTTTATCGCTTTCGAATCAACTGATATTCTAATAACATTCCCATTAATGTTCTTTATATACTTTTTAACGTTTGCATACTCGCTGAAATAGTCGCCTTCTACTTTATGAAGTAACTGTATATCGCTTTTAAAAGGCAAGCCAAACTCAGAGCTGTTAAATGAAATTTGTGGGATTGGGCCAGGATAGCCTCGATGTAACTGAAATGATCTACCAAGAAACACATTGATCTCGAGTGCAATCGGTGGTTCTGGCTCTTCAAATTGCTGAAGGCTTATCCTCCCTTCTTGGATACCTTTAACGATTATCGGAATCAGTGGATTATCCTCACTATCAATTAAAGGTCCATATTGAGAAATATAATACAGTAAATTACCGCCTTTATCTGTGACATACTCAACTATGGAGAAAGGAAGATCTGGTCGTAAGTTATTTGCATCGATATACTCAAGTAAATGATTGAAATGCTCGTTACCTCTGGGGATGCAAACGGTATTATTGATAGTTGCTATTGAAATCGAACTCGGTAAACCAAAAGAGTCATAGCCTATTTCGAATTTTCCCCCACTTTTTATGTGATCTAAATATTCGCCCATTATTTTACTCTTTATATACGGTCAAGTTATATGAATCGAACACTGTTAGCACCGCTATATCCATATTGAGCTACTTCCACTTAGGCTCCTGCCATAATGTGCGGGTGACGTCCCGGCTTTACAGCCGGGACGTAGGATTACTGACTTCACGCGCCTTGGCTGGAAGCCAAGGCGACACACGGGCTGGAAGCCCGTGCCACGTTGCCCATTACGACCTCGACTTTATGCACAGGCTTGGTTGGCAGCGGCAGCAGGTTGCCGTCAACTAATTCACCGTCCAGCCGGAGCTCCTTCACGCCGGTTTCCACGCCGTCAGGGTTGGAGAAGGCAATCTCGTAGACGCTGCCGCGGAATTTGCGTTTGCAGGAGAATTCTTTCCAGCTCGGGTCGACGGCGGGGGTGATGCGCAGGCCGTCGAGCTCGGGGTGGACGCCGAGGATGTAGTCGACCATGCCGCGCAGCATCCAGGCGGCGGTGCCGGTGAGCCAGTGGTAGGCGCCGCGGCCAAATTCTTCGGCGAAGCTGGGGCCGACGACGAACTGCGGGAAGATGTATGGCTCGACCATATAGCGGTCCGGGTCTTTCTCCACCGGCAGCAGGCGGCGGTAGAGGTCGACGGCGTCGCGGCCACGGCCCAGCTTGGCGCGCGCCACCACGTTGAAGGCGCTGGCGTGCGAGAAGACGGCGGCGTTTTCCTTCCAGCCGTTGATGAAGCGGGTGATGAGACCGATGGTCTCATCGATCTGCGTGAAGGCGGGCGCCAGGTTCATCATGCCATACTCGGTGCCCATGTGCTTCTCGGCGGAGTCCAGGCACTGGTGCAGGCGCTCCGGGGTGCTGCAGCCGGAGATGGCCGCCCATGTCTGCGAGTTGATCCAGATGAAACCTTCCTTGTCCGTGTGCGTGCCCACCGGGCGGCCATCGTCGCGGAAAGCGCGCACGAACCACTCGCCATCCCAGCAGTGCTCATTGATCGCCGTTTGCAACTCCTCGGCGCGCTGCAGGTAGAGTGCCATCCGCTCGGTGTCCCCACGCCGCTCCATCAACGGAGCGATCTCATGGATGACGAAGAAGAGGAACTGCGCCAGCCACACGCTCTCGCCTTTGCCTTCGTGCCCGATCATGTTGGCGGCGTCGTTCCAGTCGCCATGGCCGATGAGCGGCAGCCCGTGCACGCCCCGGTCCTCCAGCATGCGGTCGATGCCGGCGAGCATCTTCTGGTAGATGGTGGATTCCCCGCCGTCCATCAGCGGGAGCGACTCATCGAGAATGGCGAAATCGCCCGTCTCGCGCAGGTAGTCGGCCACGGTGAGGATGAGCCAGAGGGGCAGGTCGACCTTCTCCGACGGCCCTTCCTCCAGCCCGATGCGATTGCACCCGCCGCAGGCACGGCCATCGGCGAAGTAGAAGCTGGCGATACGGCGAATGTTCCCCTTGGCCAGCACCGGGTCGAGGGCGATGACCCCGAAAGCGTCCTGGCAACAGTCGCGCATCGCCGGATACTGCCCCTTGTGATAGTACGACGGCCCGCGCCCGAAGAAGAAGTTGATCATCGCCTGGTACTTATTCCAGTTGTTGACCATGGTGTTGATGTTCGCCTCGGGGGTGTCTATCTCGATGCCGGCGAAGAGCTCCTGCCAGAAGGCGCGCGTGCGCTCCCAGGCCGCCGCGTAGGTCGCCGGCTGCTGCAAGTCGCAGATGGTCTGCGCGTTCTCCGGCGTGTCCTCGTTCGGCTGCACACCGATGGCCAGCTTCACTTCCCAGCGTTCCCCCGGCGCCAGCGTGATGCGCCACTGGCAGACCGGCGAGAGCGGTTTGCCGGCGAAGAGCGAATCCGGCAACAGCTCGGATTCCAGCGCAATGGGATTGGCATAACTGCGGAAGGCGCCGAGGAAGGCTTCGCGATTCACCAGCATCTTCGCCGGCTTCACGGTGGTGGAAAGGTAGGCGCGGTGCTGCCAGATGCCATTCTCCTCTGACCAGCCGAAGCGCGGATGCCACCACTTTTTCAGGAACACCATCTCCTGCTCGCCGGGGATCGCCTCGTTGAAGAGCGCCATAAATGGCACCTCCAGCTCGTCCAGCGAGACGTTGCCCAGCACCATGTCGGTGAAGGAGTAGACGGAAAGGCGGCGCGGCGTATCGCCGGTGTTGGTCAGCACCACCTCCCACAACTCGGCGTCGATGCCGCGCGGCACGAAGTAGCGCAGCGAGGCATCGATGGCGTTGTAGCCGGACTCGACGATGGTGTAGCCGATGCCGTGGCGCGCCTGGAAGTGGTCCGCCTTGCCGAACGGCGCCACATTGGCCGTCCACACCTCTCCGCTGTCCTCATCCTTGATGTAGATGAGCCGTCCGGGCATATCCTCGTAAAACTGGTGCCGTCCGCGCCGCAGCACGGAGTTGAAGCGGTGATCCTTATAAAAACTGAACCCGCCGCCGAGATGCGAACTCAGCGCGCAATAATCGCCGTTGGTGAGGTAGTTGATCCACGGTCGCGGCGTATCATGCCGGGTGATGATATATTCCGAGCCGTCGGGCGAAAAGTGGCCGTATTTCATCGACATGGTCGTCCCCTTGTTTTAGTGTGAGTAAGCAGTTCCGTTATGCCGTTTACGGCGTGGCGGGACCGTTCATAACTTCTCATAATTTCGCGAACGTGAGGTTAGTTTCCTGCCGATGGCTATATTAACCGCGCTGTCATACCTGGTTCACCGTGCTGTCACAGCTTTGCGGTAGGATAGAGGCATGAAGAACATCGCCACGTGGAACCTGCGCAGCATCTCCTGGAAAGTCTCGCTCTGGCTGCTTGCGATCTCCGCCGTCGTCATGGTAGCATCGTATACGGACCCGGCGGTCCGCCTGCTGTATCTCGTGACCCTCCTCTGGTTGGGATTTACCGGCATCGTATATTGCTGGAAACCATTTGTGACGCACCCCTGGCTGCGTTATGCGGTTACAGCAATCGTGCTACTGCTCGCCGGTTGGTTCATCTTCGGCGGCAGGCCGGTGAATCGGGAGCACCTGCGCCAGGCATATCTCGCGCGTTTGCGCTCGTTTACCGGCGCGCATTACCTCTGGGGTGGAGAAGGGCATGTAGCCATCGATTGTTCCGGCCTGGCGCGTACTGCGCTGTGGGAAGCGATGCTCACCACCGGCATTGCCGAACACAACCCGCGCCTGCTGGGACCGCAGTGCTGGAGCTTCTGGTGGCATGATGTCGGCTCCCACGCGCTGGAAGACGGGACACACGGCTACACGCGCGTCATCGGTCATGCCATACGATTGGGAGGCTACCACAATGCGGAATTGCGTCCCGGCGATGTCGCCATCGCGTCTCATGTCCACGTGCTGATCTATCTCGGTGATGACCGCTGGATCGAAGCGAATCCCGAGGACGGCAAGGTGGTCATCAACCCGGCTACCGAAAATTCCACACGCGGATATTTCAATGTCCCGGTGACCCTGGTGCGCTGGCGGATGCTGGAATAGTTGCGGGTTTTCACCATGAAGGCACGGGAGGGCGACGCTCCTGCGGAGCCAATGCTTAAGCCTATATCGATAAATGATACATACTGGCTTGACTATGGCTCCGCAGGAGCGTCGCCCTCCCGTGGCTCCGCAGTGAGACGGCGAAAAATACAGCGTAAAACTTGACAATCCCAACCGACCCCGTACAATAATCCTGATGGCAACTCCGCACTACTATATCGGCACCTCCGGCTGGTCATATCCCAGCGGGTACGGAAACTGGAAAGGCATCTTCTATCCGCGGCGCTGGAAAGGGGATGAACTGGCATATTATGCTGAGCGCTTCCCGGCGGTGGAGGTGAATGCATCCTTTTACCGCATCCCGACGGCGGAGACGGCGCGCGGGTGGGCGGAGCGGACACCCGCGAGCTTCAAATTCACCATGAAGCTTTTCCGCAAGTTCACGCATCCGGAATTTTTCGCGCGGGAAGAGAACGCCTCGCCGGAGATCACCCCGCAGGATATCACGGGCATGCGCCTGGCGCTGGATGCGCTGGCAGAGCGTGGCAAGCTCGGTGCGTTGCTGGTGCAATATCCCGAATTTTTCACCCGCTCGGAGGCACACACCGCCAGCCTGGTGCGCACGCTCGATGCCTTCCGCGACTATCCGCTGGCCGTCGAACTGCGCAACACAAGCTGGCAGGATCGGAATACCACACAGATCCTCACGCACTTTCACGCTGCTTTTGTGCGCATCGATGAACCGTTTTTCCGCAACCTCGACGAACCGTATGCGCCTGCTGCCGACCTGCAATACTGGCGATTTCACGGACGCAATGCTGAGGCGTGGCGCAAGCCCGGTGCCGGGAATGCGCGCTACGATTATCTCTATAGCGGCGACGAGATCGACGAACTGGCGGAGCAGATCCGCCGTTACGTGACGCCGGAAGGCTCCAAATTCGTCTTCTTCAATAACCATCCCGGCGGCAAAGCGGCGACCAACGCGGTGGAGTTAGCCTCACGCCTGCACCTCAAACTGCCTTTCGAGAGATTCACCACCCTTGCCACCGCCTTTCCCGAATTGCGCTCCATCACCGGAGGGGAGAGTGGGACGTTGTTCTAACATCGTGCGGTTGTTTCCCATGAATGAGAGTCGGGTTGTCGGAAATTGGTCATCGGCACCGCATCGTTCTGGCGGAAGCGGCAATGTGACGATTCGCTACGCACCACCATGTTCAACTCACGCGAGGGCGGGAGAAGAATAGGGAGGTGCGGGACGATGTCCCGGCAACTTCGGCACGCTGTGGTATGGAGGAATCGTGATGGCAGACAAGCAATCGGCTCCTGAACCGGAACCGCTCGCCTGGGATGGGGGAGGACAGCAGGAGAGCAAAAGCAAAAGCCCGGATGTTCCAGCAGGTGAACGGGAGGCAACACGGCAAGAAGAACGCGAGGCGACGGAAGAATTCTGGGGACCGGAGCATGGTCGACGCGGCGACCTGGGCGATTCCGGACCCGGAGAAGATTAGTACACGATATGGTTATCAGGGGCTGATATAGTATCAGCCCCTGATATGCGCTGGCTATTACGGAAGTGATGGCCCCATGGCGCCGGCCGGCACCGATTTATTATCGGCTTCTAATGCATGAATCACACGCTCACCATCTGCGGCTTTGCTATACACCTTGTAGATGATTCTGACTTTGTCTTTCAGTTGATTGAAGACTTCGCGATTGCTCCGTAATGGGCGCCCTTCTTCGATGCCCTCTTTCTCATAGGCGATATTCTTACGGCTCAACAGGAAGAGCGAGGTGGCATATTCCATGCGATGTTGATCAGTCAATGTCACCCCTAAGTCCAGGGATTTGCGGTAGAACGTGCAGACATCTTCGACGATCTTATCACTATTGGGGTCATGCTGCACAACCAGGTCATTCTTCATGTGTGCCAAGCGTGCCCAGGCATCTGCGAAGGTGGGGTCAAGCTGGGTGGCATTATTCGCTTCCGCGACCGCTTGTTGAATATCCCCTTTCAATTCATAGAAGTCCGCGGCGACCAGGCAGACTTCCGAGCTCATGGGCTCGGCCTTTTTCAGTCGCTGCACCAGTTGCTGTGCCTCGGATAATTCATCTTCTTTCACGCTGCCGTCGTGAGCGAGTTCCATACCCATATCGCTGTTGTGCTCCATGATCATGAAGCGCAATACCATAGGATCCCGATCCATCAACGCCAGCGAGCGGCGCCCCATATCATACATCGTTGCGCGGGTCTTCTGAAATTCGGTAAAGTTTTCTTGCTGATCCATCTTCGAGCGCGAGTCGATCGACTGGTTGAAGCGATCGACCCAGATGTTCATCAGGTTGCGATAACCCAGGAAGAGCATCTGGTATGTGGTATATTCATTCTCAAAGGAGAGTTCGGCTCCGGTTTGAATGCTCCGCAGCGCCGCCTGGCAGGACGGAAGCGCCTGTTCACCGCGAATCTCATGTTTCTGGATGCGATCGAGAGTAATGAGCCCTTGTTGAACGCTATATGCGGCACCGAGTTGCAGAAGGAACTGCAGGCCGGCGTAGAAGGCGATGACCAGACCGGCGACATTTAATGCCGAGATCAATCGCGTGGGGAGTGGAGCGGAGAGCCAGCCATAACGCGCGGAGAAGGTGCGGTCTTCCGCGCGTGCCGCGGCGGCCAATCCCAGGCTCGTCCAGAAGAGCATACTGGTGGCGTAATTATCAAAGGCCAGCAGGTTGCTGACAATATAGGCGGTCACCGAGCCCAACAGCCCGATGCCCAACCAGGCTTCCCAGGGTGCGCCGCGCAACAGGGAGAAGCCGGCAATATAGAATACGACCAGCAAAAACAGGAAGGGCACGAGCCCCAATACCCCGGTTTCCGCGGCAACCTGCAGGAAAATATTGTGCGGATAGGCGGCATTATACCCGCGGTTCAACGGGATATTTTGCTCTTTGACCAGGCTGTAGGGGCGGTATTGCGGGAACATCAGCTTCAGGTTGCCGATGCCAACCCCGGTGATGGGGCGATCAGTAAACATATTCCAGGCGGTCTGCATGTAGACGATGCGCGTCTGTACGGTGCCCCCTTCCGGATTCACGACACTGTACAGGCGTTCACGGATATGTTTGGTGCTGAAGCAACCGATAATACATACCACAAAGAGCACAATGGCGGTGAGAATGACCGGCAGGGGGATGGCGAGTTTCAGTGATTTGCGATAGGCCAAGACCAGGATGGCCACCACAACCAGCATGACAATGAAACCGACCCAGGCGGCGCGCGCCATGGTGAGGAATAAGCAGGGCACCATCAGTAGCGTGCTATACAACGAGATCACACGCCGGGTGGGGATGCGCGAGAGCATGGCCATGGCGATGCCCACCGGGATGAGCACTGAGAAGAACGTGCCGGTGAACATTGAGTTACCCAGCGTGCCGACCAGGCGTTTGGCGGCAAACGGCAGGGTATGGCTGGTAAAGGATGGATTGAAGCCAAGGTCGCTCGCCCAGTCGAGTAATCCGAATATGGCGATGATGCCGCCCGCCAATACCAGCAAGAATCCGGCGGTTTCAATCTGCTCACGCTCGCGGAGAAATTCTTTGAGGGCAAAATACCAGACGACCAGGGTCAACAGCAGCGTCAGACCATCTTCGGTCCACACCGGACCGCAGAAGGTGACGCGCGGATAGACGCCGCCGATGCCGCTGATGAGTGCCCCGACAAAGAATAACAGTACGGCGATATCGAGAGGGTGCCGGCGTAACACCAGCCGCTTCCGCAGCGCACAACTGCGGAGAATGAGCGCGGCGAGCAACCCGGCGCTGAGCAACATGAGCAAGCGGCGCGGGGTATCCATCGAGTCCTTCAGCAACACTGCCGGGGGGAGAAACAGTATCGGCGCAAGTACAAGCAGCGTGAAAACAAGAAGCCTACCCCACTGCTGATATTTCTGCGGCATCGGGGGCAAAGAGGATGTTGGTGATTCGACCCCCGCAAAGGGTTTAACCGTGCTGGTATTCATAGTGCGTTATATTTCGGCGAAAAGCCTGCCAATCCTTCTAAAATAACGGTATGGGTCGTATTGTCTCACCGATCAGCCCATATTGTTACCCGCCATCGCTCCTGGGCGAATTGGCCGAGGCTTCATTTTCACAGCGGTAGCCGGCGATGACAGTCCACTATCTCGCCCGCCACCACCCGGAAAGCCCGGCGAGTGACGCATCATTCCGAAGCGTCGTGAACAATGCGGGATAGAGATGATTCGTAAGACGATGTTATCATTCCCCGGCCCTCCCTGTTTCACACCTGGAGAAGATGGAAAGGATATTTGTCCACGCTCGCGGCACATCCGCACGGCAGGGATTTTGCCTGGCGAACAGGAATAATCAGATCGGGGGTTTTCGACATGGATAAGCATATCGGACCGGAACATCTGCATGCGCCCTGGCGGATGGAGTATATCGAGAAAGCCGGGAAACCGGCTGCCGGCTGCATTTTTTGCGAGAAACCGCGCCAACAATGTGACCGCGAAAATTATCTGGTCTATCGTGGACAATACTGTTTCATCATTTTAAACGTCTTCCCCTACAACAACGGTCATCTGATGGTCATCCCCTATCAGCATACCGCGCGACTTGAGGAATTATCGCTTGAAACGATGGCGGAGATGATGTCGCTGGCTCGGCTGGCGATCCGGGCGCTCAAACATGCGATGTCCCCCGATGGCTTCAACCTGGGCATGAATATCGGACGTACCGCGGGCGCCGGCATCGCCGAGCATGTCCACCTGCACGTAGTGCCGCGCTGGAATGGCGATACCAACTTCATGCCCGTCATCGGCAACACCCGCGTACTCCCGGAATCACTGGAGCGCACCTGGGAGAAAATCGTCGCCGCATTCGCGTGTGTCCTGGCGGAAGAGTAACTCCCGTAGCACAGGCTTCCAAGTAGCACAGGCTTCCAAGTGGCACGGGCTTCCAAGTGGCACGGGCTTCCAGCCCGTGTGTCACACGGCCATCCTGGCCGTGCGTGCCCGAGGCATAGGCTGGAAGCCCATGGGACCCACGGCCAGGATGGCCGTGCCACATCGCTGCCACTTACCTTGCCCCCTCGCGGAATCCCACCAGCGGGATGCCTTTTTCCGCCAGATAGGCGTGCCAGCGCGGGTCGATGAGGGCGTCGAGTTCCCGCTGGCGGTCATCGCGGTAGGCGCCAGGCTGGTCGGGTGAGATGAAGCCGGGATGCGCCATAATCTCCAGCACGCCACCCGGACAGGAATCGACCAGTTGGATCAACCGCTCCACGGTCGCCGCGGCATAGAAGTCAATGGTGAAATGATCAGTGGTGGGAATATTGACACTCCGCAACGCATCGCGCATGGCATCCGAGGTCGCCCGTACAGGCAACTGATGCTCACGTGCGAGTTCAATGGTGACGGCCAGCACCTCCGGGGTATTGTGTGCGTGATGATGGCTATCCAGGTGAGTTGGCTGCCAGCCATGCGCGAGGATCAATTCGACCTGCCGTGTCAGTTCCAAACGTATCTGTGGGATGGGGAGTGGGTGTTGCCATTGTTGCCGGCGCAGAAAAACGCCTTCCGGGGTGACCAGTGCGGGGATCTCCGCCGGGTCACTGAGCGGGGCGCCGTTGGTGAGGTTGAGGTGAACGCCGGCCGGCAGACCCGCCGCTTCCGCCGCATGCAGCACCGCGGGTAAATTCGGGGATGTGGCCATCAGCGTGCTGTCGCTGATGCCGCCTTCCGCCCATGCTGCGAGGATGCCGAGATCAATCGACGGCCACATGCCCAGGTCGTCCGCGTTGATAATCAATTTTTCTGCTGCCATTATGCGTGTTCCAGTCGTTTGTAGAGTTCAATCAACTCAGCGATGAGGCTGCGTTCAGAGAGAGCGGTCATCAACTGATCCTGCGCGTGCACCAGCAGCAGAGTGGGGGTCATGCCCACGCCTTGCGCCTCGCCGGCCAGTAGTTTCGTCTGCGTGGTGTGCGCCTCGCCCAGTTCGCGCTCCGCCGCCGCCAGGTGCTCCGCCGCGTGCGCAAAATCCCCCGCCTTCGCCGCGCGCAACGCCTCAAATGACTCGGTGCGCCCACCGCCGGCGCGGGTGATCAGCTCCAGGCAGAGTGTTTCTTGATCTGGTGTCATATGAGAATGTCCTCCGTTTGTTTTCTCATAACCACAAAAGAGCACAAAGAACACAAAAGACTACTCTGTAACGTTGGTGTCGCGATTGGCAAAGTGTTCGGAACTTCGGGGACTGACATCGAAACGCCTGCACATCGCGATCGACTGATCCGGATGCGTACACTCCAGTCTGTGCTCTTTTGTGGCTATTTCCCTACTCCATATAATGAATCCGGTGCTTGTTCTCCGCCAGCAGGCGCGCATTATACTCATCGCCGCCGTCCAGGTTGGCACTCATGAAGACGGGAGGATTCACCCCCTGCTTCACCAGGCGTTCCACCACCTCGGCGACCAGCGCGTCGACGATGGCGCAGCCGGTGACGGAGGAGAGTGGTCCCACTTTCTGCGGGAAGCCGGACACCTCGACCGCCGCATCGCCGTACGGTGCGCCGTTGTCGATGAGCACATCGCAGAGGTCGGCCAGCTTCTTGCCGGAGGGATGGCGGCTGGAAACGCCTTGCGTGTAGGAGAGCGCGGTGATGCCAATGGTATGCAGGCCCATCTCGCGCGCGGCGATGGCCATGTCGATGACCACCGCATTGCGTCCCGAGGTGGAGGCGATGAGCAGCACGTCGCCCGCCTTTGCCGTGGAGGAGGCGAGCAGCTCTGCACCCAGCCCGAGCACGCGCTCCATGCGTGAGGTGGCGGTCATCGGGCGGATGAAGAGATTCATCCCGTGCGGGTAAATAGGATTCACCAGCATTAATCCGCCCGTGCGATAAACCAACTCCTCGGTGAGGATGAACGAGTGGCTGGCGCCGAACGAATAGATGCTGCGATCCTCCACGACCGCCTCTACCAGCAACTGCGCCGCCTGCCCGATATTCCCGTCCTGCGTCTCCATCACCGTGCGCAATGTGGCGATGGCCGTCTCAAAATATGCTTTCGCTGACATCATTCTCCTTCTATCTGGGGACTGCCCCCGCGGCAGAGCCCGTTGCATATATGCAAAGAGGGTAGCGATTGGCATACCGGTTTGAGCGAGAGCGCTCGGTCAGGGCTGTCCCCGCGTTTGCACCGGCTCCTATCGACGCGGTGACAGCCTTGGATGGGCATTCTTCCATCAAACGTTATATGAATCGTCCTTCCGCTGCGCTATGCCATTACGGGCATTATACGCGAAGGCAGTCACCAGGGGCTCAATATCCCCGCTTATTATACTCGGCGCGGCTGTGATCGTAGTACGCCTGCCCGCCTTCGCGGTTGATGCTCATGAAAACGCTGGGCGGATTGCCGGCGGCGGCCATCTTCTCCATCACCTTCTCCCAGATGAGCCAGCCGCCCACCACCATGGAGGCGCCGGAAACCGGGCACACTCGGGTGTCGATGCCGGGGATCTCCACCGCCGCATCGCCGAAGGGCGCGCCGTTGTCGATGACGACATCACACACGTCGCAGAGCTTTTTGCCGGAGGGATGCTGCGACTGGACGTTGGCGGTGTAGTCCAGCGAGGTGAAACCGATGACCTTCACGCCTTTCGCCTGGCAGGCCAGCGTTAGCTCGATGGGATGGCGGTTTTTGCCGGATACCGAACCGAGCAACAGCACATCGCCCGCGCGCAGATTGCTGACGCGCACGGCGAAGTCGATGGTCTCCAGGTCGCGCTCGATCGGCTCCGGCTGCGGGCGATCTTTCAGGCACTCCGCTACCGGGTCGTTGAGGTGAAAACCGAAATGGAATGCCTGCACGGCTGCCATCCCGCCGGCACGGTTGAGGAAATCGTTCTGGTTGCTATGCCCGATCTCCGCACAAAACACGGCGCCGTTGTTGGTCAGCGCCGTCACAATTAAGTCCGCCGCCTGCTCGATAGCCGGCATCTGCGTTTGCTCATAATGGTCAAGGATACCGCGCACAGCGGTGAGATACTGCGAAGAAGCCATAATTCGTCTCCTGTCCAAAATCCAAGGTCAAAAGTCACGGTCTATAATAGAGGTTCCTGGGGCAGAGTTCAAGGGCAAGTTGTACTGTTTTTTATTGTTCACCGCAGAGACGCGGAGGTGACACTGAGGGGTAGGGGAGTAAGTTCTGATGGCAGCGGGCACTATACGCGATGCGCCTATACGGGATGCGGCTGCCGCACTATGTCACCAGTTCATACCATCGCTGCGAGGGAGAAGTACATCGAAATGTAGACATCTCCTTTTTCATCCTTCTCTGTGTTCCCTCTGCGTCTCTGCGCCTCTGCGGTGAAGAAAAGGTCCTAATTCTGCAGTCCAAGCACTTCGCGATAGCTGTGGAACAAGTTCTGCTGCAGGGTGTCCGGGTCGGCGGCGGCGAGTTTGCGCAGGGTGATGAGCGCGACGCCGACGACCGGGGGCAGTTCAGGTTTCACCGGGTGCAGGTGGGGAGCGCGCTCGCGCAGGATCGCGGAGAGGTGTTCCCAGTAGATGCGCGAGTGGGTGGCAATGCTGCCGGAGGCCACCAGCGGATATTCCTCTTCGGCGATGCCCAGTACGTCAACGGCGTCGGTGATCGTCTCGGCCATGGCTGCCGCCGCTTCATGCAGGATGGCGATGGCCACCGGGTCGCCCGCCTCCGCCGTTTCATCTGTCACCCGCGCGATGCCGGCGATCTCCGCGCGGTCGCGCGGCTCGATCATATATTGCACAAGCTGGTACACCGGCCATTTGGCCTCGGTAAAACCGAAGTGCGCAGTGACCGCCTCGGTTAGCGCGGTGGCGTGGCGCGGGTGGATCACCGAACGGGCCACGGCGCGCAGGGTGAGCATGCCGATATAAAAGCCGCTGCCGAAATCGCCCATCAACGGCCCCAGGCCGTCATACCGCCCGCCACGCCCATCGTGCGTGCGCACATGCACCATGGCCCCGGTGCCCGCCACCACCACGATGCCGGCAGTAGCGCCTACCAGTGCAAAGGCCGGATCAGCCTCGTAGACATATTCGTTCTCAATCGTTTTGGCGCAGTTGTCAGGCACAACCGCATACGGATCCAGCGTGGTGACTGAACTTAAGTAGAGTTCGTCGAAGGTGCGCTGCCCCACCGCCTGCCGCACCGCCTTCGAAACCGATGCGACGCTCCTCCCGCTGCCTAACTTGCTTCGCCCGCTGGCCGGGTCGCTATAATCCACATACCCATGCCCCAGCACCATCCCGTCATCCCGCACCAGCAGCACATCGCTCTTCGAGCCGCCCGCATCTATTCCGAGAACACACCGCATCGTCGTACCCACCAATTGATATCGCGCTTGCGCGCCGTGCCTATCATTCACTGCCCGCCGCGCTTTTCCTTCATGGTTCCATAATTCTTAACGATGCATGCCACAAAAATGCCCGGGAGGGTGACGCAACGGGAGGGCGACGCTCCTGCGGAGCCAATAGGCAAGCCAATATTTATAACTTTACCTATAGGCTCCGCAGGAGCGTCGCCCTCCCGATTGGTATTCACGGGGTTACACCGTGGCGAAGCTCTCCACATACCGCCGGTAAATCGCCTCCAGCGTGCGCACATCTTCCATGGCGTCCACGGCAGGGGAGCGGAAAGGGGCGCCGGAGAGGCTGTTGTGCACGAAATGGCGCATCTCTTCGGTGTAGGACCAGGTGCGACCATTGGTGGGGAAGAGGGTGGAGGCGGCGAAATGCTGTTCACCAGCGCGGTAGAGCTCCGCGGTGGCGGGGACGTTCTTCAGCAGCAGTGGCGGGGCGCAGGTTTTCACCCAGCCTTTTTCGAAGTAGATTTGCGTGTGCTCGTCCCAGCCCTCATACGGCATCCAGCCGGATTCGATGATGGTGCGCACGCCGGCCACTTCCAGCACCACCACGCCGCTGACCCCGTCCGCCGCGAAGTCCACCGACTTGATCGTGACCCGATCGCCGGCATCGAGGAAGAAGCGCAGCAGGTTGACGTTATGCGTGTACTGCTGCAGGTAGCCAAGGTACCCGTTATGGAACTGTTCAGGCATCCACGCGGGGAAGGTTGCCGTTGCCGGGGGATACGGCTCGTCGGTGGTGTCGAACGGTGCCTCCAGCCCGGCGCACCAGTCGCCGCCGAAGCCGTGATTGCGCACGTAGGTGATCTTGCCCATCTCGCCGGAATGCGCGAAGCCGTCCAGCAGCTCTTTCACCAGCAGGTTGCCGGCATCGTAGCGCTTCATGTACGCCACCATCAGCCGCTTGCCGCTCTCACGCTCGGCGGCGAGGATGCGCTCAGCCTGTGCGGTACTGATGGCCATCGGCTTCTCGACGAAGACATCTTTGCCCGCGCGAAGCAGATCGATGGCGATCTCCCCCTGCACGGCGTAATGCCCGGATACCGCGACTGCCTGGATACTCGCGTCGTTGGCCAGCTCCAGGTGGCTTGAATAGAGCGTGGGGATGCCGAAGCGCTGCTGCACCTTCGCCCCCAGTTGCGGGCGCACCTCGGCCAGCGCCGCCAGCTCACACTCCGCAATCGATAGAATATTGGGAATATGCACTTTCTGCGCCATAAACCCGCAGCCCACATACCCCATACGCAGTTTGTCTGCCATATTTACCTCCCGATGTTATTTTGAACCACACGACACAGAGGCACAGAGAGGATTATTCTTTGTGCTGTTGCTTCTGCGTGTGGCAAGAAAGATCGCACCAAAATCCTGTCAATCCTGTGAATCCTGTCTAAAACATCTTACATTAATCCGCTTAGGAATTTCAGTCCTTTTACGAAGCCTTCTTCGGCATTGTAGGTCGGGTCTTCGTGTTCGATGGAGAGCACGCCGTTGTAGCCGGCCTGGCGCAAGGCGCGGAGGTAAGGACCCCAGGGGACAGCGCCATAGCCGGGAATGGAATATTCCCACCAGCCATAAGCTTTCACCCCAAGGCGCGCCAGTTTGGTCGGGTAGATGGTGACGTCTTTGGCATGCGTGTGGAAGATGCGCGCACCGAATTCCTGCACGGCGCCGACCACGTCGATGCCCTGCCAGTGCAGGTGCGAGGGATCGAAGTTAAAGCCGACGTTCTCCTGCGGCAGCGCTTCACAGAGCGCCGCGAAGCACTCCAGGTTCTGCAGGTTCGTCTCAAACCAGTTCTCGAAGGCGAGGCGGACGCCAGACCTTGCCGCTTCCTCTGCCAATGGGTTGATCACCTTCGGCACCACCTGCATGATGGTGTCAACTTTCGACTTCCCCGCTTCCGGGAAACCGGCGAAGGTACAGACCGTGTCGACGCCGAGTACGTCTGCTGCGGCGATGATCTCGCGCATGCGTGCAGAATATCCCTCGTCGAAACCGACATAGTAGGCGAAGCTGGAGATGCTGATGCCCGTCTCTGCCAGCACACGCTTCACCGCCGTACCGTTATCCGCCAGCACGGCGCCCAGATCGATCTGATCGACATACACCTCCAGCGCCTTGAACCCGGCACCGGCAGCCCATTTCGCAATGACATCGAGCGATTGGTCAATAAATGGCGCGGTCAATAATCCTACGTACATGGTGAACTCCCCCTGCAATGAATAATTCGACATCGGATCTTTTACACAGTACAATAGAGCCGTATTGCGCGGGTAGCAATGGACGATAATGCTGTTTTTTGTGTGGAATTGCGCATGAATATGGACGCAGTGACTTGCCTGCATGCCGGGTATATGGTACAGCAAAACGGCTGGGCAGCGACGAAGCACGCCCACCCATTCGTGGAGATCATTGTCGTCACGCGTGGGAAGCTGGCGGTGGTGCTCGGTGAACGCGAGGTGGTGGTTGCGGCGGGCGAGGTATTGTGCTACGCACCGCACCTGCCGCATGGGGAACGGGCGTTGAACGGTGAGGTGGAGTTCTACCTCGCCGCCGCCATCCGCGCGGGTGCCGATTACGCCCCGGTGTTGGCCGATGCCAACGGGCGCATCGGCGTGCTGGCCCGCTGGCTGCAGGAGGAGCAAGTGTCGTCGTATGAACACCGGCAGCGGAATATGGATCTGCTGCTGCGGGCGATGCTGGCGGAGATGGAGAAGCTCACCCACCACAAGCCGCAGGATCTACTGGAAGGCATGCGCGTCTATCTGCGCGACCACCTGGCGGAGCCGCACACGGTGGACGCACTGGCAGGCAGAGCGAAGATGAGTAAATTCCACTTCATCCGCGCCTACAAGCGCGCCACCGGACGCACACCGATGGAGGATTTGCGCCTGCTGCGCGTGGAAGCGGCCTGCGACCTGCTGCTCACCACCGACCTGCCGCTCAAAGCCGTGGCACGTACCACCGGCTTCTGTGACGAATATTACTTCTCCCGCGTCTTCCGCAAATACCGCCAGGTGTCACCAGGGTCATTTCGGCGGAGTTATCATCGGGAAAAACCTTAAGATCAGTACAGGAGATCCAACTCTTTGCCTTACGGGGACGATACTGAAGCATTGTGACTATCGGTGCCACACGCCTTCGCCGGCTGTGTGATCAGCAACCACAACGCCAGCATCATGGTGATTGCCAGCAACCTGGCGCATAAAATATCCCAGGCAATCCAGGGCGCATAAGTACCTGCGGTCGGTTGCATAAACAGAAACTGATACTCGACTCCATATGCAACAGGAAATCCATCCGTTGATGAGGAAACGTGTTCGATAATGTGCCAGGGAGGGAATAAAACAAAGCCTAAACCGATCAGCACGAACAAAATGCTGCCAGCTTTCTGTAAATTCGTCATCCTTTAACTCCTGAGTGAATATACTGTAGTTAGCGAGGTTGCTTACTTGATTCGCCAATCGGCTGATAATACCTAACTCGGGACCGAGGGTAGATCGCATCCTTGACATGGCATACTGACCAACTGCTCACTACTTCACTATTTCGCCGCTGCCCGTGAATTCAACCGCGCCACCGCCAATGACACCCGATGCGGCGACAACGAACTGGAGCCGCGCAGGCGGTAGAGGGCGATGCCGCAGCCGATGAGCACGACGATGGTGGTGACAAGCATGGAGAGGAGTGGTTTCCAGACTTCCAGCGGCTGGTCGCCGGCATAGATGGCGTAGCAGATGGCCGGATTGGGCATCAACAGCGATTCGGCCACGCTGGTGGAGAAGAAGGGGTCGATGAGCGAGAGGAAGAGGAAGAGCAGCGGTAGCCCGGCAAGGGCGAAGAGCATGAAGCCGTAGGCCCACACGGTGGCGGACACCGTGCGCGCGAAGAGGCAGGAGGCCAGGAAGCCGAGGGCGGCGCACAACAGCCCGGTGCCCAGGATGACCAGGTAGCCGAGGGCGATTTCCAGCGGCGAGACACCGCCGAAGGAGAAGACCGTGGCAATGACCGGCAGGCCGGAGAGCACCACCACCAGCAACTGGCCGATGGCGCCGAAGAACTTGCCCACTGCCAGCGTCAACGTGCTCAGCGGCGTCAGGAAGATCGCTTCCAGCGTGCCTTTTTCCCGCTCGGTGCTGATGGCCCCTGCGGTGATGCCCGGACTGATGAGTACGAGCAGCCCGAGCTGGGCGATGAGGAACCAGGTCCACAGCGTCTTGCCGAATTCCGGCCAGACCTTCGGCCCTCTGGAAAGATCGATCGGACCGTTCCCGGTAAGGGTGATGACGGTGAGAAAGCCGAGGATGAGGATGAGGGTCATACCGAAGCCGAGCAATACCCAGTACCCGCGCGCTCCTCGCAAGCGGCGGCGCATCTCCTCCCACAGCACCGGTTGACGGACAGGTAAATACCAGGCCATAGTTTAGCTAGTGGGTCATTTGTCATGAGCCCGTTTCCTATTTGTGTATCGGTGGTGAGATAATACGGCATCTGGATTGCAGGAGGCGGTCGGATGCCCAAAGGATCTCCCCTCACGCTTCGTCCGATGGACG
>Ga0272448_1002373_pt1 | contig 23703 bp, 20 predicted proteins | sample YNPCB0191_FD_202220 | JGI IMG/M metagenome (GOLD analysis project Ga0272448, IMG submission 202220) | Hot spring sediment microbial communities from Yellowstone National Park, WY, United States - YNP-CB-019-1 | ecosystem: Environmental > Aquatic > Thermal springs > Hot (42-90C) > Sediment... | reverse complement strand
TGCGCTCGTGCCAGGCCCAAGTCCTCAAGGTGGAGGGAAACATCGTCTTCCTCGACCGCACTTGCTTTCACCCGAGGGGAGGAGGGCTCGTCGGCGACGTCGGCCTGATCGCCGGTCAACCTGTCGTCGAAACCTTCAAGCAGGGCGAGGAGATCGCCCACCGCTTAGGTGAGACACCGAAGTTCAGCGCCGGCGAAACGGTCGAGCTGTCCTTGGACTGGGAAAGGAGGTACAAGGTCATGCGCATGCACACGGCCACTCACATCCTGAGCAGCGTGGTCAACAGGGAAGCGGGCGCCCTCATCACGGGCAACTCGGTGGCGCCCGACGAGTCCCGCGTCGACTTCAGCCTAGAGGCCTTCGACAGGGCCAAGATGGAGTCGTACATCGCTGCGGCCAACGACGCTATCGCCAGAGACATGCCAGTGCGCACGTACTTCCTCAAGCGGGAAGAAGCCCTCTCCCAGCCCGGCATGGTCAAGCTGGCCGAAGCTACGCCGCCCGACGTCGCGGAGCTTAGGGTCGTGGAGATAGGCGACTTCGACCGCCAGGCCGACGGTGGCGTTCACGTCTCCAGGACGTCCGAAATAGGGCGCATCGTGCTGCTCAGGGCCGAGAACAAGGGGAGGACGAACCGGCGGGTGTACTTCTTTCTATTAACCACACAGAACTTGGAATAAACGGGCCATCCGGCTCGCTGGCGCCCGTTCATCGGGAATCGCTCTTTTCGTATACGATTTAACGTTTTTTTCCCCAAAGCTTGCAAGACACATCCGTTGTGGCGTCAGATTTAAATACTCCTTGCGACTGGGCAAACAAGAATGAGACGAATCCTCTCGCATAGAAGCGGTCGAAAGGCACTTACCACCATTCAAGCGGCCGTCATCGTGGTCATCCTGGTGATAGCCGCCGCGGCAACCATCTTCTACGTCACGCAGCAACCGACGACGCCTCCGCCAACATACAAGGACACGATAATCGTCGGAACGACAGACTCGGTGCAGACCACCATAGACCCCGCCGACTCCTATGACTACTTCGGGATCAACATCATACAGAACATAGGGGACGGGCTCGTGGACTACGTTCCGGGGACGACGAGCTATGCCCCCGCCCTCGCCACCGACTGGAGCGTCAGCTCAGACGGCCTGACTTGGACCTTCAACCTGAGGCAAGGAGTGAAGTTCGCCGACGGCACGCCCTTCAACGCGACGGTAGTGAAATACACTCTTGACAGGGAGTTCGCCATCGATGAGCCCGAAGGTCCCTTCGCGGGCGTTGGCTACGACACCATCATCAACAGGACTGTGGTCACGGGCCCCTATCAGGTGCAGTTCGTCCTCAATTCGCCCTTCTCAGCCTTCCTGGCCCTTGTAGCGTTCACGCCCATGTACCCCGTCAACCCCAACGTGGCGCCAGCCAGCGCCATCGTGAACTACACGGGCGACGTGGCCACTTCGAACCCAAACGGTCTGGGTCCCTACATGCTCACCAAATGGATCAGGACGGCCGGCAAGGACGTCGAGATGGACCTGCAGTCCAACCCCAACTACTGGAACGCATCTAGCGGCTACCCGAAGACCAAGAACATCATCATCAGATTCTACACCGACCACACGGCCCTGCTGCTTGCGCTGAAGAACCATGAAGTCGACATCGCCTACCGCCAGTTCGAGGCCTCCGACATAATCTCGCTCCAGAGCGACCCCAACTTCAAGGTCTGGACTGGACCTGGCGCCTTCATTCAGTACTTGGTTTTCAACACGGCTTCGCCTCCCTTCAATAACCTGTCAGTGAGGCAGGCCATGGCAGCAGCGGTCAACAGGTCGCTCATCACTCAGGGAGTCTTCCAGGGGCAGGATCAGCCGCTCTACAGCATGGTGCCAGCGGGCATGTTCTCACATACGGATGCCTTCCTCAGCAGGTACGGTGAGGCCAACTTGACCTATGCCAAGCAGCTTCTGGCCCAGGCCGGCTACAGCACGAGCAACAAGCTCAGCTTCACGTTGACCTACCCAACGGGCCACTACTCCGCCACCGACGGCATCGCCCAAGCCCTGAAGCAGGCCTTCGAGGCCACGGGCATGGTCTCCGTCAATCTGGCGGCTCAGCCCTGGCCCAACTACAAGGAGAGCACCCGAGCGGAATCGCTTCAGGCTTACATATACGGCTGGTACCCCGACTTTGTCGACCCCTACGACTACCTGTACCCCTTCCTGCCGCCTGATGGAATCGGGTTCCTACATACTCGCTTCGTAGACGCCCAGATTAACCAGTGGCTGAACCAGGTCACCAGCATTTCGCAACCCTCCCAGCAGCTGCCGATCTACACCCAGGTGCAGAGCAGGCTAGCCGACTTGGTCCCCATGGTGCCTCTGTTCCAGGGAACGACGATAGCTGTGAGCACACCGAAGGTCTCGGGCATCGTACTGGACGCCACGGTCATCTTCAGGTACTGGCTGCTGACCTTAACCGCATAGCGCAACGCTTATCTCAACCTGAACCGAGGTTTTTTCTGATTAATGACCCTCCGAACCTACATAGCTACAAGAATAGCCCTGACTCTGCCTATGCTTCTTTTCCTGCTGACTCTCGTCTTCTTCGTGATGAGGATCCTACCTGGCAACCCCGTCCTTCTCAGGTTCGAGAAGAACGCCGACCCGCAGCTCATCGCCGCCTATACGCACAGGCTGGGGCTGGACATCCCGCTCTGGCAACAGTACTGGAACTATTTGGTGGGCATACTGCACGGCGACTTGGGCCAGTCCATGGTCACTTTCGAGCCCGTCAGCGAGCAGATCTTCTCCAGGTTCCCGGCGACGCTGGAACTTACCTTCTACTCTTTCATCATCGCCGTGGTCGTGGGGATCATCTTGGGCTCCTGGGCGGCCAGAAGGCCATACAGCAAGGTGGACGGAGGCATCAAGCTCTACGGCATACTCGTCTACGCCTTCCCCGTCTTCTTCCTTGGGATGCTCTTTCAGCTCGTCTTTGGAATATGGCTGGGCCTCCTGCCCGTGGGCGGCAGGACGGACGTGGGAATGGTCCCCCAGGGGCTGACCTTAGGCGCCTTCCACCTGCAGACGGGGCTCTACACGCTCGATGCCCTGCTGGGCGGCAACCTGACCCAGTTCGTTGTTGCCCTGAAGTACCTTCTTCTCCCCTCTCTGACTCTGGGCCTCGTCATCTCAGGTATCTTCGTGCGCATAACCCGCAGCAACATGCTGGAGACGTTCAAGATGGAGTTCGTCACGGCGGCGCGCGCCCGAGGCCTGAAGGAGAGCACCGTGGTTTACGGATACGTCCTCCGGAACGCCCTCCTCCCCGTCATCACCATCATGGGCCTCGAATTCGCCCTCCTCCTCAGCGGAGCCGTCCTCACGGAGACCGAGTTCAACATACTGGGGCTGGGGACGTACCTTGTCGACAGGATCACCTTCAGGGACTATACCGCCGTGCAGGGGACCGTCGTCTTCTTGGCGGTCCTGATTTCGGCCATAAGCCTGATCGTGGACGTCCTGTATGCGTACCTAGACCCGAGGATAAGGTTGTGATGGCGTTGGCGAAGAAATACTACCCGCGGAACTCAGGCCTGACCCCCAGAATCACGGGGCTCATTAGGTCGGGCTTCGGCCCCGGCGCGGGAAGGGGCTTCATCATGGCCGGCGTAGCCATCGTGGTGGTCATTTCCGCCATGAGCATCTTCGCCCCTTACATCTCGCCTCACGACCCCACCCAAATTTCGGTGGGCCCAGCCAATTCTCCGCCCAGCTCTGCCTTCCCTCTCGGCACCGACCAGTACGGCCGCGACCTTCTCAGCCGGACCATATGGGGTGGCCGATTCATCCTGCTTGTAGCCGTGACCGCCGTGGTCATCTGCCTGGCCGTGGGCGTCCCTATAGGCCTGGCCTCCGCCTACAGGGGTGGCAACGTGGACAGGAGCGTCTCCCTAGTGATGGACAGCATGTACGCCTTCCCCAGCCTGGTTCTGGCCATCGTCATAATAGGCGTCTTCGGCGTCAACATCGTCAACGAGGCCATAGCGCTTGCCGTCGTCTACGTCCCTTCATACTACCGCGTCGTGAGGAGCCAGGTCCTTACCATAAAGGAGCTTCCCTACGTTGAAGCCGCCAGGTCCATCGGCGGCAAGAGTGGCCACATTCTGCTCAAATACGTCCTGCCCAACGTGCTGCCTTCCATAGTCGTCGTGGCCACGATCAACTTCGCCGACTCCATACTCACCACGGCAGGCCTGGACTTCATCGGCCTGGGCCTTCCAGTCAACTTGCCCGACTGGGGGATCGACCTTACTTACGGAAGGGCAGCCCTTGCCCAGGGCGCGTGGTGGGTGATACTCTTCTCGGGCCTAATGATCCTCCTATCGGCCCTGGGCTTCGGCTTGATAAGCGAGGGCCTTTCCGAGCGCAGAGGCCAGGAGTGAGCCAAGAAGTTGAACGAACTCCTTGACGTCAAAGAGCTCTGTGTGGAGTACAGGACGTCCAGGGCCACAATCAGGGCCGTCAAGGACGTATCCTTTTCTCTGGCCAAGGGGTCCACGCTCGGCCTCGTGGGAGAGAGCGGGAGCGGCAAGTCAACGTTGGGTCACGCCATCGTCAGGCTCGTCAGCCCGCCCGGCGTCATCGTCAGAGGGAGAGTGTCCTTCGACGGCATCGACCTTCTTTCCATAGACGAAGACGGGATGAGGAAGATCAGGGGGAAGCGTATCGCCATGGTCTTTCAGGACCCCATGTCCTCCTTGAGTCCCGTGAAGAAGGTGGGACAGCACTTCGTCGAATACATCAGAGAGCACGAGCCCTCCACCTCCGAGGCCGAGGCGCTGCAGAGGGCCAAGGCGACCTTCGAAGACTTGGGCATCGACAGGTCCAGGGTCGACGACTACCCTCATCAGTTCAGCGGCGGCATGAGGCAGAGGGTGATGATAGGCCTAGCTATCGCCCTGCAGCCCGAGCTCATAATAGCCGACGAGCCCACCACGGCGCTGGACGTAGTGGTGGAGGCCCAGATACTCGAGCTCCTGAAGGACCTCAAGCGGAAGTACTCCCTCTCCATGATACTCATCACTCACAACATGGGTGTGGTGGCCGAGACAACAGACAGGATCGCCGTCATGTACGCCGGCAAGCTCATGGAGGTGGCTGGAACCCGCAAGCTCTTCGCGGACCCGAAGAACCCCTACACGAGGGCCCTTCTGCAGTCCATTCCTAACATCCTGCTCGACGACCAGGAACTGCGGTCCATCCCCGGCTCTCCCCCCGACTTGGCCAACCCTCCCACCGGGTGCCCCTTCCATCCGAGGTGCCCTCACGTGTTTGACCGCTGCCGCGTCGAGGAGCCCAAGCTCAAGAAGGTGGATGGCGAAACGGAGACCGCCTGCCACTTGTTTGGGTGAAAAACTATGCCCTTCTTAGAGGTCGTCGACCTGAAGAAGTACTTCCCGGTGCAGAAGGGAATGGTCGAGCAGCTGCTCTCAAGGAAGCTCACCTACGTAAAGGCGGTGGATGGCGTCACCTTCTCCGTGGACAAGGGCGACATCTTTGGCCTCGTGGGAGAGAGCGGGAGCGGAAAGACCACCACCGGCCGCCTCACCGTGGGCCTCCTCAAACCGACATCGGGGAGGGTGATCATCGGCGGCGTGGACGTGCCGTCACTTAACAAGGAGGAGCTCCGCCGCTTCAGGAGGAGGATGCAGATCATCTTCCAAGATCCAACCGCTTCCCTGAACCCCAAGATGAAGGTGGGTGACGCCGTGGCAGATGCATTGCGCTTGCTCACCGACGCCGATGCCGAAACGGCCAAGAAGAGAGTGCTCGAAATGTTCGAGTACGTGGGCCTCACCCCTGCCGGCGAGATCTACTCTCGCTACCCAAGGAACTTAAGCGGAGGGCAGAAGCAGAGGGTCGTTATTGCTCGAGCGTTGGTAACTCGGCCCGAATACGTCGTCGCGGACGAGCCCGTTGCCATGGTGGACGTCTCCGTCAGGGCCCAGATCCTTGACGTGATGAAAGAGATGCACGAGCGCCTGGGCCTCACCTACCTTTTCATCACACACGACCTGGCCGTGGCCAAGTACCTTTGCAGCCGCATCGCCATCATGTACTTGGGAAGGTTCTTCGAGACTGGTAACGTCGAAGACATCTTTGGTCTTCCCCTGCATCCCTACACCCAAGCCCTGCTGGCTGCCGTCCCAGTCCCTGACCCGACCGTGCGGCGAGAGAAGAAGATACCCAGAGGGGAGATACCTAACGCAATCAATCCCCCCTCCGGCTGCCGCTTCCATCCCCGTTGCCCTTACGCCACGGAGATCTGCTCAAGGGAGGAACCTCAGCTCAGGCAGGTCGACACGTCGAAGGCCTCGCACCTCGTTGCCTGCCACTGGGCCGAGAAGTTCCTCTGAACGCCCCGAAGGCGCATTTGGATAAACGCTTATCTTATCTTGGCACGCCTTCGAACGGACCGTAACTGGTATTGTCTCAAGACACCGATGCGGCGGCGCAAAGGCGCTCCGACTATGACTCGCACTTCGATTCGGCGGGCGAGATTAGGGCCTCCGCCTACGAACGCAGGGTGGTCATGGAGGCCCTGGGCCCCCTGCGGCCTGGAATCCTTCTTGACGTGGGCACCGGCTTCGGCCGACTGATCGACTTCCCGCCTCCCCCCGAGGCCGTGGGGCTGGACGTCGATGAGAAGCAGTTGCTGAGAGCTTCGAACCGCTATTCCGGAGATCCCAGCAAGCATTTCGTGCTGGCCACGGTTGACGGCCTGCCCTTTCGAGAGGACTGCTTCGACATAGTCGTCTGCGTCAGGGTCCTGAGGTACTTGGAGGAGCCGGAGACGGCCGTTGCCGAAATGGCTGACGCCCTAAAGCCCGGGGGCCGACTCGTCCTAGACGTGAGCAACAAGTACTGCCCGGCGGGGTTCTATCGCAGGGTGCAGTCGTGGCTGCATATCAAGCCCCCTTCCAGGGCCTACTTCACTCACTCAGACGGAATCAAGATGCTCTCTCTGCTGGGCCTCATCCCCTTCACATCCAAGCCCCTCTTCAAAGTGGACCGCTACGTTTGGGAGAAGATGGGGAGCGAATGGGCGGCTAGGCTCGTCGAACGGGTCGAGCGCGCGATGGACTTCGCCTTCGGGCCCTGGTTCATGTCGAAGTCCGTCGTCATAGCCTGCGAGAAGCCACTATAGGCCCTTCCGGCTTCGACCTTTTTCTCCAGAGCAAAGCTTTCCAGTGTTATGCTCCACACGTAGCGGTGAAAATCGTCGGCGGGTGACTTTCGGCCATCACGAGCAAACGTGATAAGGGAGCCTGCACGAGTCCGGGGAGATGAGCAACGAAATAACCTTTCGGCCCGTGGGTTACGTTCATGCGTCGGCTTCGGACGACGAAGTTCGAGAAAGCGGCAAGGAGATGACAAGCGTGGTGGAGGTCCTTCCGGAGTTCTCAGACGCCCTCAAAGGAATCGACGGCTTTACGCACCTCCTCGTGCTCTTCTACTTCCACAAGCTCAGAAGCGACCAGAAGGGCGTGCTCCTTGTGCAGCCGAAGAGGCTTCTGAAAAGGGGCTTTCGCCCGGAGGAGCTTCCGTGGCTGGGAGTCTTCAGCCTGGATTCCCCTTCGAGGCCCAACCCCATCGGAGTTTCGATCGTGGAGGTTGTGAAGCGAGAGGGGCTTCGGCTCACCGTCAGGGGGCTGGACGCCTTCGACGGCACACCCGTGCTAGATATCAAGCCGTACACCCCCGACCGCTCGGTGTCGGCGGTCGGCGTGCCGCAGTGGTACAAGGAGCTTGAGGCGAGGGCCGGTCAGGGGATATAAACATAAGATGGGGCATACGACATAGTGCAATACAATTTGGGGGCTGCGGCCTCAGGCCTCACGCGTTTCAAGCGCGTTCTGAATACATTAATAACGTCCTTCTGCGATTTTATGAGCGTGAAGCCGAGCTGGCCCTTCCAAGCTTCGGAGGTGTAAATGGACTTTGGCCGAGCAGTTCCCCGACCTGAGGGCCACCGTTTCTCGCTATTTGGACACCGTAGCTTCGATAATAATCATACTCACCCTCGAGGGCCACATACTGTACGTCAACGCCGCAGGCGAGAAGCTTCTGGGCTACTCTCAGGCTGAGCTGACCGGCAAAGACTGGATCGACGAGTTCGTAACCAAGATGGACACGGAGACGACTCGCTCTATACTGCAGCGCATGAAGAACGGCGAAAGCCCCACGAGGCACACCAACGCCATGAGGACGAGGGGAGGCGGCCTGAGGACGATCTCTTGGAACAACACGCTGATCAGAGACGATGCCGGCCGCCCCGTGGCCGTCGTGGCCACCGGCGAGGACATCACCGAAACGATCGCACTGCAGGACGAGCTGGAGAGGACAAGGGAGAAGATGGAGTCGGCGCTCGACAGCGGCACCCTGCTCATCCTCACTGTGGACTCCCAGTGGCGAATCGATTTCGTCAACAAGCGCACAGAAGTCGTGACAGGGTACGGCAGAAGCGAGCTAGTGGGGAAGGACGTCTCCCTCGTGCTGCCTCGCCTCTCGGGGAGCGACGTCGAAGACGTGCGCCGAACCGTAATGGAGGGAGGCAGCTTCGGTCCCGCCGACGTGGCTCTGAGGACCAAGTCGGGCGTCTTTATGGAGTACGAAGTGATAGTGGATCCCATCGTGATTCAGGGGAGCTCCGTGGGCGCAGTGATCACTGCCAGAGACCTCATCAAGAGGCGAGAATCGGAATCCAGGATAAGGCTCCAGGCGGCCATACTCGACCAAGTTGACAACTCCGTAGTTGCCTCCGACATGAGGGGCAACATAATCTACTGGAACAAGGAAGCCGAGAAGCTCTTCGAAAAGAGGAGGTCCGAGGCCATGGGCATGCCGGTCTCGGCCTTCTGGGGAGAGATTGTCTCTTCCAAGGGGATGGGCGAAATAATGGCGGCCGTGTACGAGAAGGGAAGCTGGGAAGGGGTCCTTCGAGTAAAGAAGAAGGGAGGCGAGGAGAGGATGACCATCCTCACCATTTCCCTGGTGGAGGACGTGCACAACGCCCCCGTGGCTCTCGTGGGCGTCTCCACTGACATCACCGAGCGCCTCAAGATGGAACAGGCACTTAAGGAGAGCGAAGAGCGCTTCAGGAGGCTGGCTGAGAACGCCGCAGACGTCATATTCAGGATCTCTCCCGAGAAGGGCGTAGAATACGTGAACAGGTCCGTGGAGAAGGTCCTCGGCTGCACGGTCGACGAAATGTATTCCAACAAGGAGCTGGGCCTTCGGCTCATTTCTCCAGGAGACCCACTCATGCTCAGGGAGATGCTGGAGGAGCTGCAGGCCGGCGTTGACTTCTCAGGCGGAATACGTTCCAAATGGACCACGAAGGACGGTCGCACGGTGCACTTGGACGTTTCCATCGTGCCCGTCGTGGGGGCCGACGGCAAGCTCGTGGCCATAGAAGGCATCGCCCGTGACGTCACCAAGACGGTGGAGCTGGAGGAGGAGCTCAAAAAGTACAGCCAGGAGCTGGAGAAGCTGGTCGAAAAGCGCACGGAACAGTTGAGGGAGTCTCAGGAGCGCCTGGTCAAGGCGGAAAGGCTGGCTGCGATAGGCGAGCTGGCCGCTCAAGTGGCCCACGACCTTCGCAACCCGCTCACCAGCATAAACACGTCCGTCTTCTTCTTGAGAGATGCGATGGTGCAGGGAGAGAAGCCCGAAGTGATGCACACGATGGAGCTCATAGAGAAATCGGTCAGGCACGCCAACGCCATTGTCTCCGACCTTCTCGAATACTCTCGCTCCGAGGTGGGCGAGCGCAAGCCCATCAGGCTCGTAGACTTGGTGAAGGTCGCTCTGGAAAGGTCGCCCGTAACGGAAAACGTCAATGTCAAAGTCCAAGTCAACATCAGGCCCACCGTCACCGTCGCCGTTGACGAGCAGAAGATGCTTCGCGTGTTCGTGAACCTGTTCAGAAACGCTTTCGACGCCATGCCCGAAGGTGGTCAACTCGCCATCAACGCCGTGGAGGTCGAAGACACGGCAATAATTGAAATCAAGGACACGGGCGTGGGCATAAAGAAGGAGCACTTGGAGAAGCTCTTCAGCCCCTTTTTCACCACGAAGTCTCAGGGCATGGGGCTGGGCCTTCCCATATGCAAGAGGATCGTCGAGGGGCACGGCGGAACCATCGCGATAACCAGCGCGCATAAGAAGGGCACCACGGTCACCATCACCCTACCAACCCGCGCAAAGAGCAGGGCGGCCGAGGCCTAGCCGCCGCTCATCCCATGCACAAAGGTTATAGTTCGGTCCGCATTAAGCCTTGTCAATGAAAGAAAAAGCCTCACCCAAAGCGAACATCCTTGTAATCGACGATGACGAAGGCATCAGGACATCGCTGGCGAACGTCCTCGAGCTCAAAGGCTACCACGTGGAGACGGCTAGGGACGGGAAGGAGGGTTTGGCCAAGTACAAGAAGCACCACTTCGACTTGGCCCTCATCGACATAGTCCTCCCCGACATCAAAGGGACGGAGCTGCTGGGGAAGATGACTACCGGCGTAGTGGACATGATGAAGGTCATCGTCACCGGATACCCCGACCTGGACAACGCCATCAAGTCGGTGAACGAAGGCGCCGACGCCTACATAATCAAGCCCTTTGACGTGAAGGAGCTTTTGGACAAGGTAAGCACCCTTCTGAAGAAGCAGGCCGAAAACAGGAAGTACTCCGAAGAGAAGGTCACCGAGTACATCAAAGAAAGGGCGAAGGAGCTGTCCGGCAAGACGGCCAAGTGATCGCCTCGAGGGGTTGCCTCTGTCTTCCGAAGGCTCCCGTAGCTCAGACACGGCGGATAAGAAGCGCCGCCTGCTCGCTGCCGTAGACGGTTCCATCGAAGTCCTGGGGCGGGTGGCTTCGACGGCCTTCAGGTACAGCTTCAAGACGGTGCAGAAGAGGAACTGGGAGAGCGTCGCCGACGACCCCGAGCCTTTGGAGAGGCACATCCACGCCGTCTTCAGCAGCAGCGCCGACGTCCTCATCGAGATAATGAACAAGAACCTGTGCAGGGAATTCGGCCTGAAGTATGTCGAAGGCAGGCGCCTCGCCGACTACGTGCGCGAAGCCCTTGCCTGATCCTCGGTCAGAAGTAGGAAATCCTTATCGCCCTAGAGGCCTCCTCGATCCTTTGCAGTTCTTCGGCCGTCAGCTTGAACTCTGCCGCACCCGCGTTCTCCTCCGCCTGGCTGGGGTTCTTCGCTCCAGGTATGGGCACCACGCCGGGCCTGCTGATTATCCAGTTCAGCGCAACTTGGGCCGGCGTCCTGCCCCTCGCTTCCCCAATTTCCCGCAGGACCCTCACCAGAGGTGCGGCCGCCTTCAGGTTGCGCCTTTCAAAGAGCTTGTTCCTCTTCCTCACCCTGTCCGAGGGGACTTTCGAAGGAGAATATTTGCCCGTCAGCACCCCCTGCGCCAGGGGGCTCCACGCCAGTATGGAGATGCCGTTCTTCGTGCAGTACGGCAGCACTTCCTCTTCTATCTCTCTTTGAAGGAGGTTGTACCTTACCTGGTTCGACGCTATTTCGACGCCATCCAGCGCCGAGCGGGCCTCCTCAAGGTCCCTGACGGCGAAATTGCTCACCGCCACGGACAGTATCTTCCCCTCCTCGTGTAGCTTCTTCAGGGCCTTCATGGTCTCCTTCAGAGGTACCTGCTCCCACGGGTCGGGCCAGTGCATCTGGTAGAGGTCTATCTGCTTTACGCCCAGCCTCTTCAGGCTGGCGTCGCAGGCCTTGAGGACGTCTTCGTAATGCAGATGGGAGCCGTGGAACTTCGTGGCTACGACAAAATTCTCCCTTCCATACTTCTTCAATGCCCTCCCCACCACCTTCTCAGAGTGGCCGTCGCCGTAAAGCTCCGCCGTGTCGACGAGGTTGACGCCGAGTTCGAGGGACCTGCCTATGGCCTTGACAATTAGGTGGTCCTTCACGTCGTCGCCCCACTGCTTGCCGCTGGCCTGCCAGGTCCCTATCCCCACGACGGAGACCTTCGGGCCGGACTTGCCCAACTTGATGTACTCCAAGCCCATTCACCTTCAAGCCTGCGCATAAGTGGGAAAAAAGCCTTTGCTGCTGTTCCTGGCTCGCTCTTAAATACAGGCGGCCTCGCCTTTTGTCATATGAAATTCGGAGTCTGTATCCCAAACTTCGGGGAGCACCTCTCCGTCGACGCCGTGCGTAGCGTCGCGCTGGCGGCTGAAGACTTCGGGTACGACAGCCTTTGGACTACAGACCACCTCGTCACGCCGGCGGGCACCTACTCTCCCTACCTTCATATCTACGAAAGCTTGGCGGTCCTCGCCTACTTGGCGGGCGTTACGAGCAAGGTCAAGGTGGGCAGCTCCATCATCGTCCTGCCCATGAGGGACCCCGTCCTCGCAGCGAAGCAGTTCGCCACTGTGGACAGGCTCTCTGGCGGCCGCCTGATAGCGGGGGTCGCCGCGGGGTGGGCCGAAGGTGAGTTCAAGGCGCTGGGCAGCGACTTCCACAACAGGGGGGCACGCCTGGATGAGCAGATCGAGCTCCTGAGGGCGCTTTGGACTCAGCCAGTTGTGGACTTCGTTGGAAGGTATTACAAAGTGAGGGACATCATCTTCGAGCCGAAGCCGCTTCAAGAAGGAGGGCCTCCCATCTGGGTCGGCGGCAACAGCCCTTCGGCGGCGAAGAGGGCGGCAAAGCTGGGCAACGCCTGGCACGCCACAAGCATCCCTCTAGACGAATTCGAAAGGAGGGTCAGAGAGCTGAGGGCGGCCGCCGGCCGTCGCCAGGTAGCAGTCACTACGAGGATGGCCATAAACCTCAAAGCATCAGAAGCAAAGATGACCAAAAACCCTGCGGGTGAGAAACGCGTGACATGGGGCGGCGGCGTCGCCGGCGTCAGCCTCCTCGTCGAGGACTACACGAAGGCTGGTCTGGAGTACTTGGTGGCCTACTTCGGAGACAAGGAGCCGAAGGAATACGTGAAGGATATGAAGCATTTTGCTGAGGGCGTCGTTTCGAGGTTCTGACTGACGGCCTGAATCAACTTTATATGTCGTAAGCAGGTCCTTTCACGCTGGAGCCCGAAGCTCGAGGGCTGATGGGCGAGTTGCCATCTCTAGCCGTCTTCCCCAACGATCCCCTTGCCGCGTACCTGTCGAAGGGGGAAGTCAAGCCACGCTACTTTAATCCCGCCGACCTCTTTGATGAAGTCCACATCTTCACTCCTGCCGATTCGGAAGCCTCCGTGGAGCAGGTACAGGCGATGTTCGGCACCGCCAGAGTTACGATCCATCACCTTGGCCACCTCGACCTGCTCAACTACCGCTCTAAGGCCTCCCTGGCTGCTGAGAAGCTAGCTGCAGCCAAGTGTGACGTGGTTAGGGCTTACAATCCCCTCCTGCAGGGCTACGTGGCGGCCCGTGCCGCCAGGGCATCGAAACTTCCATTCGTCCTTTCTGTCCACTCCAACTATGACCACGACTCTCGCGCGATGGCGCTTCGCGAAGGCCACCTCGCTTCCTACCTGAAGCTGCTCTACACCAAATGGTTCGTGGAACCCGATGTAATAAGAAGCGCAGACGTCGTCATTTGCGCCTATCGTTTCGTGGAGGAGTACGTGCGAAGGAGGAGAAGGGACGGGATCACCACCATCTACAACAGGGTTTACCTGGACGAATACAGGGTCCCTCGGGAGAGCCACGAAGGCTTCGTGGTCATGACCGTAGGTCGCCTGGACAAGGCCCGGAACCACTCGACCTTGGTAAGGGCAGCAATCATTTCACGAGCGGACCTCTTGATCGTGGGCGATGGGCCTGAGAGAGAGGCGCTCGAAGCCCTTTCAAGGGGGGCGGAAGGCCGCGTGCGATTGATGAAAAGCGTGCCACATTCTGAGATGGCTCGCCTGTACCGTTCGGCTGACGTTTTCGCCCTTGCGATGAAATACGGGGGCATATCCATCCCCGTCCTCGAAGCGATGGCGGCTGGCCTTCCTCTCGTCCTGGCCAAGGAGAACTTGGACGGGGACAAGGAACTCGTTGAGGGCGCCTCTCTGCTGGTTGATAACGACGTCGAGTCCTTCGCCGAAGCTTTCGACAGGCTGAGGGACCCCGACCTTCGGGCTTCCCTGTCTCGAGTCTCTCTAGGGCGCGCCCCCACGTTCGACGCCTCCCTCGTCGAAGGCCGGGAGGCAGAAGTGTACCGTTCGCTGCTGCAGAGCGAAGCACACTAAGTTAATATAGTGAACCGACGCCTTTCGTCCCTTGGTTGACAGCCGAAGGCGCGGGTCGGAAGGTCTCCTCCTCCGACCAGAGCGGAGCCACCCCGGAGACCATCGCCCTCGTCATAGACGGCTGCCTCTACGCCCTCCTCGGCGGCCCTGCCTCCAGCGCCTTTCGTTCATACCTCAAGCGAGAGAGGTCAACCTCTGTGGTCGAACTCACCAGGGACCCCGAAGGCTTCACAGATTCATTGAAAGCCGTCTTCGGCGACTCGGCCGTCCTCCTAGAGGACTTCATGGCCAGGAGCCTAGTTAAGGAGTTCGACATGGATGAAAAGGAGCCCAGCCTCGAGGCAGTCCTGAAGAAGCTGCTGTCATGAGCCTGCACGGGCTGGTTCATACTTAAATCACCGCGACCTCTAGCTACGCAACAGGAGGACGCGAGAGGACTTGCCCGGCGACGGCTTGGCTGCCCTGTTCAACCCTCGCAGCATCGCCGTCGTTGGCGCTTCGAGCGACAAAAGCAAGCTCGGTTACGAGTGTTACAACAACCTTTCGGCTTCCAAGAAGAACGGCATATACACAGGAGAGCTCTTCCCCGTCAACCCGAGGTACAAGGAGGTGAGTGGAGACGCCTGTTATCCTGACGTCTCTTCGATCCCCAGCGCGGTCGACTTGGCGGTGGTGGTCGTCCCCAGCCAGCTGACGCCCGACGTCTTGCGCGACTTGGGCAAGAAGGGAGTGCCCGCCGCGATAATCGTCTCGGGAGGATTCAGCGAAGTGGGGAACAGAGAGCTTGAGGAGGAGGTTGTGAGGCTTGCGGCCCATCATCATATCAGGGTCCTGGGCCCGAATACGCTGGGCCTGCTGGACCCATACAGCGGCGTCGACACCTTCTTCCTTCCTGAATGGAAGACAACCGTCAACGGCGTCGAAGCTGTCTCATCGCCCAAGCCTAAGCCCGGGCACTTGACCCTGGTGAGCCAGAGCGGAGGCGTGGGAGCGGCGCTGATCGATTACATAGTGGGGAGCGGAACGGGCCTGAGGGCCTTCGTCGGCCTGGGCAACCAAGCCGACGTCACAATGGACGAAGTCATATCTTACTATGCCGAAGACGACAGGACGAGGGCCATCCTGCTCTACGTCGAGGGTGTGAAAAGAGGTAGAAAGCTGATCGAAACGTGCTCTGCAGCCTCCAAGAAGAAGCCCATAGTCGTCCTGAAAGCGGGCAAGACCGAGTCGGGCATCAGGGCCGCATACACCCATACCGCCTCGATGGTTGGCCAAGTCGAAGTCTACAGCATGGCCTTTCATCAAGGAGGGATGGTGGAGGCATCGAGCATCGAGGAGCTCTTCGACGCGGGGAAGGCCATGTCCATGCTGGAGCCTCCTGTAGGGCCCAAGGTCATGATCGTCACCAACGGCGGGGGCGCGGGGGTCATTGCGGCCGACTCGTGCGAGCAGCTGGGTCTGGAGGTGCCTCCTCTTGCGGACGAAGCGATTAGGGACCTGCAGGATTTGGCCGATTCCGGGAAGATCCCCACCACCGTCTGCCCCAACAACCCGCTGGACCTGACTGGCTCCGCCAGCAGCCTCACATTCAGACTGTCGTCGGAAGTCCTTGTCAAGAGGGCGGCCTTCGATGCCGCCCTTTTCGTGACCCTCCACCACGCACCGGCCGTCTACGATGACGTAGTGGAAGTGATCTCCTGGTTCCAAAAGGCCACCGGCAAGCCCGTGGTGGCCTGTGACGTGGGAGAGGCCGAGTGGGCGAGGATAATGAGGTCGAAGTACGAGTCACACGGCATCCCCTGTTACCCCACACCCGACAGGGCCGCCCGGGCCGTCCATCTCCTTTCAAAGCACGGTTCCTTTAAGAGGGACCCCGAAGTCTGGCGCGACACCCAGAGGTCGGAGGACAGGGTGTGGTGGTTGAAGACCTTCCCCTCGGCCGCTTCCGACGGGGCCTTGCACGAACCTTACGCGAGCCGACTTCTTGGCGAATACGGCATACCCCTCATGCCTTCCGAGGTCGTCGATGGCGAAGACGCCGCCGTCAATGCGGCCGACTCTTTGGGCTACCCCGTGGCCATGAAGATCGTCGCCACCAAGCTCAGCCACAAGACAGACGTAGGAGGCGTCGCCCTTAACGTGGGCGACAGCATAGGCGTCAGGAGGCAGTTCAAGGCCCTCCTCGAGAGGGCCAAAGAAGTGGGGGTGTTGCCTTCGCTGAAGGGGATCCTTGTGCAGAAGATGGCGCCTCCAGGTTTCGAGCTCCTGATCGGCAGCTACAGGGACAGGTTCTTCGGCCCTGTCATAACCCTGGGCGTTGGGGGGACCTATACGGAGCTGATGAGGGACTACACCCTGCGCGTGGCGCCAGTGACCTCGAACGAAGCCGACGAAATGATGGGGGAGCTCCGCATGTCGGCGGCGCTAAGAGGCTTCAGGGGCAAGAGCGCCTACGATGTCCTGTGTCTGAGGGACGTCATAGTCAAGATGTCCACGATAATGCTCGAGAACCCTACAATCTCACAGATGGAAATCAACCCGTTCTTCCTCTTCACGTCGGGCGGAGCGGTCATCGACGCGAGGGTGCTGCTGGGGTGAACAGAGGTCCCTAGGCGAGAAACCTGGCGCAGGAGGAAGCTTCAGGCTTACGCCGTGGCCCTGCTCGTCACTTTCCTCTGGTCTTCTTCCTTCGTGCTCGTCAAGGTGGGGCTGAAGGAGATGGATCCCCTCCCCTTTGCCGCTATGAGGTACGCGTTGGCCTTCGCCGCGCTCGGCGCCGTAGACCTCGCTTCCAGGACCAGCCGGCGCCTCGGCTCCAGCCCCTCCGGGTCGGCCCGCGTCGGCCATATTCCTCTGCTCGTAGCGGGCATCTGCGGCTACACGGTGGCCCAAGGGCTTCAATTCGTGGGCCTATATTACCTGCCCGCCGTCACGACGTCCTTCCTTCTGAACTTTAATCCCTTGTTCGTCCTCGTCCTCGGCGCGGCACTCCTGAGCGAGAGGGTATCCGTCGTTCAGCTGGTGGGGACCGCCGTCGCGCTGGGGGGCGCCTACGCCTTTTTCTACGGCCGCCTTGCTTTCCCCGGCGACTGGCTGGGGGTGGCCATCGTTCTCATTTCAGGCTTAGGCTGGGCCGCCTACCTGCTTGTGGTGAGGAAGCTTCAGGGAAGCGGACCCCTTGATTCGCTTCGCTTTACCACAGTCACGATGGGCATCGGCACTTTAGGACTGATAATGCTGGGCGCCGTCTTCGGAGGCTATTCTATCCCCACCTTCGAATCCTTTCTCATCATCTTCTGGCTAGGCCTGGTCAACACGGCCCTCCCCTTCTTCCTCTGGAACCGGGTTCTCCTGACCCTTCCACCGTTCGAGCTCTCCGTCCTTCAGAACACTATGCTCGTCCAGATAGCCGTCCTGGCCGCCGCCTTTTTGGCCGAGACCATCACGCAGCTGATGATGGCCGGCATGGCCTTGGTGCTCCTGGGAGTCGTCTTCGTACAGGTCCCCGCACTGAAGGGGCTCGGGGGCGGGGCTGGTGAGGAGGACACGGAAACCTGCCATCTCGCGCATCGATAAAATACCACTTCCTCCATGGCTCCTGCTATGACAGTGCTAGACAGGGACCTTGCCGAAAGGGCAGTTCAGGCAGCCATGAAGGAAGAGGCCGATTACGTCGAGGCGCGGCTTCATAGGAACGTCGAGCAGCTGGCCACGCTCAAGAATGGCGAAGTGGAGGCGCCGGGCTACGGCGACACGCTGGGCCTGGGCATCCGGGTGATCTGCAGGGGGGCCCTCGCCTTCGGCTCCACCAACACGCTAGATAAGGCCGTCGTTTCGGACCTCGCATCCCGGCTGGCCCGTCAAGCCAAGGCCTCGGCAGCTCACTTCAAAGACAAAGTCAAAATGAGCCGAGAGGATGTCCATTTGGCCAAGTGGAGGGCCGAAGAAAAGGAGAGCTTGGACGACGTCAGGCTGGAGGACCTCATCTCCTACTTGAAGGAGCTCGACGCTGCCGCCATGGGCGCAGGAGTCGGAACCAAGCTAGCCAGCAGGTTGTTTTACATCTTCAGCGACGTAGAAGAGAAATACTTCACCAGCTCTGAGGGCACGAAGATAGAGAGCCGCGTTCCACGCCTTATGGTCTACGGCGTCCTCACCGCCGCAGAAGGGGGCAACGTGGTGCAGCGCACCATCCAGTACGGCGAGTCGGGAGGCTGGGAGTCGCTGAAACGCATGGACCTTCAATCCAAGGTCGTCAAGGAGTCGGGGATGGTCCTCAAGATCTTGAAAGATGCCGCCAAGTTCGTTCCTGGGGAAATGGACCTCCTCGTCGGCCCTGAGGTCGCGGGCATTATGGCCCACGAGTCGGTCGGGCACCCAGGAGAGGCCGACCGCATCCTCGGCAGAGAGGCGGCACAGGCCGGCGAGTCCTACCTGACTGCCGACGACGTGGGGCTCAGGGTGGGCAGCAACGAGGCGAACGTAAGCGACGATCCCACGATCCCTCACAGCTACGGCTACTACATCTACGACGACGAGGGGGTCCGGGCCAGAAAGAGGCGCCTGATAGCCGGAGGCGCCATCACGGAGCTTCTGCAGAACAGGGAGACGGCCCAGTCGTACGGCGTCGACAGCAACGCCGCGGCAAGGGCAGTGAGGTTCGACAGGGAGCCCATCATCAGGATGGCCAATACGTTCGTCGAGCCTGGCGACTACACCTTTGAGGAGCTTCTCAAGGAAATTCGGCGAGGCGTTTACATAAGGAACTTTATGGAGTGGAACATCGACGACAAGAGGCTCAACGGCCGTTATGTGGGGCACGAGTCCTACGCCATCGAGAACGGCGAGCTGAAAGGCCTCGTGAGGAACCCCGTCGTTGAGATTAGCACCCCCAAGCTTTGGAGCAGCGTCCAAGCCCGTGGCAGAGAAACGGAGTTCGGAGCCGCAACCTGTGGCAAGGGGGATCCCATGCAGGGTGCGCCCGTATGGCACGGCGGGCCTCATATGATCGTCAAGGACGTGAAGATGGGGGCGCGATGAACTTGAGCTCTGAGGATATCATCGGCTGGGTTGCGGCCAAATGTGAAGCCCTAGGCGCCGACGACTACAGCATACAGCTTTTCTACAACGACGAAGGCCAGGCCCGCTTCAGCAACGGCAGCCTGACCATCACCAATCGCCTTCTGAACAAGGAGGTCGACGTCTACATCGCCAAGGGGAGGAAGCGGATCCTCGGAAGCCTATCGAGCATGAAGAAGGAGAGCGTGACGGCCTTCGTGGAACACCTCTTCAGCTCGTTGACTGCGGGCGGCGCCGAATCCGACTTCCCACGCCTTCCCGCCGGTCCCTTCAGTTACAGCTACAACGGCGACTTTGACCCTCAGGTCGATCACTTCGACCTTGCGGGCAACGCCGCCATCGCCATCGAGGCAGCTGAGGAGGCCGGCGCAAAGAGGGTAGCAGGGTCCCTTTCGACCAACCATGTCAGGCTCTGGATCAGGACCTCTACTGGCGTGGACAGGTCCGAAGAGAGGAGCCGCTTCCTCCTCAACGTCCGATCCTTCACAGACAGGGACGCCAGTGGCCACGGGCTGTCCGTCTCCACGACGGTGAAGGGATTCGACCCAGAGGGGGCCGGGAGAGTCTCCGGCGAGGGCTCAAAGAGCTGCCGCCATCCGAGGGAGGTGGAGGTGGGCGACTACACTGTCATCTTCAACCCCACGGTCGCCGCAGACATAGTGCAGCGCGTGGGCCAGTCGGCTTCAGCCTTCGGCGTCGATGCTGGCCTCTCGTTCTTGGCCAACCAGCTGGGCAAGACGGTGGCTGCAGAAGACTTCACGCTCATCGACCACGGCCAAATCGTCAACGGCGTCGGCAGCCGCTCCTTTGACGACGAAGGCGTCCCCACTCGCAGCAACGTCCTAATCGATAGGGGAGTTCTGAAGACCTACGTTCATAATAGCACCACGGCTGTCAAGCAGAAGGCCGAGCTCACGGGCAACGCCGGCCTCATCGAGCCCCATGTGTGGAACTTGGAGGTTGCGCCCGGTGACTACACTCTGGAGGAAATGATCAGGGAGACGAAGAAAGGCATCTACGTCACCAACAACTGGTACACGCGCTTTCAGAGCTACGCCACCGGCGAATACAGCACCTTGCCCAGGGACGCCGCCTGGCTCATCGAAGGTGGCGAGCTCAAGCATCCCGTCGCAGGCATCAGGATAAGCGGCGAGATACCCAGGCAGTTGAAGTCCATCGACGCCCTCGGCAAGGAAAGGAATTGGGTCAAATGGTGGGAGGTGGAGGTCCCCACCCTCGCTCCGGCTCTGCGCATCCCTAACGTCAGGGTCACGAAGGCCTCGGGCTGAGGGAAGCTTCGTTCTCAGCATCGAAGCAGCAGAAAAATATATAAACACCATCGGCAAGCCTTTTTTTCACAGCTTATCATCTTAGTGCAAATTGGAGGATTGAGTAAAAAATGTCTACAACCGCGATACCGGCTATGACTTCGAGCGGCCAGCCTGTGCTCATCCTTAAGGAGGGCACGGCGGAGTCCAAGGGCAGGGAGGCCCAGCGCAACAACATCATGGCGGCGACGCTCATCGCCGAGATAGTCAAATCCAGCCTCGGACCGAGGGGCATGGACAAGATGCTCGTCGATACTCTGGGCGACGTCACCATCACGAACGACGGAGCTACCATCCTGAAGGAGATCGACGTCCAGCATCCCGCCGCGAAGATGATGGTGGAAATTGCGAAGGCCACTGACAGCGAGGTGGGAGACGGAACGACCAGCACCGTCGTGTTGGCAGGAGCCTTGCTGGACAAGGCGCAGAGCCTGCTCGACAAGGAAGTCCACCCTACCATCATCGTGGACGGCTACAGAAAGGCGGCGGTGCAGACGATCAAGATCTTGAACGAAATCGCAATCAAGGTCAAAGCGGGCGACCCGGAGTGGCTCCAGAAGATCGCTAGGACCACGATGTACACGAAAATGGTCTCCAAGGATTCGGAGTACTTGGCGAAGCTCGTCGTGGACGCCCTTCTGATGGTGGCCGACAAGCAGGAGGACGGCTCCTACAAGGTGGATGCGGACAACATCAAAGTGGAGAAGAAGCCGGGCGGGTCCATCCTCGACACGACTCTTATCAAGGGCATCGTGGTGGACAAGGAGGTCGTCCACGCCGGCATGCCGAAGAGGATAGAGAAGGCAAAGATAGCCCTTGTCAACTCACCTCTGGAGATAGAGAAGACGGAGTTCGACGCCAAGATCAGCATCACGGCCCCGACCCAAATGAAGGCCTTCCTGGACGAAGAGGCGAAGATGCTCAAAGCGATGGTCGACAAGGTAAAGGAAGTCGGAGCGAACGTCCTCATCTGCCAGAAGGGCATCGACGACATTTCGCAGCATTACCTCGCGAAGGCAGGCATCTTGGCCGTCAGGCGCGTCAAGATGAGCGACATGGAGAAGCTGGCCAAGGCGACGGGCGGAAGGGTGGTTACTACCTTGGAGGACCTCTCTCTCAGCGACCTTGGTAAGGCAGACGTCGTCGAAGAGCGCAAAGTGGAAGAGGACAAGTGGGTCTTCATCGAGGGCTGCAAGAACCCCAAGGCTGTCACGCTGCTGGTTAGGGGAGGAGGGCAGCGCATAGTGGACGAAGCAGAGAGGTCGCTTCACGACGCCATAATGACGACCAAGGACGTCCTTGAGAGGCCGGCAGTCGTGGCGGGAGGTGGTGCCCCGGAAGCGGAGGTCGCATTCAGGCTCAAGGAATGGGCCACAAACCTCCCTGGTAGGGAGCAGCTGGCAGTCCTGAAGTTCGCCGAAGCCATCGAGTACATACCCCTTACGCTTGCGGAGAACGCAGGCATGGACCCCTTGGACACCCAGGTCGAGCTGGCCACCGCCCACGGTGAAAAGAAGACGTGGATCGGCGTGGATGCCCTGAAGAACAAGGTTGGCGATATGGCCGAGAAGCAGGCGTACGAACCACTGGCCGTCAAGGAACAGGTTGTGAAGGCAGCGACCGAGGCGGCGAGCATGATCCTCCGCATCGACGACGTCATAGCGGCCAGCAAGCCCAAGGGTGGTCCAGGCGCGGGCGGGCCCAAGGGCGGTCCGGGCGGCATGGGCGAAGGAATGGGCGGAATGGAGGAGTAAGTTCCTCCTCTCTCCGTCTGGACAACCTTTTTATCGATAAGAGGCTCATTACTGTACTGTATAGTAATGTGGAATACTGTCAGGGCCTACTTCACTAACCGCAAGGCCGGGCTTCAGGTAGCTCGTCTCCTGATCGAGAACGGCATCAGGCTCGACGCTTCGGGCCGATTCTTTGTCGGAGAAGTGGAAGTGGCTGACGTCAGCTTGGCTCGAGCTGCCGGAGTGGACCGCAGAGTCGTGAGGGATACGGCCCTTTATATCCTGAAGGACGAAGGGCTCAGGCCCATCTTTGAGAACCTGAGGCCGGCCGGGAGCAGCCTGGTAGGGGTGGCCTCCATGCTGGGCTACACGGTCCTCAAGATAAAGGCCGACTCTCACCGTTCCGGCATCATAGCGGGCATCAGCAAGGTCCTAGCCGACCACGAGCTGCTTGTGCGCCAGGCGCTGGCCGACGACCCCGACCTCTACCCCGAGCCGGCGTTGACTCTGGTCATCGAAGGACATGTGCCTGCCAAAGCCTTTGAAGAAATCCAGCAACTTCCCTATGTGAGGAGCATTACGATCGTGCGCTAGGCCTGCTTCTCCAGCATCTTCGTAAACGTCCAAGTCGTCGTGCTGAGAATCTCGTTCAGCCTGAGCCTGTCGTTGTAGTTCCTCACTATGATCTTGACTATGCGTCCCGAATCCTCTTCGTACTCGAAGGATATGAGCCTGTCCCTTGCTATCTTCCCCTGCTTGGCCTGCTCTTCGTCCGCGTCCCTCATCCCTGTGAGTACTTTCCCTATGAGATAAGTCTTGAAAGGAGGCGTCGTGGACCTGAGCACAACGTCGGCTGCCGGAACTATGGTGACGACGTTAGGCTCGACGTACGCGTTGGCTAGAAGATAGCCATCCTTCTGCCTCTTTAGAGGCCTGGTCTCTCCCTGCACGACAGCCTTCACTTCCTCCTTCGCGGCCGCCTCTTCGCCTTCGGGCAAAGCGGCGGGCCGCGGAGCCACCGGCACCTCCGTGGCCTTGACGAAGCTGCTCCTCTTTAGCTGTTCGTCCACAAGGGTCGCCGTCTGCCTGAGCATAGCCAGCTCGTCCTCCAGCTGCTTTGTCCTTTCTTCAAGCCACTGGCGAAGGTCGGCCAGCCTCCTGACGTCTTCCTGGTCGCTCATCGACAATTCTGCGCCCCTTTCATAATATAACCTTTTGCCGCCTATAAGGGGCCACTTGCCCTTCCTGAACGACCTTGAGAGCGGTGCCCTCATCCCAGTCT
>Ga0272448_1002372_pt1 | contig 23706 bp, 21 predicted proteins | sample YNPCB0191_FD_202220 | JGI IMG/M metagenome (GOLD analysis project Ga0272448, IMG submission 202220) | Hot spring sediment microbial communities from Yellowstone National Park, WY, United States - YNP-CB-019-1 | ecosystem: Environmental > Aquatic > Thermal springs > Hot (42-90C) > Sediment... | reverse complement strand
GTGAGAGACACAAGGATGGCCTCGGCGAACACGATCGCCCCCAGCACGAGGTACTTCGTTGCCGTCTGGCGCGCCTCCGCGTATCTCTTAGGTGAGAACACCACTTCCTTCCTGCCAAGGTAGCTCCTTATCTTGGCCATCAGGGGCGTCTCGTGAATCTCCGTGTTGCCGGCCAGGATGAAGATGAGCGCCGCCTCGACCATGCAGAGAAGCCCGAAGGTATTGTAGTACGGGTAACCGTAGAAAGTTGCCACAACCGTGACGGCAGCGTCGAACAGGTTGACGGCCGCCAGCGGCATCGCCAGGCCCCTCAGGACGGCGACGGGCCCCGCCGTCTTGGACATAGGAAGCGCGACCGACCTCCTCTCTTGTAAACCTTTACCTCTTTCGTTGTTGTAACATCTGAATTGTAGGTTAGTCGAATCTCACAGGCACGGAGGCCGGCTCACAAACCATTCATTGTGTAGTCGGGAAGTCAAAAATGCTAAGGACGTTCTGCGGTGACGGGCTCATCGACGGCGTAGCCCCCGCTTTCGGCATGAGATGGATTAGGGAGGGTGGGAACGAAGCCGAATCCGCCAAGACGATGGCGAAGCCCCGCAGCTTCAGCCAGCAGGATGCCAAGCAAGGCCCGACCCAGCCGTTCGACGCAGCACAGCTCTTCTCTTGTCAGGTGATGGACAAGAACAAGAGCGGCAGAGAAGCGAAGCCGCCCCCGAGGAGGACGCCAGGGATGAACCTCAGCTCGCTCCTCCTTGTCAGCCTCACGGCCGCCCCCACGCCCACGATGAGGAGGGCCACCGAAAGGACGAAGGGAAAGAGGCCGTAGGCCAGAAGCGCCTTCCCCGTTATCATCGTGTATACGATCAGGTCCCCCAAGCCCACGCCCCAGTCCCTCGTAGTGAACGCCAGCTTGCTCGGCTCCCCCCTGTATTCCTGCCTCGCCTGCGAATAGGTCAGCGTCAGGTCAAGGACCATCATGGTGAGAACGAGGATCAGCAGCTGGAGGGTGGGGAAGACGAGGCTGAAGAAGGCGCCCATGGTCGAGCTGAAGACGACCAAGAGCAGGTTCTTGACCAGGTCCGAATACTCTCCAATCAGGACCAGGAAGGTCAGGAAGAGAGTAAGGAAGACCCCCAGGCTCATCACAAAGAGGACGACGACTCCGCTGTTGGAGAAGAAGGCGTCTACGAAGCCCTTGGCGAAGGCCAGGGTCACGAGGCCAGCCGTCACCGCTACGCTCATCAGCACCACCGACTCGGCGACCTTGCCCGCCCTCTCCAGCCTGGAGACGAAGTACACCTCGGCCGCCGCCATGCCCGTTATTATCACCCCAGCGCTCACCGGGGAGAAGTAGAGCTGGGCGCCGAGCATCTGGGCCACCAGCGTGCGGTCGGAGCCCGCTAGAGAGAAGTTCATGTAGGACGCCAGCGCCGCTGAGACGAGAATCGTGGCGACGATGGCCATCAGTACGGAGGCGTCCCTGTGCTCCCTTCTGAACGATGCTCCCACCATTTGCGTGTTATATATCTCGTCGCCTTATTCATATGTCTTGTTTTGTTCTACTTAGCTCAGCTGGATGCGGTCCCCAGGACACGGTCCCGTGGCTTCGCTTCACTCCACGAACCGGAGGTCAGGCCCTTCCTGTCCCGCTGGCGGCTGCTCGAGAGCGAGGAGCGGAACCGATGGCCGCTTCGTCGCGCATGACGGCCTGATCCATTTTCACTTGATTCAATTTTCTGATGTGTTACATGTTTTGAGCGTGAAGTCTAAGAGGGTGTGTTGAAAGTTATCAGCGAAGCCCAAAGTCTGACGTTTCGTTTGTTCCCTATTCATGTTCCTCGTCTTCTTCGTCCATCTCCTCGACCTCCGAAATCGATCCCATGATATCTACAAACGCGGGAGCTACTACTTCAAACACCTTTAGTTTTGCATTCATATCCAGGGAGCTGAACTGTTGGTCAATCTCTTCCCACATCAGCCTGAAGATGGACACGAACTCGCCAATCTCTTTCTTGGGCATGACCTCTTCCTTTCTCGACGGATGCATCTTGGCAGCCATACCATTTCCTGTCGAGGCCGGATGCTTTTATATTGTATCATCCCTTGGCATGGCGCTGTCAAGTTAAGGGATTTGAGCAGGACGTCTAACGATCTTTCTCTGATACGATAGGTGGGACGTCGACATCTCTCGTCTCATGAGCTCTACCAAGTTCATGAAGCGAGAGAGGACGTCCCTGTGGGTCATGGCCTACGGGGTCTATCTATGTCTATTACTCGGCACTGAGTTTGAGGAAGGCGTCAAGGATTCTTGAGCTGGTCCAGAAGAGGAGCCACGAAGCGATACGCCAGTCAGTGGGTCCATAGGTTCTCCTTTCTGGCGAGCAGGTTCCGCGTGAGGAGGGGCTCCGTGCATTCATTCCATCCTGATAGATGAGACCATGATACGCATCGGCCCTTCGGAGGCATGGGTCTGGATCGCCTTCGACCCCCTTCACAGGCAGAGGAACATCCTGGACGCCTACTACTTCATCCGGCACCTCCGCTCCAGGTATGGCAGGAAGCCGATCTGGACGGACGAAGGGACTTGGTACCCCGAGGCCTGCCGATGGCTGGGGATGGAGCACCACGTCTGCCCCATCGATCGGATGGAAGAACTTCACGTCATGGAGCGCCTCAACCAGACCTTCAAGGACAGGGTCGAATGCTTCGACGACTACTTCCCCTGCTGGAAGGAGGAGTGCAGTCGAAGGCACGTCTTACTCTGGATCAGGACCTTCTCCTTCTACTACAATACAACTTCGTGAGGGAGCACTCAGAGTTGGGCTTCCCCCCTTCCCTCTACGACTCTCCCCTGAAGGACAGGTCAGAGGCCGACCGCTTTATCTCGCTGGTCCAGGAGGCGATCCAATAGGCGCTAACTTGACAGCGCCATGCCATATGGAACCATTGCACAAAGTATTATGGTTATCTTCCTCAAATCCAGACTTTGCTCCATCGCGAACCGATGGAATGGAAGAGAGATGGGGATGATAATGGAGGAGGGGGGATAACAGAGCTGCTCACAGCACCACCCGCCATCACCTCATCTCAGATGGGGTTAGGCCACTCTCTCTCCCTCTTACGCTGACGAGGAGGGAGCTGATGCGATCGAAACACCAAATGGGCGAGCGGGCAGGGCCCATCCAAACGGCCACACCGGCCGGGGAGATGGGGCAAGAGGGCATAGAGTTAACCCTCCGGACACATTCATCGTGCGTCCGTCGGCGGCTATCTTCACATGATAAGGAAGATAGTGTTACTTGCTAACTCTGCCCTGCCTCGTCGGAAATGCACCGTTCACAGGGCTCGAGAGTCCTTATGGCCATCCCCTGCCTCCGTTCTTGCGCTCTCGGATTCCCGTCTTGGAAGCGCAGTCTTCGAAGCCGCCCGGAGCTGCGAACATCGGTCGCTTTTTCCGGCAAGCCGTTCGCTACGTCAGTCGGGCGGCCCAGAGCGCGATATGGGACGAGCCAAGTCATACTATCGCGCGTATTCGTCAGTTGTGGTAGCCCATAATCGAGCCCGGTTGCTGGGAATGGTTGAAATTGGAGACGAACTCCCCCGACAACGGGGACGTGACCTCCACGGCTATTCAGGTGCGAATCAAGGACGGGGCCATCAGGGCTTCCGTAGAGGAGACACTAGCCCGATTGCCGCCAGAGGCTGCGGCCATACCCACCCTCACCTCCATCACCCTAAAGGGGAGGGGACATCCGAAGGAGGCTCCCTCGCCGGCCTTACAAGAAGGATAACCTACGAAAGGGCACTGAAGTTCGGGCCCGACAGCGAGGGGGCGGATGAAGTCGTAATGCAGAGGATCGGGCTGTATCAAGACATCCTGCTTCAGCTCTCTGAGCGAGCGAGGGTGGCCGTGGTGGCTCACGAACTGGCCCACGCCTGGCTCAACGACGACGTAGGAGCTGACGATTCACAGCAGAGGGAAGCGGAGTCTGACGCTCTGGCTAGGAAGTGGGGCTTTGGCGGTGAGCTGGAGGTCCTGTCCGAGGAAACCTTCTAGGCTTCGGCGAATGCCCCTGACGACGCGCCGTGGTTCACCCTCTTCCCTCTCAACAGCGATGGCAGCATGGCCAGAGTGTTCAGTGCAGCCATCCAAAGGTAGGTCCGGTCGAGAGACGCCGAGAACAAGTCCCTGTCCACGGCCGGGATGGTGGCGGGGTTGACGGAGGAGATGATGGTCGACACCACCGAGTAGGGGATGATGGACGCCATGATCAGGATGGCCAGGTTGACGGAGATGGTCATGCCGACGTTGAAGAAGGTAGCCCTGAAGGCTGACGCGATGCCCCTCCTCTGAGGCGGCACGGCCCCCATAATCGAGCTGATGTTGGGAGAGGAGAAGAGGCCCGTCCCGGCGCCCATGAGCGCCATCATAATCGCAAGGGAGCTGTACGGCGTCGTCGGAGTCGTCATCGAGAGAAGGAGCAAGGAAATGCTCGTCACCGCCAACCCCGTGGTCGCGAAAGGCATCTGTCCGTACTTATCGGAGAACCTGCCACTCAGAGGGCCTAAAAGGAGGAACGCGAGCTCGAACGGGAGTATACGGATGCCGGCGTCAAAGGGGCTTAGGTTCTGCACAAGCTGGAAGTACAGGCTCAGTAGCAGTATCACCGCCCCCCAGGCTATGGCGTTCAGCAGCTGTGCAAGGACTCCTCCGGTGAACTCCCTAATCCTCAGCAGGCCTAGGTCGAGCAGCGGATACCTGTTCTTCTTCTCGTACCAAACGAAGGCCACCAGGCTCACCACGGCCATGGCGGACAGGGCGAAGACAGTCCTGTCCTCCGAGAACCCGTAGGCTGCGTATGTCAGCGCGAAAAGGAACGCCGTGATGAAGACGGTGAACGTGACGGATCCCATCCAGTCGAACGGCGCCTCCTTCTCGGTCTGAACCATTTCCTTCAAGCGAAGGCGTGCCCAGACGGTTCCGAAGATGCCGATGGGGACGTTGATGTAGAACAAGGCCCTCCAGTCCAGTAGCGCCAGTATCACACCGCTGATCGTGAGCCCCGCCATGGCGCCGAACCTAAAGGCCAGCTGGTTGACGCCAAGGGAGAGCCCCAGCTCCTCCGCGGGGGTTGAGTCAGTTATCAGCGCGATGCTGTTCGTGAAGAGCATGGCGGATCCGAGGCCCTGTACGCCTCTGAATACGATGGCCATTTCCGGGCCGCTGGAAAGGCTCGTCAGCGCCGAGCCCACCGTGAAGACGGCAAACCCGAGGTTGTAGACCTTCACCCTGCCCATCATGTCCGTGACCCTTCCAATCAGCAGGAGTGCGATGGTGCTGCCGAGCGCGTAGGCCTGAGTGAGCCATATGGCCTCCTCGGCGTCGGCGTTGAGTGCGGCGGCGACCTGAGGGAGCCCCACGATGACGATCCTGGAATCTATCCCGGACATGAGGACGCCTACCGTGGTGACCGTCAGCACGGTCCACTTGTACTTCAACGCGCACCTTAAGGTACGCGAAGCCTATCGATACTTAAGCCTTGCAGGAGCCGTTTTCGCCTGCGCTATCCCGAAATGACTATACCCCTTCCTACTCTTTGCCGGCATGATACAACTCTCCCATCTCTCGTCCACCCCCTTGATCTGCCTTTCCAGGCTCCCAATGTGGGTAAGATAGTTATCAAGCATCAGCCTGCCCAACGAAGGGGGCTCGCAAGCCCTTCAAGTAAGCTGATCCCGAGAAGGCGTTCGGCAGAGCATCGCAGATAGGAGGCTGTGCGGAAGCGGCCGACAAGGTAGCGGCGGCTCAGCTGGACGCCCCCGTAACGGAGGCCCATCCCGTAGTAGTCTCCGCCGACCTTCGAGCGACGCATGATGGATGACATTCGTTCGAAGCACCGTAATTGGATTGTCTTGGTGTCTATGGAATCGTGGTCTGGTGCTTCAGCCCAGCCTTTTGGAGCTCTTCGGATCGAAGAAGTACATCCTCTTCCTGTCGATGCTGCAGCCCACCTTCTGGTTCAGCTCGACGTCAAAGTTCGCCTTCGCCTGGGCGATGAACCTGACGCCGTTGACCTCCAATGTAAGGTACTGCACAGAGCCGAGGGGCTCCTGCACGTAGATGGCCGCTTCGAAGTCCCCATCCTTCGGGTCCAGGGATACCCGCAGGTCCTCGGGCCTCACGCCCAACACGACCCCGCCCGCGGGGAGACCGGCCCGCACCCCTGAGAGCCTGATGGGGGCCTTCTCGGCCAAGAACTCCATGGCACCTTTGTCCCCTTTGAGGGAGCCTTCGATGAAGTTCATGGAGGGGCTCCCCAGGAAACCGGCCACGAACATGTTGGCCGGATCGTTGAACAGCGCCGACGGCGTGGCCGACTGCTGCACCCTGCCTTTATCCATGACGACGATGGTGTCGGCCATGGTCATGGCCTCAGACTGGTCGTGGGTCACGTAGATGGTGGTGGTCCCCATCTCCTTCTGAAGGCGCTTCAGGAAGCCCCTGGCGGACACCCTCAGCTTGGCGTCCAAGTTGGAGAGAGGCTCGTCGAAGAGGAAGACCTTGGGCTCCCTCACGATGGCCCTGGCGAGGGCCGCCCTCTGCTGCTCCCCTCCGCTGAGCTGCCCGGGCTTCTTGTCCAGGACGTGCCCAATCTGGAGGTAATCGGAGGCCTTCTTGACGCTCTCGCGGATTTGCTGCTCCGGGAGCTTCCTCACCTTCAGCGGCAGGGAGATGTTGTCCCTTACCGTCATGTGGGGGTAGAGGGCGTAGTTCTGGAAGACCATGGCTATGTCCCTGTCCTTGGGGGGGATGTCGTTCACCATCTCGTCTCCCACGTAGATCTCTCCCTCCGTGACCGTCTCCAACCCTGCCAGCATCCTCAGGATGGTAGTCTTGCCGGAGCCTGAAGGGCCCAGGAGGCTGAGGAACTCCCCGTCCCTCACGTCGATGGAGACGTGATCGACCGCTGTGACGGCCCCGAACCTCTTGACGACGTCGACGAACCTTACTGATACCATACTATCACCCTTTGGCGGCCCCCATTGTCAGGCCGCCCACGAAGTATCTCTGCAGCACCACGGCGAGCAGTATCAAGGGCAGGCTTATGATGACCGCGCCGGCGCTGAACGCGGCCCAGCTGATGTTGGTGACGGATTGGAACATTGTTAGGTAGACCGTCACCCCCCTGGCGCCGATGGGCACGTGTCCGCTGAACTCCGTCAACCCAAGTATGAGCGTGAAGAGGAATTCATGCCAACAGAGCATCAGAGAGAGGAGCACGGTGGAGACCAGGGCGGGCTTCATGAGTGGGAAGACCATCCTCCTGACGATAGAGTATACGCCCAGACCGTCCATCTTGGCGGCCTCGTCTATCTGCTTGGGGATGTCCTCCATGTACCCTATGAGGAGCCAGACGGCGAAGGGCACGGTGAAGATTAGGTAGGTGGAGATGAGCGCCCACCAGGTGTCGTAGATTCCGGCCGTCCGCACGTAGTAGAAGAGCGGGAGGATGAACACCACGCTGGGCATGCTGTTGATGATGATGTTCCACGAAACCAGCTTGGTGCCACCAGTCTTAAAACGGGAGATGCCGTAGGCGGCGGGCATGGCTATCAATATGGTGAGAATCACGACGGCGGCCGACACTACGATGGAGGTCACCAGGTAGCCGCTGAGGTCTTGGAAAGCCGTCACCCAGCCGGACAAGTCTATCTTTAGCGGAAAGAAGACGGCCCCTCCGCCAGGCGGGAAGAGCTCGTTGAAGTCTTTGATGCTGGTGACGAAGCTCCAGTAGACCGGAAACAACGCTATGACGGATGCTATTATCAGGAAGGCATAGACCGCCCACTTCCACGAGCGCCGTCTCCTCATGCTGCCCTTCTGGCGGATACGGAGGCGGGGCGTTTCAGTTCTAGCCACCGCACGCTCGGAGCTGGCTTGACATCGTCGCTCCATGAGTGAGGAAACTGCAGGGGCCAGCGGCAGCCTAGTCAGGGCCCGCCGGGCGGCGGTACCGGGTAGCCCAAGGATCTTCCTCCAGCCTTCCCCTCCCGAAGATTGCAGGCCCAGCCTTTCGTTCACCTTCATCAGCTTGAGAAGGACGAACGTCGGCACCAGCGCTATCACCATGATCACTACGCTGATCGCCGAGGCGTAGCTCTGGAAATTGTTCACGAAGGCCATCTGGTAGAGGAGGTAGGGGAGCGTCTGAACGTAATAGAAGGGCCCGTTGATGGAGAACATGTAGACCAGGTCGAAGCTCCTGAAGCTGGTCATAAGGGCCATGAGTATCGCGACGGCCAGCGTGGGCTTGAGCATGGGCAGCACGATCCGCCTGAGCATGGAGAGTCCGCCGAGGCCGTCTATGCTGGCCGCCTCGTATACCTGCCTGGGGATGCCCTTGAGGCCGGCGTAGATGATGAGGAAGACCAGAGGGGTCTCCTCCCAGGTCGACGCAACTATCGCGCTGAACATGATGGTGTTCGGCTGGGCCACCCAGAACGGCCCCCTGATGCCGAGGAGGGCCAAGAAGGCGTTGAGAGGCCCGAACTGAGGGTCGAAGATCAGGAGCCATATCAAGCCAACGGCGACGGGAGACACCAGAAGCGGGATGGTGATGACGGAGCTGAAAACCCTCTGGCCCTGGCCCACCTTGTCCACAAGGAGGGCGAGGAGCAGGCCGAGGAGGAACTCCAAGGAGGTAGTCCCAATGCTGAAGATGGCCGTGTTAAGGAGGGTCTGGTTCATCAAAGGCAACGAAAGGAAGGAGATGATGGTCCCCTTGGCCACCGACTGGTAGAGGTTCGATAACATAGGGTAGAGTGTGAAGGCCGCCAGGTAGGCGACCATCGGAAGCACTAGTGTCCATTTGGCGTATTTCTCAAAAAAGGAGGCGTTGAAGCCGGAGCCCCGTTTTTGCTTCTTCGCGGGGTCCGACAGGCTCTCCGGCTTCAAGTCAACTCACAACAAAGTAAGGTGGAGGCCTCTCAACCATGGCTGACGATGGGGATCCATTCGTTAGCCGCTGTCTGAAGGGCCGCTAGGATCTGATCTGACGTGGCGGTGTTGGGCGGAAGGACGCCAGCGAGGGCGTTGTCGATGATGGGTATCAGGGCCCAGGTGGAGCTGATGATGTGAGGTTCGGCTCCTCCTGCTTGGACCACAGCAAGTGAATTGGTGAAGAAAGAGGCGAGGCCGGGGTGTTCGCTGATTAGGTACTGGTAGCCGGATAGGGTGGACGGGAGAGCTCCCTGCACGTCCCACATCTTAGCCTGCTCAGCTGGCTGCAGCGCGAACTGCAGGAACTTGAAGGCCAGATCTGGGTTCTTAGAGTACTTGCTGATGCCAGCTCCAGATCCTCCTTCCTGCGAATAGCCGCCGGGGAGGGCTGTGAATGAGACGTCGCCCGATGTGGACGTGCCTGTCTTGTTGATGGCCGAGAACTGGGCCAGCCATGCGATGGCCATGGCGAAGTTCTTGCCCTGGAAGCCCGAAGTATAGTACTGCACGAAGTTGTTGTAGTTGAAGCCCCCGTAAGAGCTCACCAGGCTGGGCTGGGCATTCATCATGCGGGCCAGCTCCTGAGTGGCCTGGACGCCAGCCGTGCTGTTGAAGGAGGGCTTGAGGCTGTTGGTGAAGAGTATGCCGTATCCGGGTTGCGCCGGGCCTAGGCTGGGCTGCTGGTGGTAGTAGTAGGCGTAAACGTCAAGGTACGTGTTCCACAGTTCGTGGGCGGTGGTGGCCTCAATCAGTGCGCCGTAGTAGTTGGTGTTCGTGTCGAAGTACTGCTCGTCGTAGATGAAGTTGTCCCAAGACGTAAGGGGTTTCAAGTTGGCGGAGTTCTGGTTCCAGACGCTAGTCCTGTAGTAGATTATCATGGCATCGCTCATCATAGCCAGAGCGGAGACTTTAGTGGTGACAGTCCCGTTCACCGTGACGGCGATATTGCCGTTCGACGACTGCATGGACGAGAGGATGTCCGACATGTTGAGGTTGTTCTGCTTGATGTAAGAGGTGAGATCCAGCGTGTAAGTGGCCAGGGTCCCAATCATGCTGGGGGTGCCCGTCACGATGTCTATCGAAGTGCTCTGGGCCTGGAGGAGCGTCTGCTCCTGCTGGAGGATGCCGCTGAAGGGCTGAGACAGGATCGTCACGTTGACGCCGCTATTCTGGGCCATGAAGTCCGTCGCCACGGCCTTATAGTAGCTGTCCGAGAAGCCAGTGATGGCCATGACGGTTATCGTTTTCGTTGATGAAGCAGGGGTGGACGGTGGCATGGTTACGAAGTAATATCCAGCACCGACGACTATCAACAGGAGAACGACGACGATCGCGACCGCCATTCTTGACACTGCCTTGCGCCACGCGCGCTTTGTTAGGTGCATATAGACACCTAAGTATCAGTCGCATACATGCTTTTATTAAGCTTCCGTGGGCTCTGTTGTGTTACATGTTTTGAGCGTGAAATCTAAGGTTTTTGGTTCAAGTCTTCTTGCATCTATGTGTTGAACTCTGCTGCATGGCTTCGGATGGGAGGGATTGGCACAGCTACAACGAGGCCCTCGTCAGAGGGGGGGAGCTCAACCTCGACTCCTCCGTGATGGAGGAGTGGAAGAGGGAGCTCAAGAAGGAGAACGAAGGGAAGGTCGGGGAACCGTACCAACCACTATCCCGAGTCGTACGTCAGGCTCATCGCTTTCGTCCGTCTGCTCCTCTTCCACCAGCCCTACAGGCAGACGGAGGGGTTCGTCCACTTCCTCTCTAGGTTCGTGAAGTGGAGGGGCTGGCTGCAGGTCCCTGACTGACTACTCCACAATAAACAGGAGGGTGAACGGGCTGCACGTCGACCTTGATGAGTCGCTCATCAAGTCGAACAGGCCGGTCAGCATAGCCGTCGATGCGTCTGGAGTGAAGGTCCACAACGGAGGGGACTGGATACGGAGGGTCTGGAAGGTGAAGAAGGGATACCTGAAGATACACTTCGCCGTGGGCATAAAGACGGGGCAGGTCGTCTCCATGAACGTCTCATCGGAGAAGGTGGGAGACGGGAAGAGGCTGGTGAAGAGGGTCCTCGCTGACGGGGCGTTCGACTCGAAGGCTAACTTCAATTAACTTCCTCGCCCAAGAAGATCATGCCAGTGATCAGGGTCAGGAAGGGCTCCGTGCCCAGGAGCAGAAGGTCTCAGGCGAGGAAGCTCGCCGTCATCGAGCAGCAGACGTTCAGGCCGAAGGCATGGCCAAGGATTCACAGGTTCGGGTACAGCTGGAGGGTCCAGGGTGCGTTCTCCGTCACAAAGAGTGTCTTCGGGGAATACGTCACGGCAACGAAGTTCGTCAACATGGCCAGAGAGATGGCGATGAAGGCCTCGATCTACAACGGGTTCATCAAGGCGATGGCGTAGGACCGAAAGGATGCCCAGCCGTGACCATGCTGGTTATGGATTCATGCAACGCAGCACAATCTACAACACGTTCATAACAGCGATGGTGTAGGAATCAGACGATGCTTCAGCTCGCTTCATGCTTGAGGGTAGAGTCATGCAACAGAGCACAATTTTCATTTGATTTAAATAGGTCAGCCCGTCGCCAGTTACAGGACTTAGTTTGGCCAGAGGACGAAAGAAGGGCGCAAAGAAGAAGGGCTTCAGGCTGCGCTTTCCTAACTGGGCCAATTGGGCCATACTGGGCGTGGTGATCGTCGCCAGCGCCTACTGGATCTACATCAGCTTCTTCGCCGGCCCGCCCATCTACCAGCTCCCCGCCAACATCACCTATCAGCCCCAGGGGTGGATGACCTTCGTCCCCTCCGACACTTCTTACCTTCAGTTCTACAACTACACCAGCATCCTGGAATCGCCCGCCGGCTTGAGCGCGCTCAAGAACGACACTGCCCTCTACCTTTCGGACAACGGGTACAACCTGACTGCCACGAACACCACCGCCGTCTTCGGCGTCTGGTTCACCGAACAGATCGTCGTCAACGTCTTCCAGCCGAAGCCTCAGACCTACTGGGACTTCTACTCGATAATGAACTCCACGGTGGTGAGCGTCAACGAGAAGGGGATACTGTACTTCTTCCCATCCCCCCAGGAGCCCAAGCCGGGCCTCAAAGCTTTCCTGGTCTTCTACGACGGCTTCGTCTTCTACGGCGAAGGAGGCACCGCAATGCAGCAGCTCATCGCCAAGCTGATAAACACCCACAACGGGCTGGAGCCCAGTTTCTTCACCCCCGAGCGCCAGGTGGAGTACTACCTGATCACCAACACCCGCGACCACATCATGGGGCTCAACTTCCTCCCAGGAGCTTCAACTGCCGGCACACACGAGATCGTCACGATAGCCTACGACTCTGGCGGCTACATCAGCCTAAGCAACTATTATGCCTACAAGACCCAGGCCGACGCGATCAACTTCTACCCTCAGGCGAAGCAGAGCTTCTTCCAGAAGTTCTACAGCTCCTACATCATAGGCAACTTCATCGAGGCGACTAGGACCTTCAAGTGGGAAGATGTGACCACGGTCCTCTCCATGATATGAGATACCTTTTCCATGACATTTTCTTCGCTCGGCCTGCTAATTTCGCCCGTTCCCCTCCTTTGGGCAAACTTTTTAACGTCCAGCCGAGACGAAGACGTCCATGAGCCAGACGACCCTGCACGAACCACGCCACGTCTTCGTCCACAAGCTGGGTGAGGACTCCGTCTTCTGCCCCTGGGCCCAGGCCGTCGTTCCCCTGCGCAAGTGTCTTAAATGTGAATTCAACAACAGGCACGAGTTCATCAGGCTAGAGAAGGACGAGCTGAGGGGGAAGGGCCTGATCGAGTGCAACTACACAGACGACGTTACGAAGCGCGTGCCGCCCGAGCTCACCAAGGACTGACCAAATGCCGAGCGCAAGCAAGCCCAGGTGCTTTTCATCAGCCCAGGGTGAGCGAGGTTGCTTAAATATGCAAATCCTATTCTATCATTTGAAGATGCCGACGAGGACGAACACGGCGCTCCTTCATCCAAGTCCAAGCGAAGAAGGGGAACTGCACAGGCTTTCAGAGGCATCGGCAAGGCTCTGGAACAGGGCGAACTACCAGAGGAGGCAGGCCTTCTTCGACAACAGAAGGACCCCATCCTATCCATACCAGTGCAACTACTTCAAGGACGACTTGGACTTCAGGCTCCTTGGGACGTGCAGGGCCCAGGCCTTACTTCAGAAGCTCGCCGAGGCGTGGGCCTCGTTCTTTGTTTGAACTGCTTCGGCTGAAGCTGAAGAAAGAGGGAAGGTTGCCAAAACATATCAGGAATGTGAAGCCACCAAGGTACTGGAAGGACAGGAAGACACAGGGGCTCAAGCCAAAGGGGATCTTCATCAGAAATGATGGATATCGGATGGATGAAAGGGTGGTCAGCATCGGCATCGGAAAGGGCCTTTCCTCTCCGCGCTCGCATCGAAGTTGTCCTTTCGCCCTTCGGATACGGCTACACGTTCTTCTGCTGAGAAGATTCACCCGTAGAGAAGAGGATCGACCTCCAGCGCGCTAGTCGGCGTGTTTTTCGTGTGAACGAATAATCACATACCAGGCCCGGTCGAGAGGAGGAGCCCTACGCCTTCGTCTGCGCAGCGGGAACCGCAGAAGGGGCCGTCAGACTCACCAAGTACCGCTTCCAGATGAACGTCGCCGCCCACCCCCCGATGAATCCGCTTATTGTCCCCCCCAACAGTATGGCCATGTCGATCATGAAGCTTCCCGGCAGGTTCAGCTGAAAGAGGCCCACCGTCACATAGTAGCTGACCAGACCCGTCAATGCCGTGCTCACGCCCGCGGCCAGGGCCGTCCTGGTCGTCCTGACTTCCCCGCCGGCCCCTCTGGCCCTGAAGGCAACGAGGAGGCCGTCAGTGAGCACACCGTAGAGGACGGCCAAGCCTATGGTGAACGGGGCCAGGCCAGCCGTCACCACGGACTTGAGTATGCCGCTGAGCGTCGATACATAGGTGGCGCCTGGCGGGCCCATGAGGAGGGCGCTTGTCACAAGCAGCAGTATTTGGACGATCAGAAACATGTCGTCGATGGGTGGAGGGAGGAAGGCCTTGGATAGGAAGATGATCACAGCGAAGAGCGATGCGAGAGCCAGACGCCTCGACTTTGAAGTGAGCGGCCTGGAGTTCATGCGCCGGTCGAAGCTCCTGCATGCACTGAGATACGTTTAAGTCTTGCTGAACAAGCCAATACCGACATCAAGTAATGCGGATTCCGCAACGAGGCACGCTCGACCTAATGGGAGCCAAGCTGACCCCCTGACGATCTTTTTCGCCTCATAGAAGCATGACCGAACAAGCCGGCCCTGTAGGGCGCAAAGGTAACAGGCTTCTGGAGGCAAAAGCTTAATAGAATTTGCGAACGGAATTCTGCAGGGAATGCCTCCGCGCCTCGGGGGCCGTCCCCGATATGATTCAGCTTGACAGACAAATACAGGGATGGGCGTTCCACCCGTAGGTGGCGGGCGCCTGCCTACGTCGCTCTGATCGTGGCCGCAGTGGCCCTGCTCTGGCTCGTAGTGCCCAGCCTGCTCCTGCTTTCAGGCACATCCTTCTGGTCGACGGCCGCCGACCTGATCATCTTCTGGTGGGCCCTTTTCGCCATAGCCGGCGGCGCCCTTGCCTTCTACCTGACGAAGGGTTACGAAGCAGAAGTGGCGGGCTGGAGGAACGACTTGGCCGAATGCGAAGAGCGGTCCAGCCGCCTCCTGGACGCCTCGCCCTATCCGATCCTCATCGTCGAGGAGGTGGAGGGGAGAGTGGCCTACGCCAACGACGCCGCCGCCAGGCTTGTCGGCGCCCCTGACCCCTCTCATATCGTCGGTCGCCCCACCGGCGAAGTCGTGCAGGAGGATCCAACCAAGCAGGCGAGCCTTCGCGTGCAGGCCCTCGCGGTGAAGGGCGCCAGCCCCGCGGTCGAGGATTTCATAAGGCCGGACGGGTCCAGGGTGGAGCTGCAGTCGGTGGTCGTTCCCATAACTCGCTCCGGCAGGAGAGCCCGCTGCATAATTGGGGTCGAAACGGCTGAGTACAGGCTGGCCGAGGAGGCACTGAGCGAAAGCGAAAGGCGCTTCAGGTCTGCCTTCGAGGACGCTGCCATAGGCATGGCCCTTATGGGGGCCGACGGAAGCTGGCTTCAGGTGAACGGCGCCCTCTGCGTCATGCTCGGCTATTCGAAGGACGAGATGCTCTCCTCGAAGCTGCAGGCCCTAGCCCTCCCCGAGGACAGCGATGCCGACGCCGACCTCAATCGTCAGATGTTCGAAGGGAAGCTGCAGACCTTCCAGCGAGAAAGGAGGCTCGTCCACAAGGACGGCAGGACCCTGTGGGTGTGGATGAGCGGCTCCCTCGTTCGGGACGCGGAGGGCCGCCCCCTCTACGCCGTCGTCCAGGTCCAAGACATCACAGCAAAGAAGAGGGCCGAGGAGGAGCTCAGGAAGTACAGCAGCCAGCTGGAAATCATGGTGAAGCAGAGGACGGAAGAGCTGGAGAGGACCCACGCCCTCCTCTTGGAGGCCGAACGCCTCGCAGCCATAGGCAGCATGGCCGCCCAGGTGGGCCACGACCTCAGGAACCCGCTTACTGCCATCACCACAAACATCTACCTCCTGGAGCAGTCCCTCCCCGCCTCTCAGAAGGCAAAGCTTGAAGGCCCCCTCAAGCTCATCAATTCCGCCGTGCGTCACGCCAACAAGATCGTCGACGACTTGGTGGAGTACTCCAGGCCGAGCGAGCTGAAGAAGGCCCGGCTCTCGCTGAGGGCCGTCATCGCCGACGCCGTCCACGACGTGCCCATCCCCGACAATATCAGGGTCCACCTCAAGCTCTCCCCCGACGTCTCCGTCTATGGTGACGCTTCCAGCCTGAGACGGGTAGTTCAGAACCTAGTCGCCAACGCCGTCGAAGCCATGCCGGAGGGAGGAAGGCTTCAGGTCCACTTGGACAAGGTGGGTGAAGACGCCGTCATCACCGTCAGCGACACGGGGACGGGCATGTCTGAGGCCGACATTGCCAAGGCCTTCACCCCCTTCTTCACCACCAAAGCCAGGGGCCTGGGAATGGGGCTCGCCATCGTCAAGCGCCTTGTCGAGGCCCACGAAGGAGACGTGAAGCTGCAGAGCGAGCTGGGGAAGGGGACGGTGGTGACGGTCAAAATACCTTCGGCCGAGCGGGTTCCGTAGGCGGTCGGACGGACGGACGGACGGGCCTCTGAACCGTGTTGCTTTGCCGGACTCAGAAGGTTAAGTTAAATATGGAGCCTTCAGGAACATGACTATGCCCGAGCCCAACGTGGGAGCTCAGAGCAAGGATAAGATCGCCACCAAGATAGCGCTCGTGACCCTGGCAGTCGGATTCGCCCTCCTGCTGCTGTTTGTGGGGCTCCTGATAAGGATGCCAGCGACCCTTGTCGATTTCGTCGACATCGTCGCCATCGCTGGGGGCCTGCTCATCGTGGCCACCTCGTTGGCCTTCTATGCGCTCACCGACAGGTTCGTCTCTCGAGAGGCAAAGTACCGCACCCAGCTCTTCGAATCCAACCAGACCCTGCAGGCCGTCATCGAGGCGTCACCGCTGGCCGTCGTGGCCCTCGACGGCACGGGAAGCGTAAGGGTCTGGAACAGGGCTGCGGAGGCGATGTTCGGCTACAAGGCAGACGAAGTAGTGGGGAAGCCCATCCCCCTGCTACCCGAAGACAAGGGCGCCGTCGACCGTTTCGTCAAGATGAGAGAGCGGGCGATGAGAGGCGAAGCCTTCTCGGGGATCGAAATGCGCCCCAGAAAGAGCGACGGCTCCTTCATCAACGCCAACATTTCGCTCGCCCCCGTAAGGGGCGCTGGGGGTGCCATCACGGGCGTGATGATGTCCGTCCTCGACATGACCCAGGTCAGGCGCACCGAACTGGCGCTGCAGGAGAGCCAGCGCGTCCTCTCCACACTCCTCAGCAACCTGCCCGGCATGGCCTATCGCTGCGCCAACGACAGGGAGTGGACGATGGAGTTCGTCAGCCAGGGCTGTTACTCTCTGACGGGCTACCTGCCCGAGGACCTGGAGCAGAACAGGACGATCTCCTACAACAGGGTGATTCACCCCGACGACCGCCAGCGCATCCACGACGAGGTGGACGCCGCGCTGGAGGCCAAAAGGCCCTTCCAGCTTCAGTACAGGATCGTGACCGCCAGGGGCGAGGTCAAGCACGTGTGGGAGCAGGGCCAGGCCGTGCGCACAAGCCAGGGCGGAGTGGTGGCGCTGGAGGGCTTCATAATCGACGTCACCGAAAGGAGCAGGGCGGAGGAGGAGGCCCGGGCGCGCCAGAGGCAGGTGAACACCCTGTTGGACAGCCTGCCCGCCTATGCCTTCCTGAAGGACGTCCACAGCGTCTACATCGCTGCCAACGACCTTTTCTGCAAGGCCGTGGGCTGCCCCAAGGAGAAGATAGCTGGCAAGACGGACTTCGACTTCTTCCCCAAAGAGATGGCCGAAAAGTACAGGGGGGATGACGCCCGAGTCGTATCGACGGGCCAACCCATCTACGTGGAGGAGGAGATGGTGGAGCCAGGCAGGAAGTTCTACGTTGGCACTCGCAAGGTCCCCCTGAGGGACGACTCCGGAAACGTGGTGGGCCTCATCGGCGTTAGCTTCGACCTCACTGAAAGGCGCCAGATGCTTGCCGCCCTTGAGGAGAGCGAAGAGCGATACAGGAGCCTCGTCGAACACTCCCCCGACGCCATCGCCGTCCACAGCGGAGGCAGGTTCGTCTACGCCAACCAAGCGGCCCTGAAGCTGATAGGCGCCAGAGGCCCGGAGGACGTCATTGGGAAGTCGTGGGACAAGTTCGTCCACCCGGAAGACATGGAGGCCGTCAGACGGCGCATACAGGGCATAATGGGCGGCGCCCCAGAGGCCGTCCTCATGGAGGAGAAGTTCCTCAGGATCGACGGCACCACGGTGGACGTTGAAGTGGCGGCCATCCCCACCACGTACCAGGGGGAAAGGGCCGTTCAAGTTGTGGTGAGGGACATCACCCAGAGGAAGCTGGCCGAGGAGGACAGGCGGCGCTTCGAGGAGAGGCTTTCGGCCCTCAACTTTTACGGCGCCGAGCTGAACGCGGCCCAGGAGCTGGGCCAAGTCTATGAGCTCACGCTTGACGCCGTCGAACGGACCATCAGCGCCGAACACTCCTCCTTCATCCTCGTCCGAGGCGGCTTCTTAATGGAGGAAGCCAGCCGTGGCGACCCCAGCATAAAGCTTCACAGCCTGCCCCTTGACGGAAGCCAAAGAGGAATTACCGTGAGGGTGGCTAAGACCGGAGAGCCCGCCCTCGTTTCCGACGTTTCGAAGGACGAGAGCTACGTGGAAGGCGTCCCAGGAGTCCGCTCCGAGCTCGCCGTACCCGTCGAGGTCGAGGACAAAGTCGTTGCCGTGCTTGACGTGCAGAGCAGGGCGCCAGGCGCCTACGACCAGGGAGACGCGCAGCTGCTTCGCATCCTCGCATCCCACGCCGCCACGGCCATCAGCAACATACAGAAGAGGAAGCAGGTGGAGAGGACGTCGGGACAGCTGGCTTCCCTCCTCGCCAGCTCGGGCGAAATCATAAGGGTGTCCGACATGAGGGAACGGCTGCAGGCCATTACGGAGGCCATCAGGCGCCTGGGCTGGCGCAGGGTCGTCATCTCCGTCAGGGACGAGAACATGGCCATCCCCAGCCGGGACGACCTGGTTACGGCGGGGCTCACGGACGAGGAGAGAGAATATCTGTGGAAGACCACTTCCACGGGAGAATGGTGGAAGGGGAGCTTCGGCCCGGAGTACGACCGCTTCAAGGTCGGCAGCTTCTACTACCTGCCCTGGAGCGACCCCTGGGTGAGGGAGCGCCTGGCCAACGTGGGCATCCCCAGCCACCTCCCCCCTGAGGAGATGGGGGACTGGAGCCCGGAGGACCTCCTCTACGCCCCCCTGAGGCTGCCCGACGGCCGCATCGTGGGAGTAGTCAGCGTCGACGACCCCGTCGACGGCCGCCGGCCCACAAGGGAGTCGCTGGCGCCGATGGAGCTCTTCATCAGCCAGGCGGCCCAGTCCATCGAAAACGCACGCCTGCTGCAGCAGCTCACCAAAGCGAGGAACCAGATAAGGGAGTACGCCACTAACCTGGAGCATATGGTGGAGCAGAGGAGCCAGGAGCTGGCGCAGGCTCAGGGGAGGCTCCTCACGGCTGAGAGGATGGCCGCGATAGGCGAGGTGGCCGCCCAGGTAGGGCACGACCTGAGGAACCCGTTGACCGCCATCAACACCAACCTGTTCTACCTCAACAAAGTCCTCAAGAAGGAAGGAGGCGGGAGGAAGGTCAACGACACAATCAGCTCCATCCAGCGTTCCGTGAATCACGCCAACAAGATCGTGGCCGACCTTCTGGAGTACTCCAGAGTGGCCCAGCTAAAGAAGGCCCGCGTCGCCCTGGAGGGGCTGATCAGACATTCCCTGTCGGAGCTGATCATCCCGTCCAACGTCCGGCTGAGAGTCGAGGTTCAGCCCGACATCTACATCGACGCCGACACGGCCAAGATGATGCGCGTCTTCCAGAACCTGGCGTCGAACGCGATCGACGCCATGCCCGACGGGGGGGAGCTGGTCATTTCCTCACAAGTCTCAGGAGGCGACGTCGTCATAACGGTGAGCGACACGGGACAGGGCATAGAGGAGAAGAACTTGGACCAGCTCTTCACACCCTTCTTCACTACAAAGGCAAAGGGGCTGGGGCTGGGGCTGGCCACCTGCAAGAGGCTGGTGGAGGCCCACGGCGGGAAGATATCGGCGACCAGCAAAGTCGGCCAGGGGACGACGATCGTGGTTGCCCTGCCCTCGACGAAAGGAGACTGAAAAGAGAAGAGCCTCATGCCAAGCCAAGCTAGACGGCCGGTCGTGGAAGGGCCAAAGAGACACGCGGGCGGCTTCATCTTTCTACACCATCCTTCTTCATATTCATAACGGTTTAGAGGGAGGAAGCTCTTCCGGCTTGCTCCAATCACAAAGAAACCGCGCCTGGGCTTCCGAAAGGATTATTAGCCGAATTGCGCAACTTCAGGCAGGTGCGGGCGGGGACGGAAGAAACCCCGGTCTCGCCTCCCGGGCGGCGAAGGGAGAAGAGAGGCCCCGCACATATTTGAGCAGAGAAAGGAGTGACGTCTGAACAATGCTAGGCGGGGGACGGGAGGAGGCGGCAACGCTGGGTTGAGGACCGTCGTAACGGGTGGCGCAGGCTTCATCGGAAGCCATCTGGTGGAAAGGCTCGTCCACACGGGCCACGACGTCCACGTCATCGACAACCTCCACACTGGCAGGAAGGAGAACCTCTCCGGCTCGGGCGAGGCTTCTTTCTCTTTCCATCAGGGACCGGCTGGTGACATATCCACCTTCGGGCTGAAGGGCGTGGAAACGGTCTTCCACTTGGGGATTTACAGCAGCAGCCCGATGTACAGGCAGGACCCCACCCTCGTGGCCAAAGTCGTGCAGGACGCCATTGGCATCTACGAGTTCGCCAAGCGTGAAGGCTGTCGCCTGGTTGTGGCCTCCACCAGCAGCATTTACAACGGCAACCCCGTCCCCTGGTCCGAGTCGGCCCCGATCCACGTCACCGACTACTATACGGAGGCCAGGTACGCCGTTGAGAGGCTGGGGGAGCTGTATCACAAGCTTTACGGGGTGGGTAGCACCCACCTGCGCCTCTTCAGCGTCTACGGCGAGAGGGAGGAGGGGAAGGGGCGCTACGCCAACACCCTCACGCAGTTCCTGTGGAGCGCAATGCGGGGCAGCCAGCCCGTCCTCTACGGTGACGGCAACCAGTCGAGGGACTTGACGTACGTCGGTGACGTGGTGGACGCTTTCCTTCTGGCCTCTCAGAGTCAGAGTCAGAGTCAGAGGGAGGAGGGCGGCTACGCCGTCTTCAACGTTGGCACGGGAAGGGCCACTTCCTTCAACGCCATGGTGAAGCTCATCGGAGAGAAGCTGGGGATCAGGGCGGAGCCAAAGTACGTTCCTCTCGATACGACCAACTACGTCATGCACACGCTCGCCGACACTGCCAAGGCGAAGGAAGCTTTGGGCTTCCAGGCCAAAGTCACCTTGGAGCAGGGCCTCGAACGCATGATCGCGTACTATGGCGGCGTTGTCAAGTCTCTGCCCAAGCTGGAGGGGTGAAGCGCGTTGGGGAAGACCAGGCCCGCCAGCTTCCGCCTTAGCAGCGATGTCCTCGACCAGCTGCAGAGGGAGAGCGCCAAGGCCAACCTTCCCCTGAACGCCTACGTGGAAAGGGCGTTCAGGAGGTACCTCAATTACGTCTGCATCATCGATAGGATGGAGATGGTCTACATGATGAAGGGAACGATAACCTCCCTCATGGGCAAGCTCACCGATGAAGAGATCGTGGACTCAGCCGGAGAGGCCGTGGAGCGCTTCGTGGAAGCGGTCACCTTCGCCAACGGTAAGTTCGACGGAGGCAGGGCCCTGAAGCTTCTCATGGAGAGCTTTCAGTACAGCACGTTCGCGTCGGTGGAGTTCTTCAACGAAGGTGACACGCTCAGCCTCAGGCTGAAGCACTCCGTCGGGCCGAAGTGGTCGCTTTATATGGCCACTTTGATCAAGGAGGTCTTCAAAAAGGCGGGCGTGGCGGCCGACGTCAAGCATTCAAGCGGCCTGATAATCCTCCGTGTCCCCGCGGACTTGCTTGAAACCGTCTGACTAACTAACGCCAGGGCCAGCGAACCTTGGTTCGTCCGTCGTCCTATTTTGAAATCCTATCTCCCTTTTTTGTCATACACTGTCATACGGTGCGCTCGACAGGGCTAAAAGCGAAAGGCGGCTTATTTCATATGTTGAATGACGGGCCCGCCGAAGCGGAACTTGAAGCCGAAGAGCTCAGGCGCAACGTCCACCGCCTCATGCACAGGCTCATCAAAGAAAGGGTCTACCACAAGGCCCTCACCCCTGTCGAGAGGGGAATAATATATCTCGTCTCCAAGTCTGGGTTCAAGCTCACCAGCCGCCTCCTCCGGCGGACCTTGGACGTCATCTTCGAAAAGGCCTCAGAGTGGCTGAGGCCATCGTTCGTTTCAAGGGCCATGCTTGTCGGCCGAGAAAGGGCTGAGGCCAACGTAAGGGCGGCCCTTCTCATGGGCTGCCCATCGGCGAAAAAGTGGCTCGACGATGTGGCCTACGTCCTCCTCCTTGGGATAAACGCGATGGACGCCTCGGCTTCATGGTCGTCTTTCGTTCGATCAAGATGATCGGCTTGGATTCCCGCGATGGAGGCTCAACAGGAGACGGGCGTCGAGTCCTTATCATAGACGACGACCCCGCCTTCGCGGGGACCCTCTTCCGAGTGCTCAAGGAGGAGGGCTACTCCGCCGACGTCGCCTACAGGGGAGGCGACGGCTTGGAGAAGAGCAAGAAGAGCACATATGATGCCTTCATCATAGACATAGTGCTCCCCGACCTCTCCGGCACGGTGGTGTTGGCCCGCCTCAGAGACGCCTTTCCCCACGCCGCGAAGGTCATGATAAGCGGCTACCCCTTCGCGGGGGAGGCGGTCGAGTCACTGAGGGCGGGGGCCGATGCCTACATAATCAAGCCCTTCGACGTCAGGGAGCTCCTGAACGCACTCAGGCGCTCGATCAACCTCCACAAAGCCCGAAGTCTCTCCCGAAGCCGCTAACTGGAAACACATAATACGAATGAGCGAAAGGATAACAGGGGTGCAAATGTCCACCAGGGTCCTCCAGTTCCCAGCCACCGAGGACATAAGGGAAAGGGTTGCCGCCAGCGTCGAAGCCTCCCTCTCGGAGGTCATGGGGGAGCTGGCCTGGCTGGCCCTGAGGAAGCAGATGGTCAAGCTCTACCACCTGACTCCGGAAGATCTCGTCTACGACTACGAGCGCTTCATCGCCTCCGCCGCCACCATGCTGGGGCGCAGCGCCACGATCATACTCTTCCCCCTAGTCCTTGCCCACCTCAGGAAGAGCTTCCCCGGCATCTTAGAGGACGTCGGGGCCATCGAGGACGTGGCGCCGAAGCTGGAGTCGGTGGACCCTTCCTTCAAGGTTCAGAGCGCCGTCATGGAGAAGATGAAGTCGGGGGACCACGCCATGGTCCTCTACGACAGCCTGGAGATGAAGGAGCGCATAGTCAACTGGTTCTACAAGGGGGCCGTGGAGAAGAACCTCATGTTCGTCATGGTGGCAGGCTCGCCCGACCGTTCGAACATTACGGGGGACCTCTCCAGCCGAGCCCTCCCCGTCGACGCGGAGGCCGGAAGGGCCTCGCTTCACAGCGTGAGGGAGACCTTCTTCTACCAGTACGTCTTTAGCGCTCAGCAGGCCGTGGAAAGCCTCAAGGGCTTCGCCGCTTCGGCCAAGAAGAAGGGGTTCAGGGGGACAAGGATAGTGCTGGACAACACCGGCCTCTTGAAATACGGCGAAGAGGGGGGTTTGGCAGTCCTGGAGGGCAAGCTGGGCACCAAGCTCCTATTTCCTGCCAGCGTCCTCTGCTCCTACGACCAGCGGCTCTTCGTCGGGAAGGAGAAGCTCAGGCAGAGGCTTGTGGACGCCCACTCCTTCGTCGTCGTCCCTTCAGGCTTCGTCTTCCCCAGCGTGGACCTGGGGCCGCCCGGGCAAAGGCGCCTTCA